>Ga0209121_10005154_pt1 | contig 11939 bp, 12 predicted proteins | sample Cruoilmetagenom3_FD_187292 | JGI IMG/M metagenome (GOLD analysis project Ga0209121, IMG submission 187292) | Oil polluted marine microbial communities from Coal Oil Point, Santa Barbara, California, USA - Sample 3 (SPAdes) (version 2) | ecosystem: Environmental > Aquatic > Marine > Oil seeps ...
TTCTGATTCTTTACTTTTTTCTAAATACGGTTTAATGAATTCAATTATTTTTTTATTGAAATTCTTCAATTTTGATAGTTCCCCTCTTTTATACACATTTATAATAGATTCTTCCAGATTATTTAGATTTAAACCAGCCCATTTCATGGCATTGTTTGATTTTCCGGTTTTAACGACATCCAAATATTCTTTGTTCAATAACAACTCAGAAATCTTATAATTCCACTTTCGGTAATCGTTCGGTATCCATCTCTTTTCTCTTATAGGTAATCCATAATCCTCGCAATAACTTAACAATTTGGGGTGTAGTTTTTTTACATAATCAGCAGGGGAGTAGATTTGTCCCTTATATAAATTTAGTAAAGGTTTTACGATATGTTCATATTTACTGTTCTTTAATTTTTTGATAAAAAATTCTGCTTGTTGATCTCGTATTGTCAAACCGGGCGAAAAAAGAATAAAATCGGCTCCCGCTTTTTTTGATTGTTTAATAACATCTTCTAAATTTTCGTCGTTATCTTCTAAAAAAGGTATAATTGGCATAAAATACGTCCCAACTTGAATATTTGGAGCTTTAGTTTTAATCTGTTTTAAAGCTTCAAGGCGTTCCTTCGGTGGAGAAGAATAAGGTTCTAAAAATTGAGCCAATTCCTCGTCAGTCGTAGTGATCGAAAAACCAACGGTACACCATGTATCTTCTGCGATTTTATCTAATAACTCTATATCTCGTGTAATCAATTTACTTTTTGTTGCTATGTTCAAGGGAAATTTGTGTTTAGCTATAACTTTCAGAATTTTTAAAGTATTTTCAGCCTCTTTTTCGATTGGTTGGTATGCGTCACAAACACCACCAGGTCCAATTACATCGGGAAGTAATTTTCGAGCTCTCTTAATTCTTTGGTCTAATTTTTTATCAATATTCGTTTTTACGATAATTTCGTTCTCGAAGTCTTGATCTAAGTAATACCTTTGGCTCCTAGCATCGCAGTATATGCAAGTATGGGCACATCCCGAATAGGGGTTTATCGTATATCTGCACCAAAACCAGGAATCAGGGAATTTTAACTTGTTTAAAGCCGTCTTAAATTCTCTATGAATAATTTTAAAGTTCTTCGTCATCTTAAAGCAAAAATTATTAGTAAAGCTCAATAATACGAGAAAAAATTTAAGATTAATTACTGCTTACATGTAGTTTTAAAGGGAAATTGTGAAAAAACGCCCTTGATTATTTTTATTATTTTTAAGTGATTAAAAAATGGAAATGGAAAAATGGGCGCTTCTTCAATTAATGTATATACCAGTTTGATTATATATATCTTTAGGTTATATAAAAGTATCCATTAATAATACTCTTAATACTCTGTTATGATTTTTTATTAAAATTTTGAGGTTTTTTTAATAAGTGTGAAAAAATTAGGGAAACACACATCTATCTATGGAAGGATTAGACATTTTAACGATTCTTAATTAGAATTGTAAGTTTCTTCGTTGTTAATCATAATTTAAAATTTTTTCTTCGTGAAATCATCGTTTCACGAAGAAATTACTTTAGGTGTTCTTTAAATATTCTTTCCCGAGCGTATAAAGATTTTAAGTAATCTGTCACGTGTTGGAGCCTTTGTTCAAATGGAAGTGTTTCATCTATGATCATCTTTCTCATAAGAGCTTGATACTTCCCTTCAACTTTTTCTATAAGAGTATTATGTTCTGTTTGGATTATTCTAATTTTTGGCTGTTTCTGTATAAAATCAATTAATTTCAGCCATTTCTCTGCAGTTTGGGGATTAAGTCCGATTTCTTTTAACCGACTTTTAGGAAAGGCTCCCTTTTGTGAATCAATGAAATTAAAGATGGCTTCAACGCGCTCTTGGAGTGTTCTTCGCTGTTTTAGTTCGATTGTCATAGTATATGGTATATTATTGTATCTTCCTATTTAAGTTCTTGGTATGTTATTGTATCTTAAAATACAAAAACATAATTTTATAAATAAAATACAATTTAAAAATATTATGATTTTAGTAAGAAATTTAGACTCATTATATCAGAATATAACTTAAAAGATGTATAATAATGGACAACAAAGAAAGAATCGCGAATATTGAAATCTCTATGGAATCACAGAAAGATACTTTGGAGTTTTTTGTAAAATTTATCTTAGAAAAAAACGGTCGACAAGATTCAGAGGAATTAGGGAATAGGTTCATGCAAGAACACGATAACCTCCTCAAGAATTATGAGAAGGAAGATATGACTGACCTTTCCCGTTATTACAGACATATTATGATGGTTAAATCCGCTTTAAATACGATTTTAAAACCCGGAAAAGAATACGACCAAATATGTGATACATTAGTTGGTAATTATAATACCACTTTAGATAGAATAAGAAGACAAATTAATGATAAAAACGCTAAAAAAAAAAGAAGTGGACCAGTTTTACCTGGAAGTAATAAAGCACTTGAACTTCGATACTTTTGTACGGTTTGTAACGAAAGTTTTGAAATTCCACCTGAAATGAAGGAAAAAATTGATAATTCTGATGAAAAGGTAGAATTACCAAAACATCATGATAAGGAAATGATAATAAAAATAGTCAGAATTGAGGAAGAAAACAATGATGATACAGAATTAGAAGAAATTAAGATTTATCCAGCAGAAGTGTTAATGGGTCATTCAGACTCCGCTGAAACTAATGCAGAATATCTTAATATCTTAAGTGTCGGCATAGATGTTGGTTCGTCTACCTCCCATCTAATCTTCTCACGCCTTACTTTAAAAAGAGAAACCAGCTTTTTCAATATGTCAAATCGATTTATACTCGTTAATCGAGAGATTCTCTATGAGGGAAATATTATTTTTACTCCACTAATTGACAGATTTAATATAGACATTGAAAATGTTATAGAATTCTGCAAGAAAGAATATGAACGGGCAGAGATCACACCTGAAATGGTAGATACGGGAGCAGTTATTGTTACTGGAGAAACTGCAAAGAAGGAAAATGCTGCGGAAATTGTGAAAAGATTATCATCAGAATCAGGAAAATTTGTCAGCGCCTCTGCAGGTCCAAATTTTGAAGCAACGCTCGGGATTATGGGAAGTGGAATTGTTGAGCAATCAAAAAGAACTCAGAAGAATTTAATGAATATTGATTTAGGGGGAGGTACAAGTAACATTGCTATTGCTTCAAAAGGGGATGTTCTTAGCACTTCGTGCATCAATGTGGGGGGGAGATTATTAGGAATCGATAAAGATTTAAAAATTTGGAGGATAGATGAACCCACAGAATGGATTATGAAAGAACTAAAAATGAGTTATTCTCTAGGAGATATCATCCCAGAGGAAGATATTCTAAAAATAACAAAAGAATATGCAAAAGCGTTGTTTGAAGTTATGAGAGGACCTGCTACAAGTAAGATTGCTAAATTGCTTATGATGACGGATGATATCAAAATTTTAGTCCCAATTGATAGCTATTCATTTTCTGGAGGAGTTGCTGAGATGATTTATGATACGGATGTGGATAAAGAATCTAATGAAACTTCAAATCCCTATAATGATATAGGTAGATATCTTGCAGAAGAAATAAAACACCTCATAGAAGAAAACAATTTACCATTAATAGAACCAGAAAACAAAATTCGGGCAACTGTTATTGGAGCAGGGTCATTTTCTCTTTCGGTTTCTGGATCCACCTGTTATTATGACGAATCAGTAAAGCTCCCTCTGGAAAATGTACCTGTTGTGCCAATAAATATAGATAGCAAGGATTTATACAATGAAGACAAAATGAATGAGTTTAAAGATATAATTTCACTCGCCCTAAAGAATTTTAGCTTGATTGAGGGGGAAGATGTATTCGCATTATACTTTAAGGATATTTTATTTGGATCTAGTATTGTTGCCCTAGCAAAAATCATAGAAACTGCTCTCCATAACTCCATTACCAATAATAAATTAATTCTGGTTATCTTGCGAGGGGATGGCGGAAAAATGCTTGGATTAACCCTTAAGAAGAATGCTTCTGTAAAAAATAACCTCTTTTGCTTAGATGAATTGGAATTAGAAGCAGGAGATTGGATTGATATAGGGGCACCCTTTCAAACTGAAAATCGTAAGGCTTTTCCTGTTACAATAAAGAGTTTGGTGTTTAATAAGGATAAGAAGTATTCCTAATATTAAATTCCAAATTCTGTTATTTCTTGTTCAACATCTAAATTTTCGAAAAATTTATCGTAAGGACGAATGAAAATTTTAAACATCTTTTTCTTAAAATACACCCTTGCTTTCTTAGATTTAAAGACTAAGCGCATTATCCTATAAGACAATTTATTTTTGGGGAAATCGAACATTTTTCGTTTTTTATAAAATTGATAATCTGCTTGAAATAATACACCAGGCAACCCATAGATCATATCCCGAAAAATTTTATAACCTCCTACGCTATTAAATGTTGGAGTCTGGATATAACCAGATTTTGAAAAATCTAATGCCTTCTTTGCCATGTTATAGATAAAATCATTAATTTCTTCTGATTCTCCAAATTCGTCTGTGATAATGTCAACAAGATTACCGCCACCAATTTCTGAAAGTGCCATTATGATTTGTCTTAGATTTTCAATTTGACTCAAGGATCCAGAAAGTAAATAGCACATTTGTACTCCTTCTGTTATGGGAGTGTGTCCGTTAAAAAAAGCGCGATCTACGAATTGTTTATATCGAGAAGTAAAATATCTATCCTTTAAGGTTAAAGCGTACACAATTATATCATTATTTCTAAGTTTATTTCGGATAAAATCTGGATATTCATCATTATAGATGCATTGATTATCATAACCACAAGTTAAACAACTTATACACCCTCCTTTCATATCGATGCTTTCAATATTGTAAACATTTATCTCATTTTTAAACGAATCTTTAAATTTTCTTATCATTTTACCCAGATTTGAATTATCATTAATATTATCGGTAATAATGATGATCTTTTTTCCGTTACTATCAAGTTTGTGCTCGTCTAGGACCTCACTAGGAGTGAAGGCAAAATTTTTTCTATAAATAAGCGGATTGAATCTTTTTGGTGTTGGCAATTGATCCTCTATAGCAGTTAAGATATTCTTAATGAAAGTATAAAATGTCTTTCTCCTTTCTACTTTATTAAAATCAAAAGAATTGTTGGAAAAGAAACCTGTATATTTCATATTTAAATCCTCAATAATAGCATGCATATAATCAAATGCGGTATTATCAAAAAAATTCATTGAGGTGCTTAAAACTCCTGAAACTTTTCCTTCCAACATTTCTCCTGCATTATTTTCAAATAATAACTCAATAAATTTCTTTAATTGTGCGGGAACTAAAAAAACATAAACAGGAAAACACCATAAAATACAATCAGCAGAATCCATCTCTTTCAGGATCTCTTGAAATGTTTCTTCTTTAATTTTCATGTTATTTAATTTTTGTCCAATGTTTATCAAGTTAAATTCTACATGTGGAAACATTTTCTGAGCGTAATAAATGTATTGCATAGTAAAGCTTAGCTTGTTGCCTTTTGGACTTCCGTTTATTACAACAATTTTCATAACATTACCCCTAAAACTATATTGGGTAAGGGTTAAAAGAAAATAAAATTTACTAATGTATGGTGATAAAAAATGAATGGTCAATTTTACTGTTCTTTTAATTCTTCATTTGATTAATTTACTTACATTTATCCTCATTTTGATTAATCAAACAAATCTTTTATAAATTGACCAATTTTGTCTATTGCTTCTTTTGCTTCAGGAAGGTCATAAAGACCGTAATTTTGCCAGACATGAGGCATATTATCCCATTCTTGTAGGATGGCATTAACACCGGCAGCTTTTGCGAGTTCCACTAATCGAGTAGAATGATCATAAACCATCTCACTTGTGCTTACTTGCGCTAAAATTGAAGGGAATCCTGTAAAATCAGCAAAAATTGGGCATGCGAGAGGATTATTAGGATCTACTCCGTTTAGATATGCGGGAATCCACCAAAAAACACCCACATCTGCCATAACACAATCTGTAGGAGCATTCTCTAGAATTGTTTTACTGTTTGTCGTATAATCAATACCAGGAGAGAGAACTATAGCACCTTTAGGCATAGTAATTCCTTCCTCTTTAATTTCAATAAGAATTGCAAGAGTCATGTTTCCGCCTGCAGAAGCTCCACCAATAATGATATTTTCAGGTTTATATCCATTTGAGAGAAGCCATTTATAAGATGTAAAGCAGTCGTTTGGACCCTCGGGGAATGGATGTTCAGGAGCAAGCGCGTAATCCACGCTCAATACTTTTACACGCGCGGCTTTTCCGATCTCAACAGTATAAGGTCGACTGGACATTGGAGATCCTAACACATGTCCTCCTCCGTGGAAATACAATAAGATTTTATTTTCGTCAACACCCTCAGAAATTTGCCACTCTGCAGGCACCCTTCCGGCATCAACAGATTCAATTTTTACATCTGGAGACAATGGATACTGTTCTTGTAGAATTTTTCCTTTATATTCCATCGCACCACGAAAAATCTTTGCCAACTGCTTCATTTGGTTTCTATTTATAAGATCGTAAAGATCCTCTGTTTTACCTTCTCCAGTTTCGAGTATCTCATAGAATCGCTTATTTCCGTCCGCAATTATGAAAAGCATTTTTATAATGTCGATTCCTTCCTTTTCCGCAATCTCAAGTGCTCCTTTCGTAACTATTTTTTGACTCCTTTGTTGGAGTTTCTTTACATCTGGCCTTAACAATCGTTTGTTCAATATCGGCATAACAATTATACAATCGCTTTTTTAAATAACTTTATCATAAAAGTTATCATAATTCAAATTTATTATTAATTTCAAGGATTATCTTAATCTTTTAAGATCTAATAAATAAATGCGCCCTCCGGGAATTGAACCCGGGTCCTCGGGTTGGAAACCCGAGATTCTAACCACTATACTAAGAGCGCTGTATAAAAACAGAAAATACTTACAAAGAATTATTCAAGTGGCATTGAAAAAAATTTAACTATTTGTATATATTAACGATTAAAAAAAAACTTTCTTATACTTATTTTGTTAAATAATGTCATTAGTAATTTCATAAAAGCTAACTATTTTATTTACGATAACCCACGCATCCAGAGAATAATTCGAAATTGATACAATTTTATCGCTTAAGTTTAAGATATCTTCTTTAAAATAACCTTTTTGAAAACCACCAATAATAGCAATATAATTTTTAGTCAAATCTTTATCAAATAAATCGAGATGATATTTAACTAATTCCCCCCTGCTTGAAAATATTACGATTTCCTTCTTTTTAAAAGATTTTACTAGATCCCTTAAATTTCCATTAAATTGCGAAATTAAAAGTAATTCTTTTATTCGAATTTCGTTTTCCCTTAACATTTTTGCCATTAATCCTTTAAACCTATTATAATTTCTAGCTATTTTGATTTGTGGATTAAATTCGAATATTTTATTATTTAAAGTATGAATATATAGTTTTAAATTACCTCCTCTATTCAAGGGAGAGCCTAAAGCGTTTAATAAGCAGCTGTGGGTAATATCAGGACGCCCTCTTTTTCCAACATCTTTTAACTTAACCATCGCAGAATGATGTAATGAATTATCAAGGAGTTGTGAGGAATAATTATCTCTTTTTAAGTTCCTCTGGATAGCGGGATGTTTTCTAATTTCTTTTGGGATCAATTCTAGTCCACATTCTGCCAGAATTATCGTTAAAGGCATTTTTAACCCGAAATTTGTTATATTTTTTATCTATGAATTATTTTATTTTAAAAAAATAACGCGTTGTTTGATTACAATCCAAGCAAGTCGTCGATACATGAGAACCTTTTCCTTTTGAATGTATTCTCGTTCTACAATTTATTCCCGGATAAAGGAATCCCTTGCATTTATGACAAATCCTTTTTTTCCAAATTGAGGGGATATTAATTTTGGCTCTTTGAGCATATCGTCGCGCTAAATACACATACCTATTAGCTAATTCTTTATTACTTGGGAATATATCGTGTGCTTTTTGAAATAAATATTTCATTCTCGTATCTGCTATTTGCTTAATAATAGCTTGATGTCTTCTTTTGTTTTTAGCCATTTAGGTTATTTCACGTTAATTTTAATTCTTTTTTTTTAATTTGAAGCTTTGAAACAATAATAGTTTTACCCCTTACATCTAAAACATACGAATCCGTTGCTTGAGATATTTGGTTAGCCATACTTTTAATATTTGACTTAGTTGCTATAGATTTTAACATTTTTATTTTTATTATTTTATATCTTTTAAGCAATTGCCGTACATGATCAATAAATTCATCTGTAATTCCTTTTTTTCCCAAAGTGCAATGTGGTTGTGATAATAACACTTTTTTAAACTCGTCTTGATTCATTGTCCCCAAATACCATAATTATCAAAAAATTTTTAATCTACTTAATCTTTTAAAATGTATCATAAATAATTAATTCTTGGTGTGTTAATTATTAGCATATATATCATAGAACCCGAGAAACTAATAAAAACATTAGCAGAAAAATTGAAGGAATATCCCGAAATTAAACCGCCTGAAGGAAGTCAATTTTGGAAGACGGGATTTTTTAAGGAATTAGCTCCAATTGATCATGAAAATTTCTGGTATATCAGATGCGCTTCACTGTTGAGAAAAATCAAAAAGTTAGGTCCAATTGGCGTTAATAAACTCAGAAAATATTACGGGGGAAAAAATAAAAAAGGACCAGGGCGTCATCACAGCGCTAAAGGTAGCGGAAAGATTATTCGGGTTGCGTTGCAGCAACTAGAAAAAGCCAATTTAATCGTAAAACAAGATAAAAAAGGTAGGATTGTTTCTCCAGAAGGGACGAGCCTCTTAGAGAGAACAGCTTACGCAATTTTAAGAAAATAAATTTAATTAAATTATTCTTTGTGGTCTAACTTTGAGCGATGAAGATGAATTAGAAAACATTAGAAAAAGAAAACTAGAAGAATTAAAGCAGCAAGCAGCCCAACAACAATATGCCGAACATCAACAGAAAGAATATGTGAACAAAAAATATCAAATAATGAGACAAATTTTAAGCCAAGAAGGACGCCAACGATTAGAAAACATTAGAATAGTAAAACCTCAATTCGCAGAACAAATCGAATTACAATTAATACAATTGTACCAATCTGGGAAGCTGCGTGGAGCTACTCCATTACCCGATAAAGAATTTAAAAAAATTTTAGAACAAATTACTGCCACAGGGAAAAAAAAAGAATTTAATATTAAAAAATAAATGTTGAGATTAGTATTATGGCACGCAATAAAGATCTACCTTCAAAATTAAGAAGAGCTAAAAAGCTTAACCAAAGTCGTTCAGTTCCAACTTGGGTTGTTAAGAGAACTGGAAACAAAGTTAGAAACAACCCCTACTCGGGAAGACAGTGGCGAAATACAAGATTAAAGAGAGATTAAATTAAAGACAAATTATTGATTTAAAATGGCAAAGAAAAAATCAAAAGAAATTAGTTTGGACGACTTAGAGGAAGAACTAACTGATTCTGAAGAAGTTGAAAAAGTAGAAGACGAAGAAATAGAAGAGATCGAAGAATTTAGTTTAGACGAGATTTCTGAAGAAGAAGTTGGCGAAGTTTTTGAAGAAGAGCTTGAAGAACTAGAAGTGGAAGAAGCCCCTAAAGAAGAAATCATAGATGAACGAATATATGTGATACCTCTAGCAAAAGCAAGACATGGACCTCGCAATAAAAGGGCTAAAAAAGCCATTAGATATCTCAAAGAATTTATGGAACGTCATTTCAAGCCTGAATCTTTAATTATTTCGCAACCTGTAAATGAAAAGATATGGTCAAGAGGTATTCAAAAACCTCCAAGAAAAATAAAAGTCAGGGCAACTAAGAACATTGACGGTTTAGTAGTTGTTTATTTGGCCGAATAAATATACAAATACATTCTCTTTATTCTAAAAATTAAAAATTTTTAATAGTCATTTAATTTTAAAAACTACTTCGTTTAATCTTCTTGTTATAAAATTTCAAACCTACTCACTTAAGGAAGGTGATCGAATATAGCTGATTTGACTTTAATAAAATTCTATTTTTCGGGAAATTTAGAAACTATGAATAAAGAAGAAGCAAAATTAAAAGTGATTGAGAAGGGAGGAGTTATAAGAGACGCCATTTCAAACGATTTGTGGTATTTAGTTACAAATAACCTCGATGTTAAATCGAAGAAATTTAAAAAAGCTAGAGATTTAGGTATAACTTTCATCGATGAATTAGAATTTTTAAAAATGATAGAATAATAAAAAAAGTATTAATAAATTGTATGAGTGCTACTCATATTCACTAATCTCGGTAAAATGATGCTTGAAAGGTATGCTGGTCCAACGAGAAGCGTATTATTCGCAATGTTAGCATTTAAGTAATCTCGTGCAAGTGGTGCTCCCGTATTAGGGTTTGTAGCAAAGCGAGGATAGTTAGAGCTTGAAATAGCTACTCTTATTTTATGACCTGGAGCAAATGAATAAGCAGTTGACCAACAATCGATCAAAAGCTCATAAATATCATTTTGATTTCCAGACATAAGAACTTCCGAAGTGTAATTATATCTATATCTAACAGTTAACGAACCGTCGGTTACTAACATAGATCGACCGTCTGGATATACATCAGTCAACTTAATAGTAAAATCGGTGTCAGTGCAATTTGAAGATACGAATAGCTTGCCCCAAATTCTTCCAACGGTTTCCATGGTCTCTGTTAAAACAGGAGTCTCAAATATCAAAACATCGGATCGATTTTCTATTGATGTTTGATCCATGGGACCTGCCAGATCAAATGGTTGATTTTGACCCCCCAAGTTTGGAACGGGATTTCTGGGATCGTATAAATAGGAGAAACTTTTATTTATTAAACCAGCAGAGACTTTATTTAATCCTCCATCAGCAGTGAAATAGCATGTATCGTTTATATAATCTAATGGCCAATCATATGCATATCTCCAATAATTCCAACTATCGGATGTATCTTTTACATCACCCATTAAATAGTACGCAACTCTCGCGCCACTCCAGTCAGCAGGAATATCTAATAAAGCTTCGTCAAAAATTTCCATCTCCCAATTGAGCAATAAATCGAAACCGTTAGAATTACCAGGATATAGTAACTCTCCTTGCTGTCCACCATAAATCGAACCATGAGTCCATGGACCCATCACCAACTTTTGATGTCCTTGTGCTCTAGTAGCCCCATGATCATCGTATCCAATATACCCATCAATAGTACCTTGTAAGAAATGATCGTACCACCCACCAACATGAATTCCGTAGACAGAGACATTTGAATAATGAGGTCCTATAGGAATTGATAACGATGTCGAGTTGTAAAGAATCTCATTTTTAGGGATTGTTTTAGAAAAAATTGTGTCTACTTGATAACGCCAATTCGTTGGAGAAGTGCTTTTTATCCAAGTTTCAACGGAGGATTTATGATAAGATCCTTGGAAAATTGCGTGGTCAAACATTTCTGGTGTTCCAAACCATAATTGTTGAGCAACTAATCCTTCTGGACCCATTCCTGCGTAATAATATTGGTTAAGACATAAAGCCGAAACCCCTGCACTAGCAATTTTTCCATTAGACCAGCTTTGATCTAATATCCAATCAACTGTATCGACACCATCTTTATAGGAATTTACAAAAAGAAGAAAGTTTTCTCCTCCCTCAGAATCGTAAGTGCCTCTCAAATCTTGAATGACTAAATGATAATCTTGAAGTAAGTATATAGGAGAGTATAAATCATATGCCCAACCCGATTTACCATAAGGAGTCCTAATTAAAATAACGGGACGAGGCGCCCCAAAAGATCCGGGGGCAAAATAAACATCAGTAGCTAATTTAATATCGT
>Ga0209121_10005156_pt1 | contig 11935 bp, 10 predicted proteins | sample Cruoilmetagenom3_FD_187292 | JGI IMG/M metagenome (GOLD analysis project Ga0209121, IMG submission 187292) | Oil polluted marine microbial communities from Coal Oil Point, Santa Barbara, California, USA - Sample 3 (SPAdes) (version 2) | ecosystem: Environmental > Aquatic > Marine > Oil seeps ...
TTAATGATTGTAATGACTACATTAATAGCCGGTGCGTTATTACTAGATGCGCCACACTTACCAGTTGCAGGCGACTTTTTAGCCTACTTTGAAGCCGACCACGCGCATGACTTTTTAGAGCCAAACCCTGATGGCCTGCCAACCTGGCCGTTATTGTTTATTACCATTACCTGTGGTGCTATTAGTGGCTTTCACTCTACCCAAGCGCCTATTATTGCCCGCTGTTTAACAAACGAAAAATACGTACGCCCAGTATATTACGGCGCAATGATGTGTGAAGGCATTGTAGGTTGTGTATGGGCACTTGCGGGTATTGCTGCATTCCCAGAAGGCTACGCTGGCTTAAAAGCATTGCTTGATCAAGGTGGTCCAGGTTTAGTGGTTAACCATGTAGCAAATAGTTACTTAGGCGTAATGGGCGGTATTATGGCCATTATTGCTGTTGCGGTGTTCCCTATTACCTCTGGCGATACGGCGTTCCGTTCACTACGTTTAACCGTGGTTGATGCATTTAATATTCCGCAAAGCTTACGTAATCGCTTATTACTGGCAGTGCCAATTTTAACGATTGCCTTTTTTATGACTAAATTAGATTTCTCAGTTATTTGGCGCTACTTTGCATTTTCAAACATGCTGCTTTCAACCAGTGTGCTATGGCTTGCAACTAAGTACTTATTTGATAGACGTGCATTCCACTGGATCACCAGCATACCTGCCGTTATCGCTACTGGCGTAACACTTTCGTACATTATGACTGCTGCTATTGGCTTTAATTTATCGGCCGACTTAGGTAAACCAATTGGAGCCGCTGTGGTTGTTATTGGCTTAGTAGGTTTAGTGTTTGTACACTCTAAGCATAAAAAGCTAGATGTAGCGTAAAGCGTTAAAAATTAAATAAGCGAGCTTATTAAGCTCGCTTTTTTTATGCATAAAATTTACCCTCACACTATGCAATATTAAAGGTAATAAAATGAAAATAGCCGCCGATTTTACTCAGAGAGTCGTTGTTCATAGTGAGCAACTTAATTGGAACCCTTCGCCAATGGCGGGCGTTGATAGGCGCCCACTTGATAGAGTAGGCGCAGAAGTAGCCCGTGCTACAAGCATTGTACGTTATGCACAGGGAGCGAGTTTTCGCCTCATGTGCATACAGGCGGCGAAGAGTTTTTTGTACTAGAAGGGGTATTTCAAGATGAGCATGGCGATTTTCCAAAAGGATCTTATATTCGTAACCCACCGCAATCAAAGCACAAACCAGGCTCTGATGAAGGCTGCATAATATTTGTAAAGCTTTGGCAATTTCAGCCACAAGATAGAACCCACGTACGCTTACAAACACAGCATATGGGCAGCGTGCAACACGCCACATTTAAAGGCCTTGCCATAACCTCACTTTATAAAGATGACTTTGAAGATGTGAGTTTATTGCATTTTGAGGCAGACGCTAACATGCAAATTAGTGCAAATGGTGGTGCTGAGCTACTCGTGCTTGAAGGCGATATAAGTGAGCAAACAGACGTATTAGTAAAACACAGTTGGTTAAGGCTGCCTATTAACAGTGAGCTTAATATAACCGCAGGTAAGCAAGGTGCAAAAGTGTGGCTTAAATTAGGGCACTTAACAGATGTAGATAAGCAAATAGAGCGCGTACAAAACGCTTAGCAAATAGCATTATTTAGCAGTATTGTTTGATTTAGTTCAGTACTAATTAACTTAATACGGTGTAGTTTTATAGTTTAACTCAGTAAGTGATGGGTATTTTTGGGGTTTTTATTTTTTAAAGGGAATAATTTCACTTTATAGGCTTTAATTAACTCCAGCTTTCGTTATTAAACCCACTCACACAGGCTGTAAATAACACAAGCGCACCCGATTAAGGAGAGCAGCATGGTACACACAACACATGGTTTATCTATTGGTATTGAACGCGCAGGCCGAGAATTTTTTTTAAAACTAAAAGCTGTAGGAACGCTAACCCACGACGACTATAAAGTCATTACCCCCATGATCGACTCAGCGCTTGGCGAGGTTAAACACCCTATAGCAAACGTGCTTATTGATGCCAGCGAGCTAGAAGGTTGGGAGCTTCGCGCCGCGTGGGATGATTTAAAGCTTGGCGTAAGGCATTCAAAAGAATTTAATAAAATTGCTATTTATGGCAATCAAGAATGGCAAGCCCGCATGGCTAAAATAGGCAATTGGTTTATTTCAGGCGAGGTGCAATACTACGAAAACGCCACCGCTGCCATCGATTGGCTAGATGAATAGCTTGATTGAAAAGTTTAAGTTAAAGCACTCTTACAGAGTGCTTTTTTATATAGGAGCGTTATTAAGTTTTTGAATTTGCTTTATTTTAATTGTTTATACTGCTTAATTAAAATACACTCCTTAGTACTAATAAAACTATACATTATAATAACAATGAAACACGTACTTGCCCTTTTTGTATTACTCATATTTTCTACATCAATACATGCAAAAGACAACAACATATTTACGCCCGTGAGCGATTTATTTTTAGCTGTTTCTAACTTTGATCACGCAAAAATGCGCGCGGCGGTTGACGATTCATTCTTGCTTTTAGAGCACGGTGAAGTGTGGACTATTGATGACTTTGTAAATGTTGTTAAGCCGGCTGATTACATAAGAACTAATTATTTTAGTGTTATAAATTCGCGTGTAGAAGGAAACGTTGCGTTTATTAATTACTGGAATAAAGCCAACTTTAAAAACGCCGATAAAAGCGGTGACATTTATTGGTTAGAAAGCGTGGTTGTATCAAAAGTGGGTGACAAATGGCTATTATCGCAAATGCACTCAACCCGTTTACCACAAGGTGAAACACCTAAAGGCGTTACTTTTATTAAGCAATAATTATAAATTAGGTTAAGCCCCGCTATTTGGGGCTTTAACTGTTTATATTACATCAGCCAGCACAGGTAATGCCGGAAATGCCCCTTTAGCTAAACAGGCTTTAGAGCCACATTGAAGGGCAAAGTGGAGGGCGTTTTTTATGCTAGTTTCATCATTTAACTTATCTGCTAGTGATAAATCACTCCCTAAGTTATTTAAATAGTATAAAGCCCCCGCTATAAAAGCATCGCCCGCGCTTGTTGTATCTACTGCGTTTATTTTTGGTGCCGATTCGTTAAGTATAAATGCGCGGTGGTAAACCGTAGCAGGCTCAGGCCCGTCGGTTAAAAACACCAGTTTTACTCCGGTATTTAATAGCATTTGAATGTAATCTTCGCCCGTTGTTTCGCTATGCTTTGCTAAAAAATTAAGTTCATCACGCGAAAGTTTAACTATGTCGCAATAAGCGAAGCAGGCTTGTACATTGCTGGCTATATCATGGGTGTTTTCCCACAAGCTGTAGCGTAAATTTACGTCAAAACTAACGAGCTTATTATGTGTTTTAGCAAGTTCTAGCGCTTTAACCGTTGTGCTAGCTATGGCTGGATCGGTTAGGGTGTTTGAGCAAAAGTGCAGGGTGCTTATGCTTTGCCAATTTATTTGCGCTAAATGCGCTTGGGTTAAAAGTACATCGGCTGTGTTATGGCGATAAAAGCCAAAACTGCGCTCGCCTGTTTCATCAAGGCTTACTATTACCATGGCGGTTTGTGAGGCAGCAATGGTAAACAAATAGTCTGTATTTACATTGTATTGCACCAGTGCATTACTTAATTGATTGGCAAAATGATCGTCACCTTTACCACCACAAAATGCAGCCTCACCGCCAAGTTTGGCATAGCCAACAGCAACATTAGCAGGTGCACCACCAGGGATGGGTAAGTACGCTGAGTTATGAGCATCTTGTGGCAGCATATCAATTAAAAGCTCGCCTAAGCACAGGAGTTTGGTCATTTGGAATATCCTAAAAAGCCTAGCAAGGCTAGGCTAAAAACATGAAGGGTGTTATTTATTCATACTTTAAAAGGCGCTACAGCGATGACTCACTGCAGCGCAATACACACATTTAGTTAAAAGCGTATTTTAAAGTAACCGACGTAGTGCGGCCGTTAATAGTACGGGCACGAATAATGTCGTTTTCTGGTACTGAGCCTTCTTCGGCTTCTGTAATACCTACTGTATCGAATAGGTTGTTTACATTAAGCGCAAGGTTTAAGTTTTCTGATAAGTCGTAGCTTACAAACGCATTTACTTGCGTGTAGCCGTCAAACTTAAGGTCGTTGTTATCTTGTGCGTAAGCATCGGTTGTACCAATAAAGCTTACACCTGCCGCGCCTTTATCGTAGCTGTAACGCGCCATTAATGAGTAAATTAAATCCGCTTGGCGACGTGGTGTGTTACCTACAACTTCAGGAGTTAGCGCATCTTTTGCAATTTCAGCATCGGTCCAAGTAAAGTTACCTCTAAAGTCCCATGCATCCATAAAGTAAGTTGATTCAACCTCAATCCCTTTTGCTTCGTATTCACGGTCGAAAAAGGTTTGCGATGTTGCTTCAAAGTTTTGCTCTTCTGTTTCTGCGTAAAAGGCTGTTGCAAATACCGAGAACGAATCAAAACGTTTTTTCACACCAATCTCAAATTGGTTTACTTCATCTACTGCATCTTCATCAGCTACGCTTCCGTCACTGCGTACTTTACCAAATAATAAACGGTCTGCATTTGCGCGTCCGCCTTTACTAACACGTGCAAACGTCGCTAGGCTTGGGTCAATTTGATAGTTAGCACCTACAGAATAAGACGAGTAGCTCCAGTCGTAATTTACTGGGCTTGCATTAGCTATATCAATACCTGCTACGTTTTGCTCAGGAATAGAAATAGTACCGTCGCGGTTCATATCTACTGTTGAAGTCACGGCACCTGCGTAGTTACCGCGTGCTTCACCGCTGTCGTAGCGGGCACTTGCATCAATGCTTACATCACCAAGTTTTGTTGAAAACGCAACATACGGTGCGCGAGTGTCGTACTCGGTGTCGTAATCGCGCTGACAACAGTTACCCCAATAAGGCGTGCCGTATGCATATAAACCATTTTCTGAATACTCAGTGCCATCGGCTGCGGTTACATTTAAAAGTGCCGCATTGTCGCCTTTAAGCTCCATTAAGTACGAGTTCCATAACCACGACATAGCAATGTTTTGTGTAGAGGCAAAGTAACCAAAGGTTAGGCTAGTGTCATCGCTAAACGATTTAGTTAGTTTAAAGTCGTTAACAATAGAGCCAAAGTCATTAAGCGTTACATCAAAAGTGTGAATACGCATGGCAAGTTCATCATTAAATGCTTCGCCTGTGTTTGCGTTACTCAGTGTTGCGCCTACACCGCCAATACTTTGTGCAATAGACGATGCGCTGCCAACCTCAGCAGGAATAAGCGAGTTAAAGTTGCCGCTAATTGACGATTTACGAAAACGGTTTTCGATACGCCAATCGTTATCTAAATCAAATACAGCTTCAAAACCTACCGCATCCACTTTAGGGTTCATGCCGTCGCGTAAATCGCCACTGCTAATTTGGTTTTCGCCATTTAGGCGCACTGTTTTGGTAAATAATGCTGAATGCGGTGTATCTGATTGCGCATCAAACCCAGCAATAGAATCACCATTTGAGTACATTGGCATAGGAAGGTAGCCAACACTCTTATCGTCTAAGTGTTTGTAATAAAGGCGAACGTAGCCGTTTTCAAAATCTTTAGTAAGGTTTGCTTTAATTTGGCCACCTTTATTTGATGTGTAGCCTGTTTCGCGCGGGCCTTCGCCTTGGCGTACAAAACCACCTACATGAAAACGCACGCTGTCGGTTAAATAGGTGCCGTATTCAAAGTCGGTGCGTACACTGTCGTAATCTAGGCCAACAGTAGTAGATACGCTACCCGATTCGTTTTCGCCGTTTTTAGAAATAAAGTTAATTATGCCGCCAGGTGCATTACTGGCTGATGTAGAGGCTGAGCCACCGCGAATTGATTCGATTGTTTGCACTGTGTTATCAAGGCGCATAAAAATATCGGCGTTACCAAAGGCAACATCACCAAACTGCATTACAGGCAGGCCATCTTCTTGCAGTTGTAAAAACTTAGCGCCACCCGATGCTACAGGTAAGCCACGCACTGCAATATTTGCATTACCTTCACCGCCTGTTGATTCAGCGCGAACACCCGGAATAATTCTAAATGCTTCAGCCGTTGAGCGTGGCGTTGATACCTCAACTTGCTCAAGCGATAAACTGCTTACTGATGAGCTCGATGCCATAATAGTTGTGCGGCGAGGTACACCGGTAACAACAATTGTTTCAAGCCCTTGCTTAGCTTGCACTTTGGTTTCTTGCTCGTCTTGTGCATGAACGCCTTGGCTTACTGCAAGTGCTAAGGCACTGATTAAATATAAAGGTGTGTGGTGTGTTGTCATGTTAACGCCTCATTGTGTTGTGTGAGTTTGTTATTTTTACTTAATCGATTAAGTAAAAATAACAAAGTTTTTACAATATGCAAATTATTTTTGTGTGTAATTTGCACTTTTTTTGTTTTTATATTGATTTTAAAGGTATTTTTATTCTGGCTTGAGCAGCCATTTATGCATTTTTAGTTAATGCTTTTGCCGCAGGGTCGCGGTAAAAGTTATAAAGCATGGCTAAAAATAAGATCACAGCAAAGCCGGTAGCTAAGTAAAAACCGTAGCGTACGTGGCCAAAGTAATCACTTATCATGCCCATAAATAAAGGCGCAAGTGCGGCCGAAAGCGCGGTAAAAAATAAAATAACACCCGCTACTGCACCATGTTGTGCAACAGGAAAGCACGATATACCTTTAGAGTTTAAAGTAGGGTAAACCATCGACATAAATAAACCCGAAAGCGGAAGCAAGCCTACCGCCCAATCAACACCGCCTACCAAAGTGCCTACATAACACAGCGCGATGCCTAAACTTAAATAAGCCATGACCCCTTGCCAGCTAAAGTGATTTAAAAGCCATACAGCAATAAAGCGCCCAGCAGCACGTAATACAAAAAATATAGTAAGTGCGTAGGTTGCAAGTAAAGGCCACGAGCCTGTGTAATCTTTTAAAAGTGTTGGCATCCACACGTAAATAGCAACCTCGGTAGCCACATATAAGGCAATAGCCAACGAAAAACCAAGTGCGTACGGGTTTTTAATCATTTTCATGGTGGTGGCAAGTGAAGCGGGCTTTTCTGTGCTTTTAACAACACTTGGGTAGTCGGCGCGCCATGCCATTAACGCTAAAATTAAACACATAACGCCGGCAATAATGTACAGGTAAGTCCAGCTCACGTTTTGAGTAAGCAGTACGCCTACCAGCGCAGGGCCAACTATGGCACCAATACCAAAAAAGCCTTCTACTTTGTTCATGGTTTTAGTGTGCTCTGCGTTACTTGCAGATATATCGCCAAGTAGCGCTAGTGCACCGGTTTTAAATAAACCAATAGCAAGCCCTATACAGCACAGCAAAATTAAAAACACCGAAAAGCTATTGCTAAAGGCAAACAAAAAGCAGCTGAGCGAAAAAATAAGTAAGCCCAGCATTATGGTTTGTTTACGGCCTAGGCTGTCGGCTAAAAAGCCTAAAAACAAGCCACTAAAAGCAATAAGTGCCATAGGTGCATAATGAAAAGCACTGGCTTGGGTCATACTTAAACCAAACTCTGTGATTAGTTCAGGGATGATCATACCTACTGCATCTGAGGTCATCGCAAACATAAAAAACATCATGTAAGTGAGTATTCGTATGCGCTGCATTGGGTCGCTTTGCGAGTGTGTGTGTAAATTCGTCATGTGATTTTTCCTCGTTGTGGCTCAAGTTATAGTAATAACTCAATCACTTACTCTAGTTAGTATTACCTTTGCCACAACTTTTGTATGTAAAATATTTAAAAATTACTTGTAAAATTGTACGTGCTAGTTAAAGATATATCTTAATCGATTAAGTTTCAACTTGGTAATCACACATGATGAAGAATAAAGTTCAATTGATCACATATGCTGATCGAATCACAGGGCAAGATATAAACGCACTTACTACGCTTTTAAATGGCCAACTTAAGGGCGTTTTTGGTGGTGTACACCTTTTACCTTTTTATAATCCTATTGATGGCAGCGATGCAGGCTTTGACCCGATTGATCACAGCGAAGTAGATTCTCGCATTGGTACATGGGCTGATATTCAAGCACTGGGTGAAAACCATGATCTAATGGCTGATTTAATTGTTAACCATGTATCGGCGCAGTCTTATCAGTTTCAAGATGTGCTAGCTAAAGGCAAGCAATCAGAATTTTGGGATTTGTTTTTAACAAAAGAAGACGTTTTTCCAAATGGTATGAGCGAGCAAGAGCAACAAGCAATTTATCGCCCGCGCCCCGGTAGCTGTTTTACGCCAATGCAGTGTGGCGATGGTCAAACGTATGACTTTTGGACCACGTTTACCGATAACCAAATTGATATAAACGTAAAAGTTGAAGCGGGTATAGCGTATTTAAATAACGTATTAACTAAGTTTTCTGAAAATAACGTAAATATTATTCGTTTGGATGCAGCGGGTTACGCAATTAAACAAGCCGGTACTAACTGTTTTATGCTAGACGAAACCTTTGGCTACCTAGATAACCTATCAAAGCAAGCAAACGAGCTTGGCATGGAAACCATTGCTGAAATTCATAGCCACTACCAAACACAAGTAGAAGTAGCAAAGCGTGTAAACATGGTTTACGACTTTGCATTACCGCCGCTTATTTTACATAGCTTATTTAATAACGATGTAGATGCATTACTTAAATGGTTACAAATTTCACCACGCAACTGTTTAACGGTACTTGATACACACGACGGCATAGGCATTATTGATGCTGGCCCAATGGGCGACAAGGCAGGGCTATTAAATGCACAGCAAATAGATACCCTTGTAGAAACCATGCATGCCAACAGTAACAACCAAAGCCGCCAAGCTACAGGTGCTGCTGCCAGTAACGTTGATTTATACCAAGTAAATTGCACGTATTACAATGCATTAGGCGCTAACGATTTAGATTATTTGATTTCGCGTGCCATACAGTTTTTTGCCCCCGGTGTGCCGCAAGTGTACTACGGTGGTTTATTTGCCTGCGAAAACGATATGGATTTACTTGCGCGTACCAATGTGGGCCGTGATATTAACCGTCCGTATTTAAATAGTGAAACAATTGAGCACGCACTCAATAAACCTGTAGTAAAAGGTTTAATAGAGCTCATTAAATTACGTAATGAACACCCCGCTTTTGCAGGAGAGTTTAGTGCTCACGGTACACAGGGAATATGTTGTTTAACGTGGCAACTTGAAGATAAGTCTATTGCATTAAGTGTTAATTTTAAAACGCGAGATGCACTTATTACTCAAGTAAATGGTGATGAAGAAACAACGATAAGTTTAAACGCATTGTTAGCCTAACAGGCTATTAAAACACAAAAGCCAAGCTCAAAAGCTTGGCTTTTGTTTACCCAGTCCTTTTTAACATAACCTATTAACCACTTGCGCCAATATCTAGCTCGTAACTTACATCACATATTTTTTCTTCTTTAGATATAAATAGTTCGGCGGCCATTACGCCTTTTTCTTGGCTGTTTTGATGAATAGTGGTTAGGCGCGGCACAAAACGAGCGGCTTCGTCTATTCCATCAAAGCCGACAATACGCAGTTCTTCACCTATTTTTATGCCTTGTTTTATCGCTTCTCGCATGGTGGCAAGGGCAATTAAATCACTCATACAAATTATAACGTTAGGGCGAGGGGAGGCACTCAACACCTCTTTAGCGGCAATGTTAGCAAAACGCTCGCTGCTCTCAGGTATATTCCAAATGCGGTCATCAGCTACGGTTATATTTGCCTCACTTAAAGCACGTTGATAACCCCGTAAACGTTGGTGCGAAATAGATTGCCCTGTTTCAAATTCGTGATGCTCATATACGCGGCACAATACGTTTTCATCAAGTAATCTTAAGCCTAAAATAGCGACTTTGTCGCTTTGATTTTTTAAAACATGCTTGGCTATTTCGTAACTTGCTTGCTCGTTATTAATATTTACTGAGGCATTGCGGGCTATATCAAAATCAATAGTTACCACATGTTTAGAGACCGTTTTTAACTGCTCTACTAATGCGTGATTTCGAGGGCGGCCATAACAAATAAAGCCATCAACAAAGTCGACCACACTGTTAAGGTTATCGCTATTTCCTGAAAACAATAAAACATTAATGCCGTTTTTTTCAAGCACCGAGGTTACACCCCGCATAAAGCTGCTGGCCACAGGGTCCGACACCATATATTCCACGCTATCTGGCAGCACTAACGCCACAATGTTAAATGTACCACTGCGAAGCGATTGCGCGGCTTTATTGGGCCCGTAATAGCCCAAGGTTTTGCACGCTGCAAGAATATCGTCTCGGCGTTTAGCCGATAGCTGATCAGGGCGGTTAAACGCATTAGAGACTGTTGCGTTAGATACACCTAACTCTTTAGCAATACTTTTTAGGGTCCAGCGGGTTTGCTTACTCATACCAATTCTTTACTCAATACTCATGTTAATAAACTAACATATTCAGGGCGTTAGCAAAGTAAAAAATAAGGTTTTACCCTTAATGCCGGCACTCTTTAGGCGCAATACCAAAGGTTTGTTTAAATACACGACTAAAGTGGCTCGCGCTATTAAACCCAACATCAAAGCAGACTTGGCTAATTGCATGGCCTTGCAGTAATTGATTGCGGGCTTTTTTAAGTCTTAATTGTTGCTGCCAAAGGGCTGGGGTAGTGCCAAATGCCAGTTTAAACTGCTGATAAAACTTACTGCGGCTCATGCAGGCTATTTTGCACAAGGTATTTATGTCGAGCGTTTCGTTTAAGTGCTCTTCAATATAAAGCAGTGCATCGCTTATTTTTGTTTTAAGACGTGGTTTATCGCTATTAGCGAGTAATAAGTCGCGACTTTGTTGTTGTAACAACCGGGCGATCAATTCGTTTAACGACAAGTCAATTAAGTAATGTCGCTGTGCGCCTGGTTCGCTAAATAAATGCACCATGCGCTCTAATAATTGCTGTGTTTGGCTATTATGTTGGCTGTGTACCAATTGTGGAACATACTCGAATAAGCCGCCATCGTGTGCAAAGCTTTGCTGCATGTTAAGCGCATTTGCCACAGCGTTTATTTTATCTTTGCTTATTTCAATTGCTAAACATGTGGTTGGGGCGTGCATTGATGCCTGTGGAAAATCAATTAATACACCTTGCTCTGGCGCTAATACAAACGACTCGTGGGGTAAAAATGCTTTATGGTATTGGCTACTTTCTACGTGCATTACTTTTTTACCGCTGAGCATGGCACAAAACAGTAACTCCTTTGAATGCAGTGCCACCTTTTGTGCGCGTTGGTACGTGTCGTAAATGCTCAACTCGCTGTTATCTGCTGCAAATGTCACTTTATTTTCTATTAAAACATCAAGTTGTTGGCGTTTTTTGTTTAACTGAGATGTGTGCATATCAATCCTTTAAATTTTTATTAGTGTGGACTCACAGACAACTTTTGTGGACAGCTAATCAAGTTTTTAGGTGCTCGTTAGGCTAATGTCAAACAACACTGATTAAATATAAAGCATTTTGTTTTATATAAATGTTCGACCTTTAGCTAACAACAATAAAGAGAGCACACACATGATATACGCAAACCCAGGCAGCGATGGCGCACTCGTAAACTTTAAAAAACAATACGGTAATTACATTGGCGGGGAGTGGGTAAAACCTGTAAACGGCCAATACTTTGATAATATAAGCCCAGTAAATGGTAAGGTATTTTGCCAAATACCTCGCTCCGACAAAGACGATATAAACCTAGCACTCGACAAAGCGCATGCAGTGCGAGAGCAGTGGGGCACAACCTCGGTGACCGAGCGCAGTAATATACTGCTAAAAATAGCCGACCGAATTGAGCAAAACCTAGAG
>Ga0209121_10005157_pt1 | contig 11930 bp, 5 predicted proteins | sample Cruoilmetagenom3_FD_187292 | JGI IMG/M metagenome (GOLD analysis project Ga0209121, IMG submission 187292) | Oil polluted marine microbial communities from Coal Oil Point, Santa Barbara, California, USA - Sample 3 (SPAdes) (version 2) | ecosystem: Environmental > Aquatic > Marine > Oil seeps ...
CGCTATGTCGGCCTGCCTGTCTCTCGAACCGACCCCGATAAGGGCGATCTGAAAATCTCTGTTTTGAGGCGGCAGGTAAGTTCGAATATTCTTGTCGTCGGCCTGGCCGTCAGTAAAAATAATTGCCCCGACAACTTTGCTTTCTTTGACCGGCCGGCCTGCGTCGAAGCGACCTGATGTCACCGGGCCGGAATTCTGCACATCTTCCGCTGTAAGTGATTCCCCGGCGAGGTTATATTTACCCAGCACGGCCAGAAGACTGTGCATATCCGTTTGCGAGCCCCAGCGCCGCAGAAAATCCGATGAACCGCAGTGATAAGCCTGCCGGTCGAATCCGAAAACCTTATAACCGGGGCTGTCCGGATCAAGAGGATGAAAGTTATCTTCAAATATATCAAGCGCTTTTTCCAGCCGGTTAACTCGACCATCTTCAATAACCGACATGCTTTCGCTCGTATCAAAAAACGCCAGAACCGTATTCCTCGATAGCTCCTCGCTTTCCTCAGGTCTCGAAGGATTCCACAATATCAACAGCAAAATAACAATCGCAATATAATGCAGCACAATCAACGGCCACCTGTACGACCGCCGGGATGCCTTTTGCAGCTCGCCGGTGCGGAAGGCAAAATAAATCAGCACGGCAGAGACAATCAAAAGCAGTGCCGCAATAAAATGTCCCGGATAGTCAACCAATATCATTTTTTCACCGGTTCCTGTTCATACCTGGCTGCGTTTTCAAAAAACTGATTCTCCTGTCCGTAAAATTCCACGTCGGATGATTCATCTTCTATCACCTGCTGCCGGCGTTTTTTGGCATCGATGGCGATAGACCAGAATTGTCGAGCCATTTGTCTTGCCGCTTCGGCCGGAGTCAGATTCGGATTCCTCGTAAGAACCTGGCTCGCCCCTGAAGGAGTCCCTCCGTTCTTGCCTACCGTCGCCCACTGCGGCTCCGGCATCATTTCAAGCAGCCGCTTAGCTGCTTCAAGCCGGGCCAGCATCTCCTCACGTTCCGCCCCGGTTACTGACTCTGCGAGAGCGTCTGCATCCTCAGCAAGCTGCTCGGCCATATCGTCGGCCTTCTGTGCGAGTTGCTGTTCATTACTCAGTGTAATCTCACGACCAAGCGCTTCTTCGGCAAGGTCCAACTGGCGCCCGGCCGAGTCCATCAAAGCAACAGCGTCATTCGATCTTCGCTTATCCATCTCCGGTTGATAGCGCGCCTCGGCCATTTTTGACTGAAATTCATCCATCCTTGCAACCGCCTCGCCCAGATGTTCCTGTGCTTCGGCCCGACTATTACCTTCACCGCCGTCCGAGGATTCCGGCAACTGCTGCAATTCTCGCTTCAATCGCGAAACCTGCTCCTGCAGAGCGTGCTGCTTCGCCTGTAGCATTCGGAGCCTGGCTTCGGTATTCGCCGTGCCGCCCCGGCTACTGCCCTGAGCATCGCCCTGACGCTGCTCATCCATTCCGCTCTCGGCGGCGCTTGTCTCAGCATCCGAGCCCTGACCACCCGAAGCGCCCTTATTCTCGCCGGGACTCCGACTTCCGGAATCTCCCGGGCTTCCGGCATCACTCTGTTTACCATCGGGTGTGTTCGAAGCACCTTCGCTTTTCCCGCCGACCTGACTTTTATCGGATGCGCTCTGCTCGTCGGACTGCTTGCCATCGGGAGTGCTTGAAGCACCCGCGCTTTGTCCGTCACCCTGACTTTTGCCGGAAGCGCTCTGCTCGTCGGACTGCTTGCCATCGGGAGTGCTTGAAGCACCCGCGCTTTGTCCGTCACCTTGACTTTTATCAGAGGCGCTCTGTTCGTCGGTCTGTTTGGCATCTGGCCTGCTCGAAGCACCTGAGCCTTTTCCGCCACCTTGACTTTCATCAGAAGGACTCTTCTCGTCGGTGCCATCCTGGCCACCACCGGAACTTTGACCTTCCGATGCACTTTTGGCTTTTTGTTCGGCAGATTGACTTTGCTGTCCGTCGGTATTTGCTTCCGGACCCTTTTTTTCAACACTTTCTTCTGACGACATGTCATCGAGGTTCTGCTGTATGGCTTTCTTTTCGGCCTGCTTTTCGAGAAAATTCTCAAAGGACCATTTTAGTGCTTTCTGCTCCCTGGTTATCTTATCCAGCTTTTGCTGCATCTTCTTCAACTGAGCTTCAATTCGTTCTTTTTCATAACCCGTAAATTCCGGTTTCTCCTGCAATTTCACGCTGTCAGGTTTCTTTGGTTGCTGGCCCTGGCCGCTGGGGGGAGGACTCCAGGCAAGTTCCAATTCAAGGATAAATTTACGTAAAATCCGATAAGCGCTCTTCTCCGGCACCATGGCTGATGCCGCATCATGCGCAGCCAAATGCCCGCTTGTCTGTTGATAATACCGTATAACCTCATTGAGCACGACCTTATGAGGCTCTTCGAAACCGTACTGTGAGTCGTCACGAATCAATGCTACCTGCTCGGCACAATATTGAACGTCCTGGTTTATGAATCCCAGTCTCGAACGATCCTGCTCGGTCAGTTCCGGCTTGCTCGCAATAGCCCACGTTTTCTTAAGAATCGCCCGGGTGTATTCGAGAATATTCAACAGCTCCACGGGAGGTGAGGCTCCTCCCTTTGCCTCTTTTCCTTCGGGCATTGGGACCCATTTTTGCCAGTAGGGCCTGATCTCGATAAAATATACTTCGCTGCTCGAAGTCCGGTTTGGTAATTCCGAACCCGTATCGATATCGGTTGCCTCAACGTAAAACAGTATACTGTCGCCAATGGTCAGCTCGTACTCTTCCAACTCGATCGTATGGGTGAACTGCTTTGTCCTGACCCCTTCCTCGACCGGAACAATTATCTCTTCGGGTTGCTGACCCGGCAGTTCCATCCGCATTTTTACAGATTCCAGTCCGAAATCATCGGTTACCTCAAACGTTACCGGCACACTTGCAACGTTTGTCGCCAGATAATCGCCGTCCGGCGAAACCAGCTTGAATTTCGGAGGCTCATCAGTCTTGACTATCACCTGCAGGTCGGGCACATTTTCGTTTTTCAGACCCTGCTCGTTAACAAGAGCAAAGTGTACCGAGCCGTTCGTGTCCGCATTGAAGTAAAAGGTGAATTGTTCGGCCCCGTTTAATTGCCTGTTTACAGACTTACCATCCGGCCCGGTCGCCACAATCCCGCTGAGCTTATCGGTAGCCTGCACATCCAGCGTCACTCTGCTGCCGGGAAGAACCTCAAGAGTATTATTTTCAATCTGCTCGGTATAAGGTTTGACCCACTTTCTTCTCGGCGGCCTTCTCGGCAGCGTAATTTTAGCGCTCATACTCTCGATCCCGGGCGCATCAGATATGTTCAGCTCATGCCATTCAGTCACAGCCGAATCCGTTTCAAAACGATATTTAAATTTGCCTGTTTGCGGGAAGGACTTAGTAGCTTTTAATTGCGCCGTCTTTTCCCTGCCAATATTCGGCCGTATCTGCATCTCCCGGGATTCCTGAATTTGGTTATTATCCGCCGTCTCTGAAGGAAGCTCCACCAGCACGAGTTTTCCGAATTCCGGAACACGGCCTTGAATCCCGGCGGTAAATGTCACCTCGGAATCCGGCTCGGCAACAATATTCTTAGTAATAGACTCCAGTTGCGTAGATGATAGGGGCTTAACTGAGGCTAACGGACGCGTGAGCCGGGCAAAATACGAAGAAAAGTAGACATAGTTGTCACGTACATAAAATGACGCCGCGACGAGGCCTAACAGAATAACCGCCGCAAGTGCATAGCCCTGCCATTTCTCGACGGTCGAATCGAATTCGAATTCCCGGCTGTCTTTTTCCACGTTCAGCACGAGCTGCTCGGCCAGGGCCTTTGAGTACGGATAATCCTGTTTGTTCTCGTAATACTCGATGGCCGTGACAAGCTGCTGCTTAAAACTCCTCTTTTTCTCGATGTAATTCGCAGCGGCGCTGCAGGATACGTGGCCGACCAGTAATTTTGTCAATTTGTGCAATAGAACAACAAGCCCGGCAACCAGTAAAACAAACGCCGTGACTCTGCCGATTTCGGCGAAGTACAGCCGGTGGTCGAGCCATGCATAGAAGCCGGTGTACACGGAGACAAAGATCAGGCACAACGCCGCTACTTTTAGAATGGTAAGCGCCACCAGCCATCTCCTGACCTTTACCACCCGGGCAACAAGAGCGTTTAATTTGTCTTCCATGTTCTCAGCCATAATCAAACCTTACCTATCGCTTCATTCTGTTCGCAACGGCCGGTTCCACCAAAATCAGCAGAATAAGCACCCACACAAACAGCTTCCATAGAGGCCTGTTTTTCTTGTCACGCAACACCCCGGCTTCGGAAACATCTTTTTCGGCGCCGGTCGCAAACACCCGGCTCATGACGCCATCCAGTTCCGCAACGTCCGGCCCGGTCATATCAGTTTCGCCCGGCGGCAAATTAACGCCCGCGTATATTGCCGGCTTGCCCAGTGTCTTGACCCATCCGATACCGCCCGGATCGGGCACAAGCAGGAAAGAGTCCGCCGCGGCTGCACGGCGACTTTTGCCGTCACAGGTCTCGACCCAGAATTGCCTGCGCCCGGCAGATGCAATCCCACTGTCGCCAACCGGCAGCATAACCCGCTCATTACAAGCAAAACAGTGCTCGCCAACCTGATTGCTCTCTCCCAGCAAATACCGGCAAAAGGCGACGGAAGCATTCGATTTGGTCAGCGAACCGAGCGAATCGTCCACGCTTGTATTGACAAGAATAGACGTGCCGCTGCCGTGACGCTTCAGATAGACGAATCCAAAACCGTTCTGTAACTGCCACAGCAACCGGGCATCAGGGTGCTGTTCACATTCGAGGAAGCCTTTTAAAAGGATTCTGTCGACCCTGTAATTGGACAGAGACCTCGCAGCGATATGATCCACACCTTCGGCCCGGCTATCGCAGGGCTTCGGCTGCATATATGTTCGCTCGCGAACACATTGTCCCGGCAATGCTGCAAGAATATCTCGCTGCCACAACTGCTTCGCCGTCTCGGGCGCAGCCGTCTCCGTCACGAAACAAACAAACCTGCCGCCGGCCTTCATGAAGTCTTCCAGGTTAGAGGCTAAATCGCCCAGCCGATCCGTTATCGACGAGCAGACGACAACATCGGCCCAGCTCAAATCCGAAGGCTCCAGGTCGTCTATCAAAACCTGCTTTATCCTCAACGTATCATACGAATCCGTTCGGGACAGGGTGTCCATTGCGGTTTTGAGCAAAAACATATCATTCAGGCGCTCGCCGGCCAGAAGAACGTTTACCTCTTCATATCCGGGTATGGAAACCGCAAGGTAAAACGTATCATCCTGCCTGAGACCATCGCCTTCCGACAGGCTCAATTCTACAGGCAGGAAAGACTGCTGCCGCCCGGCGGCATCAACTTCGATTTGAACCTGATAAATCCTGCGCTGACCAGCGGAAAGACTGACATCTATCGGATTCGATTGGCCGGCTTCTGTTTCGGCGGTTAACCGCCGATTCTGCTCAACCAGCCCGTAATTAACAACAACGGCATTAATGGTCAGCCGCCTGTCAGCAATACCAACAACACGAGCATCCACTACCGCGGCATTATTGGCAGGCTCCGATGAGACTATCGGCTTGTAATCGATTCTGTCAACTACGGCAGGTTCCGCGATATTAACAAACTGCCTTAGCGTATTAGGCGTAAAATCACTCAATACCAGAACCGAAGTCTCATCATCCAAATACTCCATGCGGCCGGCCCGGCTCAGGCCCGAAAGAAAATCAGCAATATTAGCGCTGCCCGGCTCAATCTTCAGGGCTTTGACCTCCGCCAGGGCCTGGTCTTTGCTCAGGCTCTGCATCCAATCCCCCGAAGCCACGGCACAAATATTGAACAGGGCATCGTCCTTCGATGAGCGAATATAATCGACAGCCGACTCTGACATCCTGTCGAAATAACTGCCGCCCCCGTCGGAGTACGCCATCGACATCGAATTATCCAGTCCGAGATAATAAACAGACCTGGTTCCTCCCGGCTTGAAGCGTACGTGCAATAGCGGCCGGGCAAAAAGCATGGCAATCAGAACAACGATTGCGCAGCGAAGCAGCAAAATCATCAAGTCGCGCAAGTTTCGCCGGGACCGGCTCTCGACCTGCCCCGTGCGCAGGAACCGAAGCATCGTAAACGGCACCCGCCTGAATCGTGGTTTGGCCAGCAGATGCGCAATCAAAGGCCCTGCGACCGCGAGCCCCCCTAACAGGAATATCCACTCGGTAAAGCTCACATCATTCTCTTTCGTTTTGCCAGGTATGCGACCAGCGCCCTGTCGAGAGGCTCGGAAGTATCGAGCAGGCAATAATCGATGCCGCTGTTGCCGGTGGTCTTTTCGATATTATCCAGGAATTCCGCCACACGATGGCGATATCCCTCCCGCAGAGATTGTGGAAAAGTCTGCATCCTAACTTTGGATTCCAAATCTTCGAACTGAATCAATCCTTCGTAATCGAGATTAAGCTCCTGATGGTCCATCGTATGAAAAACAATAACATCGTGCTTGAGAAATTTCAAATGGGCCAGGCCCTTAAAGATATCGGCCTCGTCATCGAGCAGATCGGAAATCAGAATGACAATTCCCCGTCTTTTTGTCGTCTCGGCAATCGTATGAAGAACACCGGCCAGGTTGGTCTGCCCTGCCGGCCTGTTATACTGCAGTGCCGTCAGGATTATATTCAGGTGCGTGCGTTTCGACCTGGGCGGGATATGCTTTGTAACTCTATCGGCAAATAAAATCAGTGCCGTGCTGTCACTCTGGCTCAGCATCAGGTAGCTCAGTGCCGCGGCGAGATACGAGCCGTAGTCCATTTTGCTTACTCCGCCGTCACCGGAAAAAGACATGCTCTTACTGCTGTCCAGCAGGATATATGCCGTCGTATTAGTTTCCTGTTGGAACTGTTTTATATACAGCTTGTCGCTCCGGCCGAAAACTTTCCAATCGACGAATTTAAGCTCATCCCCGGCGTGATATTCCCGGTGGTCGCTGTATTCGACGCTGAAACCGTGAAACGGACTTGGGTGCAGCCCGGCAAAAAAACCCTCCACCGCACAGCGGGCAACCAAGTCCATATTCCCCAGTGTACTCAGAAACACCGGATCAAGATATTTACGACTGTGTGCCACGGTCAAAGCTCCATTTCAAGACTGCTGCTCCCCGCGGACCTTTTTACTCTTGATGAAAATACTGAGGAAAGCCATAGCAGCCAAAACCAAGATTCCCAGCCCAACTATGATCATTTTGCTTGAGGAACCTGTTGGATTCGCCGCCTCGTCTTTCGCGTCACCAATCGCCAAAGTATACATTTTGCTCTGCATTTCATCCCAGATCTTAGTATCCGAAGTGATATCGATGTCCCAGACTGTGAAGATATTTGGATCAACAGGCTCATTAAATGTCAATGAATCAATTGATAAATTGGAAGTGATAGTCTCCCGTACGGACGCTTCCTTCACTTGGACCGTATCAAACCACCAGATCCCCGGCGAGTATTCCTTCAGGATCGTTGTATATTCATAGTCAACCTTCCCTTTGGAACCGTCCTGGACCTTCTTTATGCAGTATCCCTTTGAAGGAACGACCCATATTTTCAGCGTCGATTCGGGATTCGTATAGTCGCATGTCAATAGGATGCAGTCCTCTCCATCGACGGTTTCGCTATTTGCAGTGAAGTAGTAGCCATTTTCTACACTTGCAAGGATGTTCCTTTTCAATGTCGCCCACCGCGCAGACTGGTACCTCAATAAACCGTTCTCTCTTATTTTGTATCTATCGCTCCATCTTGGAGGCCGGATAAAGACCATGTTACTTGACGGGATGTAGTCTATGTTGGATTCTGCTGAATCTATATCGACTTGTCCAACTCGTAGTGCTCTGGCATATTTTCTGTATTCATCGGCCCCTCTAAACCGGGTCTCTAATTGGTCTTTTCGGAAATGGTCGCCGTCATAAATTATCCTGAGTTTTTCATCTATACGGTAGCTTTTACTGTCGGGAAAAGAATGTGTGCTGCTCTTCGTGAGCGTAGCTTGCATAGTGCGCACGGAATCCAGAGTAGCTTGATTGCCCTCCATTGCAGAGAAAACTTCACTGCTCAATTTCCCTGGATCTTCCGAGACCGCCTGTTCGGCTGCCGTAGAGCTGCTCACGTAAAACAATACACCAATCATTAATAAAAAGGTTCTACAAAGCATGATCATCATATAATCCTTTGAATAATCTACTTTGCTATTTAGGCGGTGAGACATTCTCGACGAGGTCTTCAAGAATCCCCTCGACGCCGATACCGTCCGCCTCGGCGTTGAAATTCGGAATAATGCGATGTCTCAGCACGAGTTTGCTGACCTCTTGCACATCCTCAAAGCTCGGCGTAACACGCCCGTCGATCAGTGCCTTCGCCTTTGCTCCAAGTGTCATGAACTGCCCCGCTCTCGGGCCGGCTCCCCATTTGAGATACTTCTTAACCATCGGTGTAGAATGCTGGTCGTCCGGCCGGGTCGCACGGGCCAGCTTGATACAATACGCGATTACCACATCGCTCACCGGCGCCATTCGAACAATCTCCTGAAACAGCACCATATCATTCCTGTCAAGCACCTGCTGGGCGAATATCTTCTTCCGCGTCGTGGTCTGCTTGACTATCATGTGCTCTTCCTTGGCCGAAGGATAATCGATATAAATCATAAACATAAACCTGTCCAGGGCCGCCTCCGGCAGCGGATACGTCCCCTCCTGCTCGATCGGATTCTGCGTAGCCAGAACAAAGAACGGCTCATCGAGCTTAAAAGTCCTGCCGGCGACGGTTACCTCGCGTTCCTGCATCGCCTGCAAAAGAGCCGCCTGCGTCTTGGGGGGCGTGCGGTTTATCTCATCGCCTAAAACCACGTTGGCAAAAATGGGCCCCTTCACGAACTCATATTTCCTCTTCTTCGACTGCGGATCCCGCTGGATAATATCGGCGCCGGTTATGTCGGAAGGCATCAAGTCCGGCGTGAACTGGATGCGGTTAAACGTCAGCCTCATCGAATCGGCTATCGCGTGCACCATCATCGTCTTGGCCAGCCCCGGCACACCCTGGACGATACAGTGCCCCCCTGCCAGCATACAGCAAAGCATCGAATCGATTGCATCGTCCTGGCCGACGATTACCTTATGTATCTGATGCTTTAAACTGACATAGCCCTTGTGCAGGCGGGCCATCAGCTCGCTTTCGTCAATACCCCCGCTCTTATGGTTGTGTTCAACTGCCTGGCCCGTAGTCTGTTCCATGTCAGCCCTTTCTGATTTAAGCCAAAATCAATGCGCACCCCAACTACCGTCTGTTCTCCACTCTTATAGACGATAGATATCGAATTCTGTGACAGAAATTCCTGATTTTTTCATAACAAACTCAGTTCCTGCCGGTCTCTCTACTGATACATTATACGAAAAATGGCCAAAGATTTCCAGAAATTGTTGATTTTTAAGAACTTATGAAATGAAAATTACCCCGGCCCACCGGTTCTTGTTTATCCGGCATCTGGTATTCGCGACCATCCCCAAGCTCGAATCCCGCCGTGCGGTGATTCAAGCTTTCCCTTAGGGACGCCTTACGGTGGAGGCTGCCACTCATTGTTTTCGTTCAATTTATCGGGTGGCAGCCTCATCCCGATTGTTTTATATCTGCCTAAGGCACGCCCAAGGCGGGGATGGGGATGGTTATTCTCCAATCCTGTTGGAGGCTTACTTCTAATGCGCCAAATCTGCGACTTCCTCCGCACTGAGAACCTCGTCATAGATACGAATATCATCAATCAGGCCAAACCAGAAGGCTTCGGCATCGAGAGTCTTGCTTGTGCCAAAGTGCAAACCGCCATTCGAATCGACTCCACCGACGGGATCTGTATCTTTAGCAACTTCTACTCCGTCCACATACAGGTATCTATGCAATCCTTCCAGATCATACACCAAGCCAACATGATGCCACTGACCATCCGTGATTACAGATTCAGATACTAATGGGTGAAACGGCGGATGCATCAACCTGGTAATAAGTCTGCCGTATGATGAGTCTGCCCATAGCCATGCGCATCCAAGCTTAGTGTTACGTCCATCCACACTATCTTTTTGTGATATAATCATCTGCCCTCTTGCGCCGCCTTTAATCCAGGCAAACACACTAAACGATCCGGCCGCGGGATCCAGGATAAACGGTGTGCTGATATAATCGTCGATCCCATCGAACTCTAAAGCGCCGCCGACAATGCCCGCAGTAGGTTTCCAGACATGATTGCCATTCAGAGTCCCATCATTATTGCCGATACAATCCTCGGCAATGCTGCCTTCAACTTCGTCCAGCCTCCAATGAGCGACCGGCTGTAGTTCTTTCAGCAAATGCTCAGCCAGAAGATTCAAATCTTTCTCATCAACTATCCCGTCACCGCTGGGCAATGGAGCAATATCGCAGGATGGATCATACTGGCCCCAGTATTGAGCGAGTTTGCGAAAATCGTTGAAGTCCACCTTACCGTCCCCGTTGAGATCAACGACCGGTAGGATTGACACTTGCCAGAGGTCGTGAGCACCATAGCCACCGGACCGCCCGGACATGAAGTAGAGCGTGGAGCCATCGGCCGAGATGCTCGCAGTACCATCGAAAGCCGAAGTGTTGACCGTTGGGCCGAGATTCACTGGGGTACTCCAGTCATCGTCTGTGGTTGCCCGCGTTGTCATCCACAGGTCGAACGCACCCGATCCGCCGGGTCGGTTGGACATGAAGATGAGCGTCAGCCCGTCGGCTGAGATGTTTGGCGATGCATCCAAGGCTGAACTGTTGACCGTTGATCCAAGATTTGCTGGTTCTCCCCAGGAGTCATCCGTTGAATTCCGCGTCGACACATATATGTCGTTACTCCCGTACCCGCCAGATCGATTCGAGTCAAAAAAGAGTAGTAGACCATTCGCCGACACAAGAGCGTCACCATCGGAATCCGAAGTGTTGACAGGTGACCCAAGATTCACCGGAGTACTCCAGTCATCGTTAGTGGTTGCCCGTGTCGTTACGTATATGTCCCAACCACCGTGCCCTCCGGGCCGATTGGATGTAAAATGAAGTGTCAACCCGTCAGGCGATATCATTGTGTTACCATCCAAAGCTGAGGTGTTGACAGTAGGCCCAAGATTCACCGGTTCTCCCCACGGGTCGCTTGTCGATCCTCTCGTTGTCACATATACGTCGTAATGACCATACCCACCGGACCGTTGGGAGTTAAAGAAGAGCGACAAGCCGTCGGCCGTTATGCTCGGCGTGCCATCCCAAGTGGGACTATTCACAAGTGGCCCCAAATTAGTTGGAGTGCCGAAGATAAAGTCTGCCTTCGCCACATAGGCATTGGTCAGGACTACGCAGGCTAATGCTGCAAGAAGCAGCATTGCGCCTGCCCCGCGTGTGCGTGAGGTTTTTTTGAATTTGGCAATCATTTTAATCCTCCTTTTCAATTGAGATTTGTTTTCCAGGATTCCCGCCATGCTTGGCAATCGCTGGGGGCGGGAAAAACGTTCCAGAAGACTTACTATTGTTCGGCCGTATTCTTTGGATTCGTCGCTGGGCGTGTATGAAAGAACGAGTGCATCACAGGCCAGCTCCCGGTCGGATTGAATACGATAGAATGCCAGCCAGACCAGCGGATTGAACCAGTGCAGGACTTGCAAGAAGCTCATCAGCCATCCAATATAAATATCACGTCTTCTAAGGTGGCCCAGTTCGTGCATGAAGACGTAGCGTAATTCTTTTAGAGTCAGAGTCTCGACCATCCCGGCAGGCAGCAACAGTCGCGGACGGATGAATCCGAAGAGGGCGGCGCTGCTGACCTTGTCAGTTGTTACAATCCCCA
>Ga0209121_10005158_pt1 | contig 11928 bp, 9 predicted proteins | sample Cruoilmetagenom3_FD_187292 | JGI IMG/M metagenome (GOLD analysis project Ga0209121, IMG submission 187292) | Oil polluted marine microbial communities from Coal Oil Point, Santa Barbara, California, USA - Sample 3 (SPAdes) (version 2) | ecosystem: Environmental > Aquatic > Marine > Oil seeps ...
TAAGTTCGTAGAGTGGTATGTGATATGTGGTATGTGATATGTGAAGATTAGTCAAGTGTCCAGAGTCCCTTACCACATACCCCTTAATCCCTGCTTCTCCTAACTTATTGACATCTAATCCTTACCCCCAACTAACCCACCAACGGATTATTCCGCATTCAGCCATCAGTCTTTGCAGGCTTGGGGTGAAATCTTCTCTTTTATAAACCAAATTCCTTCTTTGTGAGCTTTGCTCCCTTTGCGGGCTTGGCGAGAAATTTAAAATTAGACACTGATATCAACTGATTAAACCCTAAATCCTAACTCTGAACTATGAACCAAGAACTAAGAACCTATTAAAACCAGAATGGGTCACGGTCTAGATTTTCCCTTACACCTCGTAATATCTCAATGCATGTTTTGAGTTTTAATGCATCGTAGGTTTTTATTCCAATACTCGTTTTTCCTTTAGTGCCAATCTGGATATAATTAACACCATCTATAGCAAGGAATGTTATATCCTTCAAGGGGATATACTTTTCTCTTATTTGTAAGTTATTTTTATACAGGGTAAGACCGTCCTTTATTTTTAGAGGTAGGTTTATCCCGTTTTTTAGAATATTTTTCTTCATCTTTTCATATAATATCGGGACAATTTTCATCAGCGGGTCAATAAACCACCTACTCTTGCAATGAATACAATAAAACCCCCTTCTCCCAACCCTTTTAATGGTATGTAAATTTCCACATTCAGGGCAAGTCCAGAGTAATCTTTCAATATATTTGTTAAAACTCCCCCACCTTGCCTCGCTTCTTTTTGAATTAGAAAGACATTCTTCCATTATAGACTGGAGTTCTGCTTCAGAAAGTTCTCCCGGGTCTTCAATCTCACCGGTAACCTTTACCGTGACATTTGCTCTGTGGAAGACTTTTGACCATCTAGGAAGGACGTTGTATCCTCCGTCTATTCGGAGGAAGACTATTGGATAACCGAGACTCTTAATGAATTTTACTACCCTCCTATCAAAACTTATGAGATTACCATCCCAGGTTCTACTTGCTTCAGGAAATATTCCTACGATGTCACCGTTTCCTAAAGCCTCTTTCGTTCTAATTATGCTCCTTACGCCAGAACTTCTTTTAAGAGGGATACAACTAAGGGAGAGAAAGAACTTCTCGAGTAGAAAGCTTTCAAACATTTTCCCTGTTGTGATAAATCTTACAGGCATACAAATCGCACCAACAATAAAAAGTGGGTCAAGATAGGACCGATGGTTCGATAGGATTATATATGGTCCTACATCCCTTTTTAATTTTCCTTTGAGTTTAAGTCCGAATAGCTTTCGTAGTACAGTGGAAACTATGAGATATAGTAATATAATCAGGGGACTTACCATATAGGGAGCATTTTTTATTCTTTTCTTAAAAGGAAAAATTGCAGGTACTACACTTCTATAATCTGTATATTTACTACCAAACTTCTCGGTTAATATCTTTTCTTCTCTTATTGTGTAGGGTATTAAAAAGAGTGCAAAAAGAGGATTTACAATATAGGTCATTGAAGGTGATAATATTAATCCTAAGCACAGGAGATAAAAGAAAAAGGCAATATACAGGGGATTTCTTACGAAAGAGTAAGGCCCAGATCTTATGAGATATTTAGGAGGTTGGAAAAATACTGGAAGGCCTTTTCCGAAAAAGTAAACTGCATTTGCTGCCCATAGAGCAAGATAAACGCTTAAAATGATAAGAACGCTCCCGATTGTTATTCTTAGAGGATTGAAATTCCAGGAGAGGCCGAGAAGGATATCTATTCGGAAGGAAATAATAACAAGGAGTAAGGGAAGGAGCATCCAATATAAAATTATTGAGAATATTACAATAGAAACAACAGAATGTTTTTTCTTCATTGCTCTATTTTACATGAATAAAAAAATATATCAAGGAGTTAAATGTTATCCTCTAAAAGGAAAACTTCACCACAATAAACCCCGGTACAGTCGGTTCCTCCTTACGGGGCAGGCAAACTTCACAGAGAAAATTTATGTTTTATATTTCCCCGCACCTTCCACAAAAAATGAGAGAAAAATATCATTGGGGTCAAGTCTTGAATTTTGAATTCTTACATTCTTCTACTTTCATTAATACCTTGCTTGCTGTCTAATTTGGATCAGATGGTGAAACTCGCGTTCTCTTTAGGCTTCTTCAAACTGGCTAAAAATAATTCTCTTTTATCCTCTCAATAAAAATACTATCTCTCATGTGACAAACTACGGCAGCAACCTCTATGCTTAATGGTCACCTCATTAGTATAATTAAAAATAAATTTAATTCAAAAATCAAGACCTGACCCCTTTATATTATATATAGGATAAAAGGTAGAAAAACAGGTATCAAGTTTTTGATTGGAGTAGATTTTTCATTATTGAAATAAAATCTTCAGCAGTTTCAATGGCTTTCTTAGCCTCATCCCCAGTGGCATAGAAATTTACACTATACTGGTCCCTATGTCTTAAACTTCTGTAATGGTCAAGAAGTTCTATCCATTTCCCCTCTAATAAGCCTTTCCTTACATATTTTTCCTCAATGTATCTGCCAACGCAATAGTGGCTTTTTTCTCTGTACCCATCAAGGTAAAGTATTGCTCTTGCAGAATGAAACATAGCGAGATATGAAGATAATAATGATGAATTATACACTTCGTTTTCCAGATTAACCCTGGCCTCCCTAAGCCATCTTCGTGCGGCTTTAATACTTCCTTCTGCCTTCTCTTTGGAACAAGGGATTCTTCTTAAAAGACCCTTCTCAATGCAGTCCTTAAATCCTGAGTTCTTCAATTTCCTTTCCGTAAATATTGATTGAACCAAAGATTAATGAATAATAGAATACTTTATCTTCTTCCTTAAGGACCTTTATTTTCTCTTCAGTAAGGTATAAAGGATTTATCCTTCTATCTTTTTCTTTTAGTTTCCTCGTAATTTTTGCAAGATTTTCATCACTCGTATCCTCAATTAATACATATAAATCAATATCAGATTCCTCTGTATTCAATCCCTTGACAAAACTACCATAAAATCCTGCACCCTTTATAAATTCGAACATTTTAAAAATCCTTAAATCAAAACTATTTAGATTCAAAAGGATTTTTAAGGCTATAAGGTCTTTGTTCTCCAGAATTCTGAATTTCATTCCCTCTTTCTTCAGTATTCCTTCTTCTGTAAGTATATCGAAAAATTTTGAGACTAACCCCTTACTAAGTCCAAGTCTATTGGATACCTCACTCACTCTAAGCATATTTTCCTTATAGAGTATGTCCTTTAAAATTTTTACCCTTTCTTCTGTGGATAATAGTTTATTTATGTTCATAATTCGTAAACCCTCCGTTCATAATTCGTGAACTTATTGTTTATAATATGTAAATTTTATGTTTTGTCAAGCATATTGGATTTATAAAAATTCTAATAATTAACAATTTGTCCATTTTTTCGGGTTTAATGTTATAGAATACCGAGTGGTACTTGATAGTCAAAACCAGAAATCCATTACAAAGGGGGGCGTTCCTGTTTGGAAATCCCTCCTACATTATGTGGAGGAACATCCCTGTCTCGCTTTTCTCTGGGAGCGACTTCCCTGTTGCGATAAAGGGGTAGTGGCAATTCATGAATTGCCACTACAAGTTTCGCGGAAAAGATGGATGCAGAGTGAGTCTGCCACTACAAAAGGGAGTGGAAGGGTTCTCCCCTTGACTTTATTTGCAAACATATTATTCTTGTTTCGTTATGTTTGCGTTACTTCTATTAGCTTCCTTCCCATATGGGGAGGTAATTGTTGATATAGGTGTAAGGGGTGTAAAAGAGGTGGACACTGCACTTGTGGTTCGCTCTTCCGGATTTAAAATCGGAGAAGTTTTAACTTCTAACAAAGCAGTAAAAGCAATAAAGAATCTTTATGCTACAGGTCTGTTTAGGGATATTAAATTAGATGCCGAAAGAGAGGGAGCAGGTATTAGAGTGATAGTCGATGCCCAGGAGAATCCCCGATTAAAATCCATAGATTTTGAAGGCAATGAGAAATTAAAAGATGCAGATCTTTCTTCAATGGTGGATTTATCTCCGCCAGCACTACTTTCCGATTATAAAATTTTTAACATAAAGAAGAGGATTTTGAAACTATATAAAGATAAGGGTATTTCAGGAACCGAAATTTCCATCTCGGAAGAAGAAAAGGAAGGTGGGATAAGGGTGGTATTCAATATTAAAGAGGGACAGAAATTTAAAGTAAAAGGGATAAGATTTAATGGAAACAGAGGATTATCTGATCATGATCTTTCTTCAGTCCTGTCTAATAAGACAAAGCCCTGGTGGATGTTATGGAGAAACAATGACCTTAAGGTTGATTCGGTAAGAACTGATGTCTATAAGATAGAATCAGTTTACAGGAAGAAAGGGTATCTCGATGCAACCGTGGATACCTTTTTCATTACATATAAAGAAAATAAATCCTTCATTGATTATGAGGTTAGCGAAGGGAGACTTTACTATTTTGGTGAGACTCATCTCCAGGGGGATATGGATAAGGGATTTGTTTCAACAAAGATTAAATGGGATAAAGGGGAAAGATATGATGAGGAGAAGATCCAGAAAACTATGCAAGGACTTTATAATTATTATACGGATAATGGATTTCTCTATGCATCAATATTTCCTGAATATTCAGTTGTAGGTGATTCGCTTATTGAGGTTACTCTCCACGTAGATAAGGGCGTTCCTGTTTACATCAAGTATATCGATATAGCCGGCAATTCCAAAACTTATGACAAGGTTATACGTCGTAACCTTACAGTATATCCCGGAGAATTATTTCATCGGGAGGAACTCATAGATAGCCAACGAAATCTATTCAGGCTTGGATACTTTGAAGACTTCAGTCTAAATGTGGAAAATCCAGGTAGTGCCGACTCTGTGAATTTAGTATTTGGTATAAAAGAGAAGCAAACCGGCCAATTCACAGCAGGGATTGGCTATTCACAAAGTGTTGGTTTAACCGGTAATGTAGGAGCAACCATGCCAAATATCTTTGGTACAGGTCAATCGGTAAATTTCTCATATGAAAGGAGTCTCCGTAGTGGCACGCAGACCAGTACAATTCAAAATATAACTCTGGGTTATCGGCAACCCTGGTTGTTTGATACTCCTACCTCAATTGGTTTTGACCTTTATAAGGTGTATTATAGATGGCAGTACTTTGGGCAGGATAAAGCGGGAGGTTCTTTCTCTCTTGGTAGGATACTTACTGCAAAGAGAAATCTTCAGGGAACCGTTATGTACAAATTAGAGAGGACAGAACTGGAAGTTATTGATGAAAATGCGTCAGATTATATTAAATCCCAGGAGGGAACGAGTTGGGAGAGTTCAATTGGTGGTAAATTAGTCTTTGATTCCCGTGATTCCCATATAGCAGCCAGTGTAGGAAATTATTATTCTTTAAGTACTAAATATGCTGGAGGTGTGTTGGGAGGAGGCCTACATTATTGGAAAGCTATACTGGAAACAAGGAAATTTCATACGCTTTTCGATAAATTTGTACTTATGAACAGGAGCCGCCTTGGCTATGCCCATTCACCCGTTGGCGAGGTTCCTCTTACTGAGCGATTCTTCATGGGGGGGATAGGACTCTGGGGCCTTAGGGGTTATGATGATAGGGGAATCGGCCCTTATTCTGGAATTTATCCTACGGGTGGTAGTTTTGCGCTCCTGAATAACCTTGAAATCCGTTATAATTTCTCTAAAACAGGCTATGGAATGGTTTTTCTTGATGCGGGGAATTGTTTTAAGGATATCCAGGAAACCAGGTTATCTGATCTATTCTATGGAATGGGTGTAGGTTTTAGGATGGAGATACCGATGATGGGCATTTTTGGGATTGATATGGGTTATGGTCTAAACGAAGAAAAGGGGAGAGAATGGAAACCACATTTCCAGATAGGTGTTTCCTACTGATAATTTTTGTATTTATAGTCTCCATGTTTGTGATTTCGGGATGTAGTGAGAGGAAGGAATACGAGATTGACCCAAAGCCAGTCGAGGTGAAAACAGTTGTGATTGATTCCTTCTTTACTACCACGGAATACATTCCTACAGGGGATGGAGATAGTTTATTCTCTGGAACGAAAGGCCTTTTTGATTCATACGCTCTTCTAAAATTTGATACTATCCCAGGAGCTTCTGATAGTGTATTTATGAAATTGAGGTCGGATTCAACGTATGGGGAGTTGCAGTTCTACCTAATTACCAATGAATGGTATGAGGACTCTCTGTATAAGTGGGATGATATTGGCTTTATTATAGATACCTCCGTGGTATTGCAAAGTTCTTCTATAAATACTAAGAATCCAGAGATCAAATTAGATGGCCAATCTATAAATGCGATTAAAGATTACGGAATAGCCATCCACTCAGATTTTTTCTACTCCTTTGCCTCCAGAGAAAAGAATGAACCAAAACTTATAACCCATGAAGGGGATTCAACCTTCAATGTAAGCTGTTGTGGGGATCTCTATATTGCCAAGAACCCGTTTGATAGCCTTCTTAAGGACACCATGATGGTAGGGAGAGGGATATCCGTAAAACCAAACCTCTTTATACCTGTTGATTCGCTACCTTTAGAGAGAGAAAATTTTTCGAGAGCGGGACTTTCCTTTAAGGTTGATGGGACTCTCTCATTTAGTGTGAAAGCTAACGACACTTCTGGTAATGAATATTTTAATAAATCTTATACGGAAGGGGATACGAATTTCATTGAGTTTAATATCCTAAAAGCCATTCAGCCAGATATTACAGGGGATTATATCCACATAACAATCGGCCCAAGATATAAGTTAAATGGAATTGATGCGGAAACTCTTTTTAATGGACAACTAAAACTTATGTGGGCAGTGATAGGTAGGGAATGAATTATTTGACTTTTCTTTTTTTAATTATATCCAATCCTTTTTATGCTAAGAATTTGCCAGGAGAATGGATTGGTGAAAGTGGATTCTTAGAATCACCGGTCCTAACAGGTAATGTTTTTGCAAATCCTGCAACTGCAGATACAATAAGTTATTTCTCTATAACCTCACACCTTTACCTTGGTGACTATGAAGATTTAGAGGGAAACGTTTCTTCCGTTACATTAACTCTACCAACCCCCAGGGGTTTCTCTTTAGGAGGAAGGATTAATCAGTTGTATAACTCCAGGCTGGAAGGAAAGGTTTCTTTATCTAATGAGTGGGATTCTTTTGAGGAATATTATGAGAGAAGAGGTGGTCTTGACCAGTACAGTTTTTTCATAAAGAAGTCTTTTGGCTCTCTTTCTTTCGGAATTGATGCAAATCTTTTAAACGGTGAAATTGAAGATAGGTGGAAGATTGACTTTGAAGAATATAATGATGTTTTTGATACACTTTCCACATATTTCAGGGGTTATTCAGCAGGTTTGGGTCTCCTCTATCATTGGAGCGAATTCAAAGTAGGAGGATATTTTAATTTCTATCAAAAGTTGGAATACTGGGAAAATGGGGAAGATAGGAGTGCATTTACCCTAAAGAGACCAATTCGTTTTGGAATAGAGTACTCCCCGGATAAAGGAAAAAGTGTAATGGTTTCGGCTGACAGGAAAGTAGCAGTACTTATGGGAATGTATGGGCCTGTTATGATAGGATATGGAAGGATATATGGTTCTGGGTACGACCTTGATATTGAAGGTAATCGATTCATTGCTGGGATATCATTTTCCTTAAATAAAATGCCTCTAAAGGTAGCATTTGAGAATAGGAGATATTCCGGAGAATTCAGTGATAATCAATTTATGGGAACAATAACATTCAGTATTTCCGGGAAGGAAGGAGGAAAACAATGAAAAGATATTCTATACTACTGATTCTTATGTCATTATCCCTGTTTGCAGAGCAAAAGATTGGCTATATTGATTCTCAGAAAGTGCTCGCCGAATACAAAGGGTCAACTGAGATAAAAAAGAGATACGAACAGAAAGTAGCAGAATGGAAGAATAAAGCTGAGAAAATAAAAAAAGATATTATCAACCTGCGGGAGGCTCTCCAGACCCAGAATATGTTACTCTCGGAAGAGGCAAAGTTACGGAAGGTGCAGGAGATAGAAAAGAAAGAAGGAGAATATCAGCAGTTTATCCAGGACATTTGGGGGCAGAATGGTGAAGCTGAGGCATTAAATAGAGAATTAATGCAGCCTCTTCTTCAAGAGATTGATACTTTAATCACCGGAATCGGAAAGGAAGAAGGTTTCTCGATAATTCTGGATGCTTCCTCAGGTGCTCTGGTTTACGCAGAGGATGAACTGAATATAACGGATAGAGTAATTGAAGCCCTAAACAGGAAGTTTATCCCTGAAGCTACCGGCAGGATTGAATATTATGTTCTAAAATTTAAGGAGGAAGATTCCGAAGCGAAATCAAGAAATCTTGGAGAAAGGATAACAAATCTGATCGATGTTACAATTGAAAAGACCGGTGGATTCAAGGAAATTGAGCCTCAACCATTAAGTAATGCAAGAAGCACTCTTGGTGTAGTTAAGGAGGAGGATGTAGATGTTGGGACTGCCAATGAACTTCTCCGTATTACCGATGGAGATATTATTGTTATGGGGAGGGTCTGGCTCGAAGGTGGTTCTATATACCTTGAATTTAAACTGGTGGATAAAGAACAACAGGGAGTGGTAATGACCGAAAAAGTTGAGATTGGTGTAGAACAGAATCTGCCTGATAGAATATCCGATAAGGTTGTAGGGAAGATTGTAACCTATTATAAATGAAGATAAGAGAGCTGGCTGATCTCATCAACGGTGAGCTTATAGGGGATGTGGAATATGAGGTCAGGGGCGTTTCTGATATAGAAAATGCCAAAGAAGGTGATATTGTATTCTTCTTTGATTCCAGGAGGATTAATAAAGTAAGGGATAAGATCAAAAGTGTTGCTGCTGTTGTTCCTGATTCTTTAGGAGAATGTGCTTGCCGAAGTTGCATCAAAGTAGGTGACCCGAAGGTTGCAATGATTAAAGTATTAAAGTACTTCTATCCTATCCCTGTTAAATCATTTCCAGGTGACTCCCATAATAAACATGTCGGTGATGTCCAGATAGGGAAAGATGTGAGCATAGGTGATTACACGGTTATTGCTGATGGAACTGTAATTGACGATGGGGTTCATATCTTTCCATTTACATATATAGGCTATGATGTAAGGATAGGGGAGGGTAGTAAGATATACCCACATTGCGTTATCCTGGATAAAACAATAATTGGTAAACATGTAACTGTCTATCCTGGTGTAGTAATTGGGTCGGATGGATTTGGATACCATAATATAGAAGGGAAATTAGTTCCTATACCCCAGGTTGGGAAGGTCATAATAGAAGATGAAGTTGAGATCGGTGCCTGCACCATGATAGATCGTGCAACAATTGGAGCTACATTAATCGGGAAGGGAACAAAAATAGATAACAGTGTTCATATAGCACATAATGTTAAAGTGGGGTCCAATGCGATTATTATTGCACAGGTTGGTATCGCTGGAAGCTGCACGGTGGGGGATAATGCTGTAATAGCCGGGCAGGCAGGAATTGCCGATCATGTAAATATTGGTGCTAATTCAACGGTAGCAGCAAAATCAGGTGTTATGAGGGATGTAAAGGATGGGGAGGTAGTTTTCGGATATCCCGCTGATAGGCGGACCAGTGTTATGCGAAATGAAGCATATTTCAGGAGAATACCAGAGTTGTTCAAAAGGGTGAAAGCCCTTGAAGAATCTAAGTGATATCTTTCCTGTTCATTCTTCTCTTTTCTAATTCATCTGAATCCTCCGAAATTGTAGAATACAGAGGAAATAAGATTCTCTTCAAGGTAGATTCTTCCCTTGTATGTATTTATGGTGAAGCAGAAGCGGAGTATGGCAAGCTCCACGTATGGGCAGACACTCTCCATTATTACCTTGAGGATAAATTTCTGGATGCCAGGGGGGAGGTGCGGTTTAATGATGGCAGTAACATTATTCTGGCTAAAAGGATGACCTATGATGTGGAGAAGAAGATTGGGACGGCGTATAAGGCGAAGACAGAAGTAGAGAATGGATGGTTTTATGGAGAAAAAATACGATATTTTGAAGGGAAAATATTAAAGATAAATAACGGTTATTATACCACCTGCGAATTAGACCCTCCACATTATTGGTTCTATTCGCCTAATATGAGGGTAAATATTGGTAAGGATCTTGTGGCAGAACCAGTGGTTCTTCTGGTTAGAAAAATACCGCTTTTTGTTATACCATTGTACTTTCAATCACTGAAAAAGGAAAGGTCCTCTGGCCTCATCACTCCATCATTCGGCTCTTCATCTCATGCGGGTAATTATATAGAGGATATTGGTTGGTATCAAATACTCTCTCCTTATGCAGATGTGACTCTTTCTATGGATTACTACACGCAAAGAGGAACGAAAAGTCATATAGATGGGAGGTGGAAGCTTTTTCCATATGGTGATGGGACTCTTTGTGGGAGTTATATCGATGAGCGAGAGACCAATAAAAAACGGTGGTCCCTCAATTTGAATAACCGGTCCAAACTGCCCGGAGATATTAATGTAAATTTCTATTCGGACGTTGCTTCTGATAATGAATACTTCTCTGATTATGAAACAGGTGAAGTTGAAAAGTTAATCAAAGACCTCTCCTACGGAGGGAACGTCTCTCTACGGTTATTTGGAACCGGGATATATGGTGTTGTTGATTATCGTGAGAATGTCAGCACTGGAATCTTAAGAAAGAAATGGCCATCGATAAATGTTACATTCCCACGTATAAACTTTGGAATGATTCATCTAAGGGGTTCATCAAAATACATAAGGGATGAGACTGAACACTGGGGGGCAGGAATAAATGGAAGTGCGGATATGGCTTTTAATCTCCTTGTATTCGATTTAAATACGGAGTTCTCTTCAAAGGGCGATTATTATGAGAGGGAAAATGTTTTTATCAAGCATTGGAGTTCGAGCTTCACAATCAAGACAAGATTATACGGGCTTTCACTCTTTCCCCTGGGTCCGATCTCTAAATTTCGACACATTATGACGCCTTCTGTCTCTTTTAGATATGCACCAGAACCTGATAGTTTTGAGGTGACTTCTCTCCCTGGTTTTTCCCGCCCGAGTGGAAGGAAATCCCTTGGGATTTCCTTGAATAATCTCTTTCAGTGTAAAATTGGAGAAAAAAAACACGATTTCGCTTCTCTTTCTCTTAGCTCGAGTTATCAACCAAAAACTGACAGGTTTTCAGCCATTTCCATATCCGGTAACTTCTGGATTGGTAAACTTTTCAAACAAACATATTCTACCTCGTATGATTTATACAAGGAGAAGTTAGGGAATAAGTATGTCACTACAAAATTTGGGTATGGTGCCTCTTTTGAGGGAAAACCACTGAATATAAATCTTTCCCACAGGGTAAATTTCACACAGGATAAGAAGATACAGCAGGCAGATGTCGGAGTAGGAATGCATGTTACCCCGGGATGGAAAGTTAATCTAGGTACCCATTACGATTTTGAAGAGAGGAAGATTACAAGCAGTAGGCTCGGTCTTACTAGGGACCTACATTGCTGGGAATTGACTATGTCATTCAATACCTTTGGTGAGAACTGGGATTATAATATAAAACTCCAAATAAAGAACCTTCAAGAAGTTAAGTTAGAAAGAAGTACGATTCGCACCCTTCTTCCCTGACACCCCTTATTTGCCACAGAGACACAGAGGACACAGAGAGAAATTATTTTTTGTGTAAAAAACACACACCACCAAATCCTAAATCCTATACCCTATATCCTAACCCCTGAATTAGACACAGATTTACACTGATATCAACTGATTAAAAACCCCTAATCACCA
>Ga0209121_10005159_pt1 | contig 11927 bp, 13 predicted proteins | sample Cruoilmetagenom3_FD_187292 | JGI IMG/M metagenome (GOLD analysis project Ga0209121, IMG submission 187292) | Oil polluted marine microbial communities from Coal Oil Point, Santa Barbara, California, USA - Sample 3 (SPAdes) (version 2) | ecosystem: Environmental > Aquatic > Marine > Oil seeps ...
GGACTAAGGTGAGGGTGATTGTATTCCTTTTCCCCTCTCGGCTGAAGTCTGAAGTCTGATGTCTGGCGTCTATTCCTCCTTAATTAGTGGTTGATCTCTCTCATCCTATTCTATAATATTTCTCCATATTATCTATCTTTTTGTATAATATTGTATTGTAATTCAATTTTATATTACTATCAATTATTAATTTTGCACAATTTCTTGCTTTTATCAGCATTTTCTCATCCCTTACAATATCAGCGACCCTGAAATTCGGAAGTCCATGCTGTCTTGTACCATAAACATTCCCGGGACCTCTGATTCTTAAGTCCTCTTCCGCAATTATAAAACCATCACTTGTGTCTTCCATAATTTTTAATCGTTCTGCTGACAGATCGCCAATATATTTATCCGTTATCATAATGCAGTAAGATTTCTTCTCCCCACGCCCTATCCTTCCCCTTAATTGATGGAGTTGTGATAAACCGAACCTTTCCGGATGTTCAATAACCATGATTGTTGCATTAGCAACATCGATTCCCACTTCGATAACAGTAGTTCCGACAAGAATATTAATTTCCCCTTTTGCAAATTTAATCATTACAGCATTTTTATCTGCAGATTTCATCTTCCCATGTATCAATCCGACATTAATTCCTTTGAAATGTTTTTTCAATGATTCATACATTACCGTAGCTGCTTTTAAATCCAATTTTTCCGATTCTTCTACTAACGGATAAACAATATAAACCTGATCATTATTTTTATCGATACGATTTTGTATAAATGAATATAACTCTCCTCTTTTATTGTTCTTTATCCATCTCGTTACAATCTTCTGTCTCCCCGGTGGCATTTCATCGATAATCGAAACATCCAGATCTCCATATAATGTCATTGCCAATGATCGTGGTATAGGTGTTGCTGTCATAACTAATAGATGTGCCCCTTTTCCTTTCGTCAATAATTTTTTTCTTTGTTCGACACCAAATCTATGTTGTTCGTCAACAATTGCAAGTGCTAACGATTCAAACACTACATCATCCTCAATCAATGCATGTGTTCCTATAATAAATTTTATCTTCCCACTCTTCAAATCATCTTTTATCTTGATTTTTTCACTCTTTTTTGTACTACTTATTAATAATCGTACATTTACTTGAAATCCTGATAGATAATTCACTATTTTATTATAGTGCTGTTTTGCCAAGATTTCAGTAGGTGCCATTATCGCAACCTGATAATCACTATCTATGACTGATAGAGAAACAAGTAATGCAACAATTGTTTTTCCGGAGCCTACATCCCCCTGTAACAATCTTGACATTATTTCCGAAGATTTTAGATCTTGAAAAATTTCATCCGTTACTTTTTTCTGGGCATTTGTAAGTACAAAAGGCAAATTTTCTAATAATTTATTGACTAATTTTTTACCTTCTACAACAACGCCAGACTTCTTCTCTCTAATATATCTCTGTTTCCAAAGATACACTTGCAAATAGAGGAATTCATAAAAAGCAAGTGCTTTTTTACCTATAATCGCATCTTCCATTACCGGTGGATTATGAGTTATCCTAATCGCATCAATAAAAGAAATAATATCGAATTGCGATAATAAATTACTTTCAAGCATTTTCCATCTATCAATATCAATATTCATTATTGCATTGTGAATTATTTTCCTTAAATATCTTTGTGAGAGACCTTCCGTTAACGGGTAAACCGGTATGATTTTATCGGAATTCTCAATTTCCTTTCCCTCCTCACCTAATATTTCATATTCCGGTTGTATAATCTGATACCCCCTGTATAAATCAATAACTCCATACACAAGGAGATGCTCACCTTTTTTTAATGTATTTTTTATATATGGTTGATTAAAAAAAACAAGCTTTATATTACCTGTACCATCTGAAAAAAGTATCTCGATTATTGTTTTTCTTGCCCTTGTTAATCTTGAACCCACATCAAGAATAGTCCCTACCAATGTAACGGTTTCTCCCTTCTTTACCTCTCTTATTTCTTTAATGTTCCCTCTATCGACATATCTTGATGGTATATGAAGTAAAAGATCTTCAACCGTATTTATGTTCAATCTATTAAGAATTCGAGATACTTTGGGTCCTACACCCTTAACATATTTTACATCCGTGTCCGATAGAAGCATTATTTCTTATAAGGCGATTCTTCTTCCGCCTTTTTGATATCTCTGTTCATTAAACAGTAAAGAATTATAATGATTGCAACAGCCAATAACAAACCATACAATTGCGCCGATATAATAAAAATATTATAGAGACCATGCATTAAAGCAGCCATAAGCAATCCGAATACAACATAGCGTTTCTTTCCGGTTTTCTTTGATTTATATAAAGGATAACCCCATAATGCTGCGAATACGATATGTCCCAATGTTGAAAAAACAGCTCTAACAAATATAACCTTCCATCCCATTGTCATCATATAAAGTATATTTTCTACCGTAGCAAATCCAAGCGCAGCAGTTGTACTATATACTATTCCATCAATAGGTTCATCAAATTCTCTATTCCTAAACACCGTTAATCTAACAGAAAGAAATTTTACCGTTTCCTCCGAAAGTCCGACAATAAAAATATAGTATATATATTTATTGGAAATTAATTGATGAAAAAAGCGTTCTATAATACCTGCTGGTAATATAGCAACCATACCTGCAATAAATACATATATAATAAATAATGGGGGTTCCGGCTCGTATTTGTCCTTTTTTATGAAATAAAAAAGCCAGAATAATCCGGGAATAAATGCAACTATAATTATAAAAGGAATCATCTGAATTTATAGGACAATGTTAAAACATTACCCATTCCCAGATCATTATGTATGAATATCGAATAGTCAAAATAAAAATTTCTAAATGTCCCCCCTATCCCTAATGTTGGGTTCTGTTGGTATAAGCCTGCTGACAATCTAATGTAATTGGCAATATAAAAATCAATACCTGCCTGAATATCCATACTAAAGTGCTTTAAATCAAATTGATCTGCTGTTCCTCTATTGTCAAAATGAATAGGGAAACGAGTATAAACATTCAATCTGTTTTTATTAAGCGGAAGACTATATCCCATCATTATATTTAGTTCGGGATAGGCAAATTCCTTTTCTCCATTATCCCAGAAAATAACCGTTGTCGATATATTTTTAACACTGAGGGATGAATAAATATTGTTCAGGAAATTGAATGATATACCCGCGTCGAGACCCACTCCAAGTCCATAATGACTATCGAAACCTCTATAATCTGTCTTGAAATTAACACCGAGAGAAGTTATTCTGTTTATTTTTTTAACATAATTAAGAACTAAAAAATATCTGTTCCATGATGTATAGTGATCTATATAAGGTTGATTATTCGGACCGATTGTGTCAGTAGTATCAGGTAATGTCGTAATTGGAATATTACCGGAACCAAATCGTTTTATAAAAATAGAAAAACCCTGATTATAGTCACTCATAGAAAATATCACATTATCATCGCTATATAGATCGAATCCGGAAATATGATTATATGAAATAAATTTCATTTTCTCGTTTCTAATATTAGCAGGGGCAATCATAAATGATACCGGCATATCGGAAAAAAATGCAGCATCTCCTGCGGAAATTATTGCTGCTGAATAGGGAAGATTATAGAATTCTCCTGCATAGGGTGTAGCCTGAATATAAAGCGGAAAAACAATTACTACGAATATAATTATTTTTTTCATAATTCTTATAGATTTTAAAGTATAACTATTCACAAGTCAAGCCTTTAACCACTATTTATGAAAGATTCTTAGAACATCATTATATGTCACATAAAGCATTAATAATATAAGAAGCCCAAAACCTGCATATTCAACAAATCCCATAATTCTATCAGACAATTTCTTTCCGAATATTCTATTGAAAGTAAAAAGTATAATTTGCCCACCGTCAAGAGGGGGAAATGGGATCATATTAATAAGTGCAAGATTGATTGTAATAAATGCAATAAATCCCAATAAGGTGTTAACTCCCCAGTTTATGGATTGACCGGTTAATTTAATAATTGCCAGAGGACCACCAAGTTCCTTCGTCGAAACCTTTTTTGAAAGAAGTAATCCAACCTGATAGCCTATGAGTTTAATCGTTGAAATCGATTGCCCGACAGCAAGATAACATCCATAAAACGGGTTAACTCTCTTGATGTCAAATTCCCTCAATGCACCTATATACCCGACAGCAATTACAGAATCACCATCCAATGCTTTTTGTTCCTTCGGAATAATGTCAATTTTAACCGTATCGACACCTCTAAGCAGCGATAAAGAAACCTGAGTATTGGCATTTTTCCTTATAATATCAACAAATTCATTCCACTGCTTAATCTCAACCGTATCCATTGTTAATATTATATCCCCACGCTTTAATCCTGCTTTTGCACCAATGCCATTCTTCTCGACCTGACCGATAACAGGTGGTAACTCCGGAACTATTTTATTTAAAAATTCTGACTTTTCCCCTTTAATCGAAACATCAAGAATCTCATTTCCTCTTTTTATTTTAAAAAGATTTTCTTCTTCCGATTTAAAATAACCATACATATCATCCCAGAAAACAATCTTTTTATTGTTTATACTAATAATACTATCCCCCTGTAAGATAGATGTTTCTACTGTCTTATTATCCGTTTTAATATTCAGGACTTTTGTATTTTTAAAAGAACCGATACCGAATCCCATTATTGAAATATAAAACAACAATATCCCGAGTAAAAAACTAAATAGCGGGCCTCCGAATATTACAAGATATTGTTTCCATAGTGACTTGCTTAAAAATTCATCGGGTTCCCCTTTCATCTCTCCCTTTTCCATTCCATACACATGGACATAACCGCCTATAGGAAAAATAGAAAAGACAAAATCCGTATCATTCCTTTTAAAACCAAATATTTTTGGTCCCATACCTATGGAAAATGTCGGAACCCTAATTTTAAAGAGTTTGGCAAAAAGGAAATGACCAAACTCATGACTTGCTACTAAAACCATGAAACCGGCTATACCTAAAATAATTGTAATGGCTATGTTCATAATTTCACTCCTCTGGCATATTGATTAGCCCATTTGTTAACTTCTAAAATATCTTCAACCCCCGGATTTTTAATCACATTATGTTTATCCAATGTTTTTTCGACTATTCTTAGAATATCCAAAAATCCAATTTCCCCTTTAATAAATCTATAAACAGCAACCTCATCAGCAGCATTAAGAACTGCTGGCATAGTTCCTCCCTCATTTAAACAATCCCTTGCAATTTTCAATGCATAGAATTTTTCTTTATCCGGTTTGTAAAAATTCAGTGAGCAAATTTTACTTAAATCCAATTTCTCTATAAATGCTTCTCCATGCTCCTCTTCAAGTAAAGCATATTCTATTGGCAGTTTCATATCAGGATTACTCAACAATGCTTTTACCGAATAATCTTTGAATTCCACAAACGAGTGTACAATTGATTGCGGATGAATTAATACATCGATTTTTTCTTCCGGTAAATTGAAAAGGTAATGTCCTTCGATTATTTCATATCCCTTATTCATCATCGTTGCAGAATCTATAGTAATCTTTTTACCCATATTCCATGTCGGATGGTTTAAAGCATCTTCGATTGTAATATATTTAAGATTACTTTTGTTTCCCCAAAACGGACCACCCGAAGCAGTTAAAATGATCCTTTCTATACTATCTGCCGATTCCCCCTTTAAACATTGATAAATTGCATTATGCTCACTATCTATAGGAATAATATATTCATACGATTCTTTATCGATAATATCTCCGAAAATTACAAGAGATTCCTTATTGGCAAGTGCGATTTTCTTCTTCTTATTCAATATTTTAAGAGTGGGTAATCCTCCTGCAAATCCTGAAATAGCATTTATATATATATCAGTTTCGTCTCTCTCTATAATTTCATCTATGCCTTCTGTTCCACATAATATTTCAGTAGTTCCTTTATAATTGTTTTTAAACTTAAAGCACTCATTTTTATTCACAATAACCCCGTAAACAGGATCAAATTTCTCAACTATATTATAAAATTTCTTGATATTAGTATCGCAAGAAATCGCATATAATACAAATTTATCTTTATATTTTTTTAATACATCAATCGTATTTAATCCGATTGATCCCGTAGCACCGAGTAGCGTAATCTTTTTTATCATAAAAATAAAACCATTTTCAAATATAGATAATAATAAATGAACGGAACCATAAATAAAAATCCGTCGAATCTATCCAAAAGTCCACCGTGTCCGGGAAGAAATTTCGATGTGTCTTTGATATTCAAGTCACGCTTAAAAAGAGATTCCGTCAAATCTCCGATTTGACTAAGAATCGAACCGATTATACCAATGGCAAATACATCATAATAATTCAATAGATTCCCGGATATAATCTTTATAAATAAAACACCACAGATAGAAAATATTATATTTCCGATAGCTCCTTCCCAAGATTTATTAGGACTAACCCTGGATAATAATTTATGCTTTCCAAATCGAATACCTATAAAATATGCCCCCGAATCACCTAACCAGCCTAAAGCGAATGGCAATAACGCAAAATAAAATCCATTTCTATATGGCAAATCAAAATAAAGAGGTAATTGTCTTAGAAAAATCAAATGTCCAAGAAGCCATGGAATAAAGAAGGCACCTAATGCCGTTGAAGCCACATGGTAAATCGGCCTGTCCGATGTTGTTCTTGTCAATTCAAATATGCTTATGATAAGATAACCAAGTGCCAATACAAGAAATAGGAAGAAATAACTATGAAAAAACATTGTAAGAACAATTGCCGCTCCCATTATTGATCCGAATAATTTATGGGGAGCCATTTGTTTATATTCAAGTATTTTAAAAAATTCAAATGACGAAACAGCGCACAACAGGGCAACAAATATACCGAAATAGTAATTTCCAAGATAAATTAAAAAGATTATGAGCGGAACCCAAAAAAAAGCCGTTAAAAATCTTAATGCTAATTCATTTTTGTTATATTTAGACATTACCGAATTTCCTATCCCTACTATTATATACTGATAATGCCTTCATAAATTCTTCTTTATCAAAATCAGGCCATAATACATCTGTAAAATATAATTCCGAATAGGCAATTTGCCATAAAAGGAAATTGGATATTCTAATCTCACCACTTGTGCGTATAATAAGATCGGGATCAGGGATATCTTTTATGTAAAGGTATTGTGAAAAAATCTCACTATTTATATCCTTTAATTCCAATTCATTATTTTTAACCCTTTTTGTGATTTTTATCACACCCTGAACAATTTCCTCTCTTCCCCCATAATTGACAGCCAATATCAAATTCAGACCTGTATTAAATTCTGTTTTTTCTTCAATCCATCTTATAACATTCAAAACATCCTTGGGTAGTTTTTGTCGCTCACCTATAATTCTAACCCTAACATTATTTGCAATAAGATCATTGAGTTGCTCCTTCGCTGTTTTTACAAAAAGTTTCATTAAAAAGTTTACTTCATCAAGAGATCTCTTCCAATTTTCAGTAGAAAATGTATATAGTGTTAGATACCTTATTCCTAATTTCCCCGCATTTTCAACAATCTCTTTTACCCTTTTTACCCCTTCTCTATGCCCCATTACTCTGGGTAAATTCCGTTTTCTTGCCCATCTCCCGTTTCCATCCATTATAATGGCTATATGTAAGGGGACATCAGACTTGTTTCCCCTCATTATACTTCCATAACTTCCTTGATTTTATCATTTACCATTTTCTCGGTTTTTTCAACATAATTATCGGTTATTTTTTGAATTTCCTCAAGATCAAGATCTCTTTGATCCTCGGAAATATTCCCGTTTTTTTGCAATTCTTTTATATCTTCATTAGAATCTCTTCGTATATTTCTTATGGCAACTTTCGAATCCTCTCCCATCCTCTTAACAATCTTACTGGTTTCTACTCTTCTTTCCTCACTAAGAGAAGGGATATTAATTCTTATGGCTTTACCGTCATTCGAAGGGTTAAATCCTATATTTGCAATTTGAATTGCTTTCTCAATGCTCTCAAGTTGTGACTTATCCCATGGTTGAATAATCACTAAAGTAGCATCCGGAATAGATATATTTGCTACTTGATTAAGAGGTGTTAAATTCCCATAGTAATTAACCTGAATATCCTCAAAAAGTCCTATTTTTGGTCTTCCGCTTCTTACCTTATTAAATTCATGTTTAAGTGATTCAATTGATTTTTGCATTCTTTCTTTTGTTAATTTTATTGCCTCTTTATTCATTCTTGTCCTCCAGAGTCTATTATTGTTCCGATATCCTTACCTAAAACAATATTCTTCATATTATCTTTAGTGTATAGATTAAAAACAGCGATCGGGAGATTATTTTCCATACATAAACTCACAGCTGTTGTATCCATTGCTTTATATCCGTTTTTAATAAAATGAAGATATGATATATTTTTTAAAAGAACTGCTTTACTGTTTTTTACAGGGTCGCTACTAAATACGCCATCAACCTTTGTTCCTTTCATAATTATATCGGCTCCGATTTCGATAGCCCTTAGTGCAGCAGCAGTATCGGTAGAAAAATAGGGATTACCTGTTCCACATGAAAAAATTACTATTCTTCCCTTTTCGATATGTCTTAGGGCTCTTCGTCTAATATAAGGTTCGGCAACATTTGACATTGTTATCGCAGTCATAACTCTTGTAAAAACACCTTTTTTTTCAAGAGCACTCTGTACTGCCAATGAATTTATTACTGTTGACAACATCCCCATATAATCAGCTTGAACCCTGTCAATCTGAAGAGAACTAACAGCTTGTTGTCCTCTTACTATATTACCTCCACCGATAACAAGACCAATATCTATATTATAACTATGAAGTTCGATAATATCATCAGTGAGTTTGTCTACAATAACAGGATCAATAACATTACCTTCCCCTGAAAGAATTTCCCCGCTTAATTTTAGAACAATCCTCTTATAGCGGGGGCGATGCATTATTCTTCTCCTATTTTAAATCTTGCAAATCTCCTTATGGAGATATTTTCCCCCAGTTTAGAAATAAACCCTTTAATGAGTTCCTGTACTGTAATCGAATTGTCTCTTGCATATTCCTGTTCAAGAAGACATACCTCTTTATAATACTTTTTAATTTTTCCTTCAACAATATTAGCAATAACCTTCTCCGGTTTTCCTGAATTTTTCATCTGCTCTGTATATATTTCTTTTTCTTTATCAATAATCTCATTTGAGATATTCTCTTTTTTTATATACTTAGGGGAAGCTATTGCAATATGCATAGCAATCTCATGGGCAAGTTCTTTAAAATCTACTGTTCTTGCAACAAAATCCGTCTCGCAATTGATCTCAACCATAATGCCCAATTGTGCTCCCGGATGAATGTATGATTCGATAATTCCCTGATTGGCTTCTCTCGACATCTTCTTAACAGCATTTACTACACCCTGTTTCCGTAAATATTCCACAGCTTTATCAATATTACAATCATTATTTACAAGAGCATTTTTACAAGCTAAAATCCCAGCTCCCGTTGTTTTTCTTAATTCTTTTACCATTTCAGGAGTTACTTTCATTTCATCCTCCCTTACTCAGATTTTTTTGTCTTTTTAACAACTTTTTTTGTCTCTTTATTTACATTGACAGCTTTTTTATCGACTTTCTTTTCCTTTTTTTCTATACCTTTAATATTAGTCTTTTTTGGGGGAGCTTTAACAGTTGTTTCGGTTTTTTTTGTGGTTTTAATCGTTTCTTTCTTGATGACCTTTTTTACAACTGCCTTTTTTACTGTTTTCTTTACCTGTTTGGTTTCTGTTTTTCCTACCTTTTCTACCTTTTCCTCTACATCCTTATCTTCCTCTGCCTTGCTTTTTTCTATCATTATTCCCTCTTTAGCTCTTTCCTTCAATTTATCATGAATCTCATTTCCCTCTTCAATTGCCGCAGCTATTATTGAAGTAAAAAGATTAATAGAACGTGTTGCATCATCATTCCCCGGTATTGGATAATCAATATTATCAGGATCAATATTCGTATCAACAATAGCTACAACCGGAATTCTAAGTTTCAAAGCCTCTTTGTATGCTATATCTTCATTTTTTATATCAATTATAAAGATGATATCAGGTAAATTGGTCATATCTTTTATACCATTGAGATACTTATTTAGCTTTATTCTTTCCTTGTGAATTTTTAATGCCTCTTTTTTAGGCATATTACTTGCTCTTCCATCAATTTCCATCTTCTCATAATCAAGCATTCTTGCAATAGTTTTTTTTATTGTCCTGAAGTTAGTTAACATTCCTCCAAGCCATCTATCTGTAACATAATATGCATTACATTGTTCTGCGCAATCCAATATTATATCCTTTGCCTGCCTTTTTGTTCCTACCATCAAAACTTTTTTCCCTTCTGCGGTCTGGTCACATACAAACTCATATGCCTCTTGTAAATGCTCAAGCGTTTTTTCAACATCAATTATATGTATTCCGTTTTTTTCTCCATATATAAAATCCTTCATTTTCGGATTCCATCTCCATGTTCTGTGACCAAAATGTGCTCCGGCCTCAAGTAAAGTTTTTATACTTACATCAATCATTTTTCCTCCTATAAAAAAATAGTTTTTCCTCCACCGACAATAAGAGTAAACCTGATAGGCACTATCCTCTCATACAGATAGTCGGTGTGTGAATTTTGAAATTATCTCTTTGAAAATTGGAAAGCCTTTCTTGCTTTCTTCAATCCATATTTTTTTCTTTCTTTAACTCTGGCATCCCTGGTCAGGAATCCTGCTTGCTTCAATACTTTTTTCAGTTCAGGATGCTCATTAACCAAAGCTCTTGCTATACCAAGCCTTACTGCTTCAGCTTGTCCTGCTATACCACCACCTTTAGCATTAATAATGACATCATAATTTTCAGTCATATTCGTAATTTTAAATGGCTGTTCAATATTAACTATAAGATCCATTCTACCAAAATAATCAGTGAAATTCTTACCATTAATTCTTCTCTTGCCTGTTCCCTGTCTGAGAATTACACTCACCGAAGCTTCCTTTCTTCTGCCAGTTGCTCTTATCTGTTCCGTAATTTACCTCCTATTAGCTAACTTATTTGATCAGGGGCTTGAGCTTGATGCGGATGCTCGTTTTGTTTATATACTTTTAACTTTTTGAGCATTTTCCTACCAAGTTTATTTTTGGGTATCATTCCCCTTACAGCATGTCTCAATACTCTATCAGAATGTTTTTTCATCATCATTTTCAGTGCCACACTCTTTGCATTTCCTATAAATCCCGAATGACTATGATATGTTTTTTGATTAAGTTTATCACCTGTAAAATGAAGCTTATCGGTATTGATAACTACTACAAAATCACCGGTGTCTACATGAGGAGTATATATAATTTTATTCTTACCTCTGAGAATATCAGCTATTTGAACTGCAAGTCTTCCCAATACTTTATCTTTAGCGTCTATTACATACCATTTTCTTTCGATATTTTCCTTTTTCGCGACATAAGTCTTCATCTATTACCTCCGAATATTATTCGCATATCATTCATAGAAATGCTATATATCATAAAATTATACAAGTGTCAATATTAAAACACATAGATTGAGTAGATAGGTATGGACATACTTACCAGTTTCACTAAACCAATAAATGTCATTGCGAGGAATGGAACGACCTGTCTGCGTGCGAACACGCACAGGTAGGCAAAGTATGCTATATTGTAGTAATATAAAATTAATGTTGTAAAAAGTATCCATTGTTATAGGATAGAGAGAAACATATAACAAAAGGAGTGGCAAAGATGTATAATAAATCTATAATCAAAAAAGGTAAGTTTGTCAAAAGAAATAT
>Ga0209121_10005160_pt1 | contig 11926 bp, 6 predicted proteins | sample Cruoilmetagenom3_FD_187292 | JGI IMG/M metagenome (GOLD analysis project Ga0209121, IMG submission 187292) | Oil polluted marine microbial communities from Coal Oil Point, Santa Barbara, California, USA - Sample 3 (SPAdes) (version 2) | ecosystem: Environmental > Aquatic > Marine > Oil seeps ...
CCTTTAGCAGAGTTCTGGCTAAAATGGATAAGAAGCTATTTACTGGATAATTACTTCTTTTGTTATAATCTTAAAAGGGTAAGAGAGAGACCGATAATTTCAATAGAAATTGTTGCGTTAGACCCAAGAGATGTTGTTATTCCCATCTTAAAAGAGTGTTATACTAGTGTGCATCTTTCTGGGACCGTAAATCCTTATGTTTATAATAATTTAATGGGTTTAAGAGAAAGTGGAAAAAGTTATAAGGGAATCGTTGCGAGTTCACCATTTCAAAAGGAAAACATTAAAGCAATAATTACAGAAGGTGTAGACACGCGTAGAGGGAGTCGAACAGGCCCAATGTTTAAAAAAATTCTCTCTAAAATTGACGAAGTAATTTATAGCACTCCTGCTAACGTAGGTATCTTTTGTGCTTCATATAAAGTTCTAAACGCATTAGTTACGAACGGTATTGAATCTATAGCAAATAAGAATAAAAAACAATTATTTATCGAGGAACCAGGACTTTCTGCTTCAGAAAATGCATTCTTGGTAAACGATTTTAAATCAATGGCATCATCTTCTCGTAATGGAGCTGTTTTATTGGGCGTGTGTGGAGGAAGAAATTCAGAAGGAGAAGATTATCCGGGAGATTATATGAATTCAGTAATTATCGCCGGATTTCCGTATCATTTACCCACCCCCCGAGTTAATGCAAAAATAGATTATTACGATAAAGTTTTTGATAAGCAAGGATGGAATTTCGCTTACCTATATCCTGCCGTTCAAAGAGCAAACCAAGCATCTGGCCGTCCTATACGAAAAATAAAAGATAAAGGCGCAATAATATTTATGGATTTCCGTTTTAAACAAAAACACAAATGGATTTCTGAATGGATAAGAAAAGAACTTGAAGTTGTGCCAGATAAGGAAGGTGTTCTAATGAAAAATTTATATCATTTTTGGCACAGTTAAAATATTAGAGAGATTTAATTATTTTTCTTCAATTCAAGAAGTTTAGTGCATTTAATGTAAATTAAGATACAGATTCGCTAATTTTTTAGAAACAATGTTCCATGTAAAATTGTCCTTGACCCTTTTGTAGCAATTTTCCTTAATTTTCAGAAAATAATACGGATCTAATAAAACATGTGATTTAATAATTTCATCTGGTATCTGGTTAATGATATTTAGAACATTAATATCATAGACTGTTTTATTTTCAGAATCCTTCATAAGTTGTGCAACTTCTGAAGCTTTAAAGAGGGATATTAATGCATTAGCAAATTGATGAGGGTTATCTTTTTCTATTAGAATGCCAGTACCTATTGCGGGAAACATATTTACATCAATGATAGTTTCTTGTAAACCTCCAACTTTACTTGCTATAATGGGCATTTTAGATGCCATAGCTTCTAATGCCATAATACCAAATGGTTCCCATCTTGATAAAGCACAATAAACATCAGCAGATATATGTGCCAGATAAAAAATATCGGAAGCTACTCCGAAAATTATGCGTATATTTTCAGGATATTGTTTAACATAGTGAGCATATGATTTAATTTCATTCAAGCTATAATCAGTTGGTAATATGAGAAAAAGGAATTTTGCATTAGGAGCTACCTTTAAAACTTCTGGAATTGCTTCAAAAATAATTTCAAAACCTTTTTGAGGAGAAACTCTTCCTGTTGTAAGAACTAACGGGCCTGATTCTGAAAAGGCTTTAATATTACCGTTTTTAATAAAGGGATTTCCGTTTGATATTTCATTTATTGTATCCAAAATGGTTTTAGAATTAATTAATGGGCTTTGGCTGAGATTACCTATTTTATACTCTAAAAGGAACTTTTTCATATTGATATTTGTAACCTCAGTTTCCTCTGAGAGATTTAGGAATTCGCGAATTTCTTTTCCATGAATTGCTACTACTTTTTTATAAATCTCATAATAATCCCAATCGCATCCATCCCAAACAAAATCAGCTTTGAACTCTATTAATTTTTTGCCACAGTTTGGAATAATATCTGATATTAAATATGATTGACTTACTGTTGTAACCACATCTGATATAATAGCTCCAATCATTTCAACTGTGGGTACTGTAAACTCAACACCCGTTTCGCTAAATTCCTTAGATAGTTGAAATATTTCTTTCAAATTTAATATTTTAAACCCTTCATTCAACAAGACTTTAATAGGTGTATCGTCTATTCCACTTGCGCTATAAAAATCGTATTCGAACCTCGGCCAAGTTAATAAGTGTATAGTTAATATTGAAGCAACGCTTAAACTATTTTTTGCTAAGATCTGTTTCATTCCAATGTAAGGCAAAACAACGTGGTAATCGTGCAAATGAACAATTTCAGGCAAATCGCTCCTGTTATTTTCTATAAAGAATTTTACTAAACATTGAATCCCAATACTAAAAAGAGATATTTTACCTTTTATTGTTTCTGGATTATAAACCGTCTTATCGTCCAAATACTTTGATGTGAAAGTGTTTTCTCCAGAAACTAAAACGATGTTCACATTTTCCATTTTAAATTTATAAAATGAAATATAATAGCTAGCTTCCTGCTCATTTATTCCGATAAAAGAAGGATTTATTTGACCAACACAAGTGAACGGTAATTTTTCCAATTTAAATTTGTTTTTGAGATTTTCAAGTTGCCCATGGGACGGTATAAATACGGTTATATCGAACTGTTCAACTAAATGTTTTGCCTGGTTCGCAGGTACCTCTCCAAGCCCTCCAACTTTAGCTACACCAGCGTACTCAAATGAAAAAATCCATACTTTTTTCTTATTTTCTATCAAATTAGCTCAGTTTTTAAAGAACTTAATTTCATGGAAAAAAGCTCAAGACTTATCTAAATATTATTATTTTGTTAAAGACTTAAAATATTACTTTTATTAAAGTTTAATTAAATTTATCTATTGTTTGGGTCAGTTGCGGTAAAAATAAGAAATCTTAATTAATTTATTTATCACTTTTATGTTTTAGAATTTGACCGCTGAAAGTTTCGGTATAAATGCCTTTCTTAACAGCTATTTTACCATTTTCGGTGATCTAGTCAGTCTTAAGTAAGCAACACTTATAAGAACGAAACAATAGAAAAAGAAGAAAGAGCAAATTTATTAGATATACATGACTTAAAAAAAAAACATTAACTTATTTCGCTAAAAAAATAAATGTAAAATAAAAAAAATGTCTAATTTGAAAGATAACAGTATAGGCGATTTATATACTAGAACACCTCATACTACTGCAAAATATTTCGCATATGCAATGGGGGGACCAGTTGTTTTCATACTTGGATCAATGTCTAGTAGGATTCAATATTACGCTGCTCATATCTTATTGTTTCCTATGTCGACTGTTGCTTTAATATTTTTCATATATTCTATTGTTGATTCAATTAACGATCCGCTAATTGGTTACTTAAGTGATTACTCAACTAAATTTACTGAGAAATATGGTAAACGATTTCCTTGGATCCTTACAGGTCACATTCTACAGCCGATATTCTTAATTTTAATCTATATACCTTTTGCTTCTATTGTAAACGATCCTGATAACATTATGCTTAAAGTAATTTGGCTTATTATAATAATGTGCGTTTACGAAACAATAGGAACAGTTTCTGAAGTTAATAGAGCTGCTTTTTTTCCAGATTTATTCCGAGGCCAAAGCGAACGAAGTAAGAGTATAAGAGCGAATCAGATTACGAAGTTTATTATCCAAATTTCTTTAGCACTTTTAATACCTCTTATTTTGGGAAGTTTAGGTGGAAAGGATGACCCAAACGCATATTTAGGTACGACAATCGTATGCGTAATTTTATCATACATTTTTTTAATTCCATATTCTTACGGGGTTTACGAAAACAAGCAATTAAAAGCATTTAGAGTACAATTAGATATAGAAGGAAAAAGTACTTCCCCATTAAAAGAAACTTTAGTTCGAATATTTAAGGATAGGAATTACATGGCCTTTATTATTGTAATAACTTTGCATTCAATCGCTGGGACTTGCTTTTTATTTGGGTTGCCTTTTTTCTTATATGACGGACTTGGTTATGCTATTGATGATCCCAGAGCAATGCTACCTCAAATAATAATTATAATCATGAATTTTGTAGGAATGTTACTTTTTATACCGCTAGTAAAAAAGTACGGGGCTAGAAAATGTGGGATTTTTAATTTAATTTTATTTGCCGTCTGTTTATTATCGTTTTTCTTCTTACCAGTTGAAACTATGAATTATCTGATTGTTTTCGGAGGAATTTTCAATGGTGGAGTTGCATTATCTGGAATATATATAGGTGTCGAATCAATTGATAATGCAGTTGTTAAATCTGGTAAGCGCGAAGAAGGCTCTTATGGAGGCGTGTTAAGAGTTTTTACAGCGTATTCTTATACGATTCAGACTATAATTTTTGCTATCGTGTCAAGTTTTACAGGCTTTGTTTCTGGTGACCCAAGCACATACTCAGCGGCATATACAGGGTTGTTAATGCAAATTAGCATAATTCCATTTTTGCTCCTAATAATTGGCGCAATTATATTCACGCTAATGTATACTATTAGTAAGGAAGATGCACTACAAAATTCAGAAAAATTAAAACAATTAAGATTGTAAGTTCAAACTTAACTGATATTATCAAAAACCTCTTTTTTTTTTCAATTTTATTTTAATTATCTTAAGTTTTGCGTTTTTTATTTTGCAAAATTTACTAGATATTCTCTCTCTAACTAATCTTTTTTATTTTCAACTAATTTGAAGAGTAAAACATCAAATTTTCTTCAATCTTTCTTGATCATTAAAATTTTTTCTTTAAAAATATGTATTGTTTAAAAATAATATCCTATATCTTGAGATTTAAAAATCTAAAGATCTTAATGGTAATTTGTTAGATTTAATAAATATAATAACTTATCAAGCGTTTAACTTCACTTTTTTCTTTATCTATTTTTCTATTAAATTGTGCTCCGATATAGAGAAGAAAATCAAGCTTTTTGTAATTTTACAAGGATATCTCTTAAACAACAGCGGTTTACATATAAGATCATATAAGATTTTAATGATGATGAATTATTAAGCAATCTATTCTGTCTTATTTTTTATCTCATATTGTTGCTTCGAGATAAGGAAAAAACTCGAGATTCACGCTGCTTTTAACCTTTATTTCTAAAAAGAGGATAATTTAGATGTTAAATTAATACAATTATTAACACGTGTTAAATATTGAGCAATAGAATATCTCTTTTTTATTTTTTCTTTCTTTCGCAAAATTGGGGCTCGATATAGATGATTTTTTCAAGTTTTTTGAAATTAATTGTACTTATCTTTAAAATGGAGATATTTTAGATGTTAAACTTATATAAATCTTAAAAATAATAGAATATTAATTTATTAGAATTAAGATCATTATTATTTTTTATAAAAAAACGCAAAACTTAAGTTAATTATGTTTAAATAAACGAAAATCTAGATGTAGAAATTACGTGCGATACATTAGTATAATTAACAACTAAAGATGGAAATGTAGTTTTTTGAAATAATAGTGATAGCCTTCAATCTGAAGCCCAATTGGTAACTTACCTTCCCAGAAGACAATATTCCATGGGAGGAAAAGTAAAATGTACCTATTTATCCATTCCACAGGTTTCTGAAACAAATGAGACTATTCTCTTGTAGTCTTACTGGATACGGTAAAAATAAGAAATCTTTATTAATTCATTTATCGCTTTTATGTTTTAGAATTTGACCGTTTAAAGCTCCAATATAAATGCCTTTTTTAACAACTATTTTACCATTTACGATAACATAGTCAATTCCTTCAGGAAATTGCCGCCCATTTTTGTATGTAGATTTATCTTCTATTATTTCAAAGTCAAATATTACAATATCAGCTTTTTTGTTTTCTTTAATTTCGCCGCGATCACTTAATCCCAATATGGTCGCCGGTAAAGAAGTCATCTTCTTAATCGCTTTTTCTAAAGATACTATGTTTTTTTCCCTTACATATTTAGATAAGATTTTAGGAAATGTCCCGTACGATCGAGGGTGTGTATTTCCATCTTTAACCAAGAAACCATCAGAACCTATGCATACAAAATCTTGTTTAAAAAGGGAAATAATGCTTTTTGCTTCACTCATTATTCTCATAGAAACCATTATTCCCCCTTCTTCATCTCTTACAAAATCTAATAAACCATCAACAAATTTTCTTTTTGGATATAAAATTTTGATAGCACGCCCTAAAAATTCTCCCTCAATTTTACGATTATAAGTTACACTAATTATTCTCACTGATTTTTTAAAAAACCTTATGAGAAATTGTCGTAAAATAACTTTAGGGATAAGTCCTATTGCTTTAGGAGCGCTTGACAAGAAATTAGCTGATATTAAATTAAATATTTCATCAATAATTTTTTTTCTTTTTTCTAAATCAGTGAGATTTTCTTTAAAATTATCGTAGACCCAAGGCTGAAGTAGGACATAGGATAGACTTGTAGAACTTTCTTCATAAGGATATAAATCGGCATGGATTTTTAACCCCTGTCCTCTAGCTTCTTTCACTAAATTTATCATGTCTGAAGTTAGTTTCCAAGCAAAGCTACTTCCAGCTTTCCAATGAGAAATTTGCGCTTGAACATTTGCTTCTCTGGCAATTTTTATTAATTCCATCATCCCTATCTCGATTACATCTCCTCCTTCGTTTCTCATATGCGAATCGTAAATACCGTTATATTGAGCTACAATTTTACATAGTTCAATTATTTCTTCTGTAGATGTTATAGAGCCTGGAGGGTAAATTAAACCAGTAGTTAACCCAAACGCTCCAGCTTTCATCCCTTCTTCTACGCTTTTTTTCATCTCTTCGATTTCCCTTTCGTTTGCGGGTCGCCTTTCAGATCCCAAAACTAAAAACCTAATGTTTCCGTTCGGGATAAAAAAAGCAAGATTAACAGAAACCCCCTTTTTTTCGATCGCATCCATGTATTCTTGAATTGTATCATATAATATATCAGAGGACCCAAAAATGTTTTTAACGAAATTACGGTAATATTCTCTTACTTTTTCGTTAGCAGGAGCAAGTCCTATTCCACACATCCCTACTACGAGAGTCGTTACACCCTGCATTATAGCTGCTTCTGCTTTATTTATCTCCAGAATTGAAAGATCTCCGTGATGATGCATATCGATAAAACCTGGGGCAACAACTTTATTTGAAGCGTCTATTATTTCTGTTCCAGCGGCATCAATGTTTTGCTTGATTTGAACAACCTTATCCCCTTCAATTAATATATCTGATATAAAGCCTTGTGAACCAGTACCATCTAAAATCAGTCCATTTTTAATTAATAATCCCATTAATATCAACCCATAATTAATTTTCGAGTGTTTCTTATGTTAAGAAATTAACAATTTTATTTTAACTGTACTTATTAAACTAAATAATTAAAATTTTTATAACTGTCACAAAAGAAAACACCGTCCTTTAGGTCGGTGATGAATTTTACATCGTTAAATATTGAACCCCCCCTTCCTTTAAATAACATGAACAACAACTATTAATTATGCGCATTAACCGTGATACGTGATCGAAAAAACTGAGGTTGATTTGGTGTCCTCGTAAATAAAAAGCACGCCTATTCGAAATTAATATCGAAGTATTACGACTTGCTACTGCGAAGTGATTTGCGGGATGGATAAAAAGAATGGAAGGAAATGAATATAGAGAGAAAAAGGAGTCCCTGAGTCCACATGGATAGGGGATAGAGGGAGCTTGAACCCCCCATTAGTGTTAAAAGTTTAAAAACTTTTAACCTACGAATCTCACTCTTTTAGGGGTGAGTAGTTCAATGAGTTATTCTTATAGAATTAAATAAATAAATGAAAATTTTGAAGAAGAAATTATGTGCGATACATTAGTAGCATTAGGAAATTCAACCAAAGATGGAAATGTAGTTTTTGGAAAGAATAGTGATAGACCTCAATCTGAAGCCCAATTGGTAACTCACCTTCCCCGAACGCAATATTCCAAAGGAGAAGAAGTAAAATGTACCTATATCTCCATTCCACAAGTCTCTGAAACACATGAGACTATCCTCTCACAGCCATACTGGATGTTTGGGGCTGAAATGGCCGCAAATTCATATGGTGTCGTAATAGGAAACGAGGCAGTATATTCAAAAGAATATTATCAAGATATGGGATTATTAGGGATGGATTTACTACGCTTAGGCGTGGAGCGAGGACAATCGGCTAAAGAAGCGTTAAATGTAATCACAGATTTATTAGAAAAATTTGGACAAGGAGGGAGTTGTGCCTATGGGCAACAAGGTTGGACATACCACAATTCGTTTTTAATTGCGGATACAAAAGAAGCTTATGTATTAGAAACAGCTGACAAATGGTGGATTGCAGAAATTGTTAAGGATGTAAGATCAATTTCCAACAACCTATCAATTAGGGGAAAAGGTGATATTAGGCGAAAAGGTATAATCCAACACGCTATTGAAAAAGGATATTGTAAAGACGACAACGATTTTGATTTCGCTATGATTTTTTCAGACCCTCAAATTCCCGATAGTTTTTCACATAATACACGAGATGGGTGTTCATTGGCGATGTTAAACGATAATAGTCAAAATATTACTCCAACTTTAATGATGGAATTTTTAAGAGAACACGATGTAGGAATATGCATGCATGGGTCGTTTCAATCAACAGGCTCTCAAGTATCACACCTAAAAAAAGATGGTAAATCTATACATTGGTTCACTGGAGGGTCACTTCCGTGTTTGAATATCTTTAAACCATACATTTTTCCAGGACAAGGGCAAATATTTTCTACAGAAAAACCTGGGCCGTTCAAGGAGTTAAGTTCATCCTGGTTTTGGTCAAGACATAAAGAATTTATAAAACCATATAAAAAACGCTCAATTAAACCAGAAAAGCAAGAATATATCAACAGATTAAGAAATATAGAAAAAAAATTACTAAGCGATGTAGAAAACGTTACAAATCAAGAAACATCTTTTTCTAGCAATGATTTTACTAAGAAAATCATAACGTTAAATAATAAAGCGTGGGAACTAGCGGAAGAACTAATAAAATAAAAATATTTTTTTTTAATTAAGTATAAATAGGACCTATACATAGTTCTTTCATAACGATTTTGACAAAAATCAGGTAATTAAATTAATAATAAAAAGTGAGAGGTGGGAATTATAAACAAATTTTCAGAATGGTTTGAAAAAGGATTAGCACACTTGAATGAAGAAGATTATGCTACTTCAATTTTTAGTTTTAAGAAATGCCTTGAAATGAGACCAAGTGATGCTGAAGTTTGGTATAATATAGCAATCGCGTATAGAAAATTGGGAAGATCAGAATATGCTGAACCTTGTATAGGTCAATCAATAAAATTAAATCTTAAAAACAAAGAAGCAAAGAAAATCCAGGAAGAAATTAGTTCTGAGATTTTTAACCAGACAATGTTTGGAATGTATGGAACGCCAATAGAAGGTGTAAATGTTGAGAAAAAGGGCATTCAGGAGAGGTCAGATGCTTTACTCGACGTTTTTAGACCCTATTTAATGATAAATAATAGTTCTTTAAAAATATTAGGAATAGAGCGCCAAAACCAAGGTTCAGATGTAAGGAATAAGATCAGAATACAATTATCTGGGGGGCTTGAAGGCATGGTGAGTATGAGATTACAAGCAGACATCCAGAATTCACTTGAAAAGCTTGATCCTTCAATATCTTTGGTGTGGGTTGAAACCCATTATATTTAATTTAATTGCGACAACGGAATCTCTGAGATATAAATTAACTCTTGGATAATTTTTCAATAATTTCCATATTCTTTTTTGCAAGACTATAATTAATTTTGATTTTAAGTGCATTTTGGTAGCACTTATATGCTTGTTTAAGGAATAAAATAATGATCTTCGCCATTATGTAATTTCGAGTTGATTATTCCATTTGACCTCATTTTGTTTAAAAGTTTTTCTAGATTGTTTCGACCGTATTCTTTTTCATCATCATTGCTAATTATTTTATCTAATCTGTTCTCTAAATCTCTAATAGAATAGGCTCCCCGATTTTCTTTAAAATACTTTTGAAGCAAATCTTCACATCTGCGCATAATATTTACTTGTGGTTTTCTCTCTACTCTCCCGCTATTTTCATCCCTTCCTATTCTTCCACTCCCGATCTTAGCTAGCTTCGCAATAATCTCCATATTTTTTCGAGCAAGAGAATAATTATTATTCTTTTTCAGAGCTTGTAGATAGCATTTATAAGCTCGTTCATACTCCATCAACATTTGAAGTGCTGCTCCATTCGCAGTCCATGATTTTTCATCTAGGAAATAGCCAGCTGGTTTGGCTTCTACTTGAGAAATATGTTTCTCTGATAGATTGGGTGGTTTAAAATTACTGATATTATTCTTTGCTGCCAAACCGTACATCATAATTTGAAAGGGATTAAAACCTAATTGTTGGGACTTACCAAAACACATTAACGCGTTTTTAAACTCCCCCATCGCACAATGTGCCTTACCACGATAAAACCACGCTTGGCCTAAAGTGGGCTCCCTTTCATTTATCCTTATTAATGTCATAATCGCTCTCTCAAAATTACCGATAGCTTCATCTTCAACAACAGTTTGCAATAAATCGTCTACGCTTTCGACTTCCATTTGAGTACCACAATAGGGACATACATTTTCATTTGTGTATTTTTTCTTTCCACACCTTGGGCAATAATCCCTTCCGTCAACTACCGTCCGCATTGTTCCCTCAACACCCATAGTACTATAATGTTTCAAATGATCGATATCTTCTTTAGCGTACTCGTGGCGCGGATCTAATTCAAGAGTCTTCTTATAATCTGCTAATGCTCTTTCAAGCTGACCAGACTTCTTATAAGTAGTTGCTCGGTTATACCACATGCCCTCAAAGTCAGGATTAAGTTCAATCGACTTAGTATAGCACTGGATTGCCTCTTCATATCGTTCTAATGCATCTAATGCGAGTCCTTTGTTATTATAAGATGAGGAGTGAGTGGAATTCAAAGCGATACCTTTATCGTAACATTCTATAGCTTTTTCAAATAACTTTTGACTATCGTAAACCCATCCTTTATGAATCCACGCTAAAAATAAATTTGGATCATGTTCCAATGCCGAATCAAAATTTTTTGATGCTGCTTCCGGGTTATTTGACATCTGTTCGATAATACCTAAAAATAAATAAGCTTCTGCAAATTCAGCGTATTCTTTGATTGCTGACTTGATACTTTCTACCGCTTCAGGTAATCTGTTACGGTGTGTAAATCCTAATCCCGTTTTGAAAAATTCTAAGGCTTTTTCAGGTATATTTTTGCCCTCCGGGTCTAAACTTCCAAACAAATCCCTCTGCCTTTTAATTTGCATTAGAAAAGGTCGAGCCTGTGAAAAATCTGGGTTATGTTCTAATAATTTTTCTAACGTGTTAACTGCTTTATCGTAATTTCCATTCATGGAATTTATAAGCCCCACATTAAGAAGAGTAATAGGATTATAAGCATCGTAGATCAAAGCGCGCTCGAGCCACGAGAGCGCCGTTTCAAGTTCATTCATTTGAAGGTAAGTGACTCCCATATTACAAAACAATTCTGGATCGTTATCTACCATTTTATTTGCTTCCTTAAAGTATTTAAGAGCTTCTTGGAATTTGCGATTATTTAACGCTATTGTACCTTTATTAAATTTTTCTTCATACTTACTCAATTATTTATCCTCCTCCTAAGAAAAAATGACTTGAATAATTCTTATAGAAATTATTTGGTAAAATTTGTCTTTTTACTTAGGTTACTTATGTTCTTTTTACTTATAAAAGTTACTCGGAATAGAGTAAAGAATTTTAAACAGGTAAATAATTG
>Ga0209121_10005162_pt1 | contig 11921 bp, 13 predicted proteins | sample Cruoilmetagenom3_FD_187292 | JGI IMG/M metagenome (GOLD analysis project Ga0209121, IMG submission 187292) | Oil polluted marine microbial communities from Coal Oil Point, Santa Barbara, California, USA - Sample 3 (SPAdes) (version 2) | ecosystem: Environmental > Aquatic > Marine > Oil seeps ...
GCGCTGCAAGCCTTCCGCAAGCATATCCATCCAGCGGTGGGGATCTTCTTCATCGTGGCATTGACGGTGGGCGTTGCCGGCAGTGTGATGGGCGTGATGTGAACCGGACATCCAATCCCGGCTATTCTGGAATTGGCAGGATGAAAGGACTGGCTGAGATACGCGGCGTGATCAAAGCTGTTTCAACCGCGCAATAGGGTTGCGGCTTTATCGAGCATCAAGCCAGAGGAGGTGAAGCTTGGGAATTCCTCGCTTCCAGCAAAGAATTGGAGTGATAATATATATTATGTTAAATTTAGGATTGGCATCGCATGGGCCATCAAGCGCCAATTCCTAGGAAATAACGCTGAAAACGAACGCCACGGCTGCAAAAATCGCGCACCAGATCAACGCCATGCGGATCGTCTTACTGGTATCGATCTGGTAAGATCGGTACGCGCCGGCAACCAGGATGAGCCAGCCAAGCAACGCGACAATCGATACCCATTGTCCTTCGCCGAAATTACCCATGTCAGCCTATCCTCACGCTACCAATTCCATGCCGTCATAGCCGACCAGCACATTATCCGGAACTTCCGAACTAAGTGCATCATAGTCCATGCTCTTGTCGAGATGTGACAGCACAGTGATACCGGCATTGGTCCGCTTGGCCATCTCCAGAGCCATGCCCAGATGAGCATGCGTTGGATGTGGTTGACGGCGCAGGCAATCGGTCACGAGGATGTCGATATCATCGAAGAAATCGACCATTTCATCGGTCAATTCACTAAAGTCTGTCGCATAGCCGATTGATTTTCCGTCAGAATCAAACCGAAATGCGGTTGTAGTGATCGGCCCATGCGGCATTTCCATCCACTCCAGGCCGAAACCTGCGTGCATGTGCTTGGGTCCCAACTCCTCAAGCTCGACAATTGTGGGATAGCCATATTGGCCTGCGAACACATAATCGAAGCGCTTGCGCAGCCGCTGCGCTGTCACTTTCGATGCGAAACCGGGAATTGCAGCGCTCCGACCGAAGCGCATGGGCCGCAGATCGTCGATGCCGTGGCAATGATCTGCATGATCATGGGTCCAGAATACTCCGTCGACGGAGCCAATATTGTTCGTGAGTAGCTGTTGGCGCAGGTCGGTAGATGTGTCGACCAGCAGGCGCTTTCCAGCATCGCTTTCTACAATGATTGAGACCCGTGTGCGGCGGTTCTTCGGATTGTCAGGGTCGCACGCGCCCCAGTCATTGCCGATACGCGGCACGCCTGTTGACGTGCCACAGCCCAGTACCAGCAATCTCACGCGGCACCCTGCCTGTCTGCTTTGGAGAACAGGTTGAAGAAGTTGTCCGTGGTTGTCTCGCCCAGAGTTTTTATGTCCGTTTCGCGCAGGTCTGCGACGAATTCGGCTGTATTGCGCACGAAGGCCGGTTCGCAGGGTTTGCCGCGATGCGGGACAGGCGCGAGGAAGGGGCTGTCGGTTTCGACCAGCAGGCGGTCATCGGGAATTTCTTTGACGAATTCCTGTATTTCACGGGCATTTTTGAAGGTGACAATGCCTGAAATCGATACTGTGAGTCCCATGTCGAGCACGCGCTGTCCGAACGCGGCTGAGGCAGTGAAACAGTGGATCAGCGCCGGGAAGGCGCCCTTCCCCAATTCATCTTCCAGAATGTCGCCCGTGTCCTGCTCGGCATCGCGCGTATGGATAACCAGCGGCAGCCCTGTCTCGCGCGCTACGCCAATATGCATCCGGAAGAGGTCCCGCTGCACGGCGCGGTCGGACTTGTCGTAATAATAATCGAGCCCGCTTTCGCCGAGGCCAATGACGCGTGCGAGATGGCTCGCTTCCAGCAAAATATCACGCCCGAGATCGGCGTGCTCGTCGGCTTCGTGAGGATGAATGCCCACCGTGGCCCAGACATCTGCCTCTCGCTCAGCCGTGGCAACCACATCGCGCCATTCGCGCTCTCGCGTGGAAATATTGAGAAAGCCGCGCACACCCGCCGCGCGGGCATTGGCGAGTACTTCGTTCTGGCGCTCGACCAAGCCTTCGTAATTGAGGTGGCAATGGCTGTCGATCAGCACCTAAACGCCCTCCCCCTCGGTGGATGCAGGCAATTCGAGGCGCGGGAACAGGCCCTGCGGCTTTTCAAGTGCAAATCCGCTCTCCGCCAATGGAGAATACCAGTGCGACCCGATATTCTCGGGCGTCCGCAACTCCGCCGCGACACCCATGGCATCGAGCAGCTTCGCCATCGAGCTTGGCATTACCGGGATCACCGCGACCGCGAGTTGGGCGATGCAGATATAGAGCGTGGCCAGAACAGTCTTCATCCGCTCAGGATCGGTCTTCTTAAGCGCCCATGGCGCTTCGGAATCGACATAGGCGTTACAGGCGAATACCGCCCCCATCCACGCTTCCAGCCCCTGCGCAAAAGCGAGATCGGTGAAAGCGGCAGGCACATCCTCGCGCACGACGCGCCCGACATGCTCAAACAGCGCATTGTCCGCATCGGTATGGCCATTAATCGGAGGAAGCGCGCCGTCGCAATTCTTGAAGATAAGCGAAAGCGTGCGCTGCGCCAAGTTTCCGAAACTGTTTGCCAGCTCAGAATTTGACCTATTTATAATCGCTTCCCGCGAATAGCTGCCATCCTGCCCGAAGCTGAATTCACGCAGAAGGAAATAGCGCAGCACGTCGACGCCATACAGATCGGCCAGCTCGGCAGGATCGGTGACATTGCCGACCGATTTGCTCTCCTTTTGCCCGCGATTAAGCAGGAAGCCATGCGCAAAAACCTGTTTGGGCAGCGCGATATCGGCGCTCATCAGGAAAGCGGGCCAATAGACGGCGTGAAAGCGGGTGATGTCCTTGCCGATCAGGTGCAGGTCAGCAGGCCAGAATTTCGCCATGTCATCGGTCTGATCGGGATAGCCAAGGCCGGTGAGGTAATTGGTGAGCGCATCGACCCACACATACATCACATGGTCTTCGGCTCCCGGTACCTTCACACCCCAATCAAAGCTGGTGCGGCTGATCGAGAGATCGCGCAATCCGCCCTCGACGAAGCGCATGACTTCATTGCGGCGGCTTTCGGGACGAATGAAACCGGGCTGCTCGTTAAAAAGCGCCAGCAGCCTGTCCTGATAGGCCGACAGGCGGAAGAACCAGCTTTCTTCCACGGTCCATTCGACAGGCGTGCCTTGGGGTGAGAGCTTCTCGCCCCCCTCCCCTTCGACAAGCTCGCTTTCATCGTAATAGGCTTCGTCACGGATCGAGTACCAGCCCTCATAACGATCAAGATAGAGGTCGCCCTTGGCCTCCATCGCCTGCCAGATTGCCTGGCTGGCGCGGTGATGCTCGTCCTCACTCGTGCGGATGAAACGGTCATAGGAAATATCAAGCGCGTCAAACAACTCACGGAAATAGCCGGACATCTCATCCGCCAGCGCGCGCGGTGTCGTGCCCAGATCGCGCGCTTTCTGCGCCATTTTCAACCCATGCTCGTCGGTCCCGGTTTGGAACCGCACCTCGCGGCCCATTTGTCGGTGGAAACGCGCCAGCACGTCGGCTGCAATCGTCTCATAGGCATGGCCGATATGCGGCTTGCCGTTGGGATAATGAATCGCGGTGGTGAGATAGAAGGGGTCTGCCATTATGGCCGCATCCCTAGGGCGCGCCTCGGGAAGCCGCAAGGCTGGAGAGCAGCGTGCCGACTTCCATGATGAGCAGGCCGGGATCGAAATTGGCCGTGGGTGCCTGCGCAGAGAGCCGCACCAGCGCGCCGTGCGTTTCGACCATGTCGGGGATTTCATTCTGCGAGACGCCCTGCATCCGCCCTGCCACGACTGCGCGGGCGAGTTCGATGGCGGCGAGTTGCTTTTCACGCGAAGGTCGCGCGCCCATTGCACCAGCCATGCGTCCGCGCAGTCCGAAATCGGGGTCGCCCTCGGCGGCGATCTGCTGCATCAGGGTGTGGATCTTGCCGAGATCAAGCTCGACGAAATCAATCGCGGCGCCGGGTGAGCCGCTAGCAGCCGCAATCGCCGCAGCGCGCATTTCTCCGGTGGCCTGCGGAGCCTCGCGTGCCAGTACAGCGTCCATATCCGCATCAGACACGCGCGGGAAATTCAGCACACGGCAACGCGAGCGAATGGTCGGCAACAAGCGACCGATGCGATGGGCAATCAGGATGAAGAACGTACCTTGCGGCGGTTCCTCAAGGCTTTTGAGCAGAGCGTTGGCGCCACCAGGCTCAAGATCATCTGCCGGGTCGATAATAACCGCGCGGCGCGAACCCACGGTCGGGCGTGTGGTGAGGCGCTGTTGCAGCTTGCGGATCTGGTCGATCTTGATGTTGCGCGCGCGCTCGAACGGCTTTCCTTCCGCCGCATTCTTCGCTTCCTTATCGTTCTTGGGCGGATGCGACAGGTAGAGAATGTCGGGGTGATTGCCTGTTGGCTGAGGCACTCCGGATTCGGCGACCAGTTCTCGCGCCGCGGCCAAAGCGAAGGCGGATTTTCCAACACCTTTGCGGCCGGACAAAATCCAGCCATGATGCATCCGGTCGCCGCCAAGCGCACGGCGCCATTCGCTCCACGCCTCCTCATGGCCGATATAGTCGGCGGGCGGCAGGCTCACCCGCCTTCACCTAGCAGCGGGGCCATGGCGCGCAGCACACGTTCGTGGACGGCCTCGGGCGTTCCCGAGGCATCGATCAGGACGAAGCGTTCAGGGTCCATCGCAGCGAGATCGCGGAAGCGCTGGGCAACGCGCGCGTGATAGGGCGCAGGGCGTCCACCGATCCTGTCAGAATTGCCGCCATCGCGCTCTGCGAGGCGGGCAGCGACTGCCTCGGGGTCAGCATAGAGCAAGAAAGTGACATCGGGCATCAGCGCGTAGGAACCGATGGTGTGGAGGGAGAGAATTGCGTCGTCCGACAGATCGTCTCCTCCGGCCTGATAGGCGCGCGAGGAATCGATGAAACGGTCGCAAACAACCCAGTCGCCCCGATTGAGCGCCGGACCGATGGCATGTTCGACATGATCGGAGCGCGCGGCGGCAAACAGCAGTGCTTCGGCCCGCACATCCCAATCATGACGCTTGTCGAGCAGCAACTCCCGGATGGATTCCGCACCCGGCGTACCGCCAGGTTCACGCGTTAAAACTACGCCAAGTCCGCGCCCCGACAGAACATCCGCCAACATGCGCGCCTGTGTCGATTTCCCTACGCCTTCGCCGCCCTCAAAGGTTATGAACCGCCCGCTGCTCATCCGAACCACCGTGAGAATGCGTTAGTGATGCGTTGCAGCGGATTGGCGCGCGCAATGTCTTCGGTAGCTTCGAGTGGTGTCTCGAGTACCGTTTCCTCGCCGATGGAAAGGCGCAGCCGCGCTACGGTGTCTCCGGCTGTGATTGGTGCCGGAACCGGGCCGCGATAGATGATTTCTACTTCCCACTGCCTGGCGTCCGCATCTTGGGGCAACGCTACGGTAAAGTCTTCCGCAAGGCGCAGTCCGACTTGTCGGCTCGCACCGTCCTGTACCTGTGCCATGCCGACCGCTGCGCCTTCCTCCAGCAAGGTGCGGCGAACAAAGCCGGTGAAGCCCCATTCGAGGAATTCGCGCGATGCCTCATCACGCAGCCGCTCGGCGGGCGCGCCTGCCAGGACCATGATTATCCTTCGTCCATCGCGCTCCGCCGACCCGAGGAAGGTGAAACCAGCCTCATTGGTGTAGCCCGTCTTCATCCCATCCGCGCCTTCAACACGCCCTGTCACCGGGTCATGATTGTCTTGCGCGATGTTACGCCAGCGAAAACCGCGGTGGCCGAAAAAACTTCGATAAAGGTCTGGATAGCGTTGCGTTATCGCCTCGCCCAGAAGCGTGAGGTCATTTGCGGTGGTGTAGGTCTGCCCACCATCGGGATAGCCATTGGGCGAACCGAAATGCGTATCGCGCATCCCCAATTCTCGCGCATTGGCGTTCATCAGGGCAAGCCATTCATCGAGTGATCCGGTTGAGGCCATTGCGATGGCCGCGCTGGCATCATTGCCAGAAACCGTGGTGATGCCCAGCAAGAGCTGCGCGATTGTCGGCCGCTCCCCTGCGCGCAAGAACATGTTGGACCCTTCGCCATACCACTCATCCTCCAGCTGCGCGCTGTAGAGATAGGGCATATCGAGCCGCAAAGCGCCTTCATCGACCAGTTTGAAGGCGGTGTAGGCCGTCATGACTTTGGTGACCGATGCGGGAACGAAGCGGCGATCAGCCTCTCGCTCGTAGAGCACCTGACCGCTGGACAGATCGACCAGGAGTGCGACGGGTATCTCATCCGGAACGGGCGCATCGGCAGGGATTGCAGGCGCGCCCGGCCAGATGAGCGCCGCTGCCGCCAGTACCATCGCTGCCTTGTGCTTCACGCCCACTCCGCCACTCTGAGCAGCAGACGGGCATCAATGCCGGTCAGCCGCTGGTATAGATTCGTGCGTCGCTATACCCCGCGCGGCGGACATTGGCGAGCGAGGCCTCGGCTTCTCCACGGGTGGTGAAGGGACCGGTGCGAACACGGTAGAAACGACCGGCCTGTGTCACGCGTCCGCCAATTACATTCGCTACGCGCTGGGCACGTTCCATTGTCGAAAATGCGGCGGCTTGGACAACGAAATCGCCCTCCGCTGCAGGAGTGGTATCTGGCGCGGCCGCTGATTCTGTGGTGGTGTGAAAAGCCTCGGCGAAGGTTTCGTCAGCTGCTGCTTCAGGCGCGTTGGCGGTAGCTTCAATCGGCGGAAGCGGAGGTGGTGACGCATTGGCCACGACAGGCGAAGCAGCGGGGACGGCCTCTGCAACAGGGGGCAATTCAGGAATGGCGTCTGCAACAGGCAGTGCAGCCGGTTCTGCTTCGGAAGCCGCCAGCTCGACGGTTTCGATGACTTCATCGACAGGCTGCGGAGCGGCTGAATTCGCAGCACGTAGAGATGCTGCGCCATGTGCGGGCAGTCGCCGCTGGAGCACGGTCAGCAGTGATTGGGGCGTGTCCATGCGTAGCGGAGCCGCATTGCCCCCTCGCAGCGCAAAGCGCTCAGCTTCAGGCGGATTGACCCGACGCACACGCACCGGTGTCTCCTCGTCCGCGCCAAGTTGAGCCATCGCAGCGGGCGATAGTGCGAGCAGATGGTTCGATACCATTGGACCGCGCCGCTCCAAACGCACGAGTACGGTGCGTCCGGTTTCCAGCGAGGTCACCTCGACATAGCTCGGCAAAGGCAGCGTGTGATGCGCGCCTGAATAGCCCATCGCGCCCTGATCGACTGCGCCATAGCCGACGTGATCGTAATTCAGCGTGTCGTTGGGGACATATTCCACGTCGCCCACGTAGTATGGCGTGCCGACGACAATCGGATAATCAGCCGCCGGACCGTTCGCAGCTTGCGCTGGCGCTTCGACACTGGCGAGACCCGAATCGCCTGCGCCGCCTCCAGCAGTCGCACATGCCGAGAGGCCAGCAACAAAGAAAACGGTTAATCCAGCGCGAGTTAGCGCGGGGAAACGGACATCATCGGGAAATTTCATCTGCAAGCAACCCCACACTCATGGCGTAGTAATTCGAGCAGTTATATTCGAGGATAACCCTATAATTCTGGGTTAAGAGATATGCGGGATAGGCTGGGCCATCGGGTTCAAACAGCGAAGCCATCGTGTCATCGCTGATATTTCCGCGCGGTGTGATGCCTCTTTCGCGCCATTCACGCACGGTGAGCCAGCGGCTATGGCGAGCGTGGACACGCGGACATACCGGTGCGGTCACATTGTTCTCGATTCCCGATCGGTCAGCGGAATTGGGGACGAAGGCGCGCACCGCCCAAGGCTCGCCCGTTCGCCACCCGGCATCGCGGAAATAATTGGCGATGGAATGCACCGTGTCAGCATCGGAATTCCAAACGTCGCGGTCACCATCACCATCGCCATCAACGGCGAGGCGCAGATAGACGCTCGGCAGGAATTGACCATTCCCGAAGGCCCCGGCCCAGCTGCCTTCAAGCTGCGAGCGGGGAACGCCTTGGTCGACCATCTTCAACACATCGATCAATTCACGCTCAAACAGGTCACGTCGGCGCCCGTCCCAAGCCAGCGTGGCGAGAGAGCGTGGTAAGTCAAAACCACCCATGACCCGTCCGTAGGCCGTCTCATGCCCCCAGATGGCGACGACGATTTCGGCAGGCACGCCGTATTCGCGCTCAACCTCACTTGCGAGTGAGCCGATCCGGCGAAGCGTGCTGTGCCCGCCACTGATGCGCGATTGGGTGTTGTGGCGCGATATGTAGCTGCGCATCCACGCAAAGCCGGTTGCCGGGTTTAGATTGCCACGTGAAGTGGCCTGCTCCCGGTCAAGCTCCAGCACGCGGTTGTTCGGCGTCAGGCCGGAGAACACGCGGTTGATTGTCGCTTGGCTCACACCCTCTGAACGGGCCTGCTCCGCGACTGTCTCGAGATAAGCGTTGAAGGTCTGGTTCTGGGCACTCGCCGGACTGACGACGAGGAGAGAAGCGGCGAAGGCAAGGCCAATTTGGCGGAGGGGGGCAAATGTCATATTTTTCTCTTAAGCCAATGTGCGCGCAGGTGGAATCCCCTGTTTCGCGGAAGTGCGGTGAATGGATTCTGTATCACGGCGATATGTTGCAGGTGACATGGCAATAATTTCGCGCTAGCTGGCACGCGCTCGGTCGGATGGGTGGCAGAGTGGTCGAATGCACTAGTCTTGAAAACTAGCGTGGGTGCAAGCCTACCGTGGGTTCGAATCCCACCCCATCCGCCAGCAACGCTCAAAGCGCGTGGAGAGCCAGGGCTTCGTAGTCGTCCCGGCAGACCTCTGCGACCTCAGCATATTCGCCTTCAAGTGCGGGCAGTTCGCCAAGCGGTTCGCCAAATCCGGTCGAGGCATTGACCTTGTCATACCAATGCGCCCCCCATACGCCGTCACCCAGCATGAAGCCGCTGTCGAAGACGCTGACCTTCGCCTCATCACGCGGGAAATGCGTGCCGCCTACATCGATCAGTATGTCCGCATTGCGCGGATCGGGAATGTAGCTGTGAGTGCCCTGCCCCTCCACAAGATCAAATATGCAGCGCGCGGCCGTAGGCGGCGAGCACGCTTTCGTGCATCGATTCCGAGATTGTGGGATGCGGGAACACGGTCTGCATCAGCTCAGCCTCAGTCGTCTCCAGCGTTTTGCCGATCGTGTAGCCCTGGATCATCTCGGTCACTTCCGCGCCGACCATATGCGCGCCGAGCAGTTCGCCCGTCTTCGCGTCAAACACCGTCTTGGTGAAGCCTTCCGCCTCGCCCAGAGCAATGGCTTTGCCGTTACCGATGAAGGGGAACATGCCGACCTTCACCTCGTGACCCGCCTCTTTCGCCTTGGCTTCGGTCATGCCGACGCTGGCGATTTGCGGGTGGCAATAGGTGCAGCCGGGGATGGCATCGCGGTTGAGCGGGTGCGGGTGAACGTCCTTATTGCCCATTTCCTGCGCGATAGCTTCGGCGCAGGTCACGCCTTCATGGCTCGCCTTATGCGCCAACCACGGGCCGGGTGTGCAATCGCCAATAGCCCACAATCCCTTGGACTTGGTGCGGCCATAGGGGTCGATCTGGATGAAACCGCGATCCATCTCGACGAGCTTGTCCGCGCCAATATTCTCGGTGTTGGGCATAATGCCGATGGCGGTGATGCAGTGGCTGAACTCGCTGGATGCGACCTTGCCATCCTTGGCCTTGATCTTCGCAGTCACGCCCTTGTCGGTGACTTTGATGTCTTCAACCCCAGCGCCGGTCATGATCGTCATGCCCTGCTTGGTCAGGCTCTTTTCGAGGAAGGCGGACACGTCCTTGTCCTCCACGGGCACCACCCGGTCGAGCATTTCGACGACGGTAACATCGCAGCCCATGTCATTGTAGAAGCTGGCAAATTCAATGCCGATCGCCCCCGAGCCGATGACCAGCAGCTTCTTGGGCATTTCGGGCGGAGTCATCGCTGTGCGATAGGTCCACACCTTTTTGCCGTCAGCCTTGGCAAAAGGCAGATCGCGCGCGCGCGCGCCGGTGGCGACGATTACGTGCTTGGCGGTGAGCTTTTCCTCACCCTTATCGCCTTTGACGGTCAGGCTGGTCGGGCCGGTCAGCGCGCCCTCTCCCATATGCACCGTGATCTTGTTCTTCTTCATCAGATGCGCGATGCCCGAGCTGAGCTGCTTGGCAACGCCGCGGCTGCGCTTCACCACAGCTTCCAGATCGGCCTCAATCGTGCCTGCGATCTTGAGACCGTAATCCTGCGCGTGCTGCGCGTAATGCAGGATCTCTGCCGAGCGCAGCAGCGCCTTGGTCGGGATGCAGCCCCAATTGAGACAGATGCCGCCGAGGTTTTCGCGTTCAACAATGGCGGTCTTCAAACCCAACTGCGCACAGCGGATTGCCGCGACATAGCCGCCGGGGCCGGAACCGAGAACGATGACGTCGTAATTGCTATCTGCCATGTGGTGTCCTGTTTTCAATACTTTGCTTGTAATGTGGAGCACTTGGAGCACTGTCCTGGAGCAGAAACTCCGGCCGGTTCCCAAGCGGGTTGAAAATCGGTGTTCCAAGCGGGCGATAGAGCAATGTCATGCCGGATCGCTGGCCCGATTGTGAGTGAGTAGGACATGACCGTTATTCCCGGTCCACCAGACGCGGCTGCCCGTTCCCGTCAATCGCTACGAATGTGAATTTGGCCGAGGTGACCTTCTCGTCATCCTCGGAATGGCGTTCGCGCCGGTAGGCGTCGGTGGCGATGACCATGCTGGTTTTTCCGACCCGCGTAATCTCGGCATAGACGGAGACTTCGTCCCCCACCTTCACCGGCTTGTGAAATTCCACGCCGTCCATCGCGACGGTGACCGCCCTGCCCTTCGCCCGGCGAGCCGCGACAAGGCCTGCGCCGGAATCCATCAGACTCATCAGCCAGCCGCCGAAAATGTCACCGTAAGCATTGGCATCGGCGGGCATGGCGACTGTGCGCATGGCTGGGTTGCGAGTTTCAGTCATCAGCTAACAAACGCTCGCGTGAATCTTAACATTTTCATTCCCAGACCTAGCGCGCGCTCGCGCTTCGCCCGCAAATCTGTGAATTCGGCACCCTTCGTTCGAGAGCGAATCTCGATTTCATTTTTGCAATCAGAGACCAGCGCGAACTGCGCATCTTCACCAGAATTCAGGTAATCTAACCGGATTACGAGATACCCATTTTCAAAAACTATATCAAAGTTCGCGTGATGTGCCCCGTCTGGCTGAATAATCTTTTGAAACCAATCATTATTCTTACCATTATCAACGCAAAAAATGAGCTCGACGTCCTCAATTTCCTCTGTCCCAATGTTCTTTATTTGAACAAAATGGATGTTGAGAAAATCATATTCTTGTCCTTGAAAAGTGACCTTGATTCCGACAGCTGCAGGGACCCCGCCGATGCCTTGTTTCCCCAAAATATCCGCTTGCAGACGCTTCTTGCGACGTTGAAGGCGCTGAGAAACGAAAAGTGTAACGATTCCTCCTAATACGGCGGATAGGATGATCATGGCTGGTTTCGCCAAGATTGGCAGAAACTGAGACTCGCTCAAGCCACCAGCCCCAGCGGTGCCTCGATCATTTCCTTGAAGGCTTTCATCAACTGCGCGCCGTCTGCGCCGTCGATGGCGCGGTGGTCGAAGCTGCCGGTTGCGCTCATGACGCTGGCGATTTGCAGGCTATCGTCGACGACATAGGGGCGTTTGTCGCCCGCGCCGATGGCCATAATCATGCCTTGCGGCGGATTGATGACCGCCTCGAACTGCTTGATGCCGAACATGCCCATGTTGGAAAGGCTGGCGGTGCCGCCGACATATTCCTCTGGAGCCAGCTTG
>Ga0209121_10005163_pt1 | contig 11921 bp, 6 predicted proteins | sample Cruoilmetagenom3_FD_187292 | JGI IMG/M metagenome (GOLD analysis project Ga0209121, IMG submission 187292) | Oil polluted marine microbial communities from Coal Oil Point, Santa Barbara, California, USA - Sample 3 (SPAdes) (version 2) | ecosystem: Environmental > Aquatic > Marine > Oil seeps ...
CCCCCGCCGCCCCGTTGTCAACCCTATATGAGATTACCCGGTGAGCATGCTCTCGCATTCAGTCTACAATCTAACGTGGATCACGCAAGTCAATCCGGCTGGAAAAAGCCGCACGCAGCGGCGGACCCGCAGCCGCGTCTCATTCCAAGCGCAACAGCCAGATGTGGGTCTGTGGAACGTGACAGCAGTGGAGCAGCCTCGCCTCACACTTGCTCGCTATGCCTACCACCGCCAGGGCTAAGACTGCCAAGGGCGTCTTCCAGAATGGGTGCGGGGCACTCCGACAATCTGTCGCTCGGGCCTTTCCGAACGGCTGTCCCACGCTAGAAGACGCCTCCGGTTCCAGGCAACCTGCAGAGTGCGACCATAATGGCCGCTTATTGCAGTCCCGCACCTTCTCTCTGGAAAAACGAAACCGCAATGGCGATCGCAACCAGATTGAGAACCACAGCAACTGCGAAAGGCAGACCTAGGCGCACCTCCACTAAGGCGCCGCCGACCATTGCACTGGTGATCATCGCAACATTCCACAAGAGAATCAACGCGCCGAGAACACGGCCTTGTCGATCCGGAGATGTGGCTCCCGACACCAACACAAGCATAAGTGTTGAGAGCGACCACGCCGCTGCCCCACCCAGGATTCCGAAAACGTAGAGGCCCCACAACTCTCCCGCGAAAAGAGTCAGCCCTAGCGCAGCAACCACAACCCCGCCCAGAGCAACCAACATCGGGATCCGTGCCCCAATTCGGTCAGCTGCCCGTCCCGCCACGAGTTGAGACAACGTAGCCAGGATGAGGTTAGCTGTGGCATATGCGGCCACAGATGACTTGGTGCCGGTCTCCGCGTGGATGAGCAGGGGAATCAGGACAACGGCCATACCATAGTAGCACGTCGGCAGGAAGCGCAGCAACCCCAAACGGATCACGGTTGGCTGCCTCACCACCGACAGATAACCGGCCAATGTCTTCGTCCAGGGAACGTGCTGGCTCTGCTTGCCGCCCAACCGTGGCATCAGCAGAATCGCAAGCACAAAGGTAACAGCTGCAAGCCCAACCACCAGCGGAGCAAAGCTGCTGTAGCCCCCGGAATCCAAGACGTATCCCGCAACAGGGCTGCCGAGCGCCCCACCCAGGGTGAAGCCCCAATGATAGAGTGCAGAAATGACACCCACGCTGGCGCCGCTGGTCGCCGCGATAAGATACCCTTGTGCGCCCAACGACCCCAGCGTCATCGCCGTGCCGTTCACGAACCACAACACACCGATGATCCACGGGCTCCGCGCGAAGAAGGCCAGTCCCCCAATAACGAAACAGCCCAGACCTGCCACCAAGGTCCACTTACGCCCCAAAGCATCGTTCAGACTGCCCCCCAGCACAGACGCAAGGATGCCGGCTGCCTGCCCCAGCGAGACCAGGCCGGCAGCGACAACCGTGGCAAACCCCAGCTCATCGGTGACGTAGATCAAGAAGAAGTTCATCTTCGCCGCAACCGCCATGCCATTGAGAAGCTGCACGATGAGAAGCATAGTGATGGGCCGGCGATTACGTGTCTCGGGAGAGTCATGAGAGATCATGGGTTGCGCTCCTGGCGCAGGCTTAGCGTGAGTCCAAATACATACTACCACAGGTGATTATCCGTCAGGCCGTGAGAAAAGCCAGAACGGTGGTGTCGAGTTGGGCAATTGGATCTATCAGACGCAACACGCCATAGATCTAGACCTCAGCAGCCGGACAGCATGGAACGCAGAAAGGGGCTCTGGGACTCTCGAGCTTGAGATTCATCTCGGCGGGAGCCACACTTTTGCGTTCTGGCGCCTGAAGGTATAATCTAGCCGGGGTAGATACCCTCTTCCGAATCATTCCGAATCAAGGAGTCAACCCTAGCGTCACCGCTGCGGTGATTGGCGGAGAGCCAAGATGCTGCAACTCTACACGTTCGGCGGACTACGAATCGAGCACGACGGGCAACCACTCCAACTACCCACCCACAAGGCCCGTGATCTGCTGGCCTACCTGATTACCTTTCGTGACCGTCCCCACCCACGCCCTGTTCTGGTCGGCATCCTCTGGCCCGACCAGCCCGAGGAGAAGGGCCGGCGACGCCTCTCCGATACCCTCTGGCGCGTCCGCCGCGCCGCCGGCCCCGACGTCATCCTGGCCGATGAGGACGCCCTGGCCTTCAACTCAGCCTACGACTGCTGGCTGGACGTAGAGAGGTTCGAGAGCCGAATGCAGGAAGCAGCACACAAGGGGCAGACCAACGCCTCCCGCATCTCTCTTCTTGCCTCCTGCATCCAGTTGTACCGTGACCCCTTCCTCGCTGGTCTCTACCACGACTGGGTGCTCCTGGAGCGAGAACGGCTGCACGGGCTCTACCTAGAAGCATTGGGACGCCTGCTGGACCTGCACAAGCGGGGCAGTGACTACGAGAGTGGTCTGACCATCGCCCAGCGCATCGCCGCCGCCGAGCCGCTGCACGAGGCCGCACACCGCGAACTAATACGATTCTACCACTTCCTGGGCCGGGACGCCGAGGCCATTGCCCAATACTACCGCTGCCGGGAGATATTGCGGGAAGAGCTGAATGTGGCTCCCGCCCCGGAGACCGAATCACTCTACCACGTCCTCAGTCGCCGCATCCCGCCTCACGTTGACGTACGAGTCGCCCATCTGCCGGTCCCGGCCTGCCGCCCCGGCCCCGGCTTGGATCAACTGCCCCTGGCCGGACGCGACACTGAACGGACGGCACTGCTGAGTCACCTGGAGGCTGCGACCGCAGGACAGGGCGGCCTGGTTCTCCTGGAGGGCGAGCCAGGCATCGGCAAGAGCCGTCTGGCGCAGGAACTCGTTGCCGGTGCCCGCTGGCGCAACATTCACACGACAACAGCCGCCGGAGACGAGGCCGGCGCATCTGCCTCATATGGCTTGCTGTTGGCCGCGCTGATTCCCCTCCTGACCCCTCTACGCCTCCGGCAACTGGCCCGCACGGTGGAACCCCATCACTTCCAGGCCGCCGCACCGCTCCTTCCTTCCATCGTTGACGCTCTACCTAACCGTTCAACTGAGGGCCGGCCGGCCGAAGACGGCTTCCTGCCTTCTCTCCCCGCTCTCCCCCCGTCCCAAGCCCGCGAGCGGCTTCGTCAGGCTCTTGTCACCCTCGTCCTGGGCCTGGCCCGCATCGCCCCCCATCTCTGGGTACTGGAAGATCTCCAATGGGCCGATGCCGAAACTCTCTCCCTTCTACCCCTCCTGCTCCCCCACGTGACGGAGAGTCGGACGCTGCTCCTGCTCACCGGTCGCAGCACCGAACTGCGAGCCAGCCCTGCTGCCTGGAATACCCTCCAGGAGCTAGACCGGGCGGGACGCTTCCCACACTACACCCTGACCCGCCTGGACACGGACGCCGTAGGCTGCCTCGTGCGCGACCTGCTAAGCGAGGACGACCGTGCCCTGACCGAGCGTCTGGCCTGGGAGAGCGAGGGCGTGCCTCTCTACCTGATCGAGACGCTCAAGGTATGGCGGGACGAAGGTCACCTGCGCCGTGATGAGCGTGGAACATGGCGCTGGCGGGGAGATGTGCCCGCCGCTCTGCCCTCCCACCTGGGCGAGAGCATCATCGACCACCGCCTCTCCCATCTTTCCCCGACCGCCACAGAGGTGCTGGGCGCCGCTGCCGTCATCGGCGTCCAGGTGGACTTGGACCTGCTGACCGGTGTGTGTGACGGCCCTGCGTCCGACTTGACCACCCCAGACCTCTATTTGCTGGCCAACGACGAACTGCTCCGCCTGGGATTTCTGGTGGAGGCGGAGGCTGACTACCGTTTCAGCCACGGGCGGGTGCGCCAGGTTGTCTACCATCGGCTGCCCCGCCGGGAGCGCCAGCGGCTCCACCACAGAGTCGCCCAGACCCTGGAAGAGCTCTCCCCTGAGCGGTATGAGCTACTGGCCCACCACTTCGTCGCCGCCGGCGAGCGGCAACCGGCCATCCACTACCTGGCCCGCGCCGCCGACCGTGCCCGCGGTATCTTTGCTTACCACACCGCTTTGGCTTGCTACGACCATCTGCTCGAGCTGCTAACCTATCCTGAGGACCGATCGGCCCGATACGGCGTTCTGCGCGACCGCGCCGAGACACTGGGATGCGTCGGCAACCGCGAGGCCCAGGGGGGTGACCTGGCCGAGATGCTGCGTCTGGCCCAGGCTCTTTCCGACGATACCCGTCTGGCCTGTGCCTTGCACCTGCGGAGCGAGTGGCGCCGGCTCCAGGGACGCTACCGCTCTGCCAAAGAAGATGCTCTGGCGGCACTTGAGATCTATCGGCGATTGAGGGACACTAGCGGCCAGGCTGCCATGCTCACCCAACTTGGCCGCAACATCTTGTACACCGACGACTGCTTCCAGGCCGCCGCCCACTTTCAGGAGGCTCTCCCCATCCACGAGGCCGCCAACGATCTCAAAGGCCAGATCGACTGCCTGATGGGACTGGCATACACCGCCCAGTACAAGGGCGACCTCTCCCTCAGCCTTACACACTGTCGGCGCAGCCTGGCACTGGCGCAAGCAGCGGGCGACCACCATTTGATCAACTACACCTTGTCCTCCGTGGGCCTGGGTTACGTTGACTTGGGCGATATGGATACCGCTGAGACTTACCTGCGTCAGGCTCTACAGCTGGCAGAAACCAGTGGCGAGAGACGCAGACAGGCGATTGCGCACGTCCGCCTGGCCCATGTCGAACTCAATCGCGACCGCTTCGGGATTGCCCAGACCCATCTCCAGACCGCCCTGGAGACCCTCCGTGACGTGCAAGATGTCTCCTGGGAGGCATACACGCTGAGTCTACTGGGAGAATTGGAACTGCTGCAGGATGATCCTGTGGCCGCCAGAGAGCACCAGGAGAGCGCCCACCAACTCCGGAGCGAGCTCGGGGAATACGATGACGCTGCGCTGGGCCTTTCCTACTTGGCGCGGGCTGAAGTGGCTCTGGGAGATGAGACCGTTGCCTGGCGACATAGCCAGGAGGTCATAGCCAAGGCAGAGGCGGAATGGTCGGGCGCCGAGCGTCCCCCGGAAATCTACTACAACCACTTTTGCGTGGCCGAGTCCACCCGCCACTGGGCCGCAGCTCGCGCAGCCCTGGAAGCGGCAGCACGTATCGTGGACGAACGGGCGGAGCGGATTGGCGATCCGGTCTGGCAGAAAAAGTACCGCACCGGCCTCATGGCCAACCGGGCCATCGCCGAGGCCGTTGCCTGTCAACCCCCGCCCGGCCGTTTGCGCGTCTGCCTGGCCCGCGCCGGCACACCCGCCCACCGCCGCCCCACCGCCGCCGAGACCGTCACGGTCACCTGGACAATAGACGCCGGCGAGGGAGACGCTGCCCTCGCCGGGCGGGAGGGCAAGGTGGCTCTGCGCCGCCATCGGCTCCTCCGCCTCCTCGCCGAAGCCGAATCGGCAGGTGCTCTCCCCACCGTCGCCGACCTGGCCGGTGGGCTTGATGTCTCTCCCCGCACCGTCCGCGCCGACCTGATCGCCCTCCGCGGCCAGGGGCACGACGCCTACACCCGCGGGCACCGCGCCTGAACTCTCCTTTTTTGCCCCCACCCATGCTCCCATTTCCGCCTCGTCTACCATCTCCTTTTCGACACACTCACGACACCCTTGTGGTATATCTTGTCTGTGATGCGTGTTCCGCTTACGCATCGCACATCACGTTTCACGCATTACGCAAGGAGGAGTCCAGATGAATCGCAGACTTGTACCTATCCTTATCGTGTTGAGCCTGGCACTCGTCGCCTTGGCTTGTGGTGGAGTCAACCCTACAGCAACGCCGCTTCCTCCTACGGCTACACAAGTTCCCCCCACCCCCACATCAGTCCCCCCTACAGCTACACCGGTTCCTCCCACCCCCACCTTCACCCCAACACCCACCCTGACCCCAACACCTGAACCAATTAGCCAATGGGCGGCCGATGCCGTCGCCAGTTCCCAGTACAGCGATCCGGACTGGGCCGCGCTGCAGGTACTCCTTGAGCCGGACACCCCTGAGTGTGGTGATTACGGCACGGCCTGGGCTTCCGCCAGCGGCAGCACGGTGGAATGGGTCGACGTCTACTACAACACCCCTGTGTACCTCACCGAGATCAGTATCTTCCAGACCTACAACGCTGACCAAGTGGCCCAGGTGGATCTGATTGACCTGGACGGCCAGGTCGTTCCACTCTACACCCAGGAACCGCACGCGGCGGAGCAGCCGTGTCCCTACGTGCTCACCATCGAGGTGGAGCAGACCAACTTCCTGGTGCAGGGTGTGCGCATCACGATTGACCAGTCAGTACTGGGCCTGGGGTGGAACGAGATTGACGCGGTCGAACTGATCGGTGTACCGGGCGAGGGAAAGGCAGTGCGGCCCATAGTGGAAGTGCCACCCACTCCGACACCGTTTCCGCTCCCAGAGGGGTTCCTGTGGCGGCTGGGCGGCGAGAGCGGCATATCCGCCGACAAGTTTGCAGCACTCGGCGGCATGGATACAGACACCGACGACCTGGTGTACGTAGCCGACAACACCCATGGCATCTGGGTCTTTGACGCCGATGGGAACCAGGTCAACCTGATCACCAGCGGGGATTTGAACAATCCCTCGGACGTCAAGATCGGGCCGGACGGCAACGTCTACGTGGCGGCGTGGGGCGCCAACCAGGTCTTTGCCTTCTCACCAGGCGGTGCGCTGATCACGCAGTGGGGTCAGGAGGGCACCAGCGATGGACAGTTCGGCAACTTCAGCCCGGTCGCACTGACGGTAGGTCCCGATGGCACAGTCTACGTGCTGGACGACAATCAGGACGAGGCTGGCGACGACATCACCCGCGTGCAGAGATTCGATGCCGACGGCACGTTCCTGGGCGCGTTCCCCATCACCGAGGAGTACTTTGCGAGCGCGGCGATGGACGTCGGGCCGGACGGCGACCTCTACGTAGTCGGCTTCACCGGCGGCGAGATCCTGAAGTTTGACCCGGATGGCAACCTGCTGGGCCGTCTGGGCGGGGCCGCGCTGGGCTTTGCCGGCCCACAGAGCCTGAACATAGATGCTGAGGGCAATATGTACGTTGCCATCTGGACGCCGGCCAGCGTAGTGAAACTGGACCCGCTGGGCAACCTGGTTGCTCAGTTCGGCGTCGAAGTGGACGACAGCGGGAATGCCTGGCCCCAGGGCGGCTTCTACCAGCCCGCCGGTGCGGCCGCGCTGGCCAACGGCTCCCGCGTCTTCGCCACCGACTGGTCAGGCGGCTTCGCCTACATCACCGCCTTCGAGTTCAAGTGATTGGGCTGCCGGGGGCGCCGACCCTGCGCGGTATGAAAACCACGACCACATTACCCCACGCTGTTGAGAAGATACTTGTGCTTCTATCTGCACGAACCGGCCTGAATCCACGTCTCATATTTGGTTGCGGCTGGAAGCCACATCATCGAACAACGCGCCATTACTTCCGTCTGATTCCAGTGGCGCTTCTCCTGATGTCTGCATGTGCTCCTGGCCCGGCGGCGATACCTGCAATCGGTACGACTCCAACTGGGACAAACATGCCACCACCGAGTGAGACTCTAGCACCAAGTCCAACGTCCAGAACAAGACCGGCCAACACAGCCACGGCCATAGGCCCGACAGCGACGCCTACAGTCGCTCCGACTCCAACCGGGACAGACACGCCGCCACCTGCTGAAGCCCTATCGTCAAGCCCAACATCCACAACAGGGCCGGCCAACACAGCTACCGCCATACCCAGACCTACGCTCACACCCACACCACTTCTAGACCTGTTTCGGCCGGTCACCCCCCTTGAAGATGTGCTGCCGGGGGCCTTCCAGCGTCTGCACGCCTCGCCTGATGGCGCGTTGTGGCTGATCACCGACCAGAGCGTGGCCCGGCTGGTGGACGACGCCTGGGCCCTCTACCTTACCGACTTCGCAGGCGAACTGGCCGGCATTGATGCAAGCGAACGCATCTGGATAGTCAGTGAGGATTCCAGCGAGATATCCGCCCGCGACGGCGCATCCTGGACGGTCTACGGAGCCGACGAGGGCTGGCTCCCCATTCCTCTCAACGACGAACGGTATCGCGATGTGGGCTGGGGGCAGAGCGGCGGATCGGGTCGCTTCTGGCTCGCTACGTCTCAGGACGTGCGTCTCTTTGATGGCGATCGCTGGACCGTCTTCGCGCCGGAGGATATGGGTATGGGAGAAGTTAACGACGAGGCACAATGGGCCGCTTTTGTGCTTAGGGTCTCGAAGAGTACGGCGGATGTATGGGTGGGAGAGTGCAATTGGGGTCCGCCTGGCCCCTTTGGCGGGCAGGGGGTGCGTTGGTTCGACGGGCAGACCTGGCACGGAGCCGACTCGCCGGTCGCTTCCGGTTGCGCGACGGTGATCGAGGAGGATGGCCTCGGGCGCGTCTGGATGGCCGTGGACGAAACCCTGTGGCGCTACGACCCCACTTACGGGAACTGGATCCCATTCACGCCGCCCAAGCCGCCGGTAGCCTGGACGCGCTTCGGATTTGCGCACGCCATCGCCCTGGATCCATCCGATAATCCCTGGCCGGCGATGGTGCTTTGCGGCGCCAGCTGCTATGGGAAGATCGTTCTTTACCACATCCACGACGGTATCTGGAGCCAAATCGGGGAAGCGCGGGAGTATTACGGCGTATTACCGCCGCACCAACTTGTCACCGTCGCGTCCGGCCAACTATGGCTCTTTTGGGAGGAAGGCGTTTATCGGATCGCAGGCAACCTGGCGGAGCCTGTGACCAATCTGTACGTCAAATCTGTCACCGTGGACGCCGCCGGACAGGTGTGGCTTGTGGCAAGGGATGAAGGCCAAGATGTACTCTGGGTCGTCAATACAGCAACCGAACAATGACCTACCTTGACGTTTTCACAGGAGGGAAGAGATGAACAGCAAGGCCTATCTGTGGACCATCGTTATGACACTGGCGCTGGCGAGCGCGCTACTCGTCGCTTGTGGCGGAGGCACGTTGCCGCCCCAGACGCCGGTACCGCTAACGCCCATACCGGTTGCCTCACCCACTCCCTCAGCCGGCGAGCACCTGGACTTGGGGATGGATTACTACGAGCAAGGCAAACTCGACGAGGCTAGTGTCGAGTTCCGAGAGACCCTACGGCTTGACCCCGATTGCGCCCCGGCCCACACTGGTTTGGCTATGATCCACTACGATCAGGGTCGGCTCGATCAGGCTATGGCCGCATGTAGGAAGACTCTTGGACTTGATCCCGATTCGGAAATAGCCCACTATATTCTGGGTCGCGCCCACTACGACCAGGGCAATCTCGTCGCGGCCATCGCCGAATACGAAGGGGCCATCCAGCTCGCCCCCGATTATGATGAGGCGCACTTCAAGCTTGGGATTGCCTACGCCGCTCAGGATAGGTGGGACGATGCTGCAGCTGAGTGGGAGGAAACGATCAGTCTCTCCCCTGATTTCACCGAGGCGCACTATAACCTGGGGCTCTTCTACACCAATCGAGATAGCGACAGGGCCATCACCGCGTTCCAGGAAGCGATACGGCTCGACCCCGATCGCGCTAAGGCCCACTTCAAGTTGGGACTTCTGTACTCCGCTCAGGATAGGTTTGACAAGGCCGTCGCCGAGTATGAAGAAGCCATCCGGCTCGACCCAGATTACGCCCTGGCACACTACAATCTGGGACTCGCCTACTACGAACAAGGCGACCTGGATAAGGCCGTCGCCGAGCTCGAAGAGGCCATCCGGCTCGATCCCGATGCTGCCGAGGCCCACTACAACCTGGGAAACGCCTACTACCACCAGGGCCGGCTCGACGAGGCCATCGTCGAGTACCAGGAAGCCATCCGGCTCAATCCCGATGCTGCCGACGCTCACTACAATCTGGGGCGCCTCCACTACGAGCAGAATCGGCTCGATGAGGCCATCGCCGAGTGGGATGAGGCCATCAGGCTTGACCCCGATGATGTCGGGGCACACAACAGCCTGGGGATCGCCTACGGCAGGCAGGGCAGGTACGACGAGGCCATCGGCGAATTCCAGGAGGCCATCCGAATCAACCCTGATCACGCCAGCGCTCACAAGAACCTGGGCCTCACCTATGCCGAGCAGGACCGGACGGATGAGGCCATCGCTGAATTCGAAACCTATCTCCAGCTCCAGCCTGACGCCTCGGACAGAGCAAAAGTCGAAGGGTGGATTGCGGAACTCGAGGGTCCTCCGGCGGTGGGACTGGAGGCCAAGTATCACAACGCCGCGGGAGGCTTCAGCCTACGCTACCCTGAGGGCTGGCACTACGCCGAAAGAGGGGGAAAGGCCGAGGTCATGTTCGTCGAGAGCGAGGAGGACCTCGACGTTCTCATCGAGGAGGCAGCGTTGATCATGTTCACTGCCGGACCTCTGGACGAACTGGCCGAGAATCTGGGCTTGACCGACATCACCGACATGGCCGAGGTCTTAGAGGCGGGGGCTGCGGTCCTTGATGGGGAAGCCGGTGAGATAAGGAGAGGGGAAATAGACGGCTACCCAGCCGCCCTCACTGACATCTTCGGCTCCTACAAAGGTTCGCCGTATGAAGGCAACCTTGCCATCGTCGTCTTGGAAGATTGGGATTGGGCTGTCCAGATCACTGGTATGGGGCCTGCAAGCCAGTGGGAGGACTTTCGCCCCATCTTCATCGCTATGTTCAATAGCCTGTTCTTTGAGTCGTAGGCGGCGGACGAGTCGCTCCCTGGCTCCTCTGAGATAGGTCATCTCACCACAGACTATAGCCAAAGGCTAACTGACCGCGAGCACAGAGCGCAGTGTGGCAGGCAGTACCCATAAACCGAGAACAAGGCTAAGTCTTGGTGTTGTGTCCGAACTCGAATCAGATTGCACATGTCAATCAGGACCGGTGTCAACTTGCGCAACTACAAGCCATTCCAGTCACAGACCCACGCCTTTGTTGTCCGCGTATGGTGGGAACCGGGCCTCACGCGGCCCGACGGTCACCCGCTGTGGCGGGGGCAAGTGCAGCACGCTGCCAGCGGCCTCACCCTTGTCTTCCAATCGCTGGATGAACTGCTCTGCTTCATCCAGTCCCAGACCGGTGTGGAGAATGACCAGATCCCAAATGCCAATCTCTAGCAGCTTACTGCTGACAAGGGAGGCATATGATGAATGAACGAAACTGCTGTGTCTGTTTCCGGCGGCTGTGCACCGCCCTCGGCGTGAGTGCGCTGGCGCTTGTGGGGTTCCTGCTCCTGCTGGGGCTGCATCCCCACCCCGCCCTGGCCGATCCGGATGATCTCTTCGTCGAGCAGGATGGCGCCGGCAACTGTTCCCAGGCTACTCCGTGCTCCCTCCAAACAGCGCTGGGTAGCGCCACCAACGGCGATACCATCTATGTGGCCGCCGGCATCTACACCAGCACCGGCGCGGCGGTTGTCACCGTCACCCAGAACATCATCCTTTACGGCGGCTGGGATGGCTTCCCCACCGGCCCGGTGGTACGCGACCCCGACGCCCATCCCACCACGCTGGACGGCGAGAATGCCCGGCGGGGGGTGTACATCAGCGGGGACATCACGCCTACCCTGGACGGGTTGATGATCATCCAGGGCGACGCCAGCGCCACCCCAGACGCCGGCAGAGGCGGAGGGATCTACAGCGATGGGGGCTCGCCTATTATCGTCGGGAACGTCATCTCCAGCAACGTGGGCTCCACCCTCAGCACGACGAAAGGGTACGGAGGTGGGCTCTACCTGGCCAACGTGCCTCACACCGCTGTCATCGATGATAACGTATTCCTATACAACACTGCCGCGATATCTTACTATGGCTACGGCGGTGGCATCTATTGCGACGGCACCGCCCTCATCGAGCACAACTGGCTAGAGCA
>Ga0209121_10005164_pt1 | contig 11921 bp, 8 predicted proteins | sample Cruoilmetagenom3_FD_187292 | JGI IMG/M metagenome (GOLD analysis project Ga0209121, IMG submission 187292) | Oil polluted marine microbial communities from Coal Oil Point, Santa Barbara, California, USA - Sample 3 (SPAdes) (version 2) | ecosystem: Environmental > Aquatic > Marine > Oil seeps ...
TCAGCCTCTACCTTGTACCCCCTAGACAGCCGGGGCGTGCCCATCAGTCAGGTGAGATTGCTCTCTATTCAATTGGAAATGTGCGAAATATAGGCTTAGACCTACAAGAAAATCCGAGCCCCGTGTTGCCAGACTCCCGGCTTGGCTTTCCATCTCGACCACGCACGAGTCACCACAACCATCACGCCCAAAAGCGTCACCAACAATGCGGTCGCCTGCGGAATCGTAAATGCGCCATACTGCCCTCGCCACGATCGCCCTGTCACCCCACCCAGCCAGTACAATAGCCGGAACCCGATCAGGTGATGCAGTATGTAGAGCATCAACGTCTCACAGCCCGTATCGCGCAGCCAGCCCAGAAACCGCCCTAACCTCCCCCCGGCGACCCGGCACCAGACGTATAATCCCACTGCCAACCACGCGACGATGCTAAACGAGAAAAGGATGAACGCTGCCCATGGATGGCGATAGCCCAGCGTCGGAGGAACGAAAGCCGATGCCACCAGTAACACTAGCCCGATGGGAACCAGCGCCAGCACTAACCTATCCAACTCCCGCACGTTGTCCCGCCAGCGCAACAATCCCCACCCCCACAGTATTCCCGCTGGGATATAACACAGCCAGGGCAGCAAAGGGAAATAAGCGATGTCTGGACTACCATTGACCACTGTGCCAAGGTAGCCAGGCAACATCAACCATTCAGCGTACTGCCCTCCCCACCCCAGCACCAACGCCAGCGGCAACAACGCCCAGGTTGGTGCCCAAACTGCCACTGGAGCGAACAGCACGATTCCCAATCCGATGCACTGCAACACGTCAAAGGCGAAGACGTCGCGCCAGTTATCGCCGTTGAAGAAGACCGACAAGTTGACCACATAACCCCATAAGGCGATCATAAGACCCCGCTGTATGAATCTCCATACGAGTTGCCTGTCCAACGCTCCCTGTGTCCTGCGGCTGTCCGTCGCCAAGACCATTGAGACACCCACGAGTACCAGGAAGATTGGTGCTGCCAGTGTGCCGATGAATTCCGTTGCGCGGCCCCACGGCCCTCTGTTGGCCGCCTCGACCAGCCACCAGTCGTAGGCGTGGTCAACCACCATACATAGAAGTCCCACGCCTCGCAGCACATCAATGTAGTCCAATCGCTTGCGAACCGGTGACCTACTTGTCCGTGGTGACCTCATAAACGTCAAGACACTGTCGGGTTGGTAACGCCGGGGGTCGCGCACCATTACCCGGCCGACCCCGACATCTACATCATCAACTACGCCATTCCCACCGGCCTGGTGTTGGCGCTTGATCCCGACCACATCGTCATCCTCGGAGTCTATGGGCGACGGGGTCTGCTAACAGCCCCCCAGTTCCAGGCCCGCCACGGGCTGCTGACCAGGATCAAGACGCATATCTACGGCAGCGATGGGATGCTGATATTCGGCAGAGCAAGCCGTCATGCAACCCATACCCAGCGGACAAACAACCCCAACAGCACCATCTGGAGCAAAGCGAACACGAAAAGCACTACACTAGATGCCCACCGACGACGGGTGATCAGTGCGAGTACGATCATGTTGGGGAACAACACCAGCGAATAGCGTACCATACTGTGCAGTTGCTCGCCTTCCCAGTGGCCCATAAGGAAGATCAGTTGGGAAACAGCGGTGTAGAGCCAATAAGTGGGCCTCAATTTCCACAAGCCAACCAAGATCAGAAACAACGATAGAAGTAGGGTCAACGTGTTTACCACATCCTGGAAATTCAATGGCCCGGCAATCAGGCTGTTGACAGCCATCGCTATGCTGATCCACGGCGGTGTGAACTGAACTGCCCACTCGCTCGGGTAAGTAGTGGCAAGCCCAGGCAGTCCAACCAGGGTCAGGTAGACGCTATATGATGCTGTACCTATCGGCCCCCCCTGCGACAGCCAACAGCGCAGGCCAGGTGCGCAGTGGAGACCCGCCGTTCCCGCGGAAAGCCTCATACGCCAGCGGCAGCGCCAATGCCCACCCTTGCAGCCGCGTCAGTGAGGCCAAGCAAGCCGCCACCCCTGCCAGCATCCAATTAGACCTGCGAGCTGCATACAGGGCCAGTACAGCAAAACAAAGGAACAGGGATTCCGTATAACCGGCCAAAAGAAAGAACCCAGCCGGGAAGACCACTAGGTATACCACAGTCCGACGCGCCACACTCTCTGAGAAATCCAAACTGACCAGTTTGTAGAGCAATGCCAGCCCGACAACCAGGGCTACGTTAGAGATCAGCAGTGCTGCTAACAGATACTCGCCGCCTAGCAAACCCCCTACCGAGCGGATAAGTAAAGGGTATAGAGGGGCAAATGCCACACTGCCATCGCTCGGGTGATAACCTTGCAGCGCAACCTTGATATACCAACCCGTATCCCAACGAAACCACACGCCCAGCAGAAGGTCGAACAGGGGACTATGGTGGGGATAAGCCTGGTGAATCGTCTCGTAGACAGGATGACCGACGTAAGGCACATTAATTGGGGCTACACTGACCGCGGCAGCAGCCCACACGGATGCCAGCACACGCGCGATCAGATAGACACTCAGCGCCCAGCGCAGGGCCATATCAAGGCACTTCCACCACCCAACATGCGGGGCATCGCTTTGTGATCGTTGCTCTGGCTGCATCCTAACCCCCAATGGAGCCATATCTCTGCGCTATGAAAAGCCCCCAAGACATGGCGGCCCCATTTACCGAACGGTTCCAGGTCTAAGCTCTGCGTGCATAGGCCGTGAATAGGTCCCCCAGGTTCACCGGCACCGCCAAGCCACGCAGCCCCAACTGTGTCACCATCCACTCCGCTGGCCGGCCCACGAGCGGCACCAGCGCGCCCACTCGGTTCATCAGATAGCCCAACCGCAGGTAACGTCCCTGGGGCCGGTCGCTGAGCACCTGGAACTCACACTTTTCCAACATTGTCCGCAGCGTGCGGCGGGAGAAATAGTAGATGTGCATCTCCATCAACCATGGCCAGCGCGCACCCACCAGCCGCGCAAAGAGACTGTCAATGTCAATCGTGTGCACCACGACCAAACCGTCCGGCTTGAGCAAGCGGTATGCCTGCTGGAGCGTCCCAAGCGGATCGGTCACATGCTCAATCACGTCCCACATCGTCACGACGTCGAAGTATGCCTCCGGCAAGTCTGCCGTTTCCAGCGTCCCCTGCACCACGCGGAGCCCCCGCGCCTGCGCCTGTTCCACCGCCCAGCGGGAGGGCTCCACACCCCAGGCATTCCAGCCATGGCGCGCCGCGATTTCGACGAAGACCCCGATGTAGCAGCCTACGTCCAGCAGCGGGCGACCTTTTGGCGGCCCCGTGAGCCGCTCCAGTGGCTTCAGGTGATGCTCGAAGGTCAGCACCCGCCCCTCCCGCTCCTCAATATACAGTGGATCCTCTACCGCCCGATAAGTCTCGATGATGTCATGACCATCCGGGCGCGGGTCGGTGTAGACCAGCCCGCACTGCTGGCACTGGACGATGGCGTGATGCCGCCCGTAGCCGCTGTGGGTACAGCGAAACGCACGCCAGTCGCCGCTCTCCCCCTGGTTGATCGTGCAGGGGTAACGCACAACCGCGTCGTCGGCCCCGCACAGGTTGCAGCGCACGTGTTCCATCAGACCAGCCTCCCTGTCAAACGCACCCAGGCCAGCCGCAGCACTGTCCCCAAGGCCCTGACAATCTCGTCTTTTGAGACTTTCGAAGCACCCAGGCGGCGGTTCTCAAAAACGATGGGCACCTCACCCACTCGCCAGTTGCGCCGTTGCACGCGGTAGAGCATCTCGATAAGGAAGGAGTAGCCACTGGCCTTGATCCCGCCCAGGTCCATCTTCAGCAGCACTTCGCGGCGATAGCAACGAAAGCCGGCCGTCGTGTCGTGGACGTGCAGGCCAAGCATCGTGCGGGTGAAAGCGTTGGCCCCCCAACTGAGCAATTTGCGGTCGAAGGTGCAGCCGCTGGTCCCACCGTCTCGCACGTAGCGCGAGCCGATGATCAGATCGTAGCCCTGGCCAATCTTGTCCACCATGGCCGGAATGTAGCGCGGATTGTGGGAGAAATCGGCATCCATCGTGCAGATGAGGTCGGCTCCCTCCGCCAGCGCCCGCTTGAAGCCGGCGATGTAGGCCGTGCCCAGCCCCAGTTTGCCAGAGCGATGGATGACCCCCACGCGCCCATTATTCTCCACCGCAAGCCGGTCGGCGACAGCACCGGTGCCGTCGGGCGAGTTGTCGTCTACGACAATGACCCGCACAGCCGTCGGCAGGTCGAGAAGTTGTGTCACCAGTGATTCGATGTTCTCTCGTTCGTCGTAAGTCGGTACAATAACCGTTACTTGCAAGATTACCTCCAGAATTGGAACAACGGATGGCAGGACAACAACGAATTTCGGATTTCATCCAACCCGCTTACTCAGCCAACTGACCAACCAGCCAACCAACCAACAGACCAACGAAGCAACCGACAGCATCATCCCTGCCATCACCGCTCGCGGACGATACACGAATTCCACAACATGCTCCCCCGCTTCTAATCCAACCACTCGGAAAGCGTAGTTGGCCCGCAGAATCTCCGCTGGCTCACCGTCCACCGTCGCCTGCCAGCCCGGATACCAAGTGTCGGCCAGCACCAGGTAGCCCGGCGTGTCCAGGATGGCGTGTATTGTAACCCGGTTAGGAGCGTCTTGCAAGGCCACTTGACACTCGACACTGGATGCTGGATGCTGGATGCTGGACACTGGATGCTGGATGCTGGATGCTGGATGCTCCAACAACACTTCGGCGGTGGGGTCGAAGGCGGGATCGGCGAGCGCCGCCAGCATCTCGTCGGGGGATACCTGGCGGGCAGCCGGCACGACCCAGGCACGACCAAGAGCACCAGGCAAACGATAGAACTGCGGCTCGCCATTCGCTACTCGCAATTCGCTATTCGCAATGTGGGTCACACCCATCACCCGCAGCAGACCAGGCGCTTCGACGGCGGCCTCCAGCAGGGTGACGTACCGCCCCACCAACAGCGGGTCAAAGTTATTGGCGGAAGCCACGCCATCCAGCATCCCCGCGTTGGGCAACAGGGCTTCGCGCATCCCCCACCAATAGCCCACGTCGCGCGAGCCGAAGTCGTCGAAGGTCAAATAGCCAAACTTGACCCGCTGCTCGGCATCGTATTCGCGGTTAAGGTGGGTCGGGTCGGTGGGCCAGTAGACCCGCGCCGGGACGGGCTCGCTGCGCAGGAAGGCGGCCGCCTCCGTAGTATCGCGATACAACGACCGGTCCACCGCTGGCACCAGCGGCCACCCGAAAAGCAGCAGGTCAAGCACGACGAAGACCACCACCACCGCTCGCCACCAGACCGCATCACGCCAGAGGAGCGTCAGCGCACCCGCTACGGCCAGAATCCCGCCAAGCCGGGCAGTCGCCGGGCCAAAAGTGACCGGCATGCCAGGCACCACGCGCGGCGCGGCCAACCCACCGATGAGCAGCGCTATACCCACCACGACCCCCAGCGCGCCTCGCCGCTGTCCACGATGACCCACCGGCCACCACTGTGCACCCAACGCCGCCAGCGCCGCCAATGCGACGGTGATGACCGCCAGCCAGCGGACAGGGGCCTGGAAGAGATCGAAGCTGGAGACGTGACGGAACAGGAAGGGGAAAACCGGTGTGTTCTTACCCAATGCCAGCACCAACGCAACCGCCCCGCCGATCACCCAGAACCAGACCTGGCTAGTGCCTGTTTCCTTTCTTCCTCGCTTCCTTCCAAACACCGCCCCCACCGCCAGGAGCAACGGCAGCACGCCCACGTACCCCGCGTCCTCCCAGTAGGTGGCATACCCCCAGTAGTCGCCCCGGCCCGGGTTGCCAAAGAAATCCGGGGCCGCGAAGGTGATCAGACGCCAGGGCCACAACGAGTAGGTCATTGCGAAATCGTAGTCCACACCGCCGGAGCGTTGCGACTGGGCCATCAGTTCAGTGGTCGGCAGGAATTGCACTGCTGCAAGTCCCAGGCCAATGAACAATGAGACAATGAACAATGAACAATGAGCAATGAACAATGAGCAATCCCAAGTCCCTCGCCCCTTGCCCCCTCCCTTTCTCGCCTCCTGCAATATTCGAAAGACCAGGTACGCCGCCAACAGCAACCCACCATAGAAGGCGGTCTGCGCGTGGCCGGCCAGGAGCCCCAGACCAAGCGCCAGCCCCAACCATAATGCGTCGTGCAACCGCCTGCTTCGCACCAGCACCTCGGCCCGCCATAGCCAGACAGCCAGCCAGGGAAAGGTGAAAGCAATGCTGGGAAACAGCGCCGCCCGCGCCACCAGAAAGCCACTCCCCGAAAGTGAAAGCGCTCCGATGAGAGCCGGGAATCGATCCAATCCTACGGCCTTACCCCAGCCATACATCCCCCAGCCGGCCAGAGCCAGGTGGAGTGCCGTCGTCCAACTCAGGGCTACCTCGGCTGGCAACAGCAGGCAGAGTACGTTCAGTGGGTAAAAGGCCGCCGTCTGGTAGTTGGCAGCCAACGGCGCGCCGCAGCCCGCCAGCGGGTTCCACAGCGGCAGGTGGCCCGCTCGCCATGTCTCGGCGGCCATCCGTTGCCACGGCACAAACTGCAAAAGCGGCGTACCCCAGAAGAATGCCTCGCCCGCGAAGAGCAGTCGCCACAACAAGAGCAATGGGAAAATGACCAATGAACAATGACCAATGACCAAGAACCAAGAACGCGAAACGTGAAACGTGATGCGTGATGCGCGAACTCCTGCCTCCTGCCTCCTGCCTCCTGCCTCACCACTCATCTACTCATTTACTCCTAACTCACCTACTCCAAACACCACGTACCTATCCGTGTCGTAGACCCGTCTCAGATACATCGCCCGGCCGGCGTCAAAGTCCCCCAACGCCCGCTCCGCTGGCCCCGAGAAGACGTAGTCCACACCGTACTGTGCCAGCAGTTGCCGTCTCCAGGCGTCATCCGTCGTCGCGTCGAAGAAACGAGCCACCAGTGCCTTCTTCTCGTCGGCATGGACGCTCTCGGGGCCATGGCCGACGAAGGCGCGCGCCCCCACCCGCGCTGGCAGGTAGTTGCCCGTCTCATAGGCCGCCAGCACCACATCGCCAGGCTCGACCCGCCCGTTGAGCCAGTCCAGCGCCGCCACCTCCCCGGTCTCCCGGTAGATCGGTGAAGGCTGCCCCCGCAACGCCAGGCAGTTCCCCGCCACCAGCAGCACATTCGTCAGCGAGAGCACCACCAGCACGACGCCCACCAGCACTGGCTTTGGGCTTTGAGTTCTGGATTTCGAGATGCTGAGCACCCCCCACGCCGTCAGCAAACTTAACGGTACCTGCACCCCCTCGACCAGCCGCCGCTGCAGGTTGAACGGCAGGTAGACCAGCAGCGGCACCACCGCCACCCACGCCAGTGCCAGCCAGGCCGGCCCCTCGTCGCGCCAGGCATCTCGCACGGCGAAGGCCGCCAACACCAGCGGCACCCCATACGCCGCCAGGTAGTGCAATGGGTGCGGCGACAGGATACGATTTTGCGCCGCCCATGTCGCATACACCGGGTCGGTGGTAAAGACCCACGCGCTGTAGGCCACGACCGGCGCGGAGATGAGCGCCGCCACTGTCGTCACCAACGCCTCCTGCCACATCACCCGCCGCCGGCGCAGCACCAGCGCCACCCACGCCGCCCACGCCACCGCCCACGCCACCGCCACGTAGAATGGGACGATGAGGCCCATTGCAAGCCAGCATACCCCCGCCATTGCCGCGCGGTGCATGGTGCGTGACGCGTAATGCGTAATACGTAAAACGCGATGCGTGATACGTGATGCGTGATTCGGACCCTGGACCTCGGGCTTCGGACCCACCCCCCACGCCCTCAACAAGAACAGAATTCCCCATAGCAGCAGCGTCCGCGCCAGGGCAATGTGCGGCAGAGCATACAAGACCAGAAATGTAAATCCCTCTGGTAGAATGAAGTCGAGCGGCATACTACCCAGCCAGTTGGACTGCCCAAGCGCGACCGACAGCCAGCCCAGCCCACCGCCGAAGGTCACCATCAGCCAGGCCAGCCGCCGTACCGCCACCCGTCTCGTGAACAGTGCCAGGAAGCGATACACCGTCAACAGCAGCCCCAGCCCGAAGATCACCCGCGCGCCGTGGTAGACCCACACCATCCGCGCCGTCAGGTCGCCGCCCGGCAGCAATGCCGCCGCCTTTCCCAACAGCAGGTGGAAGGGGAAGAAGAACGTGCCCGGGTGCGGCTCCGGTGTGTAGGCGATGTGGAACAGCCAGGTCCCCTCCGCCCCCTGTCGCATCTTCGCCAGGTAGGAATAGCAGTCCTCCACTCCATAGACGAAGCCGCCAAAGAGGCGATTCTCCGTCGCCAACGCCGCACCGACGATGTAGGGGACAGAGGCGGTGGTAAGAGCGATGATGCTGAAAACCAGCACGAAACGGTATTCGTGCGAACTACAAATTGAGAATTGCGAGTCTGCGTCAGCCATCAGCCCGTCGCCTCCGCAACCAACCAGCCAACAAACTAACCAACAAACTAACCCCCGTCCCGGCCGACATCACCCATCCAGCATATACCGCCCACGGGCGGTACCGGAACAGAACTGTCCCATCAGCCAGCATGATCCCACCGCCACCAACTCGGATGCACCACCACCGGCCACAGCAGCATCAATGCTAGAATGAACAATGAACAATCCCCACGAACAGAGGCTATCCGCATTACACACGTCCCCTCGTCCCCGTGTCCCCTTGTCACCTGGTCACCTCATAGACCTTCACATCCTCCGCCTCAAACACCAGTTCCTCTGCTCCCCTGCTCCCCTGTTCCCCTGTTCCCAGCGCCCGCTCCCTCGGCCCGACCAGCACGTACCCCACGCGGTTCTCCCGCAGGAACACCTCCCGCTCCGTCGGACCTATATCACCGGCCCAGAATGCCTCCACCTGCGCCTTCCGTCGCTCCGCGTCCACCGTCTCGAAGGGATGGCCGTAGACCACTGGCTGCCCGGCCCAGGCTGGCACGAACAACCCCACCTGCGGCGCGCACAGCACCACCGCATCGGGCTGGCCCTCGTCGCGCAGCCACCTCAGCGCGGCCCACTCCCCCTCGCCCAGGTAAAACCACGGCTCGCCTGCCAGCGCCCCTAGCAGCGTCATCAGCACCAGAAAAACCGGCGTCAGCGCGCAGAAAGCCACCACCAGTCCTTGCAGCAACCCCTGTCTGCGGGCCCTGGCCCGCGGCCGCACCGCCCGCCACCATCCCATGCCCGCCAACAACCCCAGCGGCACCCCTAGCCCCAGGCTCAGCCGGCGCTGCAACGGCAGTGGCAGGTACATACCCACCAGCGTCACGCCGACCCAGCCCAGCAGTAAACAATCGCCGTCGGAGCCGCGTCGCGCTGCCCAGACGGTTCCCAGCGCAGCCAGCAACAGCGCCAGCCCATAACTCAACACCCAGTCCCACAGCGGCGGCGAAGGGGTCACGTTCTGCACATTCCACACCGCCAGTACCGGGTCAGTTCGCATCGCCCACTGTGTATACAGTGGGTAAGGCGACGCCATCACTCCGGCCCCGATCACCCAGGCGACCGCCCGCCACGGCACGTACCGCTCACGCACCGTTCGCGCCACCAGCATCACCCCCAGCCCCCCGAACACCGATACCAACCCGAACGGCTGGATCACCCCCAGCGCCACCGCCGCCAGAACCATTCCCAGACCCCACAGCCATTCACGCTGCCCATCATTCGCAATCCGCAATCCGCAATTCACCATCCCCACCATCAGCCCTATCGCCAGCGGGAAATGTGCATTTGCCAGCAGCGCGTAAACGGGGAACGCCTCCTGCACCCATAGATCGGACGTCATCACGCCCATCGTCCCCACCAACCAGCCCAATCCCGACCCCAACGCCGCCAGCAAGAACATCACGCGTCGCTCACCCACACCACCGCTGAGCCAGGAGGCCAGCCCGTAGAGCGCCGACAGCATCACCGCGCCGCCCAGCACCCGCATTGCGTGATAGACCACGATGAGTGACATGCCCGTCCAGCGCGCCACGTGCCCCAGCAACAGGTAAAACAGATACACCGGTGCGCCGGCGTGCGGTTCAGATGTGTAGGGGAGACGAAACGACCAGGAGCCCACGAGCCCCTGGCGCATCTTAGCGACGTAGGAATTGCCGTCCTGAGGATTGAAGATCAGCCCAGTGAAGTGCGCGTCTTCAGGCGTCACAGCCCAAGCGATGAGGTAGGGCAGGCTGCTGGCGATCACCAGCGCCAGTGTCACCAGCACAACCCAACGCCACTCTCTGCGATTCACCGTCGCTCCTGTTCTACCCACCCCCGGCCCGATTGTAGCATAAATCGCCAGCAACACCAAGCCCTGCTGATACATCCCGGCAGGAGTAAGCCAGCGATTCGCCATGGGCCGGGCTCTCACGCCCGGCCTATGGCCTAGGCCGTCAGCGTCAATACCAAAGGGCCGCCCCGTGGGGACAGCTCTGTCTCGTAGTTACCGATCATTGCACAGCAATCCAGAATTCCTGCTTCCTGCCCCCACTGTTGGAGCGGCCCACGATGGAGATGACGGGAATAGCGTATGTCACCTCTCACTCCTGGTCAGAGATGCGGTGTAAAGGATACTCCAGGCGATGATCTTTGACAAGCAACGCCGTGCCCCCGGATTTGCGCGCTAGACAGAGATAGGGTATCATAGGCCATCACCTACGAAAGGAGAAGGAATTCATGAACAAGAAACTGGACCGCGCACATCGTAAGATCGTCAACGCCTGGTGTATGTACGACTGGGCCAACAGCGCCTACGCCACGACGGTGATGGCCGCCATGCTGCCGCCCTACTTCAGCAGCGTGGCACAGGGAGCCGGCTTCACCGGGGCGCAGGCTTCCAGCATGTGGGGCTACGTGACCTCACTGACGATGCTGGTCATTGCCATTATGGCCCCTGTTCTGGGAGCCATCGCTGACTATACCGGCTCCAAGAAGAAGTTCATGTTTGGCTTCTTCATCGTCGCCGTCGCCTTCACCTCGCTCCTGGTGTTCATCGGCACGGGCGACTGGCTGCTGTGCCTGACCTTTTTCGCCCTGGCCGGCATCGGCAATGCCGGAGCGAACGTCTTTTACGACTCGCTGCTCCCGCACGTGGCCCACCCCGACGAGATTGACCAGGTCTCGGCCAAGGGGTACGCGCTGGGCTACCTGGGCGGGGGGCTGCTCCTGATCTTGAACCTGCTCATGTTCACCAAGTTCGACCTGCTCGGCATCCCCAGTGAGGAATGGGGCATACGCCTCTCCTTCCTCAGCGTGGGCTTATGGTGGGTGATCTTTTCCATGCCGATCTTCCGTCACGTGAAGGAACCACCCCGTTCGAGTGACTACGTGGCGACGGTCAATCCGGTGCGGGCAGGCTTCCAGCGTCTGGGCCACACCTTCCGCGAACTACGCCGGTACAAGCAACTGCTCCTGTTCCTCGTCGCTTTCTGGCTCTACGCAGACGGCATCGGCACGATCATGAAGATGGCCACCATCTACGGGACAGAGATCGGCATCGGCATGACCGACCTGGTAGGCGCGCTGCTCTTAACCCAGTTCGTGGGTGTCCCGTTCACCTTCCTCTTCGGGTGGCTGGCCCGGAGACTGGGCACCAAGCGCTCCATCTTCCTGGCATTGAGCGTCTATGTGCTCGTCTCCATCGGCGGCTACTTCATGGCGGAGCCGATCCACTTCTGGCTGTTGGCCTTCATGGTGGGACTGGTGCAGGGAGGCAGCCAGGCACTCAGCCGCTCGCTCTTCGGCTCGATGACCCCCAAGGCACGGAGCGCCGAGTTCTTCGGCTTCTTCGACATCAGTTCCAAGTTCGCC
>Ga0209121_10005167_pt1 | contig 11915 bp, 13 predicted proteins | sample Cruoilmetagenom3_FD_187292 | JGI IMG/M metagenome (GOLD analysis project Ga0209121, IMG submission 187292) | Oil polluted marine microbial communities from Coal Oil Point, Santa Barbara, California, USA - Sample 3 (SPAdes) (version 2) | ecosystem: Environmental > Aquatic > Marine > Oil seeps ...
GCGACTATCCAATGGATTCCGGCTTTCGCCGGAACGACAGGCGCTCACACCCAATCGTCATTCCCGCGAAGGCGGGAATCCATTGACTGTTACCCAGACTTATTGAGAAGTTACAATTTATAGACTTAATTTATTCATTTGCCTGCTTCTATTTCAGGCGTAACAGGCTCATTCACGTCTTTCTGGGATTTGAGTCTGCCGGCTATTTCCATGAAGGGCGTGAAAAGATCAATGGGAATCGGGAACAGGGTGGTTGAGTTATTTTCCGTGGCTACTTCCCTTAGGGTCTGGAGGTACCTGAGCTGCAAGGCCGCGGGTGCCTTATTTATGATATTCGCAGCATCGGCCAGCTTTGTTGCTGCCTGGAACTCACCTTCTGCGTTGATGACCTTTGACCGGCGCTCCCGCTCGGCCTCGGCCTGTTTTGCCATGGCCCTTTTCATCTCGTCCGGAAGGTCTATCTCTTTCACTTCCACCTTGCTGACTTTGATTCCCCAAGGTTCGGTGTCAAGGTCTAGTATCTCCTGAATCTGGGCATTAATTTTATCTCTCTCTGCCAGGAGTTCGTCAAGTTCGGCCTGTCCGCAGACACTCCTGAGGGTGGTCTGGGCCAGTTGGGAAGTGGCAAAAAGGAAGTTTTCCACCTCAATTACCGCCTTTCTTGAGTCAAGTACCCGAAAATAGACCACTGCACTCACCTTTATGGATACGTTATCTCTGGTAATGATATCCTGTGGTGGAACATCAAGGGTAACGATCCGAAGGTCAATTTTCTTCATCTTATCAATTACAGGAATGAGTATTATAAGGCCCGGGCCCTTGGTCTTAATGACACGACCCAGCCTGAAGATTACGCCTCGTTCGTACTCGTTCAGTATGCGAATGGCTGATATCAGAAAAGCGATGATCAGAAAAAGCAGAAAAGCGAGAGAAATTGTCATGACTTGCCTCCATGGGTCCTCGAGACCCGCAATTTAAGTCCATCTATATTTATTACTTTTACCTCGGTACCCTCTGGTATGGTCTCCTCGCTTACAGCGGTCCATAGCTCTCCGTGCAAAAAGACCTTTCCACCCATCTTTCCTACTGTCTTCCGGACAAGGCCTTTTTCACCTATAAGACCTTCTGCCCCGGATATGGGCCTGGAGAGGGTGGCCCTGGTCGCCACATAGGTAATAGCGGCCAGAAAGGAGCCGACTCCAAGCAGAGTAGTCCAGAGGACACCAGTGTCAATAGAGACTCCGGTCTTCGGGGTATCGAAGAGCATTATAGAGCCCAGAAGGAGGGCAGCCAGACCTGCTGCCCCCAGTATGCCGTGGCTGGTAATTACAAGCTCCATTACAAACAGGACTACTGCCAGGAGCAACAGAAGCAGACCGGCAGTACTTACAGGGAGTGCCTGAAGGGCAAACAGACCCAGGAGCAGGCATATGGCCCCTATGGTCCCCGGGAAAATGGTTCCGGGATGGGCAAACTCAAAATAGAGCCCTGTCATACCGATCATCATGAGGATATAGGCGATGTTTGGATTTGCTATGGTCCTGAGTATTTTTTCCCTCAAACTCTCTTTTATCTGAATAATTTCAGGATTACTTATCACCAGCTTAACCGGACCACCAGGCAGACTCACTGTCATGCCATCGAGTTGTTGAATCAGGTCACTGAGGTCTTTAGCCAGGATGTCGATTACTTTCAGTTCCAGTGCCTCCCTGGCAGAGGCCGAGACGCTCTCCCTTACCGCCTTTTCCGCCCACTCTGCGTTTCGCCCACGCTCCGTTGCCACACTCCTGGCCATGGCGGCAAGGTCGTTTTCCGCCTTTTGTTTCATAGTATCGTCTTTTTCCCCGCCGGAGCCCAGATTTACCGGGTGAGCCGCCCCGATATTGGTGCCGGGCGCCATGGCGGCAACATGGGCGGCAATGGTGAGTATAGCGCCGGCAGATGCGGCCTGTGCCCCGGAGGGCGTTACATAAACAACTGTTGGAATCGGTGATGCCATCACTTCCTGGACCATATCCCTCAGGGTAGATACAAGGCCGCCCGGAGTATCAAGCTCAATCACCAGGCAGGTGGCATGGCCCCTGTCCGCCTCTCTAAGCGCCCTCTTCAAAAACTCCGCTGCACCGGGATTTATGCTTCCTTTTAATTTGACGAGATATATCCTGGAATGGTCTGTTGTATTCCGCGGCTTGTCTTTCTGATCATCCCCCCACAAGGAAGGAGCTAACACAAACAAAAATAGCGTAATAAAAAGCAACAGAACCACTTTTAGAAAATGGGTATCAGGTTGGATTTGTTCTCTATCCTTTTGCATTTGGCTTTTAGCGATATTTAGCATACTCTTTTTCCAGTATTTGAAGGTCATGCCAGGCCACACGTTTAAGGTCCATTTGCCGGCTTCCTTTTGATCTCAGCAGATATGCCGGATGATAAATTGGCATGACCCTGGCATTTCCCAACTGATGGAAGCGGCCACGAAGAGATTTCAATGGGGTTTTTTCTTTAAGGAGGGTCTGGGCAGCGACCAATCCCAAAGCAAGTATCAAGGGCGGATCAATGAGCCTCAACTGGTGTCTTAAGAAGGAAGAGCATGCAGCAATTTCTTCGTGCCCGGGTGTGCGGTTATGCGGGGGACGACACTTGATTACACTGGTGATAAAGACATCCTTTCTGGAAATATTTACAGCATTTAGCATATCTGTAAGGAGTTCTCCTGAAGGGCCTACAAACGGCCGACCCTGCATGTCTTCTTCCCTGCCCGGGGCCTCTCCTACCAGCACCAGCTTTGCATTTTCAGGTCCTTCTCCGAAGACTATATTTTGCCGCTTTTTATGCAGCTCACACCTGTTACAATTCTCAACCATCCTGCGAAGCTCGTCAAGGTCAGTTGATGCAGGAATCTCATTCCTATATTCCCGGGTGGAAGTCAGTCCTTGCAGAGATGCCTTACTTTTGACACGATTATCCGGAAAGGCGGATAATTCAGAGCCCTTGGGAATAATCTCAACCCCCAGTTGCTTCTGATAACGGAGCCAGGAGGAAATATCGTTCATGATATGAACAATTTCTTTATTCATAAGCAACTAAATCGTCTCGAATTTTAATCCCTCACGCCTTCCCGAGGACCAGACCGTTTTGAGAAAACTAAGAATAAAGCCAATACTGTAATTGCACCTATGGCAGAACCCATGGTATCCGCCACCCAGTCAAACGGATCAGCACATCTATTTGGCACAAAATATTGATGAAGTTCGTCGGCAAGGCCGTATAATGATCCAAGAAAAATGGCCTGACACAGTGCCCCTGCTATAGATACTGCAGAGTTGTGCAACCGCCACCACATGAGCAATGAACCTAATGCAACATACTCTAAAAAATGGATAAAATAGTCACTGACCGATATGCTGGGAAGTCGATTCCCCGGGACGGAAGATATCCCGAAAATGACTCCTGCATAGGCTATGCACAGGGCTAAACGTATATTCATGGAGCAAGACCCCTTGATTCACTTGACGGTATATATAGAGTAAACTATGAATGATTGCTTGTCAGCGACTGAATTATCCAACGGTCATAATTTGGGATTTCTTGTCATGTTTTTTACCACGAGTATAATCATGGCATTCCCCAATAAGGAGTGGACAACTTGAGTGACGAAAGCTTAGTTATTAAGCAGCGCCGCGAAAAAGCGGAGCAACTTGAAAAAGATAATATATCTCTTTATCCTAACGACGTAAAGACGCCTGAAAGTACGGCGACAATACACAGGTTGTATGATTCATATGATGCAGAGGCCCTGGAAAAGGTGCCGGACAGCTTCAGATTGGCCGGCCGCATAATGAGTTTGCGCCGTTTTGGAAAGGCCGCCTTTTTACATCTGCAGGACAGCTCCGGTCAACTGCAGGTCCATGTGAGAAGGGACATGGTTGGGACCGAAGCGTACAGCCTGTTCAAAAAATTCGACATCGGTGACCTGATTGAGGTTAAAGGCAGGCTTTTCAGGACCCGTGTCGGCGAATTGACAGTATCGGCTGAAACTATCGGCCTGGCAACCAAGTCCTTGAAGCCCCTTCCTGAAAAATATCACGGAATAAAAGACAAGGAGATCAGATATCGCCAGCGATACGTCGATCTTATCATGAATCAGGAGGTAAGAGAGGTTTTCAGGACCCGGTCACGTCTTGTGCAGATATTACGTGAGTACTTTACTTCCCATGGTTTCCTGGAGGTTGAGACCCCGATGATGCAGTCCATCGTTGGCGGCGCAACCGCCCGTCCCTTTACAACCCATCACAATGCCCTTGGTATGGACCTTTACCTGCGGATAGCTCCGGAACTGTATCTGAAGCGGCTTCTTGTGGGTGGCTTTGACAAGGTATTTGAGCTTGGCCGGAACTTCAGGAACGAAGGAATTTCGATACAGCATAATCCGGAATTTACCATGTTGGAGTTCTATGAGGCCTATGTCACTTATAAAGACCTGATGATGCGGACAGAGAAACTCTTTTCCCGGATAGCTGAAGAAATAAAGGGCAAAACGGTCTTTTCCTATCAGGGTTGCACGATGAATCTCACGCCACCCTGGCGCCGGATGACCCTTGAAGAGGCATTAATAGAGATTGGGCAGGTTTCAAAAAAGGATCTTGAAAACAGAAAGGGCCTTGTGGAAAGGTTAAAGGCCCTTGGTGCTCCTCTGAAGGGCAATGAAAAAACAGGCAAGTTATGGACAAAACTCTTTGATTTACTGGTAGAGCCCAAGCTCATTCAGCCGACCTTTATAAGCCATTATCCCATTGATGTCTCACCCCTGGCCCGGGAGAATCAAGAAAATCCTGAGGTTACAGACAGATTCGAACTTTTCATTGGCGGCCGCGAGATCGCGAACGCGTTCTCAGAACTCAATGACCCAAGGAAACAGCGTCAGCGCTTTGAAGAGCAGATAGCCGGCAGGGGAGATGATGATGAGGTGCCGCCCGAGCTGGATGAAGACTTTATCAGGGCCTTGGAAGTAGGTATGCCGCCTGCTGCCGGTGAGGGTATAGGTGTGGATCGCGTGGTAATGCTCTTTACTGATTCCCCTTCTATCCGCGATGTTATCCTGTTCCCGCAGTTGCGTCCGGAGGGTCGAGTTTCAGGATGAATTTCGAATGGTTTATTGCCCGGCGTTATCTCAGGGCAAAACGCAAACAGGCCTTCATTTCCCTTATTACCTTCATATCCATTGCAGGGGTAACAGTGGGCGTAATGGCCCTGATCGTCGTAATCGCGGTCATGACCGGCTTTGAAAACCACCTCCGCACCAAGATACTTGGCATAAATTCACATATTCTGGTCAAAAACTATGAAGGTGCCTTTGGTAACATGGAGTCAGTGCGGCAAAAGGTGCTCGAAGTTACTATTCCTCGTAATGACCATTTGAATGGCCTCTTGAATATGATAAGAGGAAAGGATGGGAATATCACAGTGACGGCTGCGACCCCCCTTGTCTATGTCCAGGCCCTTTTGAGTTCGGGTAGAGCTGTCAGTGGAGCAGCCATCCGCGGGATAGAGCCGGGTTCTGTGGCAGAAGTCTTCAGCGTGGGGGAGATCATCAGTGGAGAGGGACTTGGGGCATTTGAGAATTATAATGGCAGCGGAATTCCGCCAATACTTTTGGGCAAAGAACTTGCCCGCAACCTTGGCGTTATTGTCGGGCAACCAATCCAGGTCGTGCTGCCCAGCGGGACTATTACACCTGTGGGAATGCTCCCCAGGATACGTACCTTCCAGGTGACAGGTGTAAACACGACCGGCATGTATGAGTACGATGCCTCCCTTGCCTTTATTCCCATTAAGGCGGCCCAACGGCTTCTTGGTTTGGGTGATAAAGTCCATGGCCTGGAGATAAAGGTTTCGGATATTTATGCCACGAACGGCCTTACAACAGCCATACAAAAAAAACTTGGATTTCCGTTCTGGACAATGGACTGGCAACAGATGAGCCGTAATCTTTTTTCAGCCCTGAAGCTGGAAAAATTTGCCATGTTTATCATTCTTACCCTGATTGTCATAGTGGCTGCCTTTAACATTGTGAGTACCCTTATCATGATGGTCATGGAAAAGAATCAGGATATAGCAATACTTAAGACACTAGGCGCAATGGATAATAGTATTTTACGGATTTTTATTTATAATGGATTGCTTGTAGGATTGACAGGAACAGTGCTCGGCGTCTTAGGCGGAGTAGGTCTCTGTTCCCTCCTGAGCCGCTACAAGTTCATTAAGATACCAAGTGAAGTGTATTACACCGACACACTTCCTATACTGCTCCACCCAAGCGACGTGGCCATAATTTCGATCTCTGCCATTTTAATATGTTTTTTTGCCACCATATATCCAGCCAGACAGGCAGCCAGGGTCAATCCATCCGAGGCCTTGAGGACAGGGTGATTGGGTTAGAACATATATCAGGAGGAATCAAGAATGAGCACAGATCAGTTGTTACCCGAAGGTGAGAGCATCCGAAATGCTGTAAAGTGGATATCCGAGATCACCAAGGAGTATCCTGAAAAAAGCCGTAAGGAAATCATACACGAGGCAGAACTACGGTTTGATCTTTCCCCAAAGGAATGCGATTTTCTTTTCAGAAAATTTGTTTAAATAGTAATAGTTCGGTCTGCAATAATGGTTCGTAGCTCTTAGCTGATAAGCTCAACAGCTCGCCTGAAGGGCGCTAATTTGATGTTTTGATGTCTTTAACCGCAATTTGAATTGTTTCTTGAAATTTTCTTCCTGCTAAACCCTGCAAGACCAACTAACCCTGAACCGAGAAGAAGCATGGTGGCTGGTTCGGGGACTAGTGCTGTTAGAATTGCTTGTGATTGTAAACTAAAAAGCAAACCAATCAGACATACTATAATTACAATGTATTTTTTCATTTTTTCCCCTTAAGTTAAGTTCAATCGGATAGCAGGTAAGTGTCAGGGAAATCAGGCCCAAATAGATTGAAATAAGTAGTTTTCCTCCGGGGCTAAATTGGAAGCATTTTCTCCTGTAAATACAACTGATATGGATTTGCTCTTCATAATATTGAGCTTTTTATGGAGTACATTCCGTTCAAAAGGAAATATTTTTTTTAAACACCTAGTATGTATATAAACCCTTGAGATGCCATGACAATTCCTCTTTAGGGCACACAGTAATTTGTGTACTGAGTTCCTATCGAAATCGTCAACTAATTTCAGATGCAGGCTTCCACCGTCTCTGTGAACAAAGATCTGAAAATTATTTGCCATGATGCGGTCTCCTTTCCGGTAAACTATTCTGATTTTAGCTATCCCTTGGCCGATCCTGCATTACCCCCCCCCCACTCATAACGGTTTTACCGCACCTGCCAGTTTCCGGGAAAGTAGCTCATGCATATTTGGCTGGTCATGCATGATCAAAATGTCTGACATGGTCCCTCCTTTTGCATCAGTCAGAGCTAATTCTGACAAGGATTCGTCTGGATACGCATCAGTACCTTCCATATCAGAGAAAACTATACTGATCTCGCATTCAGGGAAAAGCGTATTGATAAATGCTATCAAGCCTTGATCACAATCCTTCTGTTTAGAGACAATCACTACCTTTTCCACGTCGTTCCTCCTCCTCTTCATGCCTTCTCCCCATGAAAAAGCCTCAAGCAAGGATTATCGGTCGCCCGGGTAATTGTAAAAATGTTGCCTCTTTCACGACACCTCCGCCCCGCGGACGCAATCATAATTCCCTAAAGCTGAGTACTTAGTCAACCTTGTAACACTGTATTATAACTTCTATTGCTATTTAATTTAATTAGCCATAGGAGAAAGAACTCATTTCTATAGGGGGAATACCTATGAGATGGGAATTTATCCCGTATCAACCCTTCCAGAGATCCACATCAATCAGGCCGAGCCTGGCTGCATAACGAATCAACTCTATGGCGCTGTGAAGTTCGAGCTTGCTCATAATGTTGGTCCGATGGTTCTCAACGGTTTTGGGGCTGATGAAAAGCCTTTCCGCAATTTCTTTGATGGAAATCCCCTTGGCCAGCAAACGCGTAACTTGTTGCTCGCGGGGGGTCAGGGCCTCATACCTTGTATCCGTAATCTTTGCCTCCTTTTCGGGAAATTCCATAAGCTTTTTCACGACCTTATTGGAGAGAGAGCTGTCCAGGTAATACTCGCCTCTTGATACGGCCTCAAGCCCCTGTATAAGCCTCTCAGTAGCCGATTCCTTCACCACATACCCCGTTGCCCCTGCCCGAAATGCCTCACTGATATGATCGATTTTGGAGTGCATACTAACAATTATGACACGAGTTTCTGAGAGATGGCTTCGTATGTCGCGGGTGAGGTCAATGCCGCTTTTATCCGGCAGGGATATGTCCATCACCACCAGGTCCGGCGCGAGTTCCTTGGCCATCCGCAGCCCTTTTCGCCCGTTTCCGGCCTCCCCGACTACTTCGAATCCGGGGTTACGCGCTATAAGGGATTTGAGGCCTTCCCTGAAAAGGGGATGGTCGTCAATAATCAAGATTTTTTTCTTATTGGCCAATATTGTTTCCCTTGCAAGGAGCCTCAATAAAAATTTTTGTGCCCTGCATTGGACTGGATTCGATCCTCATTTTTCCGCCAAGAAGGGCCACCCTTTCTTCCATGCTTCGAAGTCCCATACGTTTCTCATTGATTGCTGAAGCCAACCGGTTCTCAGTATCAAAACCTTTGCCATTATCTTCGATGCGGAGAATAATGTTAGGAAAAGAGGCAACCAACCGGATAGTCACATCGGTGGCATCAGCATGTTTCTTAACATTGTTGAGCCCTTCTTGAATCAGGCGGTACAGGGCAATCTCAATATCAGAATCGAGTCTTAAATCCTCCATGCCGGCGGCAAAGAAGTCGACTTTGACCCCTGTCTTGGCGGAGAAGTCTTCACATTGCCGGAGCGCAGTCTGGGCTAGCCCGAACTGATCCAGGCCAATAGGACGTAAGGCATAGGCCAGATCTCTGACAGCCATTACGGCTCCATAGGCAATCTTGGAGAGTTTGGCCACCCTTTGTCTCATGGCAGGAAGGGCTTCCGGCTGATCATCAAAAAGTGTGTCAATGCCGATTTTTAAGGCAGAAAGGTCTTGCCCCACCAGATCGTGCAGCTCACGAGAGAGTCTTCGCCGCTCGGTTTCCTGTGCCTTCATCAGTTGTCGGGAGAGGCTATGAATACGTTCCTCGGCCCGTTTGCGTGCAGTAACATCCCGGTTTATACCCCGGCAGCCAAGCAAGTTCCCTGCTTTGTCAAAAAACGGAACGCCCTTGGCTTCTAAGACAACTACATATCCTTCCTTGTGAATATAACAATTGTCAAAGCCTAAAATCGGTTTCCCCTCCGCCATGGCCTGTAAGGAAGTGTGTGCTGAGGTCTCCATTTCTTTCTCAGAGAAAAAATCATAAAAGTACTTGCCAAGCACCTCATCAGGGCGGTAACCAAGTATACTTTCGACCACAGGGTTGGAATAAACATATTTGCCTTCCGCGTCCATTTCCCATATCCAGTCGGATGTACTTTCAGCCAGATCCCGAAATCGTCTTTCAGTTTCGCCCAGCGTATCTTTAAGTTTTCGTTCGCGAACCACCTTCTCAATGACACTTGGGAGCAAGGTGAAAAAATCAGGGGTCTTAACCAGATAATCCCAGGCCCCCAGTTTCATGGCCTGGATAGCAATATTCTCATTCCCCTGGCCGGTGATCATGATGACGGGGATGTCCTTATTCTCTCGATTTAAAGCTTCCAGGAACTCGATACCATTCATGCCGGGCATGATGTAATCGGTGATGATGAGATCCGGGCTGATCTCATCGAGCCGTTGAAGGCAAACATAGCCTTCCTCAAAGTAATCGACCGAAGCAAGCGGGAATTCCTTATGAATAGCCCGTTTCATGAGCTGAAAGTGGGCTTCTTCGTCCTCAATGATCACAACGTTTAATGACTTCATTTTCTAACCCCTCTGGAACCCGGCATTTCACGCTCTAAAAATACTCATGCTTCCAGGATAGGCGGTTTGTTGAGTAGCATCCAGTAGGAATCGATTTGCATGATCCTTTCCTCAAATTCCTTGAATCCCACCGGCTTGGTCAGATAACTATTGGCATAGTGGCTATAGGATCGGGTAATGTCTTCTTCCCGATCCGAGGTGGTAAGCATGATCACAGGGATCTTCTTCAGAACAGGATGATCCTTGATTTGCTTCAATACTTCTATCCCGTTAATGCCGGGGAGCTTAATGTCCAGCATGATCAGGCCGGGGAGGGGATACTTTGCCTTATCAGCGTATTTGGCACGGTTGAAAACATAGTCAAGCGCCTCTTCTCCGTCAGTCAGAACATCAATCCGGTTTGCATTGCCTGCCTTTCGAATCGCCCGCTTGGTCAGCTCAGCATGTGCTTCCTCATCTTCTACAAGCAAGATGTTCGAAGGTTCATAATCCATGTTCAAGCCTCCTTGTCTTTAAGGGTGAAGTAAAATGTGCTACCTTTCTTAGGCTCTGATATAAGCCAGATTTTGCCTCCATGGTGTTCGATGATCCGTTTCACAATCGTCAGGCCGACGCCCGTGCCCTCTCTGGCCTGTTTTTTTGCGGATGGGAGCCGCTGGAAGACCTGGAAGATCTTATCAAAATCCCTTTTCTCAATGCCAATGCCGTTGTCGCGGACAAAGAATACCTTTTGGCCATCCTGTTCTTCGACTCCCACATCAATGCGGGGAGAGGGATTCTCTTTTCCAATATATTTTATCGCGTTTGTCAATAAGTTATCCACTACCCGCCCCAATCGCCTTCTTTCACCGTAAACGACCGGGAGATTTTCCTGGATGTTAACCACAATGCCCCGAGCCTTGATTTGAGGTTGAAGCGCTTTCAGGACATCCTTTACAAGCCTGGCAAAAGAGAACCCCGTCTTTTTTCGGGTTACGCGCTTGATGCGGGAAAGATCAAGCAGGTCGTTGATCAAAAGCTCCATTTTTCGGACGGCATCGCTTATGTACCTGAGGTATTTGTGTCCGTCTTCCAGGAGGACGTCCCCGAAATCTTCTCTCAAGGCGCCAACAAAACCATCGATAGTGACGATGGGGCTCTTGAGATCATGGGAGACCCTATAAACAAAGGAATCAAGCTCTTCGTTCTTGGCAGCGACCTCGGCAAGCATTTTTTTGTTTTTTCGTAACGCCTCCTCGGCCTTCTTCTGCCTGACTGCCTCTCTCTCTAACTCCTGGATCCTTTGTTCCAGTTTTTCATAGGTTGGCTTTTTCTGCATTCCAAGGTTCTCCCGTTGGCCTTAACGACAGGGTGACGTCAAATGAAGATACTTCAAACTCTCTCTTTATTAAAGGGGACTTAGATGGATTTCCTGTAACTTCTCAATAAGTCAGGGTAGCAGTTACTAGATTCCCGCCTTCGCGGGAATGACGATTGGGTGTGAGCGCCTGTCATTCCCGCGAAGGCGGGAATCCAGTGGATACTCGCAAAATATGATTTGCCCGGACTTATTGAGAAGTTACGATTTCCTGACCCCTTTGAGTTCCGAGTTTCACCGGGTCGTGGCCTAAACGACAAAAAAATGGGCCAGAAAGGCTCGCCCAGGAACTTGAAGATCATCAGATACTGCCTCAAAACTGCCTGATCAAATATTTTCTTCCCAAAGCTGATCTCTTACCTTACACTACACTCTTCCTTCACCAGGAGTTGTTTGTCAAAATATAAGAAAGAGCCATAAAAAATACGGCTTTTGTGATGTTGTTGCCAAACCATATACAATAGAAAAACGTAACCGTTCAGTGCGGCCGGGCAAGGTCGCATATTCCAGCGGGTGTGAATCCCGCTCCAGCAAGGCAGGCCAGCCACTGGATAGAGGACCCTGGGC
>Ga0209121_10005168_pt1 | contig 11911 bp, 6 predicted proteins | sample Cruoilmetagenom3_FD_187292 | JGI IMG/M metagenome (GOLD analysis project Ga0209121, IMG submission 187292) | Oil polluted marine microbial communities from Coal Oil Point, Santa Barbara, California, USA - Sample 3 (SPAdes) (version 2) | ecosystem: Environmental > Aquatic > Marine > Oil seeps ...
TTTGATGGTTCAATCCCATAAAACGCGTATAATTCGATATATTTGTGGGGCATCAGATTAGCTATTTCCCAGAAATAGGAGTTTTTTCAGTGGAGTCTTTAATAAGAATTAATTGCTATTTTCACGACCCTTTCTTACTTGATTTCCTTGTAAGATCATCAGCTAACTTTTATTCCTTGTTTTACTTGAATTGGTCATTAAGCCAGCTCTCAATTCCCTTATTGAATCAGGGCTACCCTTGTGATGAATCTGTGGTTTCAAAGGCTAGCTTTTGCTTATTGACACACCCTCGAAAAGTATCACCCTTGCCGAATTCACAACCGAAAATATGTAATGCCATGGAGGCAACTCTCTCAATATGGCGAACTTGAGAAACCGGGCAAGTTCACCTGAAACGCGTTTGTTTTAATAATGAATCTGCAGTGCCATAATTGGGAGGATCTCCCTTGCCGAAATTTACGTTCTAACTTTTTGAAGGTGGCAGCAGTCAATTCTTTCAGTCAGTTGGTGGTTCCTCTATTGGTAAGCACGATGCCTGACCGGTCAGGGTTGCATACTTACCCCACACCCAGCAGGTTCCAGAACCTTCGGGATTTTCAACAACCCAAAAGTTATCCGTTTTATGACGGGCGAGGACGTTGACTGTCTTTCCTGTGTGAAGAACACTGACTAAGTCATAGTCTTTGCCAGGTCCCACACGACAGTTGGTGGGAACGCTTACCTGGAGCCTTACTTCTTTGGGGGCGAGGGGCAAGTCCTCTTTTGGCAAACAAGATGCTGGACCGTTGAGTGAGGCATAATAACCCCATACCCAACAAGTTGTGTCACACCCATCAGGGTGATCGATCAACCAAAAGTCTTCGGTTTCGTGTCTGGCGAGGACGTTGACTGTTTTTCCTGTGTGTAAAACGCAGGCAATATCATAGGCTTTCCCTGGTCCTACACGGCAGTTGGTGGGCACACTCACATTGAGGGTTACTTCCATGGTCACCGGTGGCGTTTCCTCTATCGGAAGGCTGTCTTTTGGCCCGGTGATCGTGGCATAATAATCCCATACCCAGCATGATGTTCCGCACCCATCAGGGTTCTCAATTACCCAGAAGTCTTCAGTTTTGTGTTGGGCAAGGACGTTAACCGTCTTTCTGGTGTGTAAAACCGTGACAATTTCATAGTCTTTCCCAGGTCCTGTACGGCAGTTGGTAGGCACCCTCACCTGCAATGTAACTTCTGTTGGCGAAGCTCCAAGAGTAGTTTCTTCAGGTGGTTCATCGCCCTCTGTAACGGGCATAGCGTTAACAGCCCGGGTATGACCCAAAGCAAAGAATCCATTAACAATGATAATCAGCAGCGTTAGCAAACCCAATATTAGACAAATGCGTTTCCAAATTTTCATAACCTTATCTCCTTTCCTTATCTACCTGAATCCTATCCACCACGCAGACTATTTTTGGTTTGTAAGGATGTAGGTTCGTCACCTTACAGAAGGTTTCGAGACACACAGCAGGCATTTTTAACTTTCGAATTGGACAATATCATGGCTCCGGACTTGCAATAACAAGCACCTAAAATAACTGTTATCCAATTGGAAATTGCAATACTGATTACGTCCTCCAGTCTTTATAGATGGTTTACTCGAATAAACCGTACCAATAACTCTGAACCAATAATAGTATTTACAAAGGAAAATCAAAATACACCTTGGCTTCACAGGATTCTCCCTTTGGTAATTCTTCCCAAATAAGTCTGACCCGAATGAGGAACCAGTGTTCCTCAAAGGATAGGTGTTTCATCCAACGCCCTACAGATTTATTTGGATATGATTATTATATCATACACACACATCAACTAGTCCGTCCTGTTAAATTAAACTTTCAAGCCTAATATACTTCTATGGTCTACGAACGACACTGCCTTTCATTCCCCTTCTGTTCCTAATTTTGTGTTCCTGGCTGGCAGTAGTGATACAGCAAAGGATATTCATTTTGTGCAGTTTAAGCAAATGGTGGCATGGTGTGAGATCATACATTCAAAAATCCCGGGATCATAATTGAATCCCGGGATAGCACTAAAACAGATTGATATGCTCCAGTCGTAATTCTCTCCTACTTTATTCGTTTGGTGTTTCGATCCGCTGAAAAATTAGATTTTTATCACCAACGGTCACACTTACCGTGTCCCCTTCACTGATCTCACCCCCAACGACTTTCAAAGCCAGCGGGTTCTGTACCTCTCGCTGGATGGTGCGTTTGAGTGGACGGGCACCGAAATCGGGATCATACCCTTTATCTGCCAGGTACTCTCGGGCCGCATTGTCAACCTTTAAGGTTAAATTTCGCTGCTGCATCAACGATGCCACACGAGCTATTTGGATATCAACGATCTTCGCCAGGTTTTCCTTGGTCAGCGGATGGAAAACCACAACCTCATCCACACGGTTGAGGAATTCTGGACGGAAGTGCGCTTGCAGCAGGCGGTTGATTTGGTCGCGGGAGACTTCCTTGATTTGGGATTCATCTTCAACAGTACTCATCCATAACTCACTGCCAAGGTTGCTGGTCATAATCACCACAGTATTGCGGAAATCCACGGTGCGACCCTGTCCATCCGTCAGGCGTCCATCATCCAAAAGCTGAAGGAGCGCGTTAAAAACTTCCGCATGGGCTTTTTCAATCTCATCAAATAGCACCACACTGTAGGGCCGTCGGCGGACGGCTTCAGTGAGCTGACCGCCTTCTTCAAAGCCCACATACCCGGGTGGTGCACCAAATAGACGGCTGATCGTGTGTTTTTCCTGATATTCGCTCATATCGATGCGCACCATGGCATCCTCATCATTAAAGAGGAATTCCGCCAGTGCACGGGCGAGTTCTGTCTTGCCAACGCCAGTTGGTCCCAGGAAAATGAAGGAACCAATTGGTCGGTTTGGATCCTGCAGACCTGCACGCGACCGTCGGACAGCGTTCGATACCACCTCCACGGCTTCATCCTGACCGACAATGCGCTGATGCAGGCGTTCTTCCATATGCAGCAGTTTTTCCATTTCACCTTCTAGAAGCCGGGACACTGGAATGCCTGTCCAGTTGGCGACAACATCTGCGATTTCTTCTGCATCCACCTCTTCCTTTAAGAGGGGGGATTCTTCCTGCAAGGTTTTCAATTGTTCTTCAGCATTTTTCAAGCGGGTTTGTAATTCATTCAATGTGCCATAGCGCAGCCGGGCAGCTTTTTCGAGATCTGCCTGGCGTTCTGCTTGCTCGATTTGAGTTTCAGTCTCGTCGATTTGTTCTTTAATATCCCGGATCTCCTGGATGGCGCCCTTTTCAACCTGCCAACGGGTGTGTAATTCACTGGCTTGTTCTCGTAAGTCTGCCAATTCTTTTTCGATGCTGTGTAATCGCTCCTTGGAGGCTTTATCCTTCTCTTTTTGAAGTGCTTGGTGTTCAATTTCCAGTTGCATAATCGAACGGTCGACCTCATCGAGGGGCTGTGGTTTGGAATCAATTTCCGTGCGCAATCGCGCTGCTGCCTCATCGATCAGGTCGATGGCTTTATCTGGCAGTTGGCGGTCAGAGATGTAGCGATGTGACAGGGTTGCAGCAGCGATAACTGCTGGATCTGTGATGCGCACACCATGGTAGACTTCATAGCGCTGCTTTAAGCCACGTAGTATGCTGATTGTGTCCTCCACGGAAGGTTCGGTTACAAACACGGGTTGAAACCGGCGTTCCAGGGCAGCGTCCTTTTCGACATATTTGCGATACTCATTCAGCGTGGTGGCGCCAATCATGTGCAGCTCGCCCCGTGCCAGCATGGGTTTGAGCATATTCCCTGCATCCATGGCACCTTCAGCGGCACCAGCACCGACAACGGTATGCATCTCATCAACGAATAGAAGGATTTCACCAGCCGATTCTGTTATCTCTTTCAGAACAGCTTTCAAGCGTTCTTCGAATTCGCCGCGGTATTTAGCACCTGCAATTAATGCGCCTACATCCAATTGGATAATCTTCTTATTTTTTAGCCCATCTGGAACATCATTATTTACAATACGTTGGGCCAGCCCCTCAACAATCGCGGTTTTTCCAACACCCGGTTCCCCAATCAGAGCGGGGTTGTTTTTAGTCCGGCGGGAAAGAATCTGCACAATACGGCGGATCTCCTGATCTCGCCCAATGACCGGATCAAGTTTCCCGGTGCGAGCGAAGGCTGTCAGGTCACGCCCAAATTTTGATAATGCCTCATAGGTAGACTCCGGATTTTGGCTTGTGATGCGCTGGGTGCCGCGCACCTCTTTAAGGGCTTTCAAGATGGCATCCTTCGTCAAGCCGTAACTGGCAAGGCGTTTTTCCTCACTGCTTTCTGCTAAACCCAGAAACAGATGCTCGGTTGAGACATACTCATCAGACATCCCTTTGGCAAAGCGTTCAGCTGTACTGGCGACCTGGGTGGTCTGTTGGGATAGTCCTGGTTGTCCAGTGCCACTGCCGTAAACTTTTGGCCGATTGTCCAGATCTTTTTGAATCTCTTCTCGTAAAGCTGTTGGGCTGCCGGCAACTTTTGTAACGATTGCTGGTACAACTCCCTGATCTTGATTCAGGAGGGCTAAAAGTAAATGAGCGGGTTCAATCGTTTGATGCTGCAGGTCGGCAGCAAGCTGCTGTGACTGGATAATTGCCTGTTGTGCTTTTTGTGTATATTTATTTAAATCCATTGGTTTGTTTCTCCTGTTTTGTGATTCTTATGATGTCCTTACACTCCGCACATAAATATTCTCATTTATTATTTTATGAAGCATCAGTCTTAATAATTGTAGATAATCGATGTTTGAGAAATATAAATGCGATGTCAGAAATTTGATAACACTTTGAAAATAAAGATAGCAATCTTATAAATTATTCAGGATCCATCTCAAATTAGAATAAACTTTGATGGAATATTTGATATAATGTACTCAAAAGTAGTACCTGCTCGGTGTGAATTAAGATAGACATAAATATATGCAAAAATCATTAGATCAGTGGTCATTTAAGACGCTAATCTGAAGCAATTTCAATAATAGTTTGACATGATTGATAAAAGTCATTAAACTAAGATTAGAATTAAATTCGCATATATTGATCCATGAAAAGATATCATTAACGATCGAAGGAGGTTCGATGACTGATCAAAGTTATCAATTGAAGATGCGTTCAGGCCCCACGCCAGGTAAGGTCTTTTCCTTAGAACAGGAAGAGGTTCGATTGGGTCGAGATCTTGCGAGTGATATCGCAATCAATGATCCTGAGGTGTCCCGCCACCACGCACGGTTTTTCATGCAAGACGAGACTATATTTATAGAAGACCTGGGTTCAACAAATGGGACTTTTCTTAATGGGGCACGCATTTCGAATCCGCAGCAATTACGGCAGGGAGATGTGATCACCTTTGGAGAGAAGATTGTGATGGTATTTGAAAAAACCATCTACGATCGGGACGCGACCGTGGTTTCTTCGCAAGCACCTCGTACTGTCCAGGCGCCATTTCAGGAGGCACAACCTTTACAAGAACCGTATCAGCCTGAACCTGAACCTGCGGTATATCAACAGCCGCAGCATTTACCGAGGATACCAGGTGAGAGGGGTGCTCAACCGCAAATGCAAAGAAGTCCAGCAAAGAAAAAGGGTGGTTTGCCGGCCTGGTTGATCATCCTGATTGTTGCAATTGTTGTGGTCATTTGTGTCATCGCAGTGACACTCTGGTTTATGCCTGCATCATGGTGGTGTGCGATAACCTTTGATTCGTTGGAGGGGTGCCCAATACCCTGAGTGTGAATTTCACATAACGAACCCGTAGAGTTACAATCTACGGGTTCATCTACAACCATGGTTATCGTTGCTTCTTATTAAGGGGCTATTTTTAGTACGACCTTATCAACCAGTAATATTTTTTGACAAGCAAGAATTTTGGAAAGCTCAATTGAGTTAACAGAAATCCAATCCTTAGCAAGTAGAATTATTGAGAAATCTTCACCACAACGGGATTGATTTACTATTTGTTGCGTGTGCTATAATGACAAATCAAAAGAAAAAGTGAAAACATCTCAATAAGGTAAGCCAAACTTATGTTTAAAAAAATCTCTCAACTTTTCAGTGGTGATCCTCATCAACGGAAAGTTGATACTTTACGAATAATTGTTGATCAGATCAATGAACTTGAGCCTGAATATGAGGCGTTGAGCAATGCGGCATTGGCTGCTAAAACGGATGAATTCAAAAATCGATTATCAAAAGGGGAAACCCTTGATGATTTGCTGGTTGAAGCATTTGCCAACGTTCGAGAGGCAAGTAAGCGCACCCTGGGACAGCGGCATTATGACGTGCAATTGATCACAGGCATCACACTGCATTGTGGTGAAATCTCTGAGATGAAAACAGGAGAGGGGAAAACGCTAGCTGCAACACTGCCGCTTTATCTGAATGCGCTGGCCGGACGGGGCGCTCACCTGGTGACGGTTAATGACTACCTTGCTCGTCGTGATGGTCGCTGGATGGGTACGATCTATCGTTTTCTTGGTCTTTCTGTGGGCATTTTACAGATGGCTTCCAGAACAGAGCATGGGCGGAAAGCATTTGTGTATGATCCGGATAAGCGATCGCCGATTGAGGAACAAGACCAGTTATTGATGGTTAGCCGGCAGGCTGCCTATAAAGCAGATATCACTTATGGAACAAATAATGAATTTGGTTTTGATTACCTGCGTGATAATCTTGCCAAAAGCAAAGCAGCCAGAGTGCAGCGCGGTCATAATTATGCCATCATCGATGAGGTTGACAACATCCTGATTGATGAGGCACGCACGCCGTTGATCATTTCCGGTCCCTCACATGAAGACTCTGAGTGGTATGTTCGCATGGCACAGATCGTAACCCAGTTGGTAGCGGAGGATTATGAGGTTAGTGAAAAGGACCGAACAGTTACCTTATCAGAGATTGGGCTGGCGCATGTTGAAGAGCTCTTGGGGATGCCCCTGCGTGATCCAGAGCGTCCTGAGGATATCACCCCGGAACAAGCTCGATTGATGGGATTTCTTGAGCAAGCGCTGCGAGCGGAATTCCTTTTTCACCGAAATAAAGAATATATTGTCCAGAATAATGAAGTTGTGATCGTGGATGAGTTCACCGGCCGCTTGATGCCCGGTCGCCGTTGGTCAGATGGTCTTCACCAGGCCGTTGAAGCCAAAGAGGGAGCCAAGGTACAGGCAGAAAATGTTACTTATGCTACCATCACGATTCAGAATTATTTTCGATTATATGAGAAGCTGGCTGGGATGACCGGTACCGCGCTAACAGAGGCGGAGGAATTCTTTAAGATCTACAGCCTGGATGTGCTGCCTATTCCGACTCACCTTGCCTATCGGGCGATGGGTGATACGCCTGAATTAATTCGGGCTGAAGACAGGGATGACTCTGGCTATAAATATACTTATTATTACTACCCTGATGATGGCGATAAACTTCCGGTTTTTTGGGATCGAAAGGATTACCCGGATATTGTCTTTCGTTCAATCGAAGCAAAACTTCGTGCAATTATCAAAGAGATCATCTATTTCCATGTCAAAGGCAGACCGCAATTGGTGGGGACGACATCAGTTGAAAATTCTGAGCGTCTTTCAGAGAGGTTAAGTGCTTTCAGCATTCGTCATTTACTTGAAGTTTTATTAATACGTAAAGCGTATATTGACTATCACGATCTGAATGAAAAGGATGTTTTATCCACGCCGGAGTTGGACCAGCTTTACAAACCTCTGGATCAGCTGCGCAGCCCTGAGCTGCGTCGATTGGCGCGTGAATATGGACTGAAATCTCTCAGCCCGTTGGATGAAACCAATCAAAAATCCTTGTTAGAGGTCTTCAACCTGACTGCAGAAGATTGGCCCCGGTTGGACTCGGTGATCAAAGGTGGTGTTGGTCACCAGGTATTAAACGCTCGCAAACATACAGAAGAATCAAAGATCATTGCTGATGCAGGATCCTTTGGTGCAGTTACAATCGCGACCAACATGGCGGGTCGTGGTGTGGATATAAAACTTGGCGGTGAGATATCAGAGGACCAGATATCCAATGTAAACCGATTGCTCGCTGAGTCGGGTACAGATGATCCATATAACATGCGAATGCAGGACCGTCTCCAAAGCCTGAAAGCACTGCCAGAAGAATCTTATGGTGATTACGCTGGAGATGTAAACGCTTTCTTTAGATATATGGCGGAGATGCGGCGTGTTCGGGAATTAGGGGGGCTGCACGTGATCGGCTCCGAAAGACATGAAGCACGTCGGATTGACAACCAGCTGCGTGGGCGTGCAGCTCGCCAGGGAGATCCGGGTTCGTCTCGTTTCTACCTTTCACTGGATGATGACCTGATGCGGTTGTTTGGCGGTACACAGGTTGAGGGCTTGCTGTCCCGTTTGAAAATAGATGAAGGGGTTCCAATTGAAAGCGGCATCATCGGACGGTTGGTGGAATCTTCCCAGACACGTGTGGAGGGAGCGAATTTTGATGTGCGCAAGCACCTTCTGGAATATGATGATGTGCTGAATTCCCAAAGGGAGAGGATTTACCAGCAGCGTGAACGTATTTTCGATAAGGAAGACTTACGTGAAGATGTAACGGAAATGCTGCGCACTGAAGTCAGCCGCCGAATTGAAGAAGGGCTCCAGGATGATGAGGGACCCTGGAAATTACTGGCATATTTAGAAGATACGCAGCCTCCAATTGATCTGGGGAATGTGACTCACCCTTCCTATAGCTTGAAATTGATGATAGATCGGGTTGGTTCACCGGAATCGGAGAGTGATTTATCAAAGAAATTACTCGATTTGGCCTCAGATGCTCTGGATACCTGGCATGTCCACCTTCAAACCTGGGCACAGAACTTGATTGACCGATCAGAGATGAGTTTTGAATCTCAGGTGGCAGATCGTATAGATATTCTGGATAATTTCGTGGAGGGATTGGAGTATTCCGAATCGGATCAACAGGTTGGTATCAGCAACCAGCTTTCTGGACTTGTACACTTCCCATTACGTCTTTCTGAAGAAACGATCATCGGAATAAAAGAAGGTTTGCCCGATGCACGGGATGATATCCGCAATCAAATCCATAGAACATTAAAACAGATCTTTGTCCGTCGATTAATCCTCACATTTGAGCGTCGACTGAACGACAATTGGAATTTAAAGGCAGCTGATTATCTGGATCATTCCTGGGATAAGATCCAGGACATGTTGATGACCCGAGTGAAGGACACATTGGGACGTCGGCGTGAGTACCTTTTAGGCGACTCTGGTGAGATAGCCAGAGACCTTCAGGAAAATCGTGAATTGATGGCAGCGGCAATTCAAGATCCTGGTGCATTGCTGCACCTGTTGATTTTGATGACACAGGGAAAAGTGATTACTTTTGACGATCGCACACACCGACGCAAGATGAAAGCCACCATGCGACTGACTTATGTCTTCCTTGCAGCTTATCAGATGGGAAGCCTGACTTATGAAGAAGTTCAAGAGGATATTCTAAATCACCTGGAAACTGCCCAGGATAAGCTTGGTAAAATCTGGGGGCAATCGGAATTAGAGCGCTTGCATAAAGCTGGGCATACCCTTGCTAACCTGTCAGAAAGTTGGCAGCGACGCTTATCAAATATAATTGGCGAAGAATCTTTCATTAAGATCAAGGGGCAACCCCTGAACCAGTTATCACCATCAGATCATGAAATCGTTGTGATTGGCCTGGGCAGTTTTGCTCAGAACCGGCTCTATCGTGAGCTGCTGCTCGCTAAGATCTCAGAGCTGTGGGTGGAATACCTGACGAATGTGGAAGCTTTACGCGTGTCAGTCAAGATGGAGGCTTACGGGCAGAGAGATCCATTAGTGGCATATAAAGGCCAGGCAAGTGAAATGTTCACGAGCCTGCTGTCGGATATCCGTGCAGGTGTGATTAGTAAGATGTTCCGTGCCCGTCTCGTGAGTGGTGATGCACTAAAGAAGATCAAGGAAATTACTCGTCAAAATCAAGTGCAGCCGGCGAGCAGCTCGCGCAAACGACACAAGAAAAAGAGCAGGAAGCGACATTAATTCATTAGCAAATTAACGCAACGAATTTGGAAGGTGATATGCATATTCTGGTAACTAATGATGACGGCGTCCACGCGCCAGGTTTGCTTGCGTTGGCGCAGGCTGCGCGCAAAATAACAGAAAAAGTTACGATCCTCGCTCCGAACCATAACTGGTCTGCTTCTGGACATGTCAAGACACTTCACCGCCCATTGCGGGTCTCTGAAGTCCAACTGGAGGACGGTACGATGGCCTGGGAGAGTGATGGGGCACCTTCCGACTGTGTCGCCCTGGCGCTGTTGGGGTTTATCCCGGGAAAGATAGACCTGGTCCTTTCAGGGATCAACCCGAATGCTAATCTTGGTCATGATGTGACTTATTCTGGTACAGTCACCGCTGCGATGGAGGCTGCTATTTGGGGTGTTCCTGGTATTGCTGTTTCATTAGATACTCCTGAAGACTTTCACGGCCCAATTGAATATCAATCTGCTGCTGAAGCAGCCCGGAGGATCATTGAATGGCTGTGGTCTTTTGAGGATATCCCGCAGGAGTTGGTTTTGAATGTTAATGTTCCTTATGGACCAACTGATGAATTCAAGGGTTTTAATATCACACGGCAAGGGCTGCGGATCTATCGAGATGAATTAGTGAAGCGTTTAGACCCGCGTGGTAAGCCATATTATTGGATCGGTGGAAAGGCTCCCACAGGCGTGGAGGAACCCGGCACAGATTTCGGGGGACTTCTGGCTGGATATGTTTCAATCACACCCCTTCAGCTTGATTTAACCAGTCAGGCATTACATACTTGGTTGGACACACATAGATTTGAGAAGGATCTGTCATCATCTTGATTTTGGATTGAATCTTTAAGGTTGAAAATTGAAATCTCAAAATTGAAATCTCGCTTGACAATGAAAATGTCGTTGGTATAATCTATCCTTGTGCTTGTCACAGAGATCTTGTTCTGAATTGAGCGGATCTATAAAAAAAGAATAATGTCAGGATTTTGAAGACCTGAAAATTGAGTTGTAGAAACTCCAGGGAAATTTCAACCTTTCGCTTGACTCACTTTCGGGAATGTAGTAGGATTACACTCCCCTTGAGATAAGGGTTGATCTCGCTGAAAAAGCAGATCTTTAAAAATCTAAGACACACAGCGAAAGCGCCAAAATCAGCTCGTTATAAAACACAAAGATAACAGGCAGCCGATGTTGGAAAGAAGGCATCAGCGCTTATGTCAGAGCGTGTCAATTTAGAAGGATGACCGCTTGACAACGATTGTGATAATGAGTAAAATCAAGCTCTCGTAACGTGAGATAGAACTTTAACAACTGAATAGTGATAGGAAGATGACAAACCTCGTCAATGAGTAGATCGAAACAGATCTAACTAATCCGCTATAAGAGAACGAAACACCTTTTTAGGTGATAATTTTTTTGCGGAGAGTTTGATCCTGGCTCAGGATGAACGTTGGCGGTGTGCTTAATACATGCAAGTCGAACGAAGAGCTTAAAGTAGCAATACTTTGATAACTCTTAGTGGCGAACGGGTGAGTAACGCGTTGGTGACCTGCCCCAAAGAAAGGGATAACAGTTCGAAAGGGCTGCTAATACCTTATGTGATCGTTTGGTTTAGATGCCTTATGATTAAAGGAGCTTGCTCCACTTTGGGAGGGGCCTGCGTACCATCAGCTAGTTGGTAGGGTAATGGCTTACCAAGGCGATGACGGTTAGGGGACCTGAGAGGGTGGCCCCCCACAATGGAACTGAAACACGGTCCATACACCTACGGGTGGCAGCAGTAGGGAATATTGGTAATGTG
>Ga0209121_10005169_pt1 | contig 11911 bp, 8 predicted proteins | sample Cruoilmetagenom3_FD_187292 | JGI IMG/M metagenome (GOLD analysis project Ga0209121, IMG submission 187292) | Oil polluted marine microbial communities from Coal Oil Point, Santa Barbara, California, USA - Sample 3 (SPAdes) (version 2) | ecosystem: Environmental > Aquatic > Marine > Oil seeps ...
AACCTGTCTGCACGCTTCATTGTCCAGTGGTTGGCACTAATATAATGGCAGTCTCCTATATGGCATCCAGAGAGCAGCACTATTGGGGCGCCGAGCTTAAAAGCGTGCCAGATGAATCTCTCGTTTACCCGTGCACTGCACATTACACGGATGAAGCGGTTGTTAGGAGGATACTGTATTCTGGATATACCTGCCATATCACTAGCAGCATAGCTGCACCAGTTACACAAGAAGGTTATGATTTTTTGCTCGGGCTCCTCTTCCAGAGCGGCACTTATTTGGGCCAGTATCTGGTCGTCATGGAAATGTTGAATCGTTATAGCACCAAAGTGGCATTCGGCGGCGCAGGCACCACAACCAGCACAGGCGGCTGCAATCACGTGAGCTCCGGTTTTGGCCTTGACATCTACCTCAATTGCTCCAAACGGACATACCCTGGCGCATACTCCGCAAGACGTACATTTATCCATGTCCACTACTGCTTTGATTGCGTCGGTTCGCATGGTGCCTGCATTTAGCAGGATCGAGCTCCTGGCCACAGCCGCACTGGCTTGAGTAACGCTGTCCTTTATATCCTTGGGGGATTCAACTGCGCCGGCAAAGAATATCCCAGGCGTGGGCGCATCTACAGGCTTTAATTTGGGGTGAGCCTCCATTAAAAATCCATCCGCGGTCTGAGAGATATTTATGATACGGGTAAGACTTTTTAAATCATTGCTTGGCTGTAATCCCACCGATAGCACCACCATGTCAAGTTCATATTCTTCTACTCTGGATGTCGTGGTGTTCTCCACCCGAACCTTGAGATTTTTGCTATCGGGGTTCTCAGTCACTTCGCCTGGCAAACCCCGAATGTAGTGAACGCCTGCCTCTTTGGAACGTCGGTACAGGTCTTCGAAGCCCTTGCCATAGGCACGTATATCTATATAGAAGACATAGACCTCGGTATCAGGATAGTGCTCATTTATAAGGAGGCTGTCCTTGATTGTATTCATGCAACAAACATTGGAACAATAAGGGTTGCCACGGTTTTCGGTGCGCGAGCCCACACATTGTATGAAACCAATGCGTTTTGGAGTCTGAATGTCAGATGGACGTACCAATTTACCCTCGGTTGGTCCACCACCACATATCAGCCTCTCAAACTCCATAGTGGTGATAACATTCTCAAAACTAGTGTAGCCATATTCGTCAAGAGCGGTGGGGTCGTAAACATCCATGCCCGTGGCGACGATAATAATACCGACATCCAGTTCTACCAATTCATCTTTCATATTAAGGTCAATACAATCCTTTTCACATACATCAATGCACTTACCACATCTTATAGGGCTGTTTCCCAGACATTCATCCATATTGATAAGATAGGAAGATGGCACTGCCTGGGGGAACGGAAGGTAGGCAGCTTTACGTGAGGTAAAGCCCTGCTGGAAGGCATCGGGTACAACTACAGGGCATACTTCAGCGCAGCGCCCACAGGAGTTGCACACTGTCTCATCTACGTAGCGAGCCTTTTTTCTTATACGCACTTTAAAGTTACCCACATAGCCGGATATTTCCTCAACCTCGCTATAGGTGAGGAGCTTTATTCGAGGATGTCGCCCCGCATCCATCATCTTGGGCCCAAGTATACATATAGAGCAGTCCATGGTGGGGAAAGTTTTGTCTAATTCGGCCATAATGCCACCAATCGATGGTTGTTTCTCCACTAGATATACCTGGTGGCCAGCGTCTGCCATATCCAGAGCTGCTTGTATGCCAGCTACTCCTCCGCCTATCACCAGGGCAGCATCGGTAACCGGGGTCATTATATCCTCGTGTGGTTGGAGAAGGCGTGCCTTGGCCACGGCTATTTTGACAATATCCTTGGCTTTCTTGGTTGCTGCCTCTCTGTCATGTAAGTGCACCCAACTACACTGCTCTCTGATACTGGCCATCTCGAACAGGTAGGGATTAAGCCCAGCTTCGGCAACGCACTTGCGGAAGGTTGGCTCATGCATTCTGGGGGTACAGGAAGCTACAACCACACGGTTGAGGTTATACTCACGAATGCATCTTTTTATCTCCTCCTGTCCAGGGTCGGCACAGGTATACTTGTTCGTGACTGCAACCACAACACCCGGAAGCTTTTCAGCCGATTTTCTCACTTCCTCACAGTCAACTGAACCTGCTATGTTAAGTCCGCATTCACAGACAAAAACACCAATTCTGAGTTCATCTTGTGTCAACTAACTTACCTCCTGTGGCAATAGTGACTGAGCTGCGAGATCGAATATATCCCGAATCTCAATCTGGCATATATCATTATTTTCTGAGCCTTTCTGGGCACAGATGAGATGTATCTGGCACTTTGGACAGGCAGTGACCAGTATATCAGCTCCGGTGGCTCCAGCCTGACCCAGGCGCTCTTTCTGTATCTGTCTGTTTATTACGCTGCAGTTTACCCAGGGGCTGGCGCCGCAACATAACGCCTTCTCTCTATTATCAGCCATTTCCACCATCTCCAAACCCTCCATTGAGTTCAAGATACGACGTGGCTGGTCGAATATCCTTGAGTACCTTCCTAACGTGCAAGGATCGTGATAGGTCACCTTTTGCCTGAGCCTGCCCAGCTTCAACTGGCCATTCTCAATAAGCGGAGCTATTACCTCAGTTAAGTGCAGAACGTCAATATCCCAATTTTCCAGGAATTTAGGATAATCTACCTTAAGCGTATAGTAGCATTCGGGGCAGTTAGTGATAATCTTTTTTATGCCTTTTCTCCTAAATTCATGCATGTTAGCCTGGGCTAAGGACAGGAATCCATCTCTGTCACCCATCAAGAGTAAATCGCGCCCGCAGCACCGTTCATTGGGTAGAAGTGTAAAAGGTATCTGGACGAGGTTTAGCAATCTTAGTGCCCCCTTTGTTCCTTCAGCCGTTTTTACGCCGAGGTTACTGAAAATGACATCAAAGTAAGGAGCACAGCCAACGAAGAATGCTGTATCACTCTGTTTATGTACCTCAATATCCTCTGGAAGCCAGTTCAGCCGATTCTGCCTGATGTCACTATGAGCCATTATATGCATGATTGTCTGGGGTGTTCCGCCATGACTGTATTGTATTTCAGCTCCTTCTGCCAGGGCCTTACATCTTACGGATCTGATAAAATCGGTGAATTTTACATTATAGTTACACCGCTCCACACACATGCTGCAATTTATACAGGACCATATTTTTTCATCCATAGGTCCCTTACCATTTTGGGCTAGCACTCCCTGCACTATGAGGCGTGGGTTGAATTCCACATCATATTTAGCGACAGGGCAGACTACAGTGCACTTACCGCAGTCCAGACAAAGGCGTATCCCGGTGTCGGTTATAATATTCTGCAAATCAAACACTTAAATATATGCCTCTCTAAATATCAAGTTAAAGATACGAGTCGACTTTACTATACTGGGCTGGCCTGGGACTTATGCCCCTGGCATATTTGGGAGACGGGATTTGCGTAATTTCTGTAATTAGCTTCGTTACCTGTCTGACAAATTCATGACCATCAAATGCAGGAATCTGAACCAAGATTAGCCTGCCTTCCCATATTCCTAGCATATTCAGTATACGCCGGGCCTTTTCATATTCCCTAGTAATGTATTCACTGCCAACTCCAAAATGGCATTTACCTTGCTCACAGCCAAGGAGCATGACTCCAGCCGCTCCGAATTCGAAAGCCTTGAGTATAAGGCCTACATTTATCCTGGAGATACAGCTTACCCTTACCACCTTTACCGATGCCGGGTAGCTGAGTCCCAGGTTGGTCGCTGTTTCAATGCAGCTCCAGCCATCCCAGTTACAGGCAAAAACGAGCAATTCAGTATACACTTTACCTTAGACCTCGACCAGCTTTTTACTTGTGTGTAACATAGAATGTACTGTTGAAATTATTTGTTTATCGCTCTGGATCGGTTGTGTTATAGCGCCTGTAGGGCATCTGGCAATACATGCCCCGCAACCAATACATAGAGCTTTATCAACAGAAGCGTAGGCTGTCCCATCCTCGCGTCCTTTCATCTCTATATAAGGGCATACATCAGCACAGTCACCACAACCGCGGCACAATTTGCTATCTATATTTACTGCCGTAGCCCGAGAGCTTATGCTTGCCTTCTCCAGGAAAGTCGAAACTCTAGCTGCTAAGGCCAATTCGTGTAATACCTGCTCTTGTAGCGATTTGTCGCCGTCATGTGCTAGCACAAAAATGCCAGATGCCTCTTTAATAGTTACTTCTCTTAAAAAATCATTGGCTATATCGGTGATGTCATCTGAGTTGTTTCTTCGGGACAAAATACGTCCTATTAGACCACCGCTATATGCTGTGGTGACTAGAGGAGATGGGTCTTTGGTTAGCTCTTGTATATCTACCAGAACGGCTCCAGCAGGCACACGCTTAAACAGGGAGCCATATTTCAGCACAGCTTCGTAATTTCCTGGTGTACCGTGGAGTTCCATGGCATCTGGCCAGGGGACAATTGTTACCTCCTCCTCATTTAGATGGCCAGGCGTCGGTGGTATTACTTCGCTGTGTTCATGGTTACCTTGCTTAACTATCCCTCTTGATACATAGTTAACCCGGTAGCCCTGAGATGCTAGAGCCTTTGCAGCGTTGATACCGGTTGGTTTTCCGCCTATAATGATAACACTGTGTAAAATGGACGTATTCTGATGAGTCGCTAGTGTAGTTAGCCTGATGCGAGAAACCCCTGAAGAGATTATCTTAACTGCTTTGCGTGTAGCGCCTTGAGGATCATCTTTATGTACCCAGGCACATTGTTCTCGGATGTTAACAAACTCAACGATTGTCTTGTGTGGCAAAATAAGGTACTGGTTCAAATATTTCTGGCACATCATCCGCCTGTCGGTGCAACTGTAGCATACCTGGTCCAGGTTGCAGCATCTGCAGGCTGCAAGCACTACACGGTTTAATTGCCATTCAGCTAATTGGCTCTCTATTTCCCTGGCTCCTGCCTCAGTACAGGCCTGAGCGATCTCCCTAATGTAGATTACCCCAGGGAGGCCTGACAATTTCCTGGCGACTGTTCTAAAATCTATAACCGAGCTAATGCTGCCGCCACAACGGCATAGGAATACACCTATACGCTGGCATTTATCTTCAGTTTCTTCGGGTATCGGATGATCGTGCTTCAAAACTATGCCAGTCTCTAATAATTCCTGTTCTTGGATTCCCTCCACCTCATTTGGTTTGATCTCAATGGCTGTCTTAAAAGCTACTGCCATACCCTTTACAACTTGACGGGTCAAATCATCATTACCGTTAGGTGAAACAACATGAATACCATCAACAGTATCTTCCTTGCCATGGTTAGCCGCAGAGGCGTCGCTTTTTAAATCAACTGAGGGAAATTTGAGTATAACCTTTGAACCTATTTCGAAATGCTTGACACTGTCATCATGAAATACTGCATTCATTTCGCATACCCTGGTGCACTCCATGCATTGACTGCATAGGGCACAATTTAGACAGCGCTGTGCCTCTCTCTGTGCTGCCCTCGCTGATAGTCCAGTAGTCGTTTCCTCAAAGCTGCTGATCCTCTTTTTGAGCCATATAACAGGCATACGTGCTCTTTCGTAAGGCAACACTTCTACCGCCCCGATATCGATCTCAGCTATCTTTGGGGGCTCAAGGCCACGTCCTGCTACCATATCTTGCCCCAGGAGGTATCTATTTATGGAATCAGATGCCTTGAGGCCGGCAGCCATAGCCTCAACAACGTTGTTAGGCCCGGTGACGCAATCTCCACCGGCAAAGACTCCTGGGATGCTGGTTTCAAACGTCAGGGGATTTACCTGGATGGTGCTGGTTCCAGGGCTGATTGCCAGATTCTCTATTTTCAATTGAGAAGCATTGGGTATCTGCCCTACAGCTACGACTACGTGGTCAGCTTCAATCAAGAACTCTGTGCCAGGTATTGGCTCCAGCCCGTGTGCGCCGCCTTCCATAATTTCCTCAGTCGGTCTTGTCTGCTGGCAACGTATTCTATTAACTCTACCCGCATCTCCCATAATTTCCACGGGCACGGTGTTATATTCTATCTTTATTCCTTCCTTGATTCCTTCTCTCACCTCCTCAATGTTAGCGGGCATCTCAGCTTGTGTGCGACGATACAGGATAGTGACTCCTCTAGCTCCTGAGCGAACAGCACTACGGGCAGCATCAATAGCCGCATTACCCCCACCAATGGCCACCACATTCTGACCAGCGAAGGTAACTACCTTCAAGTTCAGAGTCAGCAGTAGTGACATGCAATCTACCACTCCATCAAGCTCTTCGCCTGGTATGTCAATCTTATTATTGAGCTCGGCGCCTATGGACAGAAAAAAGGCTCGATAGCCACGCTCCTTAAGGTAAGAAAAGGTCACATCACGTCCCACGGTTATTCCTGTTCGTATGTCTATTCCCAGTTCCGTGAGGGATTCAATCTCTCGCTCTCGAATTTCACGGGGAAGTCTAAAACGAGGGATGCCTGTAGCCAGCATACCACCAATAACTCCGTGAGATTCAAAAATCGTGGGGGAATAACCCAGACGTGTAAGTTCCCAGGCTGCAGTTAACCCAGCAGGGCCACTACCTACTATGGCTATCTTCTCTTTCCGAGAACCGACAGGATATCTGCGACTGTATTTTATGCCACGCGAAGCATTATCGGCAGCATAGCGGTGGAGTGCTCTTATGGATACCGCACTATCAACTTTACCGCGATTACAATTATCTTCACATGGATGAGTGCAAACCCGGCCCAATATGCCGCTGAGGGGTGCTGCTTCATTGATTAGCGCCAGTGCTCTATCAATCTTGCCGTTTGAAAGCAAGGATATAAATCCCTGAACGTTGATTCCCAGAGGACATGCCACATGGCATGGAGCAAAGCCATTCTTGTCTATCACATATGCTGAGGGTACAGACCTCTCCTCGAGAAGCGGTGTATGAATGGCAGCGTGCGTTACCTTCTGCCCTCCTAGCACAGAGGTTACCTTTGCTGAGCATTCAACCTGACAGCGGCCGCATCCTGTGCACAGGTCCTCATGAATATAGCGGGGATACTTAATTACCTGTATATTGAAATCACCTTTAGTGCCTTGTATAGATTCTATTTCGGCATTGGTGTACAGTGTTATTAGAGGATGACTTGATGCCTGCAGAAAGAGTGGCCAGAGGAAGCGTTGATTCAATGAGCATTTATTTACTAAGGGACTGGTATTAGCACCCTGGCCCAATGCCGCTGTGCCTGTAAGCAAGTTAACCTGGACTCCCATCTGAGCCAGGGTAAGTGCCGCCTGTATTGCAGCAATACTGCTACCAATGATGGCGACACTCTCCGATACACGGCTATCAGTCCTTGTTCCCATGTTCAACACCGTAATTGTAGCCCAACTCGAAAGCCTTCATGTTTAAACTTTCCGTTCCCTGTGGTATAGAGTCCAGGACGGAATTTTTGAGAGCTTCATAGGATACTATGTCACTCACCGCTGCCAGAAACCCCAGCATTATAATGTTAGCTACTATTAAACGCCCTATCTCCTGTGCCATGTGGCTAGACGGAATGGAAGCTGGTGCAGAATTTTCAGACACATTGATTTTAACAAGGTCCGCATCAACAATTAGCAACGTGCCAGGTAATACATTTTGCCCGTATTTATCATAAGCCTCCTGAGATAAGATGATTTGCACCTGTGGATTAACCACATAGGGATAATCTACAGGAGCATCGCTGATTACTATCTCGGCACAACAAGAACCACCACGAGACTCAGGACCGTAACTTTGCGTAAGTGTAGAAAAACCCTTATCGTATATCGAAGCAGCCTTACCTATGATACTTCCCGATAGTACAACACCTTGGCCTCCAAATCCAGCTATCCTGATTTCTTTTCTACTCATTGGCCTACAATACAGCTAGCTCACAGGTTTAAATACCTATTGTAGCTATGTCTTTACCTCCTTTGCCTTGTCAGACACCTGGCTTAGCTTATCCAGAAGAGTGGGACATTCTTTATCTACAAACTTGCCAACCACGATAGTGCCATTTAACTCTATATCAACATTTTTAGGGTCTGCGCCATTCTGGACAGTGCTTTTTTCTTGATAGTACCGCATGAAATCCATTCCAGTGGGTTTCTTATTCATGCGGCCGAATATTGGAGGACAGGGACTGATTACTTCTATGAAGCTGAAGCCTGGTTTTACCATGGCTTCAGCGATAGATTTCTCCAATTGGCATACATGCAGCGCTGTCCAACGGGCTATATAAGGTGCACCGCTAGCAGATAGCAAGTATGGCAAGTTGAAGGGATATTCAAAACAGCCGTAGCGAGAAGTAGTGGTGAGCGCTTCAAGAGGAGTAGTGGGCCCGGCCTGACTTCCAGTCATACCATAGTTAAAATTATTTACACAAATTACGGTCATATCGATATTACGCCGAGCGGCGTGTATCAAATGATTCCCGCCTATAGCTGCCAGGTCCCCGTCACCGCTAAATACCACCACGTTTAACTTTGGGTTCGCCAGCTTCAAGCCAGTGGCGAATGGGATGGCACGGCCATGGGTTGTATGAAAGGAATCTAGCTTAACATAGCCAGCCGCCCTCCCGGCACAACCTATCCCACAAACCATAGCTATACCATTATGATCTATGCCGCTGCGGTCAATAGCCCTGAGAAAGCAGTCTAAGGCTACTCCGATTCCGCAGCCAGGGCACCACATATGCGGCAACCTGTCCTGTCTAAGGTATCTTTTGATCGATAATTCTTCCGTATTCAGATTATTAATCACCGCGATGCCTCTTGTATTGCCTCAAGAATAATCTCGGGGGAATGTACCTTCCCCCCCATATTAGGTACAAGTACCGTTTTGGCCCTATCTCCAGCGCATCTTTCTACTTCCAGTACAATCTGACCATAGTTTATCTCTGGAACTATAAATGCCCTGGCTTGTGATGAGAGGTCTCTGATTTTTTGTTCGGCAAATGGCCATACTGTTATCAATTGCAGCATGCCTGCCCTTATCCCCTTCTCTCGCGCCATCTTTACTGCCATTTGGGCAATGCGGGCAGTAATTCCATAAGCACAGACTATGATGTCCGCATCCTCAATTTGAATTTCTTTGTACTTTATTATGTCGTCTCTGTTGACTCGTATCTTGTCAACCAGTCGACGCACCAGGTGGTCCTGGGCTTCAGTAGTCATAACGGGGTAGCCTCTTTCATCATGGGTGAGGCCTGTAACGTGGAAAAGGTACCCTTCTCCGGCCATTGCCATAGGCGGCACCAGATTTGCATCTGGCTTATAAGGCAGGTACTGCTCTGGATTTACCCTGGGCCGCTGGCGATTTGTCAGACTTTGCTGTTTCATGTACGGCATAATAACCTTTTCACTCATATGTCCTACTGCCTCATCAGACATGATTATAACGGGAACACGATATTTTTCTGAAAGATTAAAAGCCATAATGGTAAGGTCAAATATATCCTGTGGTGAGGTTGGAGCTAAGGCGATTATCTCGTAGCTTCCATGGGAGCCCCATCGAGCCTGCATCATGTCCCCCTGCCCCACCATGGTAGGTAACCCGGTGGATGGGTCTCCTCGTTGAATGTTGACCAGTACACAGGGAGTCTCCAGCATAATCCCCAACCCAAGGTTTTCCATCATCAGGCTAAATCCTGGCCCGGAAGTAGCCGTCATAGATTTTTTACCTGCCCAGGATGCACCGAGCACTGCTCCCATAGAGGCAAGTTCATCCTCCATCTGGATATACACGCCGTCAACCTGTGGTAGCCTTAAGCTCATTCTCTCTGCTATTTCAGTAGCTGGTGTAATAGGATAACCAGCGAAGAAACGGCAACCAGCACTAATGGCTCCTTCCGCGCAGGCCACATCTCCGCTAACGAAAAATTCTCCTACCATTATTTTATTTTGTTTCATGGGCTTACGATGATAAATAACGCTATTGTTTATTGTTTATGGAGACTTTTATAGCAAATTCGGGGCAGATTGCTTCACAAAAGCCACAGGCAAGGCATTTGCTCTCGTCATCAACTATTGCCAGATAGTATCCCTTAGGATTTAATTCTGAACTCATCTTGAGGACTCCTCTGGGACAATATTCGATACAATAGCCACATCCCTTGCATCTTTCTTTATCAATATGTACTTGTCCTGACTTTGTGGCTATCTCTGCAGCATCGAAAGGCTTTCTCCACAGCTTCACGATTGAGACGTGTTAGTATAGCAAGTTTATGCTGTTATGACAATTGCTGAAATATTTGACTACATCAGTAAAATAATGTAGTCTTATGTAGTCCTATCTGGATTAATTCATATCAGGGGTGAAATAGTATGCCGAAGATTTATTTTATTGATGTTACCAATCGTGACGGAGTTCAAACTGCGAATCTTGGTCTATCCAAGCTAGAGAAAACAATGCTGAATATGTATCTAAACAAGATGGGCGTGTTCCAGTCTGAGTTTGGTTTTCCCACGACGAGACACGAAACACTCTACCTTCAGGCTAATTTGGAACTGGCTAAAATGGGTGTTATTAAACCCATGCGATTGGAGGGGTGGGTAAGAGCAACCGTTGCTGATGTGGAAACAGCTTTCAATCTTGTCCCTGATATTCGGCACCTCAATTTGTCCATATCTACATCGGAGCAGATGATCAGGGGCAAATTCAAAGGGGAAAAGAATAGAGATGACATCTTGAATATGATGGTTGATGCCCTGGAAGCTGCCCGTTCGCATGGTGCTAAAAGCATAGGCATAAATGCTGAAGATGCCTCCCGAACTGATATAGACTTCTTAATCAAGTTTGGCCTGGCAGCTAAAGAACATGGAGCTCATAGACTAAGGTATTGTGATACCCTGGGATATGATAATCCTTTTACCATTTATGAAGCTGCCAGAACACTGGCGGAGACCGTGGGTATTCCTATTGAGACTCATTGCCATGGTGACCTCGGCATGGCTGTTGCTAACTCCCTTGCTGGGGCAAAAGGTGCACTGGACGGCGGCCAGGATGCTTATATCAATACCACAGTCAATGGAATTGGAGAAAGAGCTGGCAATGCTGACCTTGTGGCTACTGTTCTGGCTGTCACTAAATCTAAAAACTTTGTTGAAAAATACCCATTGGGAAAGCCAATCGACCTGACAAAGTCCTGGAGGATAGCCAAATTTACCAGCTATGCATTTGATATTCCTATTCCTATAAACCAGCCAGGGGTTGGAGCTAATGCCTTTGCCCATTCTTCTGGTATTCATGCTGATGGGGTGTTAAAGGACCCCGAAAACTACGAGCTATACAACTTCGCTGAACTTGGTAGGGGGGAGCCAGAACTGGTGGAGACCGGCAGGCAAATATGCTCGGGTGAGTATAGCGGAACATCTGGGTTCAGGCATATTATGGGTAAGATGGCAGTATCATTTAAAGATGCCGCAGAGGCACGTGAAATACTGGAACTGACAAGGTATGCTAACGTTGAAGCACAGAGGCCGCTTGTCAGGGACGAATTGCTCTTCATTGCTAAATATCCTCAGATTGCCAGGAAGCTACTGACGCTAAAACCGCTCGAGAATAGCGTACACTGATATCGTTGCTGCCTGATATGCCCTTGACATTAGCCTCCCTGCGGTTCGATAATATACCTAATTGCGGGTGTAACTCAGTGGTAGAGTGCTTGCTTCCCAAGTAAGACGTCGTGGGTTCGAATCCCATCACCCGCTTTATATTTAGGTAGGTGCGCAACTGAAACTGGAGAATAAGCTTCCTCCGGCAGCTATAGTCGGCATAGTCTTATTAATCCTCTGTGGCATCTCATTATACATACGAATAGCCCTGTCCTACGACCAGGTTTTTGTC
>Ga0209121_10005170_pt1 | contig 11911 bp, 10 predicted proteins | sample Cruoilmetagenom3_FD_187292 | JGI IMG/M metagenome (GOLD analysis project Ga0209121, IMG submission 187292) | Oil polluted marine microbial communities from Coal Oil Point, Santa Barbara, California, USA - Sample 3 (SPAdes) (version 2) | ecosystem: Environmental > Aquatic > Marine > Oil seeps ...
TCGCTTAAAGCATTTAAAGCCTTAGGTGGTGAAGGCTGGGGGCGAGTTGATTTGATGTTAGATCAGGCAGGCCAGCCACAGTTGCTTGAGATAAATACAGTGCCTGGGATGACTGACCATAGTCTAGTGCCCATGGCAGCTAAGCAAGCCGGTATTGATTTTGACGCGTTAGTGTTGCGGATTTTGGATACCAGTGTCATGAGGGTCGCGGTATGAAAGAGCTAGTTACTTACTGGTTTGAACAGTCTAAACCCTGGGCTAAAAGTAGTTTAGTTTTGTTATTGTTAGTTGTTATTGTTTGGCGTTTAACGGCTTGGTTAGGCCAGTCCAGTACGATGCCTATTAAGCATGTGCGTATTGGTGCTGAATTGAATTATGTAGCGCATGAGGATATCTCACAAGCATTGTCAACGGTGGTGAAAACGGGCTACTTCTCAATGGACACGACTGAGATTGTTAATGAATTAACAGCGATGGAGTGGGTTAAAAAAGCACATATTAGACGTGTTTGGCCGGATACCATTTTGTTGATTGTAGAAGAGCAACGACCTGCCGCTATATGGAATAAAACGGCTCTGTTGAATGTTGATGGAGAAATATTTAAACCAATGTTTGATCGCTCAACGATACAGCTGCCAAGCTTGTCGGGAACAGACAGCCTAAGTCCGGCAGTATTAAGCGAGCAAAAAAAGATAAACCAATCGATAGAAAACTTGGGCCTTAGTGTGAAAAAGCTCAGCTTGGCTGAGCACGGTAGTTGGTCAGCTGAACTGAGTAATGGCATCAAGATCAAAGCAGGGTATGGCTTAGCAGAAAAGAAAATAAGTAAATCATTAGCACTCCTTTCGTCTATCAACGATAGTTTACTAGAGCATTTGGATTCAGTGGATTTACGCTACCCAAATGGCGTCGCGGTAAGGTGGAAAGAGGGCTACAAATTTGATGGGTTGAAGGTACCAATGGCCAGTTTGATGCTGAAAAATAATCAACCTACTAAGAGCTAGGAAAGATGAAGAAAAATAATGATAAAAATTTAATTGTTGGTTTAGATATTGGAACGTCTAAGGTCGCCGCTATTGTGGGTGAAATAACGCCTGATGGAACGATTGATGTTATAGGTATTGGAACGAATGGTTCGCGTGGGCTAAAAAAAGGCGTTGTTGTAAACCTTGAATCGACCGTGCACTCAATCCAACGTGCGGTAGAGGAAGCTGAATTAATGGCAGGCTGCCAAATTAATTCCGTTTTTGTGGGTATTGCAGGCAGTCATATCAGCAGTTTGAACTCTAATGGCGTTGTAGGGATAAAGGAAAGTGAAGTTATTCCATCGGATATTGAGCGGGTAATTGATGCAGCGAGAGCAGTTGTTATTCCTGCTGATCAGAAAATCCTGCATATCATGCCGCAAGAATTCATTATTGATGGGCAAGAGGGTATCAAAGAACCAGTCGGTATGGCAGGCATTAGGCTAGAAGCGAAAGTACATATCGTTACCGGAGCGGTGAGCGCGGCGCAGAATATTATTAAATGTGTGCGCCGATGCGGGTTGGAGGTAGACGATATTATTTTAGAGCAGCTGGCATCGAGTAGTTCAGTACTAACGGATGATGAAAAGGAACTCGGTGTTTGCTTGGTGGATATCGGCGGTGGCACAACTGATATAGCTGTATTTTGTGATGGCTTTATACGTCATACGGCGGTTATTCCAATTGCTGGTGATCAAGTAACGAATGATATTGCCGTTGCACTGCGAACACCGACACAACATGCCGATGAGATTAAATTGAAGTATGCCTGTGCGCTCACTCAATTGGTTCAAGAGGACGAAATGATTGATGTGCCGAGTATTGGTGATCGCCCTACACGGAAAATATCACGAGGGAATTTGGCTGAAATAATCGAGCCGCGCTATGAAGAATTGATGATGTTAGTGCAGGCCGAATTGAGGCGCTCGGGTTACGAGGATATTGTGGCCGCAGGTATTGTGCTCACCGGCGGTAGCGCAAAAGTAGAGGGTTTAGTTGAATTGGCCGAAGAGGTGTTTCATATGCCTGTACGGCTAGGCTACCCACAATATGTGTCTGGCTTAAGCGAGGTGGTCCGTAACCCAATTTATGCAACAGGGGTTGGGTTATTGCTGTTTGGTCAGCAAAACAGTGTGGCCAATGGCGGTGAAATGAAGAATGGGTTTGAAGCAATGTGGGAAAAAATGAAAAGCTGGTTTCAGGGTAATTTTTAACGACAAGAGTTGATTAAAATTTTTAAAGACAAGTAATTAATATAGGGGATAGATATGTTTGAGTTAATGGATGCACATACACAAAACGCAATAATCAAAGTGATTGGAGTTGGTGGTGGCGGTGGTAATGCCGTAAATCACATGGTGAGTAGTGCAATAGATGGAGTTGAGTTTATTTGTGCAAACACCGACGCGCAGGCATTAAAAAACACACCGGTTAAAACGGTTCTACAATTAGGTAATAACAGCACTAAAGGTTTGGGCGCTGGTGCTAACCCAGAAATAGGTCGCCAAGCAGCGATTGAAGATAGAGAACGAATTCAAGAAGTTATCGCTGGCTCTGATATGGTGTTTATTACAGCAGGTATGGGTGGTGGAACGGGCACAGGCGCTGCGCCGATTGTGGCTGAAATTGCAAAAGAATTGGGTATTTTGACGGTTGCTGTTGTCACTAAACCGTTCCCATTTGAAGGTAAAAAAAGAATGGTGCTAGCGGAAAAAGGCATTGAAGAATTAGCGCTTCATGTTGACTCGCTGATCACGATACCGAATGAAAAGTTATTGCATGTGTTGGGCAAAGAAATGACCTTGCTGAATGCCTTTAAAGCGGCTAATGATGTGTTATTAGGTGCGGTTCAAGGCATTGCAGAGCTGATTACCTGCCCAGGTTTGATCAACGTCGATTTCGCTGACGTTAGAACGGTTATGTCTGAAATGGGCGATGCAATGATGGGGACAGGTTGTGCTAAAGGTGAATCAAGAGCACGTGAAGCAGCGGAAGCAGCGATTCATAGTCCATTATTAGAAGATATTAATGTACAAGGTGCTCGTGGAATTTTAGTGAATATTACAGCTGGTATGGATATGTCTATTGGCGAATTTGAAGAAGTGGGTCAAGCAATTAGGGACTTTGCCTCAGATGATGCAAACGTCGTAGTAGGTACGGTGATTGACTCAGAATTATCAGATGAAATGCGGGTTACTGTTGTGGCAACAGGGCTGGGTAGCAAAATGGAAGTCGTAGAAGAGCCCACGCCTATTGTGCAAGTTAAAAGAGAGGCCATTAAAACGGCCGAGTTAAAAGAGGAAGACTTTGATATTCCAACGATCATGCGTGACAAAAAATTAGAGTCTGTCTCGCAAAAAGTGAGTGGGTCTGATAACACGATGGACCCAGCTTATTTAGATATCCCAGCTTTCCTTAGAAGGCAGGCTGATTAGTAGAGATATTAACCGCCCTCCAGCAATATGTAGTTTGAGGGCGGTAAAAAGCAGGAAGTGTGGGTCGGCTGTTTTTTTGTTAAATAGTAAAATGTGTTAAGATGTCACAAGAATAATGATAAAAATCTATAATCTATTTAGTTATCTGCTTGGGAGTTTTAAATGATTAAACAACGAACACTGAAAAATGTGATTCGTGCTACTGGTGTTGGCTTGCACAGTGGCGAGAAGGTGTATTTAACATTGCGCCCAGCTGGCGTAAATGCGGGCATTGTTTTTCGTCGAGTAGATTTTGACGAGGCTGTTGTTATTCCTGCAAAAGCTGAAAATGTGGGCGATACCCAATTATCAACAACACTGATTCAAGGTGGTGTTAGGGTGTCTACCGTAGAGCATTTATTGTCAGCCATAGCCGGTCTAGGTATTGATAATATTTTTATTGATTTAAGTGCCGCTGAAGTCCCCATTATGGATGGTAGCGCAGGCCCGTTTGTTTTTTTACTGCAATCTGCTGGTATAGAAGAACAAAATGCAGCAAAGCGTTATATCCGAATTAAGAAAGAAGTACGGGTAGATGATGGTGATAAATGGGCAAGCTTTGTGCCTTTTGAAGGCTTTAAAGTAGGCTTTAGCATTGAATTTGATCACCCAGTCTTTAAGTCGCGTATACAAGAAGCCACGATTGACTTTTCTTCAACCTCTTTTGTAAAAGAAATTAGTCGTGCGCGCACGTTTGGTTTTATGAAAGATATTGAGATGTTACGCCAACGTAACCTTGCACTTGGTGGCAGTATGGATAACGCTATTGTCGTTGACGATTTCAGAGTGCTGAATGAAGATGGCTTGCGCTACGAAGATGAATTTGTAAAGCATAAAATTTTAGACGCCATTGGAGACTTATATTTACTTGGGCATAGCTTAATAGGTGAATTCCACGGCCATAAATCAGGGCACGAGCTTAACAATAGGTTGTTAAGAGAATTGTTGGTACAAAAAGACGCTTGGGAAGAGGTCACATTTGAAGAAGCGGATGAGTTCCCTATTTCATATATGGAGCCCTTGCCTGCCTCGGTTTAAAATTAAGAGTAAGACATTATTTTTTGTTTGAAATCGTCAGCAGCCTTATATCTAATATTCAGATAATTTATTTTTTTGTAGCGTCTTGATAAGCTTATTCATAGACACAGATAAGTTATCAGTGAGCTCAGTATGGTTGATCTCAGAAAGAACCTTAAGCGCATTTTTAGAAGGTAATTTAGGTAATGCTTTGTTTGTTTCACGCTGTTTAGGTAAAACCTTAACCTTTAAAGTGTGAGCGGGTGCTCCCAAATATTTTGAAATAGCTTTTAAAATGATTTGGCGCTGGTAGAGTAACTTGGATGCCCAGACGGAAGAGTCAGTAAAAAGAGTCACTTGATTTTTACGTGCAGTAATATGTAAGCAATGGATAGCTAAGTCTTCAGGTAAAACTGATTGGGCATGTCGAAGAAGTTGTCTTTGTTGATTTAAGTTTTGTTGAATATGCTGTAAGCCAGTCAAGGGCAAATGTCTATTTTTGAAGGGTTGTTTAAACATAAGTTGTCACGCTTAGCAAAAAAATGAATATGCAAATTATACTGTTAACAAAAGCTAAAAAGAAAACTCTCTATTTTTCTGGAAGTCATTTAAAAGCACTGGCCTCGATAATGGGTAGTTTTGTATTGTTGTTGGTGGTGGGGTATTACTATTTGCCTAAAGCGGTTGAAACAGATCTTGTCCAGCAACAAGAAGAATTGATCAATGACTTACTAGCTCAACGTGCAGAACTTGAGCGGATGCGTGAGAGAACAATGAATACTCTTGATAGTATGGCATTGCGAGTAGGTAGCATGCAGGCTCAACTAACACGGTTGAATGCAGTTGGTGAGCACCTAGTAAAAAAGGCAAAGATAGATTCTCCAGAGTTTAATTTTGATGAATTGCCGGCGCTAGGTAGTGCTGGGTTAGACACTCAAACTGAAAGCTTTACAGAAAGCCAGTTACTACATGACATTGACGTACTGGATGATCAGTTGTCACGGCGTGAAAAACAGTTAAGTTTACTGGATGTGTTTTCTGCAAATAAAAAGCTGTCAAAGGAAGTTCGCCCAGCGGGTTTACCCGTTGCTAAAGGTTGGTTATCTTCTCGTTACGGTTACCGTGCAGACCCTTTTACGGGTAAAAGGAAGTTTCATCATGGCGTTGATATAGCAGGTAAAAGTGGGACTAATGTTTTAGCCGCAGCGTCAGGCTTAGTGACTTGGGTCGGAAAAAAAGGTGGGTATGGCTACTTAATTGAGCTTGACCATGGCTCAGGTTATGTCACTCGTTATGCGCATAATAAAGAAACCGTTGTCAAACAAGGCGATATAGTAAAGCAGAATGATGTGATTGCTAAAATGGGCTCAACAGGCCACTCAACAGGACCACATCTTCATTTTGAAGTATTGAAACACGGCAAAACAGTTAATCCCCGTCAATACCTCTATGCTGCTCGCTAAGCGAAAGACTTAAGCTTCCCTACCGACAGAAAGCGCTCTATCCTATCAGGCATTCAGCTTGTAAAGCGGTAAAAAACACGCGTCATTTAGCTATATGCGGTATCATTTGGCTTTTCGTTTCACACAAAATTTATCTGTAATGATCTCAAATATTGTAAAAAAAGTTTTTGGCAGTCGAAATGACCGATTGGTTAAGTCCAAGCAAAAAAATATCAAAAAAATTAATGACCTTGAGGCATCCATTAAGGCGCTTAATGATGAGGCGTTAAAAGCTAAAACTGAAGAGTTTCGACGCCGCTTTGAACAGGGAGAAACACTCGATTCATTAATTGTCGAAGCATTTGCAGTAGTAAGGGAGGCCGGTGTGCGAGCCTTAGGGATGCGCCATTTTGATGTGCAGCTCATTGGCGGTATGGTGCTTAACGATGGGCGCATCGCAGAAATGAAAACGGGTGAAGGTAAAACATTAGTCGCCACCTTATCTGCGTACCTAAATGCGCTGTCTGGCAAAGGCGTTCATATGGTGACGGTTAATGATTACTTAGCCGAACGTGACTCGGAGTGGATGGGCAAACTATTCTCTTTTTTAGGTATGACAACGGGTGTGATTGTTAATACTATGAACCCAGAGCAGCGTAGAGAAGCATATGCTGCCGATATCACTTATGGCACGAATAATGAGTTTGGTTTTGATTACCTGCGAGACAATATGGCGTTTGGTGTTGAAGATAAGGTTCAGCGCGAACTTAACTATGCCATTGTCGATGAGGTTGATTCGATTTTGATCGATGAGGCGAGAACACCGCTTATTATTTCTGGCCCGACCGATGATAAAAGTGACTTATATGTAAAACTCAATGAATTAGTCAAAGGTTTAACAGAAGAAGTCGAGTCGCAAGAAGGTGGAGAGTACACGATTGATGAAAAGTCAAAACAAGCATTTTTGACTGAGTTGGGGCATGAGAAAGTTGAAGAACTGCTAATAACGAGTGGCTTGTTAAGTGAAAATGAAAGTTTATACGATGCCTCGAATATTGGCTTGATGCATCATGTTTATGCTGCATTACGTGCGAATTCCTTATACCAAAAAGATGTTGATTACATTATTCAAAATAATCAGGTCGTTATTGTTGATGAGTTCACAGGCAGAACGATGCCTGGCAGACGATGGGGTGAAGGCCTACATCAAGCGGTTGAGGCTAAAGAAAACGTAAAGATTCAAAGTGAAAACCAAACCATGGCTTCAATTACATTCCAGAACTATTTTAGGATGTACAAGAAATTATCAGGAATGACCGGAACAGCGGATACTGAAGCCTTTGAATTCCAGCAAATTTATGGTTTGGAAGTTATCGTTATTCCAACACATCGTGGAATGGCGCGAGACGATGCCGGTGATCTCATTTATTTAACAGCAAAAGAAAAATATGAGGCGGTTGTTGAAGACATTGAAGATTGCTATCAGCGCAAGCAACCGGTATTAGTGGGCACCACATCTATTGAAGTGTCTGAGTATATTTCAACTCGGTTAACTGAAAAGAAAGTCTCTCATGAGGTGCTTAATGCTAAGCAACATGAACGTGAGGCGCAAATTATTGCAAATGCTGGCGCATTAGGTTCAGTCACCATTGCGACAAATATGGCAGGTCGTGGAACAGATATCGTGTTGGGTGGTAAGAACGATGAAGATGTTTTATCTGATGATTGGAAAGCAAAGCATCAAGCTGTTTTAGACGCAGGTGGTCTGAGAGTGATTGGTACGGAACGACATGAATCAAGACGTATTGATAATCAGCTTAGAGGCCGATCAGGACGTCAAGGCGACCCTGGCGCTAGCCGTTTTTACTTATCGCTAGAAGATAGTTTGATGCGAATATTTGCATCAGAGCGCGTCTCAGGCTTAATGCAAAAATTGGGTTTGGAAAAAGGTGAATCTATTGAACACCCTTGGGTCAGCAAGGCGATTGAAAATGCACAAAGAAAGGTAGAAGGGCATAACTTCGATATTCGTAAGCAGCTTCTTCAATACGATGATGTAGCTAATGATCAACGTCGGGTTATTTATGATCAGCGGAATGAGATTATGGAAGCGTCAAATATTGCTGATACGATCGCTTCAATTCGTGAAGATGTCGTGGATCAACTAATTGATGTGTATATTCCTAGGCAATCGATGGAAGAGCAATGGGATATCGGTGGATTACAAGCGGCACTTGAAGACGAATTTGACTGTAAACTTCAAATTAAAGACCTATTAGATAAAGATGATAGTTTGCATGAAGACGGCCTGCGTGAATTAATTTTAAAAAGCATCGTGGATGATTATGCTAAAAAAGAAATTTTAGCTGGTACGGAAGTGCTTCGACATTTTGAGAAATCAGTGATGTTGCAAACTTTAGATTCGCTATGGAGAGACCACTTAAGTGCAATGGACCACTTAAGGCAAGGGATTCATCTACGTGGGTATGCACAGAAAGACCCTAAACAAGAATACAAACGTGAGGCATTTGAGCTGTTTACAGCCTTATTAGATGCCTTAAAACGTGAAGTGGTGATGGTGGTGACGAAGGTCCAAGTTCGCGCAGAGGAGGATGTTCAAGCGGTTGATGAGCAACGCCGTATTCAACAAAACATGGAGTTCCAACACGAAGATCCAAGTACTTTCGGGCAAGAAGAGCAAGGTGAGGCAGAGGATAAGTCTCAGCCATTTAAACGCCCAGATAAAAAAGTTGGCCGTAATGACCCTTGCCCATGTGGTTCTGGCAAAAAATTCAAGCAGTGCCATGGCAAGCTATAAGCAGCGTGACACCAGTATTGTTTCCTTGCTAAAAGAAAGATGAATTGTTAATGATGATGACCCTATCTTTTGCAAATAAAAACTTATTAGGAGTTGAGTGATGGCTGTTGGAGGAGTTGCACCCATAGAACTGAAGCCAATTACAGGCGTCCGAATTGGAACCTCATCTGCTGGCATTTCACAAACTGAGCGTGATGACCTGACTATATTTGAGTTAAGCCCGCAAACTCAAGTGGCAGCGCTTTTTACAAACAACAAATTTTGCGCTGCGCCTGTCGTCTTAGCAAAAAAACATTTAGCTGAGGAATCAGCACGTTATTTGCTCATTAACTCAGGCAATGCGAATGCAGGCCTGGGAGAAGCTGGCATATTAACGGCACAAGCATGTTGTGCTGAGCTAGCAAAAAAAGTCCGTGTGAGTGAAACTCAGGTATTACCCTTCTCAACGGGTGTTATTGGGGAGCCACTGCCTGTTGAAAAGCTAGTGGGCGGTCTACAGGCTGCAGTGGATTCATTAAGTGAAAAACATTGGTCAAACGCTGCCAAAGCCATTATGACGACCGATACCTGTGAGAAAGGTTGTTCTCGCACAGTGACGTTAGATGGTGTGGAGGTCAGCATAACCGGCATTGCTAAAGGCTCAGGAATGATTAGGCCAGACATGGCGACCATGCTGTCTTATATTGCTACCGATATGCCTATTAGCCTGCATGTTCTGAATCAACTAGTTAAGGAGGCGGTTGATGTTTCTTTTAATAGTATTACGGTAGACGGCGATACCTCAACAAATGATGCGGTGGTATTGATGGCAACGGGTACCGTTGATATCAGCTCGATTGAATCAACGAACGACCCAAGATATCAAGAGTTTTTATCGGCAATGAAAGAGGTTTGCTGCTTTTTGGCCGAAGCGATTGTGCGAGATGGCGAAGGCGCTACTAAGTTAATTAAAGTCTGTGTTGAACAAGCTAGAAATATAGACGATGCAAAAGAAGTGGCTTATACGGTGGCCCAATCGCCTTTAGTGAAGACTGCTTTTTTTGCCTCTGATCCTAATTGGGGGCGAATTTTGGCCGCAGTTGGTAGGGCAAACATTGAAAATATTGATGTTGATGCTGTTTCTATCTATTTAGACGAAACGTGTATTGTTGAATTTGGCAAACGCTCAAGTGACTATACTGAAGAGCAAGGTCAAAAAGTAATGAATCAAGATGAAATTCTTGTTCGAATTTGTTTGGCGCAAGGTATCGCCTCATCTACGGTTTTGACATGCGATTTATCGTACGATTATGTCAAAATAAATGCAGAATATCGTTCTTAAGTAGACTATTGAGTGGCTCATTAGGTGTGCTCCATGTAGCCGTTGGGGTGATAAAAAACCAACGGGGTGACGTGCTGATTAGCAAACGAGCTGACGACGCGCATCAAGGTGGTCTATGGGAGTTTCCAGGCGGTAAACTTGAGCTGGGTGAGAGTAGCAAGCAAGCCCTGACCAGAGAGCTGCGTGAAGAGCTAGGTATAACGGTACAGGCAGCCACACAGCTTATACAGATAAAGCACCGTTATCGTGAACTTTCAGTATGCCTTGATGTATATATAGTGGCGAGCTTTAAAGGTGATGAGCGGGGAATGGAGGGTCAACCGATTAAGTGGGTCGCGATTTCAGATTTAAAAGACTACACATTTCCTGTCGCTAATTTAGCTATTATTGAGGCGCTAACTCTACCAACTTATTATCCAATTATTGATGCCAGTATTGGCGACGAACAAGCCATGCTAACGCATTTAGATGAACTGATTGCTCGTGGTTACACTCTGTTTCAGTTACGAGCAAAATCGTTTAGTAAGGGCGAGTACAAGAGCTTAGCGGATAAAGCGATAAAAACTTGTCGAGAGAAAGGCGTTCGTTTGTTTGTTAACGCGTCTATCAATGAAGCGCTAGAAATGGGCGCAGAAGGTGTACACCTGAGTGCAAGCGAGATGATGACGGCAAAAGAAATGACGTCTTTACCCGATGGCTTGGTATTTGCCGCGTCTTGCCACAATCAAAAAGACTTACAAGTGGCAAATGAATTAGGTGTGTTATTTGCGGTACTGTCGCCAGTTTGTAAAACAAAAACTCATATAGACGTTGAACCATTGGGCTGGAAACAATTTGAGTGCTTAGTTAATCAGGCGTGGCTACCGGTTTTTGCTTTGGGCGGTCTTGGCCCTAAAGACATTAGTCAGGCGCAATCGAGTGGAGCTTATGGTGTAGCAGGCATTAGAGCCTTCTAGATGCTTAATATTTTTTTAACGGATGTGCTTGATACCTTAATAATCTTCGTTTTCGGGTAAATAAACTTTTTCCCCAGCAATAGCATGTTTTTCTGATGCCCAATCGCCGAGGTCTATTAATTTGCAGCGTTCGCTACAAAATGGTTTAAATAGCGACGTGTTATCCCACGGTACTTCCTTCTGACAAGTAGGGCATTTAATAGTTTTAAATATCATTTTAGAGTTGGCAAATGCTTAATGTGAATTTAATGTCGTCATTCGTTTGTGCTGGCCTTTCAGACTCAAAAGGTTGCATGAAACGCACGGTAAAGCGGTGTTTTCCACCACTAATCTCAGCAAAAACATTAGATTCTCGGTTCAAAGAAACACGCAGTAATTGTACAGGGTGATTGCCGTCTAAACTTTGTTGGTAGTAGCCGGAATGCGCTATTTTCTGAGTCGGGTTGGCGCTTTGCCGAATGAACTGTAGTAGTAAAGAAATGGCTTGTCGAATCGGATTTAAATGAGCGGTCCAGTTTTGAATCTGCTCTCGACGGGTGTTTAGCGGTTTATTTAACCAAAAATGGTAGATGGGAAGGTCAAAGTCACAGGTGCCGCCAGGAATGCTATGGCGCTGTGCTAGGCACTTCAATAGATCAATATGGCTTAAAACGTGTTCGACTCTTCCACTAGCAGCTAGTAATTGTCTATTGAGTTGACTCAAATGCTCGATGCTTTGCTCTAGTTTTTCTCGATCTACTTTTGGGTTTTGGGCAAAGATAACGAAACACTTTGTATGCCGTTCAATTTCTTTTGTAATCTCATTTCTCAAATCGGTCCTGCTTGAAATGGCAATAATATCTAACAGGCAACCTAACT
>Ga0209121_10005171_pt1 | contig 11910 bp, 11 predicted proteins | sample Cruoilmetagenom3_FD_187292 | JGI IMG/M metagenome (GOLD analysis project Ga0209121, IMG submission 187292) | Oil polluted marine microbial communities from Coal Oil Point, Santa Barbara, California, USA - Sample 3 (SPAdes) (version 2) | ecosystem: Environmental > Aquatic > Marine > Oil seeps ...
GATTTGTATCTCAAACTAAAAAGTAGTTACCCGTATACTAAATATGTGCTATGGTTCTATCTATAAAAAATCGCAGTTTATGACGGTGCCGAGTATAAACCTTATGGATTATTTTAGTACAAATTTTATAAAATACCAGACCCCACAAAAATGCACCCCTCACGTCGACCTTGGACAGAACCGCTCGAGACCAAGCAGCCGGGCAACCCCCGCGATACTGATCCCATAAAAGACCGCCTTCCCCCCAGCAACCTCCAGTATCGGCTCAAGCGTCCCATTAACAGCCGTGGTCCCAGTAACAAGCGCCAGATTGCACCACCGCAGCGCCTCTTCCGTATCCTTACCGCCGTCCAGCACCACAACACCGAACTTCTCCCGCCCAACATTTTCCACATCAAGATCCAGTATCTTAAGTTCACCCCGCTCAGAACAGCGCCGTGCATGAACTGGCTGAAATCCAACCAGTGCGATCCTCGCCCCCCGGCACCCCTCCAGAAACTCAAGCAGATCCAGACCGCACTCAGCAGGACCTTTGTCCTTGCAGTGAACGCTTCCCTCGATCATCCCGAGATGCCGCAGCACTGCATTCAGCGTTGCAACAAAGATCGCCCTTCTGTAGTTGTTGTTAAGTTCCATAGCGAGGACATCCTGAAGCGTCCCCTCAAAGTCTCCGTACATGTCTGTGAACGCCTGACCAAAGCTGCCTGCAAACTCCGCCTGCATCAGCCGCTCGACACCCTTTAATATCGGAAAGTCCTCACTCTCAGGATTTCCTATCGCCTCTTCCGGAGTCAGTGGCTTCGCTCTGATAACCACCATCTCATCCAGCAGATCATTTTCTGCCACAATCCGCTCGAATTTCTCTTTTATCACGGTGTACATCTTAGAAAGCCCCTGGCGCCTGTCTGAAAAAAAAGGTTGGCGATGTGAACGATTCGCATCTCGTCCACATCAATCCCATTCTACGCCATCTTCTTGATCTTATCAAACAGCTGCTGCATCGTGTCCTCGTTACTCTTCGTAAACGAAAACGGCGAGTCAGTGAACCCTTCGAAGTAGACCGGCACATTGTCCAGCCGGTAGAACGTTCCCGAACACTCCATCGCATCGATAACACCGGGCAGCACCACATCAGACGCAATCGTCGTCGGGCACGGCGCAATATCGAGACAGACGAGTGGTATCTCACAGAGATACGATGCAGGGTCTGCCGGGATGTGGCAGACAAGATCAGCACACATCACAAACGCTGCATCCACATCGCGTTCCCGCAAAACATCCACCGTCGTGTACTCGCCCGGATTGAACCTCGGGTAGCCCCGTGCAAAGTCGAGACCGAACGGGTAGCCGTACAGGTAGGATGCGACCTGGTTGAAGCCCGCGACGTTGCAGTGACCTCTAAGGGCACCCAACGAGAACTTCGTGTGGTTGTTAAGCTCTTTTACGAGATTTAATGCTGCCTCAACATTTCTGTGCTTACCATACGACGAGCCAACGCCGAGTCCCACGTAGATCGCACCGAAGTTGCAAGCCTTCATCATCTCAACCATCTCTTTCATGACCGGAATTGGCACACCGGTGGTCTTTGCAAGCGCTGGGTGTGGCTCTTTTCCGTTTAATATGGTCTGGAGTGCGTTAAATAGCTCGTAGTCGCTGTTGGGGTTTAACTGCACATGACGATCAGATGCCTCCGCTGTTGGCGTCTTCCTCGGATCCACGCAGATAACAGTCCGGTCGAACCTGCCACGTTTGGTCCAGTAGCCTCTCGGGAAGATGCCGTATCTGGACATATGCCTTGGCATCGACTCAAGCGCGTTGCAGCCCCAGTAGATCGAGAGGTTGGCTCTGTTCTTTGTCTGTCCTGCTGTCGATCCGACGCAGCCTGCCTCCTGGATTCCCATAACAGTCGGACCGTGGCAGATCGTTGCGTTTGAGTCCACTGCGGCGCCAAGGTATTCTCCGATGTGCAGTCCAATCTCCTGAGCCTCACAGGAGGTCTCGCTTCCAAGGAAGAGCAGGGGTCGCTTTGCCTCTGTGAGTATTTCGGCGGTTTTTGTGATTGCGTCTTTCCAGTCCGCCTTCGTAAGTTCGCCGTTCTCTTTTATCAGGGGGTCTCTCAGGCGGTGGGTACTAACAACCTCCTGGAACTTAGCGTTGCCCATCTTACATGCGTTCTTGACTGTGATCTCGCCATCTCCAAGCTCCACCTGGATATCATCACACGATCCTCCGCAGACCGGACATACAATATTCTTGGTAAACATATCAGTCGCCTCCTTTCGCATACACTTTCAAAACCACGTCTTCGGTGCTGAGCACCTCGTCAGTGGTCGGTTCGACTGTGACCTTGCTTCCCTTGTACCGCGGCGATCCTGTTGAGAACGTGTCCGGCTCCACAACCACGTTTGCCCAGATCGCTCGTGGCATAAAGACGTGACCGGGTCGTACAGAGTCGGTGCGCTTCGTAAAGACTGGAACCGAATATTTGCCGTCCCGGCTTGTCACGAGCACCTTCTCAGGACTGCCCATCGCATCAAAGTCCTCGGGAGCGATCCAGCAGACCGCACACTCGAGCATGTAGTCTTCGGTTATCTTGCTGCCGCCCTTGGCAAGCCTGCCCTCATCAATCGTTCCGCCCGTATTTAGTAATGCTTCCATTTCTTGTCCCCTCCGAGTCTCATAGTCCCTCATTTGCGTTCTTTGACGCATACAGCGTGCCCTTGGTCCACGCAACGATCGCGTTATCGCCGCTGAATTTCAGGAACTCGCCCGGGCAGGAGACGCTGCCAAACGCAAGATCGCTCTCCGATCCCACCTGCTCAAACCCTGCCAGGAAGTTAGTGATGCTACCGCCGACAACAATTGTGCCGCCATTCATCTCAGCTCCAACGCCGCGTACAGCATCACCACGAATGACGATCAGCCCGCCGTTCTGGCGGATTCCGCAGAAGTTCTGGACGCTTCCCAGAACCTCGATCTCGCCGCCACTCATGCCGCCGCCAACCTGGCTATCAGCATCGCCATCGATAACGAGCCTGCCACCGGTCATTCCGTGCCAGCTTCCGCGGTAGGCGCAGCCCGCATGGTCCTTTGCATTGCCGGTTATGTGCAGGAGTCCGCCTTTCATCTCCATTCCTGCCCACGAGTTGGCATCACCTTTGACAGTGATTTCCCCGCCGCTCATCTCGGAACCGACGTGCATGCCTGCCGAGCCATTTATCGTGATCTTGCCTGCGGTCATGCCGTTTCCGATCCGTTTGACCCTTGATACGTCTCCGCCAATGACAATCGAGGTCTCCTCAGGTGTTTTGCCCCCATCGTCCTTAACATTGAAGAAATCGGACAAGGGAAGTTCTTTCGGACCCTGCCACACGAGCAGGTCTCCAATCTCACTTGCGCTCTTTCCGGCAAAGGTGTCAGGTGTGATCACCTCTGCCTCAACCATGATACCAATCTCGCCTTTCGGTGTAAGTGTTACTTCTGCCATATCGATCACGCCTCCTCAGCGTTCACCGCAATAGGTGTCGGGTTCATGAGATAGCTGTCAGGTGTTGGATAGTGGGCAAAGCCGAGCGTGTAGTACTTGAACCACTCCTTAACGTCTGCAAGCATCTCATTTGTACCTGCATCCTTGACATTCACATCGACGTAGTACGTCCTCTTCTCAGGGATCGCCACGATCTCGCCCCTCCTTGATACGATCTCGCCGTCCTTGACCGTGTACTCCGCCTGTGCAAAGCTCTTTGCCAGATTCTCGTAGTCGCGGGGGTTCAGGCTCTTCGGGTCGATGTTGTAGATCGTGACATCTCCGTCAGCACCAACACCGAGGCTGCCCTTCCTGTGTGATAAACCAACCGTCCTTGCGGTGTTTGCACGGGTCAGAATAGCGATATCGTAGAGTGACATCTCCCGATCCACTGCACCCAGATCGCTCCTGTCACGTGCCCATGCGTGGCACTCATCAAAGGTTGCATTCCGTGCAGCCTGAGACATGAGCCATGCCATCACAAGCGGGTACTTCAGGAACGTGCCGCCGTTGGGGTGGTCGGTCGTCATGATGGTCTTCCATGTGTCGTTCACGAGCAGCAACAGTTCAAGACCCATCGCCCACTGGACGCTGTGTATCGCGTTACTCTTGAGGTACGTAAACGGAAGCACTCCAGAGCCGCATTCCAGCTCTACATCGGTATTCGACCATTTGTTGCCGGTAAGGGCGTACAGGTTGTGTATGGCTGGTCCGTCACCGGTCATAACCGTCGCTTCTCCGAAAGGAACGCAGCCACTGTCGAAGACGACGTGGTCGGTCTTGTTCACGTAGTCTATGATCTCCTTTGTCTTGGACTCAAAGTCGCCCCAGCTGGTTCCGCCAAAGCTGTTGAACTGCGCGTGGGTGAGGTACACTGACTCCTGTCTAGCGGGATCGACTTTTGTCTCTGCCCACTCGACATCGAGGTTCTGGTTCGGCCGGATCTGGCTCGGTATTTTGAGCGAGTCCTTTGTGATCTCATAGCATCCGGGCTGACCTAAGTTGTTGCAGTGCAGATGCATCGCCATCGGGAGGCCGAGACGCTCATTAATCTCGCACAAGCCCTCTATGACCTCTCTTGAGGTGATCCCGAAGTGGATGTTCGCCTCATCGAGCGATCCGACGTTCTCTGCCCAGCCCCAGTTCTCAACTCCTGCCGGATTTACGCACTTGATCCCGTAGGTCTTGTGAGTCTTCATCATCCACGCAACGTAAGCACAAGCCCGGTCCATCTCTCCGTCCCGCAGGTAGCGCATGATAAACCAGTTGTTGCCAAGCACAAGGTAGCCGCCCGTATCGATCATCGGAATCGAGCGCATTTCTTCGTGCGTGTGGCGGGCTTCAAGCGGCGGGACTGCTGCTTCAAAGACTGTGGTGTAACCCATCTGCGAGTACTCATATCCTTCGAGATAGACGGATGGCACCGTGTAACCGGAACCTGAGTGTGTGAGGGAGGTCTTTTTCCGGTTCCACTTGTAGCTGTCCTCGGGACGCATCATCCGTCCGCCGTTGACCTTCGCTCCTGCAATGTGAGAGTGTGAGTCAACGCCGCCTGGCATAACCGTCATGCCCTTCGCATCGATCACTTTCGCGTCTTTCATCTCGGAATCGGTTAGTTCCCGCACAACCTTTCCGTTCTTGATAAAGACATCCATCATCTCCCCGTCGATCTCGTTTAGTGGGTCAAAGACGTATCCATTCTTGATTGCGATTGTTCCGGTTCCATTTCCGTTTCCATTTCCAGCCATGATTCACGCCTCCTTTCGTTCAAGCCATATCGCATCTACAGGACAGATCATGGCACATGCGCCGCACCCTCCGCAGAGATCCTGATCATACACCGTAACCGTGCCATCCACAACCTCAAGAAGCGGCTTTCCGTCCAGTTCGTTCAAATGCCCTGCGGCAAGATACGGGTCTGATGCAGCGTTAACCGGACAGACTATGACGCAGTTCCCGCATCCGAGACACGCATCGTCGTCGGTTACCAGCACCGATCTCAGCGCTGGCTTCGGAGTTGGCACGCCCAGGAGCTTCTTCTCAAACGGCTTCTTCTTCGCCATCTCCGGAAGGATCGCGCTCTTTGTCACGGTTATGGCATCTGTCGGACAGGAGACTGCACACGCGCCACAGTAGATGCATGCATTCGGGCGCTGGGTGATCTTCTCGACCCTCTCGCCGGGTCCCCAGTCGCGAGTGAATAGCGCATCACATGGGCAGATGTCCACGCAGGCAAGACACGTCTGGCATAGGTCTTCGTCCATCTGCCACTCGCCTGCAAAGGGCTTTTCGACAGTGATCGCACCGACCGGACAGACCGCTTCGCACCAGCCGCAGTGGATGCAACAATCCTGCTCGATTGTAGTCTCGCCGACAACTCCGGTGCTGCTGTCGTTTGCCAGCCGCCGCGTAACCGTGATCGCATCCTGCGGGCAGACCTCCTCGCAGAGACCGCAGTGCACACAGTCGTCGCTAACGGTCGTTGGCTTTATGGCACCGCAGAGATATGTCTCGTCCTTCACAGGCTCACCAGCCACTCTCATCTCCAGTGCACCGGTCGGGCAGACCTTGGCACACATCCCGCATACGATACAGGTATCCGGAACACTCTCCAGAAAGTCCTGATCAACAAGACCCCTTGCAACAGCTCCAACCGAGCCGATCACAAGAGAGTCTTTCGGACAAGTCAGGATGCATGTCCCGCAGCCTATACACTTCTCCGGGACATACACCAGTTGCTTGTCATCTTTCGTTTGAAATATTAATTCATTCATACATTTCCTCCATAATCACGTATCCGTGCAGGTGCCGCAGAGAACCTCCTCACCATGACAAACAAAGGATTCTCCGCACTGTTCACACACTTTTACGCACTTGGTAGACTTTACAGGAATTGTAACATCAATCGTTTCGTAGCTGTACACATCCTCTCCGGCTTTCAGGAGTTCGGAGATTGCGTCCTTGTGTGGGACCTTTTCGGTGTTCATATACCATGCGTGCAGCTTCGGGTATTTTTCGGTCTTAGCGGGGTCGAGATATATCCTGATCCCACGCGCAGACGTCACATCCGCCAGAACTTGCCGGTTCACCACAACCGCCATCTTCCCAAAGTCCACGATCCACATCCCATTGTTTCCGATGGTTGCGCCTGCGAGGATCTGAAAAGCGTCAGGGATGCAGTTGTAGGTCTCGCAGGTCACGTATATACGTTCTTTATCCTGAAACCCGAGCACACGTTTTGCGATGTTAAACATCTGGATACCAATGAACGCACCTGTAGCGAGGTATCCGTGAAACGGAACCACCCGTTCTATCTGTAAAAGCAGTTTCGGGTCTTTGATTTGTTTTATGGTCTCGTCCATTGTGGGAACTCCCGGGCATGGGCGCCCAGTTGTTTCAATGATAGATGTTTGTTTGACTCAAAAGATCAATCATTGTTATTTTACTTAAACTTAGCGGTGTGACTGGACGATGTAGCTGTATGTCACGCCATCATGCTGTCCGGGTTGCGATTTGTGAGCCGCCGGGTTCAGGTCTCATCGTCTCGGCTGCATCAGCTTTGAATGACGGATTCAGCGCGGTCATACAGACTCATGTTTGGCAACTCTTCGGATATGTTTTGAAGCGGCGGTGTCAATCAATTTACATTTACCTGACACGAAGATCAAATAAAATCAATATCAGTAGACACTGTGACACACAAACCCTTTTATTGACATACGTATAGTTGCGTACAACCTTAAAAGTACATGAAGGTGTACGCATGATAGAAACAATACTGATATCGGGAAGGACGATTGATCAGGGCGCTACTCTCGAAGAAAAGACTTCACAGGCTTATTTTGATGCGGCTGCATACTGTGAGTTAAACGAAGGCAATCTCGAAGCGCTCGGAGTATCGGTCGACCAAAATGTGAAGGTGGCAACCGCCCACGGAACGGTTGTGGTGCCTGCAAAGATCGATAAACGGCTTCCGGATGACATAGTTTTCATCCCGATGGGGCCGTGGGCGAATGCTATTGTCGATCCTGACACCTGTGGCTGCGGAATGCCCGGATTCAAGGGCATTCCCGCGAAAGTCGAGGCGACAACAGAAGCGGTACTTTCCATGAAGGAACTGATGGCAACGTACAAGGAGTAGGAAAGGAGGAAAACGATATGCCAGTAATAAAAGACGTGGTATGCACGCTCTGTGGCTGCCTCTGTGATGACCTCGAGGTGACAGTCGAGAATAACAAGATCACAAAGGTAGGAAAGGCGTGCAAGCTCGGACGGGCAAAGACGATGGGACCGTTTCTGCACGAGCGGATCGAGAAGCCGATGATCCGCAAGAACGGAGAACTTGAGGAATGCTCGTACGATGAAGCGATAACGAAGGCTGCTGAGATTCTTGTTGCTGCAAAGCGACCAATGTCCTACGGATGGTGCTCAACATCGTGCGAAGCGATCGAAAAAGCGGTTCTGCTTGCAGAAGAGACCGGATCACTCATTGACAGCACAGCAAACGTCTGCCACGGACCAAGTGCGCTTGCTGCCCAGGAGAAGGGTGCACCAACCTGCTCGCTTGGAACGCCAAAGAACTACGCAGACCTGATCATCTTCTGGGGATGCAACCCTGTGCACGCCCACCCGCGGCACCAGACGCGCTATTCCACAATGGCAAAGGGAGCGTTTACACCGAACGGAAAGAAGGACAAGAAGATGGTCGTTGTCGACCCCAGGAACACCGATACCGCAAAGAAGGCGGATCTCCTCTTGCAGCTCAAACCAGGCACCGATTACGTCCTGATTGAGGCTCTGCGGGCAATCGTTAACGGGCACGAAGATGTTCTGCCTGACGAGATCGCAGGACTTCCAAAGGCGAAAGTGCTGGAATTTGCCGAGATGTGTAAAGCTGCAAAGTTCGGGGTACTCTACTTCGGGATGGGTATCACCCAGACGAGGGGCAGGTACAAGAGCGGCGACAACGTGTCATCACTCATATCTGACCTGAACCAGATCACCAAGTTCGTGATGATCGGGATGCGCGGGCACTACAACGTGACCGGGTTCGGACAGGTTGCGGCATGGGAGACCGGTTTTCCGATGGCAATTGACTTCTCACGCGGGTATCCGTACTACAACCCGGGCGAGACCGGAACAAACGATGTTCTCATGCGAAGGGAAGTGGATGCGTTTATCACTGGAGCGGCAGACCCCGGAGCGCATTTCCCACAGGAATCGATAAAACACCTCTTCAAGATCCCTGCGATACAGGTCGATGGGTATGCAAACCCGACAACCGAGTTCTCTGACGTCGTGATCCCGGCGGCAATCGCTGGTGTCGAATGCGATGGAACCGCATACCGGATGGACTGCCAGCCGATCAGGCTGAAGAAGCTGGTCGAGACCACGTTCAAATCGGACGAGGAGATCTTAACAGAGATCATAGCGAAGGTCCGTGAACTGAAAGGCGCGGAAGGAGCGAAGGGAGGTGCATGAAATGGCAGAGATGATTATCAAGAATGGTGTCGTATACGATCCGAAAAATGGCATCGATGGCGAGAAGAATGAGATCTGCATAAAAGACGGCAAGATCGTTGAGAATGTTGGTGCCGGGGCAAAGATCGTAGATGCCGAGGGCTGTGTGGTGATGGCAGGCGGCGTTGACGGACACACACACTGCGCAGGCAAGATCAACACCGGAAGGGTCATGAGCCCGCACGACATGCGATATGCGCCGATACCGGGACTCTCAGGAGAGGAGCCAAGAACAAAACTCTTGCGCCCGCAGGTCGGATACAACACCCCTAACACGTATGCAATCGGATACAGGTACTCAAAACTCGGATACACCAGCATTGCAGAGGCTGCAATCACGCCGATGATGGCGCGGCACATGCACGAGGAGTTTGAGGAGATTCCGATCCTTGACAAGCTCGGGCTGGTTTTGATGGGCAGCAACTGGCAGGTGATGCAGTACATCCAGGACAAAGACCCCGAGAAACTGAAGGCGTACATGGCATGGGTACTCCTGGCAGCCCGCGGATACGGTGTCAAGATCGTGAACCCGGGCGGCGGATCGAGCTGGACATGGGGCAAGAATGTGTCCGGGCTCGACGACAAGGTAGTTGACTTCGACGTGACGCCCGCAGACATACTTATCGGGCTTGCCGAGGCGAACGAAGCCCTGAATCTTCCGCACTCAATCCACGTCCACTGCAACAACCTTGGGATGCCAGGAAACATCTCGACGACGCTGGACACGATGAAGCTCCTTGAGAAGGTGAAGACCAAGCGAGACCGTCAGGTCATGCATGTCACACATGTCCAGTTCAATGCGTACACAGGCACGTCGTGGATGGACTTTGCATCAGGGGCGCCTGATGTTGCAGACTATATCAACAAGCACGACCACCTCACATTTGACATGGGGCAGTTGATCTTCGGTCCTGCTATGACGATGACAGCAGATGGTCCGACCGAGTACCGGAACGCACGGATGTTCGATGCGAAATGGAGCAACTACGATCAGGAACTCGAAGACGCAGGTGGTGTTGTGCCACTTAACTACACATCCCAGCATTTCGCACACGCAACGATGTGGTCGATCGGACTCGAACTGGCACTGCTCGTGAAAGACCCGTGGAAGGTTATGTTCACCACAGACAACCCCAACGGCGGCGCATTCGTAAACTATCCCGAGGGACAGGCACTCCTGATGAGCGACAAGAAGCGGCAGGAAGTAATCGCGGGATTCCCGGATATGACAATGGACCGCATAAGCCTTCCGAACATCGACAGGGAACTGGGCTGGGGCGAGATTGCAACAATGACCCGTGCAATGTCCGCAAAGATGCTCGGACTCGACGACAAGGGACATCTCGGTGTCGGAGCAGATGCCGATGTCGCAATCTACGATATCCAGCCGGATAAGGTTGATCCGTCGGTTGAGCACGAGAAGGTCAAGAAGGCGCTCAGTTTCGCAAAGTACACGATCAAGGGCGGAGAGATCGTTGTTCGAGACGGCGAGATCACAGCAACGCCGAAGGGCAAGGTTTACTGGGTCAACGCCTACGAAAACGGCATTGTGCAGGCAGAGAAGGACCGGCTGATGACTGACCTTGAAGAGCGGTTTGCGAAGTACTACAGCATCCAGCTCTCAAACTACATGGTCGAGGATGCGTACCTACCGCGTCCTGTTGAGATCAGACCGGAGGTGGCGTAGATGCAGACAGTAACACTAACACCAAAGAGAAGCCCGACAATCTCAATCGAGGCTGAGCTGATCACTCCGGACGCATTTGCCGGAAAGAGCGCAGCCGAGATCGGTGCGATCGGTGCGTGGGAAGGAAACGAGGAGATCACGCTTGCAGACATCTTTGATGTCGCGGTCGATGGATCCGGAGATGCTGCGGAGACGAAGATCGTGATCGACGGCGATGTCCCGCGGGTCAAGAGGATCGGCGAGGCGATGACCGCTGGCGAAATCGTCGTTAAGGGCAATGTCGATATGCGCTGCGGAGCGCGGATGAGCGGCGGATCGATCACTGTCGAGGGTGATGCCGATTCATGGGTCGGACGTGAGATGACTGGCGGCGAGATCCTTGTAAAGGGCAATGCTGCGTACTATGCAGGCGGCGGATACCGCGGCGAGACCTGCGGGATGCGTGGCGGGAAGCTCACGATCGAGGGTGATGTGCTCGACTTCCTTGGCGAACATATGTGTGGCGGCGAGATCGTGGTGAAGGGCAACGCCCGGCTGCTTCCAGGGGTCCTTAACTGGAGCGGTACGATTGTCATTGAGGGTGATACGACGCTTCCGGGCGGCGAGATGAAGAGCGGTACGATCTTTGTGAAGGGTAAGGTGCTCGAGATGCTGCCGTCGTACAAGGACGAAGGGACCGAAGAGGTCGATGGAGTTACGTACCGGAAGTATATCGGGGATCTTTCGCGTAATGGGGAAGGCGTGCTGTACGTGAGTGTGTGAAAGCACACTCACGGGGGTTTCTTTTTTTGTGGCGGGGGTGTTTGGGATGTTCGGTAGCTTTAAAATAGGAGATGTATCATAAGATTACACGGCAAAAAACAATCGGAATGTATCGTCATGGGAAGGAAACTTGATATCGCAACTATTGTTTGTGCTGTATGTATTATAATCTTCACACTTATTGGCGAACGATTTGGTTATGTTAATTTCGAATATGCGTGGGCAAAGTATTTCTTCATGCTTTTTTCTGTAGTTGCAGCAATTGTCTCATGGATGGACCTAAAAGGTAAATTTAAGAGTAGAAATTTGAGATTGGTAACAAAGTTTTATAATCAAGGTCTCGTTTTTAATGCGAAAGGTGATCTGGATGCAGCCATATCCAATTATAAAATAGCACTGAATATGGACCCCGATT
>Ga0209121_10005172_pt1 | contig 11909 bp, 8 predicted proteins | sample Cruoilmetagenom3_FD_187292 | JGI IMG/M metagenome (GOLD analysis project Ga0209121, IMG submission 187292) | Oil polluted marine microbial communities from Coal Oil Point, Santa Barbara, California, USA - Sample 3 (SPAdes) (version 2) | ecosystem: Environmental > Aquatic > Marine > Oil seeps ...
CATGCCCGCTCACCCTCCGAGACGCTTTTTTTAACGGTAAGTCCTCATGCATTGATTCCTTAAATTTAATGTTATTTCTATGAGATATTAATCCCAAAATGTGACATCTATTTATGATAATAAGGTATGACATTTATTTATAATAATCACAGACATGTATATTGCTCTTGACTATTATTTATAAATTTATAAAATTAAGGACATAAAATCCTATTTCCGGTGAAAATTACCTTTTGAGTTCAAAAAGAGAGGAGGAAAGATGAAAAAAGTTATGATGGGGAATGAAGCAGTGGCAAGAGGGGCCTGGGAAGCTGGTCTTCATATTGCAACTGCTTATCCCGGTACTCCTAGTTCTGAGATATTAGAGAATATTTCAAAGTATCCTGAGATATATTCAGAATGGTGCACGAATGAAAAGGTAGCCCTCGAAGTGGCAACAGGAGCCAGTTTTGCTGGAGCTCGTGCTCTTGTTGCAATGAAACACGTGGGTTTAAATGTTGCCGCAGACCCTCTTTTTTCTCTTTCGTATATAGGTGCGACAGGAGGGATTGTAATTGTAACTGCTGATGACCCAAGTATGCATTCATCTCAGAACGAACAGGATAACCGCCATTACGCCCGTGCTGCCAAGATCCCTGTTTTAGAACCATCTGATTCTGAGGAAGCAAGGAGGTTTACAAAAATAGCCCTACAGATGTCCGAGGAATTCGATACACCTGTACTCCTCCGGCTTACCACACGAATTTCCCACACAAGAACTGTGGTAAATACAGAGGAGAGGAAGGAAATTCCCATAAAGAAGTATGAAAAGGATTTTGAGAAACGTGTTATACTGCCTGTAAATGCGCGGAAACTCCACTATAAAGTTGAAGAAAGGACTAAAAAGTTGAGGGAGTTTGCCAATAACTTTAAAGAGAACAAAATTGAAATGAAAAGTAAGGATATCGGGATAATTACCGATTCCATCTCCTATCAATATGTAAAAGAAGTATTCCCTCTTGCTTCTGTTCTGAAACTTGCAATGCCATGGCCCTTCCCCTATAAACTAGCAAGAGAATTTGCCTCCAGTGTTTCTCGCCTCCTGTGTATTGAGGAAAGCGACCCATTTATAGAGGGTTATATAAAGCAATTAGGTATTGAGGTTGAGGGGAAGGATAAAGTTCCGATGGTTCTGGAGCTTAATCCAAACCGAGTGGCTAGAAGTTTTGGAGGGGATTATGGGGATCCAGTTGAAGTAAAGGTGGATGATCTTCCCCCACGTCCTCCTTCACTATGCCCGGGCTGTCCCCATACGGGGTTTTTCTATATTGCAAATAAACTTAAACTCATTATTACAGGGGACATTGGCTGTTATACACTCGGAGCATTGCCTCCATTGAATGCAATAGATACCTGTGTTGAGATGGGAGCGTCAATAACCAATGCCCATGGTATGCAGCTGGCCCTAAGGGCAGAAGGGAATGAGGATATGAAGAAGGTGGTTGGAGTGATAGGTGATTCCACCTTTTTCCATTCTGGGATTACCGGCCTTATCAACACGTATTACAACGGAGGAATTGGAACAGTTGTAATACTGGACAATAGAACAACTGCAATGACAGGTCATCAAGGACATCCAGGCATCGGTAGAACATTAATGGGAACCCCGGGGAGGAAGATTGATATACCTAAATTTATCAAGGGCATAGGTATTGAGCACGTGTCTACAGTAGAACCCTATGATATTAAAAAAATCGAAGAAGTTCTCAAAAGAGAGATTGCAAGGGATGATATCTCTGTTGTAATAGTGAGGGGGCCTTGTGCTCTGATAAGTGATTTTGAAAGAAAGGCATATTTTTATGTGGATGAAGATAAATGTACTGGCTGTAAACTCTGCCTGGGAGTAGGTTGTCCTGCAATATCAATGGAGGGTGATTATGCCAGAATAGACAAATATCTATGCACTGGCTGCTCTCTCTGTGCGAGAGTGTGTCCCTTTGACGCAATAGTTCAAAAGGAGGACAAATGAATACTGTATCTATAGTGGTGTGTGGAGTGGGGGGACAGGGGGTTCTTACTGCTTCTGATATCATATCGATAATTGCGCTTAAGGGTGGATACGATGTAAAGAAAAGCGAGATCCATGGTATGTCTCAGAGAGGTGGTTCGGTGATATCAGAGGTTCGTTTTGGAGATAAAGTGTATTCACCTTTAATTTCAGATGGGATGTCCGATTATATTCTTTCATTTGAGAAACTCGAGGCACTCCGAAATCTCACGCGTTTAAAAAAAGGTGGTGCCGTTATCTCAAATGACTATGAGATAAAGCCCGCTTCCGTTCTTATGGGGAAATTCGATTATCCTCTCGATATAATAGAGAGGATTAAATCCGCTGGAGTGGAGCTCTCACTGGTAGACGGAGTAGGACTTGCACTCGAAGCAGGGAATATAAGGACTGTAAACACGGTTCTGCTCGGTGCACTGGCAAGGAAATTGTCTTTTAAGAAAGAACTCTGGATAGAGTCTACCCTGGAGAGGGTCCCGAAGAAAACACACGAAGTAAACAGAAAGGCCTTTGAGCTTGGATATAATCTTTAAAGGAGGTCAATAAGTCTGCTTGTATTCTTTATTGCTTTTGCAGTTAGTGTAAGTCTATCATATATAATATCAAAGATAGCATCTCGTATAGATTTACTTGATAAACCAAAGGGAATTAAGGATCACGCTCGACCGGTTCCTTATGGTGGTGGAATTGCAATCTTTGTGGCATCGCTTACAGTTTTATTCTCTGGTGGAGACATTAGAATTCTTCTCCTTGGGTTTGGGCTCTTCTTTATGGGTCTAATTGATGACATCCATCCGTTTTCCAGAAATATCAAGTTGATTTTGCAGACTTTCATAGCACTTATTACTATATTAATTGGGGTAAGGATGGAAGTTGTCTTCTTCCCCAACTGGTTAAATATAGTCCTATCCGTCATCTGGATTGTTGGAATAACCAATGCATTTAATATTATTGATGTTATGGATGGTATTGCCGGGGGTGTTGGTTTTTTTGCAGCGGCCACTTTCGTTTCCATTTCTGCTCTTGGGACAGGGTCCTATCCACTTTTGGCTGCATCTCTTGCTGGAGGATGTCTGGGGTTTCTGCCATTTAATCTACCAAAAGCAAAACTTTTTATGGGAGATGCTGGAAGTTTATTTTTAGGATATACTCTTTCAGCAGTCGCACTAAAGACAAGTTACACAACATCTAATCCGATTGCTCTCTTTGTTCCACTCTTGATACTCTTCTATCCAATTTTTGACACTGTTTATGTTGTTCTTCTACGTATATCAAAGGGGCAGAATCCACTAAAGGGTTCCCCTGACCATTTTGTTTTGAAACTTAAAGCCCTGGGTCTTCCAGTACCGTCCATTGTTGCTATAATATATCTTGCTACAATATCACTCTGTGAAGCCTCCTTTATTATTACAAGGCTCACCTTACCAGGTGCAATAATCTTTTATTCAATTGCTACACTAACATTTGTAATATTTGGTGTAATCTTCAAGGGTAAGACATGATCGTTATCCTTGGAGCAGGGGTTACCGGACTCTCTATTGCATATCATCTAAGAGAGAGGGGAGAGGACTTTATACTTATTGAAAAGGAAGAAGGGAAAGGGGGTTTGTGTCGTTCGATTAATAGCAAAGATTATATATTTGACTATGCAGGACATTTTTTGCATGCTCGCTCTCCATATGTAAGGCAACTGGCTAAGAAACTCCTTCCTGAAATCCTCAGTATTAAAAGAAAATCATTTATCTTTCTAAACGGTAGAATGATTCCATATCCAATTCAGGCCAATTTAAACTATCTTCCCGTTCTTGATAGATTAAAGTCAATTACAGGATATCTTTTAAGGAAAAGAAAAGAACCCAAAGATCTTCACGATTGGATATTGGCAAACTTTGGGAAAGGAATGGCAAATTTGTTCTTTTTCCCCTACAACAGGAAACTCTGGAGATATCCTCTTACTTGGATTACTCCTGATTTTCTCACTCCATTTGTTCCAGGGCTATCTCTTTTTCAGACGAAAGAAGAACTGGGATATAATATAGAGTTCTTATATCCCCGGAAAGGGATTGGTGAATTCACCTCTGCTCTTGGTAATGGAATAGAAATTTTTCATGGGGAAATTAAGCAAATTCACGAAGGTTATGTTTTATTTGAAAAAGGGAGTATTGAATATGACCAACTCATAAGCACTATCCCTCTTCCTCTATTCTGGAAGATGCTCGATCTCGGAAGTAAGGTTAGCTTAAAGTCTGGTTGTCTGAAATGGAATTCCGTATTCTGTCTGAATATAGGAATCCAAGGAAATCTATCATTCCCGGGTATAAAGAGTTCTTCTATGTCTCGGGAAAGCCCAGAAGGGTTTCACTGGATATATTTCCCTGAAGAGAGATATCCCTTTTATCGGGTGGGTTCTTTTTCGAATGTGTCGCCTCTGATGGCGCCAAAAGGGCATTCTTCTCTATGGGTAGAGGTTTCTTACAGAGAGAGAAGACCAGGAAAGGAGATGATAGATAGGATAATTACAGCTCTTTCAATGCTAGGGTTCTTTAAGAAAGATTCAGTGGAACATATTCTTCCTCTCGATATCCAATATGCTTATCCCATCTATAATAAAGGAAGAAAGGAGTTTCTTTCTACTATAGAAGAGCATTTGGATAACTATAATATTTCACTTGCAGGTAGATTCGGGAAATGGAAATACTCCTATATGGAAGAATCAATCCTTGCTGGAAGAGAGATAGCTCGAGAAATATGCAGGCAATAATAGTTCAGTGTATGGCGAAGATGGAGCTTGGAGGGGCCCAGAAGAGGGTAATTGAACTTGTGCGCGAGACTGGTGAAAAAGGATATTTAATAACAGGGGAAGGTGGCAGGCTTTATGGAAAAGTTGCAGAGGAATTTGGTGAGAGACTTATAACTCTTTCGCACCTGAAGCGGGAAATAAACCCTCTTTTTGATTTTATTTGTTTTTTCAAACTTCGGAATGTTCTCATCAAACTATATCGAAAATATGGTAATATTATCCTGCATACTCATGGTTCAAAGATGGGTGTTCTCGGTCGAATAGTGGCAGGTAGTCTTCCTTTTTGTTATTCTATTCATACTATTCATGGTTTTGCCATAAATCCTTATATTAATCCTTTTAAGAGATTTATCTATTTAAATGCTGAGCGAATTGCTTCTCTATTTGGTAACGCTGTAATAACCCAGGCAGCCGTTCATATTGATAGAGCTAAAAGGTGGGGTATCGGGAAGGGAAATCAGTTTTATCATATACCCAACTCAATCAAGTGCCAGGATTTTAGTGCAGCTATAAGAGATGATAAACATGGTATAGTAGTCGGTACTATAGGTAATTTAAAGCCACAGAAGAATCCTCTTATCTGGGCGGAAGTTGCAAAAGAGGTTACTTCGAGGTTTCCTGATGTCACATTTTTATATATTGGTGATGGGCCTTTAAGGGGTAGGGTGTGCGAGATGGTTTCCGGTAATGAAAGGATAGGACTTCTGGGCTGGAAGGATGATATTCAAGGGGTTCTTTCGAATATGGATATCTTTTTCCTTCCTTCGAGATGGGAGGGCCTACCTCGTACAGTCTTGGAAGCAATGGCTTCAGGACTCCCGGTAGTTGCATCAAGGGTGGATGGAACCCCGGAAGCAGTGGTAGAAGGTGTTACGGGTTACCTTGTTTCTTCTGATGATGTGGAGGGCTATGTGGAAAAATTAAGTGAGTTAATAGAGGACCGAGATAGGAGAAAGATGATGGGGGAGAGAGGAAGGGAGAGAGTCCGAGAATATTTTTCTTATGATAAAATAATAAAAAGAACACTCGCCCTTTACAATAAATTGAGCGAATCAATCGCTAATAATTAGCAGGCATTACCCCTTTTTTCTTTATCTGTCAACGAATCAATACTATTTTCTGTGTAGCCTTAAACGCGTTTGCTTTCATCCTGAGGAAGTACACCCCAGAAGGTAAGGATTCGCCGTTCTTATCACTTCCCCTCCAGGGGATACTATAGAAACCTGCTTTCTGTACCCCTTTCACAAGTGTAACCACCGACCTTCCCATAATGTCAAATACCTTAAGCTCAACATTCGCTTTCCTTGCAAGTTGATAACTAATCTCTGTGCTTGTTGCGAATGGGTTGGGTTGATTCCTGTTTAGAGCAAATATCATTGGCTTCTCGATAGTAGATACACCCGTTACAATGTCATCGGTATTACCGAGGGCCCACATATAAAGAGCAGGATCACTGGAAGCCTTGGTTGGGGGTCTCCTGAAGATTGCCTTTATTCGGAGTGTATCGTAGATGTTTGGACGCAGCAAGGAAAGATCAACTGTGCAGAAATCGGATGTTTGATTAAAGAAACCGGTTGAATTGGTACAGCCTCCTTGTGCCACTATAGAATCGTCCGGTACAAGACTCCAGGATCCACTATGTTTGTATTCAATCTGCACTCCTATGGAATCATCTGCTGCTGATTTTGTCCATTTTACCCCATCCCAGTCGATTCTATCAGGGTTTTCAGTGGTGAGATCTGAGTAGACAACAGCAGGAGAGATGAGTGTGCCTTCAGGGATTTCACTACCATATTCTACCGCCGCTTCTATGAGCCATGTCATGTTAGAATGTATCCAGTCCGATTTTTCCCACCCGTGCCCTGTCCAGTAGTCATAGCATCTTTCAGGATGATATCCAACTGTATCAAACAATAATGCCAGGGTATCTACCCCGGAGAGTAAGGAGTAACCCACATAGAAATCCGATGAGGTGTTTACATTTATACTCAGGGAGGAAAGGTCAATTACAGTTGCAGAACCATCGGTGTTAACTGAATCAGTGTGATAATTCACATAACCCAGTTCTGTATTTGGATAACCTCCATTATCATCCCATACATGTATCCTTATATGTCCACTTCCTACAAGATGATAGAGCCAGAAGAAAGCAGTGGTCAGAGTGCCTGAGTGTAAGGGAGTAAAACGGACGGAGTAATTCACATCATTATAACTATCAGGTTGTCGGTGATAGAAATAATGAGCTGCACTGGGATTCCAGTAAGTAAGTGTATCAACACCGGATATACCTTGAGTTAAAATCACCGAATCACCCTGAATACTTACATTGTCCATTGTGCACTGACTGAACTGGTTTCCTCCGACCTGATACCAGTATACATCTTCGGCTTCCATATCCATTGTAAATGAACGAGTATCACTCCAATTACTCCAGTTCCCCGAGCCACCTGGATCAGATGCACGTGCTTTCCAATAGAAGAGGGTCTCGGCCTCGGCAGGAGTTGAACCAAGGAGAATCGTTGTAGTAACTGTAGTACCCGAGGAATAGGTTCCTGTGTTCTTGGAAGAAGGACTGGAAAAATTGGGAGCCGGGTCCCACTGGATCTGGTACTGGATATCATCATTATCAGGATCAGTTGATACAAAGGATAGTGTGCATTCATACGTTGCTCCAGCGTCAAATATTGCGTTATCGAATATTCGAATGAGGCTTGGTGTGGTTGGAGGCCCATTGCCTGTTACAAGAGCATAGCCCTCATAGGGTTTGTAATTCTGTTTTGTTGCCGTAACCCACATTGTATCACCAACAATGGTTGGATTTATGCTGAGGGTTACATTCCCCGAGGAATTAGTAGTATCTTTTTTATACATTGATATCTCACTTTTACACCAACAGCAGACAAGAGCACCCTGTATATTTGTGATATTGTCATCATCCTTTACATTTATAGTAAAATTACTTGCTCCTGAAGGTACAGTTGGGTCATGGGTCACCGACAGTATATCGGGTCCATTTGCAGCCGTCCACATAGGGAGTTCGGGGTCGCCAAAGGTGTTGTATTCCTTGAGACACCAGTTCCAATATGCGTCATCGATATGCCCTACAAAGTGGTCTTTATCTTCTGCAACCGCTTCACCAAGGTGATACTTGTTTTCACTGAATGTTTGAACAAAGAACTGCCAGACAATTCCATTGGAAAGATGATGTGTATAATAGTCAGGTCCGCCACTTGTATATCCCCATCCCTCTCTTGAGTTCCACGCACCACCTATACCACCTTTGTCATATATATGTTCTGCAATGCATGCTGGTTGGTCGAAACCACCAGATAAGCAGCAGAGTCCTGTGTGAATCCCGAGTTTATCCCCTGATGATAACCAGTTATCAATATCAGTGCTTGAAATGGTAATGTTATTATCAATTCCCTGATCCATAACTGCATTATAATATCCATGACTTGCAGTGCATATAAAACCGTAACCAGAACTCATTGAGTCTATAGTTGCATGGTCGCTCTGATAGTTATTGATACCCTGAGCATAATGCCATCCTGGGTGGGAACCATTACCACCTTTAAACCATGCAGATGGAACCTCATTATTGCATTCGTCGGTTGTATAATAACCGTTATTGCTCCCAAAAAGGTAATCCGAATAGAATAAAGCTTTTGTAGTATAATTCGCTGGTGGGTTCTTTTCATATTTCAATATGCGTCTGACATATTTACCTACATCTGTAGCATTATCTGCAAACATCCTACCCGCATAAGCATCAGCATACCAATTCAGTTGGCCTCCACCAGGTCCATCGGTATTCTCACCATAATATGAATCACCATCATAATTCCAATCGTTGTCCAGGTCCTCATAGTATCTTTCACATGGCATATTAGTATAGTGATGGCTGGCATCGACATAGACATATACCCCCCTGCAGGGTATAGAGCTTGTTGCATCTGTTCCGTGGTCTGCTCCAAACAATACCCAGATGGTGCCAGAATCGGTTTTCATATCATTGATATATTGTTTTATCCTCCATTGATTATTTCCAGAATATGCATTATAGATATCCTGCAGATTCTTGACCGTACAGGGCACACCCTTCTTTGTCTTCCAATCAGCGAGTACCTGGAGAGAATCTATCCAGGCAGAGTTGTTTGGTGCTATAATTACCATCTCCCAATCCCCATAAGGACCCTTATTTCTAACAATAGGTGGTGACCAGATTTCAATATTTTCTGGATTTGTAACCATACCCCTGACAGAACTTCCAAATATTTCCTTCTGATGTTGGGTTATACTTTTTACAGAGGATTCGCCTCCCTCGTAATAAATCCTTATTGCGATTTTTGTATAAAGGATGAGTTTTCTCTCAAGAGGAATGTACTGCAAGGGGTACACGAAGAAATCCGCTATCCTGTAACCACACTTTGTTCCATTATGAATTCTATCCGATAATAGATTAGATGGATATAAATTATTGGAATTGTATACATCGGGATTTGGTTCAACAAATGGAGGAATCTCTGTCGCACTGATCTTCACAGGTGGTTGTGCAGGGAAGATGTTAAACTTTCCAGGAATAGTAATCTTTTCGGAAGATACTATTTCTATCCTTGTTGCAGTAGCACCAGGTGGAATGAGCATCTTGATACTCAACTTTGGAAGAGAAGGGTAACCTATATCCGTCATATGGGCAGCATTGGGAATATCAACGAGATCATAATCCCTTTCCTTACTGAAAGAGAGCATACTCTCCTCAAAGTAGAGGGTCTTTTCTATAACACCAGATGAAGATGCAATTACTCCAGGGGAAAGAATACCCTTCTGTTGGATTACATTCTTATTTATATCTTTGGCTTTTTCACTCGTAGAATGAACTTGTCGGACTGGAGAAGATAACTTTCTAGATATTCGAACTTTTTTTTCCTCAGTTCCTAATAAACTGAAGGAGAACAACAGTAAAGTAAGAGAGACAATATTATATTTTAATTTCATGATACCTCCTTTTTCTTGTATAACGCGCAAAATTTCTTAAAATCAGTCCAAAATATTTCAGATGTTTTTAATTTTGTCCTACAATAGGAAAAATTATCGCTTTTGTCAACCCCTAATTTTCCACCTCACTGTCCCCTCCATTTTATTCACCAAACCCGGAATTGGAGTAGAGGCAATTTATGAATTGCCCCTACAAGTTTCGCGTCTTTGAAAATCGCAGAGCAAGCTCTGCTACTCCAAAATCCTTTTGGTATCGCGGTTTGGAAACCGCTCCTACACTGTAGGAGCGACATCCCTGTCGCGATTTGTGGGAGGGACTTCTCAGTCCCGATTTCGAGGTTTGGAACCCTCTCCCACAATTTTTTATTGTAGGGGTTTCATTTATGAAACCCGAAAAAGAAGGGCGTGATAAATCACGCCCCTACGCAAGAAGCACGGTTAAAACCGTGCCTACATTAAGCAAACTTGTTCTTTGTGGTGAGTTTTTTAGGTGTAAGAGGCGTAGATAATATCAATGCTTTAAACTATGTGTGTTGGTTTTTACAAAAAAAGCTTGAGAGTCTTGACAATTTCTGCCTCTGACTCTACTTTATTTAAAAAGGAGGGAATCTTGTTTGGAACTATCGGATGGCCGGAAATAATTATAATACTTGTTATTGCGCTCTTATTGTTTGGTGCAAAAAGGCTGCCAGAGGTAGGAAAATCTCTCGGTAAGGCAATCAGGGAATTTAAGAGAGCATTTAGTGGGTTATCTGAGGATTTAGAGGAAGAGGAGCCACCCAGCAATAAGCCAAAAAAGAAGGAGTAAAAAGTGAATAGAAGGGATTTTTTGAAGTTTGCTGCACTTAGTTTCCTGCTTACCCCGCTCAGGAGACTTCTTGGAGGGCCTCTTGAACACGCAGAGAATGTGAATATCTGGGAGGGAGATTTTTTTAAACAGAAAACAGTAGATTCTTCAAGGGCAAGGGAAGGTGTAATTCGTGCGATGGTGGATGGGAAATGGCATAAGTATACAATAAGGTCTCTACCTGATGCCTTTATGGAATGGAATCTCAATGCTCGATTGGAGAGTTTTAAGGATATGATGAAGGGGAAATTCAGACTTGCCGGACCTCATTCAGGAATGATTGCTTCCTATGGTATTGGGAGAAAGGATAGTTGTTTTACATTAAACAATGCAGTAAAAGGCTTTGGTTTTGCTCCCAAAGAGGAATTTATTGATGAAAAACTCACATTTCTCAAAGACACTATCGAAGAGCCCAGGCCCAAAAAAATGGGATTTCTTGTTGATTTATATGAGCATCCAGAGGTTCTAAATACGAATATTCAAACATCCCTTGAATTATATTCTACTCCGAAATTCGAGACCCATTCCTTTTTGAATCTTATGAGAAATCCCCAGGCTACAATCGTTTTTCTTGATATGCCAAGTTATGAACTACGGACGATTACCAGGGTAATTCAACCACAGGATAAAACTGCCGACCCTTACGAAAGGAAGATTGTGGAATATACCAATCTCATCCATTCCTATTTCCATGGAGAGTTCAGCAAAGATTTTATTGGCCTCGTATGCTATGTAATAGAGGTATTTGATAATACACCAGGTAAGAAAGAGGCAATGGGAAGGAGAATAGTATAGGGCCACAATTCGCTCCTGAGTGCAGTGACATCGTCTTTGCACTCCAAAATTAACAACATGGAAAAGGTATGCCTTTTCCATACAATACCAATAAGGTATAATATATTAACTTGAACAGGTGCAAGACCTTCCCATAAGTTTCAGGAATTGTTCTACCTTGGGCGTCCTGTTTACTACCCTCTATTCTTTTCTCTGTGTCCTCCCCTGCCCCGTAGGTGTTAGGATTATCGTGGTATGTGATAAGTGAACATCATCGTGATAAGTGATATGTGGTCTGTGATATGTGGGAATTAGTCAAGAGTCGAGCGTCCATCCTTTAGGTCTTGGGTGATGAGGACAAGTACATCGTTTACATGCAAAGACAGGCACATCGTTCACACTCTTAGGTAAATTTAGGACAGGTACATCGTTCACAAGTATAGTTT
>Ga0209121_10005173_pt1 | contig 11907 bp, 10 predicted proteins | sample Cruoilmetagenom3_FD_187292 | JGI IMG/M metagenome (GOLD analysis project Ga0209121, IMG submission 187292) | Oil polluted marine microbial communities from Coal Oil Point, Santa Barbara, California, USA - Sample 3 (SPAdes) (version 2) | ecosystem: Environmental > Aquatic > Marine > Oil seeps ...
CGGTACAGCGCCTTGAGGATTTCGACCCGCTGGCGCTCGCCAACGGACAACAGGCTGACCCGTGTGTCCAGTGGCGCGTTCAGCCCACTTTGCTGCATGATCGCCTCGATCTTTTGCCGCGCGGCGCGTCCAGATCGACGCAGGCTCAGCAAAGGCTCGGCGCCCAGCAGAATGTTATCAATCACCGACAGGTTCTCGGCCAAGGTGAAATGTTGATGCACCATGCCGATGCCTGCCGCCAACGCGGCCTGCGGATGGCCCAATGGCAGGGCGTTCAGCGCGCCGTCAACTCCTGCAACCTCGACCGAGCCCGCATCGGGCAGGTAATGACCAAAGAGCATGTTCATCAGCGTGGTTTTGCCCGCGCCGTTTTCGCCAAGCAGGGCCAGCACCTCGCCCTGGCACAGGTCAAGATCAACCGCGTCATTGGCGATCACCGAGCCGAACCGCTTGGACAGGCCTTTGAGGGATAAAACTGTCTGGGATGTCATAGGCAGATGGGGCCGGAACGATATGCCGGCCCCCTCCTTTTGCTATCAGTTGTCTGAAACGGGGCGTTCGTCGTTCACGTTCACCCGGAACAGCCCATCCATGATTTCGCCCTCTTTGGCACGCACCGCGGATACAACATCGGCGGGCACCAGGGTTTCGTCCATCACCAGGGATCCACCGCCATACGCCATAAAGCTGTACTGACCATAGTCAGCGGCCTCGAATGATCCGCCTGCGACATTGGCGATGGCCTTGTCGATGGTGGCCTCCATATGCCAGAGCGCTGAGCTGAGGATCGTGTCGGGATAATCGGCTGAGGTGTCGATCACGTTGCCAATGGCCTTTACGCCGCGCTCGACCGCAGCGTCCGATACGCCAAAGCGTTCGGCGTACATGATGTCAGCACCGGCATCCATCATGGCAAAAGCGCTTTCCTTGGCTTTGGGGGGATCGTACCAGCTGTCGATGAAGTTCACGATGAATTTGACATCCGGGTTCTGGGCCCGCGCGCCTTCCATAAAGGCGTTCATCAGGCGGTTCACTTCGGGGATGGCATAGCCGCCAACCATACCAATGACGTTGCTTTCGGTCATCGCACCTGCGGCCATGCCAGACAGGTAGGAGGGTTCGTGAATCCAGTTGTCAAAGACCGAGAAGTTGGGCGCCACCGGGCCAAAGGATGACCCCATGAGGAAGCCCGTTTCGGGATAATCCTTGGCCACTTTGCGCGCGGCACGTTCAAGGCCAAATACTTCGCCCACGATCAGCTGCGCGCCGCCCTCGGCATATTCGCGCATGACACGTTCGTAATCCGTGTTGGCCACGTTTTCTGAGAATGTGTATTCGATATCGCCACGTTCGGCGGCGGTGTTCAGTGCCAGATGAATGCGGCTGATCCACTGTTGTTCAACCGGCAAAGTGTAGATCGCGGCGACCTTCACCTTTTCCATGGCCATGGCCATACCGCCGGACAGCATCACAGATGTGGCTGCCACCGACGCCAGCACCGAGCGGCGCGTCAGTTTCAGAAGTGACTTCATCATTGATCTCCTTGTTTTTATGATTGTGATCAGTTTGTTTATTTTTACCGGTTAGTCAAATTTAATCCGGGTGGATGTCATTAACTTGGCACATATTGCAGCATCCTGCCTGCTAATTCGGCGGTTTTCGAAAAAGGCGTGACTGGTTGAAAAGTTCATCCAGGCGTTCATAACGATCCTTGGTGTCAGGCCACAGTTCCTCCTGAGCAGCAGCAATCAACGCCTCAAGCAGCAGCATTGTGGCGATGTTACTGTCCCAGGCTGACGGAATTTCAACCCAGCAATTGAACGTATGCGTCGCCACATCGGCAATCGGGCTGGTCCATTGGTCAGTGACCAGGATAACCTTGACGCCCCGCTCGACGGCCAGTTCGGCCAAACGCAGCAAATTGGCCTCGTAGCGGCGAATATCAAACAACAGCAGGATGTCGCCTTCGACCATATCCAGCACATAATGCGGCCATGTGGCCGAAGATGACGTCATATGTGTCACCCGTGGCCGGATCGCCTGAAAATGGGTGAATGCATAATCAGCCAGAGCGCGGGTAATACGCCCACCCACAGCATAAAGTCGACGGTCAGATTGGGCCAGCAGCGCTGCGGCATCATCAAAGGCGGCACGTTCTACATGGGAAAACGTGCGCTCCAGGTTTTGTGTTACGGCCTGTGAAAACCGGTTGAGCAAATGCGATTCCGGTGCATCGCTCACCCAATTGGCGCGGCGTTGCGTGGGGCCAGACACTTTGGCCTGTAGTTCGGTCAGGAGCGCTTTGTGGAACTGCGGAAAGCCTTTGAACCCCAGTTTTTGCACCATCCGCGCCACCGTGGGTGTAGACACACCTGCCGTTTCGGCCACAACGGTTATCGAGGCCAAGCCGGCACTTGGATAGTTCTCCAGCAACGCATTGGCGAACTTGCGCTCTGATTGGGTCAGTGCCGAATACTGTGAGCGGATCTGCTCTCGGACGGTTGTGGCTGGCTGTGTCAACTGCCCCCCCTGTGGCTGGTCAGACTATGGATTTCAGGTGCTGCGCCGTCAAACTATACACACATGAAAATCAGTTTGGATAATTATTGACAGGATTTACCCATTGTGGAAAGATTTTTCCAGAATGGGGATGACACATGCAATTCAACGAATCGGATGCGGTTGAAACGCTGAACGCCGATGGCCGGGGGGCCGTCGTGCTTTTGTGTGAGCACGCGTCCAGTTTCATCCCCGACGCGCTGGATGGGCTGGGGCTGAGCGAGGCCGATCGCACCAGCCATATCGCCTGGGATCCGGGTGCACGGGCAGTGTCATTGGAATTGTCGCGGGCGCTGGATGCACCCTTTGTGGCGGGGCTTACCTCAAGGTTGGTCTATGATTGCAATCGCCCGCCCGAAGACGCCAGCGCCATGCCCGCACGGTCTGAAACGACAGATGTGCCGGGCAACCAATCTCTGACACAGGCGGATCGTGACGCCCGCACAAACGGTATTTATGTGCCATTCTGTGCCGAGGTCACCGCCCTGTTACAGGCACGCGCCGCCAAGGGGCTGGGTACGGTTTTGGTGACGATTCACAGCTTTACACCGGTTTATTTTGGCAAACCACGCGCGGTTGAGATCGGCATTCTACACGACACAGACACGCGACTGGCCGATGCTATGTTGGCCCAATCCAGCGCCCTTGGGCATCGTGTGGTGATGCGAAATGCCCCCTATGGGCCCGAGGATGGTGTCACCCATTCCTTGCAGGTGCACGGCATGACCAACGGCCTGCTTAATGTGATGATCGAAATCCGCAATGACCTGATTGCCGACACCAATGGGCAAATCAAATTGGCAAATGAACTACTCACCCTTTTGCGCCCTGCATTGGCCAATCTTGAGACAGGAGCCCGCGATCATGCCTAAACCTGTGTTGGCCTACATCCGCGCGATTGACGCGATGAACCGGTTTATCGGGCGCATTGCGATGTATCTGATCTTTGTGCTGGTGGGGGTATTGCTGTGGTCGTCGATCTCTAAGACACTTTTTTCACCGTCACACTGGACGCTGGAAACCGCTCAGTTTGTCATGGTCGCCTATTATGTATTGGGCGGGCCCTATTCGATCCAGCTTGGGTCAAACGTGCGGATGGACCTGTTTTATGGCGGCTGGAGTAACAAACAAAAGGCATGGATGGATGCGTTCACCGTGTTCTTTTTGATGTTCTATCTGGGGGTGCTGCTGTATGGCGGGCTGAGTTCGTTTGCCTACTCACTGGGGCAGCCATACAACGTTGGCACTTATGAGTTTTTTGGCGATCTGATCCGCACGCTTTTCACCCAAGGGTTTGATGCCGCTGGGGAAAAGCTTGGCCATCTTGAACGCAGCTCAACCGCGTGGAGACCGCATCTGTGGCCGGTAAAATCACTGTTGTGCCTGGGTATTTTCCTGATGCTGCTGCAATGTCTGGCCGAGTTGTTTCGTGATCTGGGCCGCATCAAAGGCGAGGCAATCTGATGTCCTATGATATGATCGCCATTTTGATGTTCGCATCCATGATGCTGATGTTGCTGACCGGGCAGCGCGTATTTGGGGCCATTGGGTTTGTCGGGGCCGCTGCGGGGATGCTTTTGTGGGGCACAGGCGGCGTGGAAATCCCGTTTTCCGCCGCGATGAAGCTGATGAAATGGTATCCGCTGCTGACCCTGCCCATGTTCATTTTCATGGGTTATGTGCTGTCAGAAAGCAAAATCGCCGATGACCTGTACAAAATGTTCCATGTCTGGATGGGGCCGGTCAAAGGCGGGCTGGCGATTGGCACGATCGGGCTGATGGTGCTGATCTCGGCGATGAATGGGCTGAGTGTTGCGGGCATGGCGATTGGGGCCACCATTGCGCTGCCAGAGCTGCTGCGCCGCGGGTATGACAAGATCATGGTCACGGGGGTGATCCAGGCTGGATCAAGCCTGGGCATCCTTGTGCCGCCATCGGTCGTGCTGGTGCTTTATGCGATGATTGCGCGCCAGCCCGTGGGCCAGCTGTGGCTGGCGGGTGTGGTGCCGGGGCTGATGATGGCCACGATGTTCATCATTTATATCTATGTGCGCTGCCGGTTGCAGCCCGAATTGGGCCCGCCCCTGCCCGAAGAAGAACGCAACGTGTCGATGGCCGAAAAGCTGCGCCTGCTGCGCGCGGGCCTTTTGCCACTGGTGATTTTTGCCGCGATGATGGTGCCCTTTGTGAAGGGCTGGACCAGCCTGGTTGAAAGCTCGGCCATTGGTGCGATGACGGCGTTTTTGGCCGCTATCGTGAAGGGCCGCATGACACGCGCGGTGTTTGAAACCTCGGTGCGCTCCACCCTGGCAATCTCATGTATGTTCATGTGGATCATTCTGGCCGCACTTGGCTTTGGTGCCATTTTTGACGGGCTTGGTGCGGTGAAGGCGATTGAAAGCCTGTTTACCGATCAGCTGAACCTCAATCCTTGGATGATCCTGATCCTGATGCAGCTCAGCTTTATCGTGATGGGCACATTTCTGGATGATACTGCGATGCTGGTCATTGTTGCGCCACTTTATGTGCCGCTGGTGGGCGAGTTGGGCTTTGATCTGATCTGGTATGGTGTGCTCTATACGATCACAACACAGATTGCCTATATGACGCCGCCCTTTGGCTATAACCTGTTTTTAATGCGCGCCATGGCCCCGCCTGAAATTGGCCTGCGTGATATCTATATTTCCATCATCCCGTTTGCGCTGGTGATGGTTGTGGCCCTGAGCCTGGTGATGATCTTTCCTCAGATCGCATTGTGGCTGCCGGATTATGTGTACGGAAAATAACCAAGAAGAGCCTCATGACGAGGCCTCATTTCATCAAGGAGAGACGATATGACAACTAGACGTAAGTTTCTGAAAACCGCCGGTGTCGGCGCATTGGCTGCCCCATTGGCAACCCCTGCCCTGGCACAGGATAAAATCACATGGCGCATGCAAACCTATGCTGGCCCTGCTTTGGCCGAGCATGTGATCAAGCCCGCGATTGATATGTTCAACAAAATCGCTGGCGACCGGATGCAGATCGAATTGTTCTTTGCCGATCAGCTGGTGCCAACGGGTGAATTGTTCCGTGCCATGCAGAACGGCACGATTGATGCGGTGCAATCGGATGATGATTCCATGGCTTCGCCCACCGAGGTCACAGTGTTTGGCGGCTACTTTCCGTTTGCCTCACGCTACAGCCTGGATGTACCGGTTCTGTTCAACCAATATGGTTTGAATGAGATTTGGGACGAAGAATATTCCAAAGTCGGCGTGAAACACATCAGCGCCGGTGCATGGGATCCTTGCCACTTTGCCACCAAAGATCCGATCAATTCACTGGCGGACCTGAAGGGTAAACGCGTCTTTACCTTCCCCACCGCTGGGCGGTTCTTGCAGCAGTTTGGCGTGGTGCCCGTGACCCTGCCCTGGGAAGACATCGAAGTGGCCGTTCAAACCGGCGAGCTGGATGGCATCGCATGGTCAGGTATCACCGAAGATTACACCGTCGGCTGGGCAGATGTGACCAACTACTTCCTGACCAACAACATCTCAGGTGCCTGGGCGGGATCGTTCTTTGCCAACCAAGAGCGCTGGAACGCCTTGCCAGAAGATCTGCAAACCCTGTTCCGGGTGTGCTGTGACCAGTCACACTACTATCGCCAATGGTGGTATTGGGGTGGTGAAGCCAGCCTGCGCGTGGACGGCCCCAAGATGGAGCTGACCTCGATCCCGGATGCCGAATGGAAGCAGGTCGAAGACGCCGCGTTGGTGTTCTGGGATGAAATCGCATCGGAATCGCCAACCAAGGCGAAAGTTGTAGAGATCTTCAAGAAATACAACGCCGATATGCAAAAAGCCGGACGGCCTTACCGCTACGGCTGATCGTAACGTCTGATTCACCCCCCGGCGTATCGGCCCGGGGGTGAATTTTCCAAGAAAATTGCAAAAATTCTATGAAGAACTTTTTGCCCACATAACGGACCTTGCCATGACCCTGAGCTTTGACACGCTGAAAACAAAATATGAGGCCGATGAGGTTGACACCGTTCTGGTCTGCCTTGTGGATATGCAGGGCCGGTTGATGGGCAAGCGCTTTCACGCCGGGCATTTCATTGCCGGGGCCTGGGAAGAAACCCATTGCTGCAATTACCTGCTGGCCACGGATTTGCAGATGGCGACGCCCGATGGCTATGCCTCGACCAGTTGGGAATCAGGTTATGGCGACTATGTGATGAAGCCCGATCTGGATACGTTGCGCATGGTCCCATGGTTGGAGGGCACTGCGATGGTGCTGTGTGACGTGTTGGATCACCACACGCATCAAGATGTGCCCCATTCCCCGCGCGCAGTGCTGAAAAAGCAGCTAAAGCGGCTTGAGGCGATGGGCTTTGACGCCATGATGGCGACCGAGCTGGAGTTCTTTCTGTTCGAAAAGAGCTTTGATGACATCCGAAAATCAGGCTTCCGCGATCTGGAGCCGATCAGCGGTTATAATGAAGATTACCACATCCTTCAAACCTCACGCGAGGAACATGTGATGCGCCCGATCCGCAACCATCTGTGGGACGCGGGCATTCCGGTTGAAAATTCCAAAGGCGAGGCCGAAACCGGCCAGGAAGAGCTGAACATCAAATATGCCGCGGCACAGGATACGGCCGATTACCATACGATTGCCAAACACGCGATCAAGGAAATCGCCTATCAGCAAGGCCACGCGGTGACGTTTTTGCCCAAGTGGCACCATGACAAGGTTGGCTCCTCCAGCCATGTGCATCAATCCTTGTGGAAAGATGGCGCGCCGGTGTTTTACGACCCGGATGACAAGCTGGGCATGAGCGCATTGATGAAAACATATATGGCAGGCTTGTTGAAATACGCCCCCGATTTCACCTATTTTCTGGCGCCTTATGTGAACAGCTATAAGCGGTTTCAAAAAGGCAGCTTTGCGCCCACACGCACGATCTGGTCGGTGGACAATCGCACCGCTGGTTTTAGATTGTGTGGCACCGGGTCCAAGGCGATCCGGGTGGAGTGCCGTGTGGGTGGGTCGGATCTGAACCCCTATCTGGCAATGGCCGCACAAATCGCCGCCGGGATCGCCGGGATTGAAGAGACGCTGGAACTGGCCCCGCCCACAGTTGGCGATGCGTATCAAGGCGACAGCGGTATGATCCCGCAAAATCTGCGTGATGCCCGCGAGACCCTTAAAGGGTCGGACATGCTGCGCGCGGCCTTTGGCGATGACGTGGTCGATCACTATGCCCGTGCGGCCGAGTGGGAGTTAGAAGAGTTTGATCGTATCGTGACTGATTACGAAGTGGCGCGCGGGTTTGAGCTGGCGTGAGGGTTGCACCGTCCGGATGCCTCCGGCGGGGATATTTTGGGCAAGAAGATGGACTTGCTGCTTTTAAAAGATGAGGGCGCTATGACGCAGATGTTGAAATGTATCTCGCCGATTGATGGATCGGTTTTTGCAGAGCGCGAAACGCTGACTGCCGAGGCCGCCGCGCAGGTGGCTGCACGCGCACGGGCAGCGCAAGTGGCCTGGGCAGCACGACCGTTGAGCGAACGCACGGCCCTGGTGATGGCCGGTGTGGCCGCCGTGGGGGCCATGAACGATGAAATTGTGCCCGAGTTGGCGCATATGATGGGGCGCCCGGTGCGCTATGGCGGTGAATTTGGCGGGTTCAATGAACGCGCCAGCCATATGGCAGCCATAGCCGAGGATGCACTGGCGGATGTTGAGGTGGGCGAGGATGCCACTTTCAAGCGATATATCAAACGGGTGCCGCATGGTGTCGTGCTGGTCGTGGCGCCTTGGAACTATCCCTATATGACGGCGATCAACACGGTGGCCCCTGCCCTGATTGCCGGGAATACGGTGGTGTTGAAACATGCGACACAAACCCTGTTGGTGGGCGAGAGGATGGTGCGGGCTTTTATCGCGGCTGGCGTGCCTGAGGATGTGTTCCAGAATGTGTTTCTGGATCACGACACAACGTCGGCACTGATTGCTGAGCGGGCTTTTGATTTTGTGAATTTCACCGGCTCGGTTGGGGGCGGCAAGGCGATGGAACGCGCCGCCGCAGGTACATTCACCGGTGTCGGGCTGGAGTTGGGTGGCAAGGATCCGGGCTATGTCATGGACGACGCCGATCTGGATGCCGCCGTGGATACGCTGATTGATGGCGCGATGTTCAATGCGGGTCAATGCTGCTGTGGGATTGAGCGGATTTATGTGGCGGCAAGCCTGTATGACGCTTTTGTTGAAAAGGCCGTGGCGATTGTGAAGGGCTATAAGCTGGGCAATCCAATGGACCCGGGCACGACCCTGGGGCCGATGGCCAACGTGCGGTTTGCCGCCGAGGTGCGTGCGCAGATTGCCGAAGCTGTCGCCGCCGGTGCCAAAGCACATATCGAGACCTTTGCCGAGGATGATGGGGGCGCATATCTGACGCCCCAGATCCTGACCAATGTCACCCACGACATGCGCGTCATGCGCGACGAGAGCTTTGGCCCGGTGGTGGGCATCATGCCCGTCAAGGACGATGCCGAGGCGATTGAGCTGATGAACGACAGCCAGTTTGGCCTGACCGCCAGCCTGTGGACCGCTGATCTGGAGCGCGCCACAGCCGTGGGTGATCAGATTGAAACTGGCACCGTGTTTATGAACCGGGCGGATTACCTCGATCCGGGCCTGTGCTGGACCGGGTGCAAAGACACCGGTCGTGGCGGTGGTCTGTCGATTATCGGCTATCACAATCTGACACGTCCCAAATCTTACCATATGAAAAAGGTCACATCATGAGCCTGACTGGAAACTGGTCTTACCCCACAGTGATGAAATTTGGCGCGGGCCGCATTGCTGAACTGCCCGCAGCTTGCGCTCAGGCAGGCATCAAACGCCCCTTGCTGGTGACAGACAAGGGGTTGGCGGATCTACCTGTTACCCAGGCCACGCTGGACATCATGGATGCCGCCGGACTGGGGCGCGCGATGTTTTCGCAGGTCGATCCCAACCCCAATGAGGTCAACCTTAACGCTGGTGTTGCCGCTTACAAGGCTGGCGGTCATGACGGCGTTATTGCCTTTGGCGGCGGCTCTGGTTTGGACCTGGGCAAGATGGTGGCCTTTATGGCCGGTCAGACGCGGCCCATCTGGGATTTTGAGGATATTGGCGATTGGTGGACCCGCGCCAATGCCGACGTGATTGCGCCGATCATTGCAGTGCCCACAACCGCCGGAACCGGCTCGGAAGTGGGGCGCGCATCAGTAATCACCGACAGTGTCAGCCATGTGAAGAAAATCATCTTTCATCCCAAGGTGCTGCCAGAAGTTGTGATCTGTGACCCTGAACTGACTGTTGGCATGCCCCAGTTCATCACCGCAGGCACCGGCCTTGATGCCTTTGCCCATTGTGTTGAGGCCTATTCCAGCCCGCATTATCATCCGATGAGCCAGGGAATTGCCTTGGAAGGTATGCGTCTGGTGGTGGAAAACCTGCCGCGTGCCTACGGCGATGGCACGGATATTGAGGCGCGTGCCAACATGATGTCAGCCGCCGCGATGGGGGCCACGGCGTTCCAAAAAGGGCTTGGTGCAATCCACGCCATGAGCCACCCCATTGGGGCCCATTTCAACACCCACCACGGCACCACCAATGCGGTGTGTATGCCTGCCGTACTGGAATTCAACGCGCCGGTAATTGCCGATCGCTTCGACAGGGCGGCGTCCTACATTGGCGTGCAGGGCGGGTTCGATGGGTTCCGCGCCTTCGTGCAGGAGTTCAACGATAGCATGAACATCCCCCGTAAGCTGTCTGAGATGGGTGTGACCGAGGCCAGCATTCCCGATCTGGTAGCAGGCGCCATCATTGACCCCAGTTGTGGCGGCAACCCGATTGAGCTGACCGAGGAAAACCTCGAAGGGCTGTTCCGCGCGGCTTTGTAAGCCTGCACATGTGCTGTACGCCTCGCCCGCAACCCAGGGCGAGGCCTGCTGCCTTTCTCGGGCGGGGGATTTGCGCGCTCATCCGAGTCGCAGGCTGGATGGTGTGACACCATAATACCGCTTCATCGCCCGTGCCATTGCAGCCGGGCTTTCATACCCATTGCGCAGGGCAATTTCGGCCACACTCAAGGTGCTGCCCTCTAGCATCTTGCGGGCGGATGACAGGCGTAAATGGCGATAAACCGTGCCAGGTGGAGCGCCTAGCCGGTTGCGAAAACGCCGATCCAGCGTCCGCGATTGGCACGACAACAGGCGCGATAACTCCAGCAGGCTTAGCGGTTTTTCCAGGTTTTCACGCATCAATGCCAGGGCACGCCGCACCGTTGGGTCTGTTACTGTTCCACGCTCGTGGATTGCATCTACTGGTGGATCGCCCTGCATGAACAACGCCTCGACATCCAGCCGCGCGGCCAGCCCGGCGTGATCGGCAATCAACCCCAAAGTCATATCCAGCGCCGACATCGCACCAGCGCAGGTGATGACCCGGCCATCACGCACCAAACGGCTGCGTTCTGCCTCGATTTGCAAAAACCGCTCCATGAATCCATCCATCAAGTCCCAATGTACCGTGGCGCGTCGCCCCTCAAGCAGCCCGGCTGAGGCCAACAACCACGGGGCGGTATCCATCCCCACAATGATGCGCGCCTTGGCCGAGGCCTGCCGCAATGCGCGGCGCATGTCAGGTGTGTCGTGATGTTCATGTCCGTAGCTGGACAATACAAATAGATAATCACACGGGGCCAAATCCGAAAGGCCGGCCTGGGGCAACACTTGCATCGCACTTGAAGACAAGGCCGCGCCCCCGTCATGTGTCAGGATTTGCCAGCTAAAAATCGGGGACCGGTTCAGCGTGTTGGCAGCGCGCAAAGGCTCCAGACAATTGGCCAGACACAGGTTTGAGAACTGATCAAATATCAGCAGTGCAATATGCACGGGCGGTGCATCTGGATTTGTCCATTGTGGCATGTTATTTGTCTATTACGGCAAATTGGCGACTCACACCAGAGCGTTACCCTGAGAGAACCCCCATGCTTTTCCGAGGATCTCACATGCCGCTCGAAATGAACCGCGAAGTTTTCATCACCTGCGCCGTCACTGGCGGAGGTGGCACACAAGACCGCAGCCCGCATGTGCCACGCTCGCCGCAACAGATTGCCGACAGCGCCATTGCCGCAGCCAAGGCCGGGGCGGCGGTGGTGCATTGCCATGTGCGTGACCCTGAAACCGGCGCCCCTTCGCGCGATCCCAAACTGTACCGCGAATTGACCGAAATCATTCGCGCCTCCGACACTGACGTGGTGCTGAACCTGACCGCCGGAATGGGTGGCGATATAATCTTTGGCGCGCCCGA
>Ga0209121_10005174_pt1 | contig 11906 bp, 11 predicted proteins | sample Cruoilmetagenom3_FD_187292 | JGI IMG/M metagenome (GOLD analysis project Ga0209121, IMG submission 187292) | Oil polluted marine microbial communities from Coal Oil Point, Santa Barbara, California, USA - Sample 3 (SPAdes) (version 2) | ecosystem: Environmental > Aquatic > Marine > Oil seeps ...
GTCAACAAATGGCGGCATAGGTATTACTGGTATTACTTCCATTAACCTTCTTATTAGTGTATCACGTGCAGCATCATCCTCAAAATCATCCATCTCATAAGGAATATATGCACCAATCCAGGTTAAACCACTATAAGCCAATCCTCCTGGTGTTGTATCACCCCAGGCACCACCATCACCATCAGCGATGAGCTGGAAGGCCGAAGATGCATCAATCTCATCCAATGGATCTCCAGTTGACCATGCCGTGGGAACGACAAAGTCAGGAAAGAAAGATGAAAATGTATAGGATGGCATTCCATCGGTTATTGGATTCCCTGGAATCCCAACTACTGTATCGATATCATCAGATGAGGAAAGGTCATCTCCAATATAAGTCCCATGAAAGATTCTATAAATAAATGCGGCGTCATAATAAGCAATATCATCACCCGATAGGAAAAGAGTATTTCTATCAGAGGAATCTGCTCCTGCCTTATAGGATAAGAACCCCTCTATCACTTTCCTCGCTGAATCGGAAATAGAACCTGTCTCAGCCCACCAGAGCTGACTCCAGAAAGGAGCTATCGAGTCACCGTAGGTCTCAAAATCATCATCATCCATCATATCATAGGTATAATCAAGGTTGGTAAATGCGTCAACTAATGCCTGTCCAACTGAAGATGAGGCATATACAATCAAGTCCTCTGATGAAGGATAAATACCATATACATAAACATATGGAGCGACTGGATCAGTGGAAGCATTTCCCAAACCATCGTATGCTTCTATATACCAGTTTATTCTGGTTCCTTTCAGTTGAGCAGGAATAGCTGCTGCAAAGGAATCCGTACCAATAATATTCATAGTGAGTTTGTTCCAGGAAGTAACATAGTAATACAGAAATGCTGAATCTACACCAGCAGGATCAATTATCGAAGCAATCACTGAATCATCCACACCATCATACCAGTGAGAAACAGGATATTCCAGAATAGAGATCGCAGGACCAATAGTATCTGGAGGAATAATCGCCTCCGGTCCTGTGACATCATCAATATACCACTCATCATCAAAGTCTCCCTGATACTTGAAGGCTAACCTGATTGTATCACCAATAAATGCAGATAATGTCTCTGCAAGTTCTTCCCATGCCGTGGTTCCTGGACCTAACGAATCCAATTCAAAGAAATTTGAAGTATCCGATGAAGCAGTCGTATCTATCCAGATTCCGTGATAGTAGTAATAAGAAGCGTAATAATTATACTGCCAGTATTTAAGCGTATCGTCTCCTGGAGTGATTATAAGCGGAGGTGTGATGAGCCATGAAGAACAGTACCCTGTCACATTATCATCGTTATGATAGGCTGAATATGTTCCTGAATGGACATAACTAGTGGTCTGCTGCCATCCATTGTTTCCACTAATAGCATTCTTGACTAAGAGCCAACCTCCAGGCGGAAAGACTCCCTCAAACCCTTCGCTCAAAGCTGCACGGGTCTCTCCAGTAATCACCGTTCTAACAGACTTAACACTCGGTCTATCCATCCTCACCGTAAATGGAGCTAACTTCATCTGCTGCTCCATTACATCAATCTCTTCCTTTGTCATAGGCTTTTTCACATCATAGGCGACCAAACTCATTCCAAGGAGTAGTGCAAGAAGTAAGGTTGTACGAACATACTTCATAAATACCTCCTTGTTATAAAGGTTTAACAGAATCAACTATTTTATTGTCGGATTGATTCCAAACCTTGATCAGACCCGGCCTCATCATAAGAGTAAAACTCATATGGTAAGGAATAATCATAGCAGTTTTTTAGAAGTTGTCAAGGGTGCGAAAATTATTGTTCCCCTCTTTTTCCCTCTCCAATCCATATCCTTTACCCGAACCGCGTTTACATAAACTTTCCCCGCCTTTTAATGTCCCTTTTAAGATTTCATCGATTGCATCATCAACCATGCCAGTTATCCCAACTATTGTTTTTATACCTAATTCATCAAAAAGGCCTCTTGCCCTCCTGCCTATCCCCCCTGAAATAATGCACTCCACACCGAGACCCTGCAAAAACTCAGGTAAGAAGTTTGCCCGATGGCCAGGATTGGCAATTACTTCCTTACTTTTAAGTTTATCATCTTCAATTTCAATAATCGTGTATTCAGGGCATCTTCCAAAATGGGCTGCAACAATATTACCATCTGTAGAGATTGCTATTTTCATTTACTTACCTCCTTTTCATAATTTTATCACAAAAACTATCATCTCACAAAGTGGAAATTACTCCTTATTCTTTATGGCCTTCCTGTAATGCGTTCCTCCCTTTCTAAGTAATACAGAACCACATTTAGGGCATTTCTGCTCCATACATTGCATTCCTCTCCTATGGGGCATCTCGAATCCACATTTTATACACACGCAGGTGCCGCCACTGCCAAGTCCTTCGCCCCCGAGTCTACCCTGCCCTGAACCCTGACCTCTTCCGCTATCCTGAAACATCTATTCCTCCTTTCTCATCTTTATCATTACCAATGCACCCTTTCCATAACCATCCCGGATTTCATCGACTTTTTCAAGTTCTGAAGGTTTATGGTATCTCTCAAAGGGCTCTATTTTGGACATAATCTAAAGCCTGTTGATATTATTTTTCCTGATTTAGGAGTATATCCCATATCTTTTTAATCTCATTCGTAACTTCATTATCTATGAAATCAACGACGGGTTTAGCTTCAATCATTGCCTTTGTAACAACTCTATCATAGGGGATTTTTCCTGCAATGATTATATCTTCATTCTTGCATCGCCTTTCAATCCTTTCGGTAATTTCAGGGTTGATATCAAATTTATTAATGCAAACAGATGTTCTTACATTAAAATGCCTGGTGAGTTTAATAACCCTTTCTAAATCATGCTCTCCTGAAAGTGTCGGTTCTGTAACTATTAATGCCTTATCAGCCCCTGTAATAGACGCAATAACAGGACAACCAATTCCCGGTGAGCCATCAATAAGGATTAAATCACTGTCATTCTTTTCAGAAAGAGCAGATGCTTTCTTCCTAATTTCTGTAACCATCTTACCAGAAGTGCCTGCCCCTGGATATAAATGCCCATAGAAAAATTGGCCATACTTTGTATTAGCAGTTATTATCCTACCAGTTACTACATTCTTTAGAGAAATAGCCCCCGTAGGACACACAAACTCACACACCCCACATCCTTCACATTTTATATCTTTAATTCTGGAATTATCTATTGCATCAAAACGACAGTACTCCTCGCAAATATTACATTCTGTACATTTATCTTCATCAATAAAGGCTATTTTTTGACCTGAAAATTCTTCTTCCTTTTCCACTTCCGGAACCAATATAAGAAATAGATTTGCCGCATCAACATCACAATCGCATATAATCGTATTTGAAGATAATGATGCAAATGAAGCCACAAGCGTAGTCTTACCCGTCCCACCCTTTCCACTGATTACTACAATCTCTTTCATCACTGAATCCTATTCTCCAGGACAGGAACCCCTATATCTTAAGTGTAGTATCAATTCTTTCATACATTTCCCTGAATTTTGACTCGTATTCAGGCATTACGGAGATTAAACTCTCCCCCCTTGAATATGCTTCTGCTACTTCCCGCTTGAAGGGAATTTCCATCAAGATATCAATTTGATTATCACGACAATATTCTCCTACTCTTTTATCGCCTATATCGGACTGGTTGATAACAACTCCATACTTTATATTCATCTTCTTAACCACGGACACCGCCAAATTCAAATCATTCAAACCAAAGGGCGTTGGTTCAGTCACAAGAATACAAAAATCACTACCCTCAATGGCTTCGATCATTGTGCATGATGTTCCGGGTGGTGAATCTATAATAACAGTCTTATCTTCCCGAATATAGTTTTTCAACCTTTTTATGACAGGTACGGCAGAAAGTTGTGCGACATCAAGAACGCCGTGGAGGAACTCTATTCCATTGGCTTTCCCTCTCTCGATCCTACCTATAGATTTTTTATATTCCCTTATTGCCTTCTCCGGGCAAACAATCTCACAGCCCCCGCAATTGTGGCATAAATCCGGGAAAATCAGGACCTGTTCTTCAGAGACAAAAATGGCATTATATTGACAGAACTCTGCACATTTACCACAAAAGTTACAGGAGTTATAATCTATTTTAGGAACCATAACATCGACATTCCCTACTTCTTTGAACGTGGGCTTTATAAATATATGAGCATTGGGCTCCTCAACATCAGCGTCAATAAACTGGGTACCTTTAAGAGAGAATGCAAGCCCCACTGCTACTGTTGTTTTACCTGTTCCGCCTTTCCCGCTCGCAATAGAGATTATCACAGATTAACTATTGTACTACTTTAAACTGATAGCCTGAGTGGGACACACATTAAGACAGATGCCACATCCAGTGCATGTATCTTTATCAATCTCCGCAATATCATTCAGGGTAATAGCATTCACTGGACAAACATCAACACAAATACCACACCCTGTGCACTTTTCCTGATCAAGAACAGCTTTTAACTTCGTGATCCTTGTCTCGTCCCTCACCGAAAAAGATCTATTCCCATATTGTCTTATACCTGTACCTCCACCAATCCCCCTTCCACGACCCAATCCTTTCCCTCTTCCTGTTCTAGGTCCTAACCCATTTGGGCCTGTTCCATCGCCACGCGGCATATAATCCTCCTTATTTTAATATATAACGATTATTACTTAACGCCTTCCAAACCCAAAGTGCGGTGGAACGCTCGGCCCTTTGGCTAATTCATACTCGCCTTTAATGAATTTATCAATTGCTTCCCTTACAGTTCCACTTACACCTATTGCTATTCCTATTTTGGCTGCGGAGAGTACACTCATTGCATTTGGACCAACATTCCCTGTTAACACTACCTCTGCTCCCTTATCATTTATCAGTTGAGCAGCTTGAACGCCGGCACCTCCTGATGCTTGTGTTGCTTCATTTAATATTGCCTCAAATTTCTCAGTCTCGGTATCGTAAAAAATAAAATATTCACATCGAGCAAAACGCCCATCTATATTGGAATCAAGATTATTTCCAATAGAACTTATTGCTAATTTCATTTACTTACCTCCTTTTATTTTTTGCCACATAGACAGGAGAGTTCACAGAGAAAGCAGTAATCAGTAGTCAGAACCCCCAAACCATACAAATTTTAGACACACATCACCACAAAATTTAAACACAGATTTACACTGATATCAACTGATTAAAAACACACACCACCAAAGGTTATGCCACGGTAAACTCACGGTTGATTCTTAATAAAAACTCATACCCCCCAAAAAATAGACACAGATTTACACTGATATTAACTGATTAAAAACCCTAACCCCCAGCGGAATCTAACCGCAGATGAACACAGATATGTCGCTTCGCTCCAGTCTTTCAGTCCTAAGTCATCAGTCATTAATCTATAGTCAGTGTTCTACTCCGACCAACTCAACTACTCAACCACTTAACTATATTATTCGACTCTTGACTAATTCCCACATATCACATATCACTTATCACATACCACGATAGTCCTAACATATTTCTCTGCTTGCCCCGTAGGGAGGAACGACCGTACTGGGGTGCCTCTGTGGCTATTCCTCTCCTTCTTCTGTCTCTATTTGCCTATTATTTTAATTTTGCTTCTTCTAAAGTCAAGGGAGAGAAATTTGAATTCCCGAAATTTCTCTCCCTCATTTCCCTTTTCGATGTAATACCTTTACTTCTTTTTCCCTCTTTCCGCCAGTTCTTTCAGTCTTGCCTGAATATCTTTTAGCTGCCCTTCAATTATAGAGCGTTCTTCTTCCAGATAAGACTTTTCCTCCTCAGATGTTGGAGGTGATGCATATGGGGAAACAGGATATGGATAAGCACCATATGGCGCCATAGGCATACCAACTCTGTACCCCATTCCTCTTCCACCTCCCCAGGCTCTACCTCTTCCACCTCCCCACGGATAACCTCCTCGGCCTGCACCATAAAAACCTCTACCTGGTACTGGATTAAGATATCCGGGAACTGAATAGCCAGCACAATAACCCGCAGCTCTTCCAGTCATAGGCCCTAATCCTGCTGGACCTGTTCTATCTCCCCATGGCATAATATACCTCCTTCTTTTTTAAGTTTTTATAACCTAATTGCCAAATCTTCACTCTTTTCTCTCATTTCTAATTATGAACTATAGTGCATAATTAATAATATGCGTTATGATTCATTTGTCAACCCCCTCTCCCGAAAAAAAGTCGAGAGCCCAGTGTCGAATTTAGGATTATCGCGGTATGTGATAAGTGAACATAATCGTGATAAGTGATATGTGGTATGTGATATGTGGGAACGGGCTTCCCCGGCCTCGCCTTGCGAAGCGGGGCGGGCTGCCCGTGATCATCGAGGCTGGAAAGCCTCTCCCACAAGATTAGTCTAGAGTCGAATGATATAGTTAAATGGTTAAGTGGTTGAGTAGTTGAGTGGGTCGGAGTAGAATACTGACTATAAACTAATGACTTAGGACTAAAAGACTGGAGCGGAGTGACATATCTGCGTGTGTCTGCGGCTAATTTTAAGTTTCTAGCAACGTTTTGTAGGGGTTTGATTTATTGAACCCGAGGCAAAAAAAGGGCGTGATAAATCACGCCCCTACACTTAATTTCTGTGTGGTGTGTGTTTTTTACACAAAAAAATTCTTCCCTGTGTCCTCTGTGCCTTTGTGGCTATTGAAAGGTGTGGGGAGGCTCAAAAGGCAGGTCAGGCAATCTCCTGTAATTTATAAAGCGTTCTATATATGCCTTCCTCTTTAATAAGTTCTTTGTGGGTTCCTCTTCCGACAATTTCTCCTTTATGTATTACCATTAAAGAATCTATCTGCTTCAGAGTTGCAAGTCTATGCGCTATAATAAGGGATGTTTTTCCCTCTATCATTTTGAATAAAGCTTCCTGTATCAACCATTCGGTTTCAGGGTCTATATTTGCAGTTGCTTCATCTAAAATGAGGATTGGTGAATCACTTATTAAAGACCGTGCAAAGGTAACCAGTTGTTTTTCTCCTGTTGAGAGTCCTCCGCCTTCTTCTGTAACCGTAAGGTCCAACGAGATATTTTTTCTATCCATTGCTTTATTAAGATTAGATACAAAAAGAGCTCTATCCAATGCATCTTTCTCTGGCTTTCTCCAGAGATTGACGTTTTTCCTTAGGGCACCGGAGAAAAGGAAAGGCTCCTGGGAAACAGTAGCTATATGCTTTCGGAGGTATCTTTTATCCATATCTCTGATGTCAACTCCACCGACTTTAATCAAACCCCTGTTCAAATCATATAGACGAAGGAGAAGTTTGATTATTGTTGTCTTTCCCGAGCCTGTATATCCAACTATTCCTACCTTCTCTCCCCTTTCGATTCTAAAGGATATATCCCTTAGAGTCCATTCATTCCCATCGTAAGAGAACCAGACATTCTCAAATTCAATATCTCCTCTTATTTTGGGATTTGACGCTACCACTGGATTGGGTATCCTATCGTCATTTTGTAATATCTTATATATGCGTTCACCAGCAGCCATTGCAGATTGCATTATGTTAAATTGTTCGCTCAATTCCCTGATCGGTTGAAACAATCTTTCAAGATAGGAGATAAAAGCTACGAGTGTTCCAAAGCTAATTATTCCTGATATTATTCCCTTTCCTCCAAACCATATCAGAGCAGCTATTCCAAGAGAACGGATTAGACTTATCATAGGACGGAAGATCCCAAAAACCTTTACCATTTTGAAGGTTGTTCCATAATAATCATCATTAATTAGAGCGAATTCCGCCTCTTTTCTATCTTCTTGAACAAATGATTGAATTACAGAAATACCTGATATACTCTCTGAGATGTGTGAGTTTATTATGGCGAGTTTTTTACGTATATTCCTGTATATTGTCCTTGCTTTGATTCTAAAAACAAAAGTCAGGTATATAACCAGAGGAAGAATCGCAAGGACAACCAGGAATAATCTGGGACTCATAAATAGCATCACTCCAAGAATTCCAATGATGGTTAGTATTTGAGAGCCAATGTATACCAGGACCTCAGAAAAGAACTCGCTGAGTGCTGCAACATCATTTGATACTCGGGTAACAAGGCGCCCAACCGGGTTCTTCTGGAAGAAATTATAAGCAAGAGAGGTATATTGTTTTATCAGGTTTTCCCTTATATTGTAACTGATTTTCTGGCCTATTAACTGGATTTGATAAACCTGAATAAAGGATAAGATGAATATTGAAAAAATAAGCGCTAAATAAATTAGAGCAAGTTTCTTTATACCAGCAAGCGCGCCCCTACGTAATTGTAGACGCTCGGAAAAAGAAAGCTCTTTCATATCTGTTGTTAGAACAATACAAAAATCATCAGTTTCTAAATGATTTACTTCCTTTATTACCTGCTTTACCCCATCCGACTTCTTTATAAGGTAATAATTATTCCTGGATATAACTCCTCTGTTTTCCAGTCCACCTTTGGTGCTCTCTTTTATTCCGGAAAGATCCATAAATATACGGTTGTCCGACCTTATAAATGTACTCTTATTGAATCTTTCCGGCATTTCCTCCGCCTGGAGGACTTCCTTGCCTGTAGGCGATATGTAGCGGTCAATACCTATTTTGTAAATATAGGGAAGGACAAGATTGAAGCCAGTTAAAAGTAGAAGTAGGAGAAAGTTCAAGGCGACTATTTTCCAGTATGGTTTTATGTAACTCAACAGCCATCTCATTATTGTGGAATCATAAACCTTCCCAACTTTATCTTCTTCGAAATATGAATGAGTCTCTCCAGGCATTATTCGAGAAGTTCCTCCAGTTTTTGTTTCTCATAGAGCCGTGTATATAGTTTCCCGTTATTTATCAATTCTTTATGAGTGCCTCTCTCGGTTATTTCACCATTATCCATCACAAGAATCTCATCTGCATCCTTAACAGCGGAGAGCCTGTGACTTATCAGTATTGAAGTCCTTTGAGTTAGAAAGTCTCCGATATTCGCCATTATTGCCTTTTCCGTATGTGAATCAACAGAAGAAAGAGCATCATCAAATATTAATATTGGGGGATTCAATATTAAAGCCCTTGCTATGGCGATACGTTGTCGTTGACCCCCTGAGAGGTTCATCCCCCTTTCTCCCAGGAGGGTATCAAAACCATTCTCCATCTCCATTATTTCCTGATAGATCTCGGCTTTCTTTGCCACCTGAGTGATTTCTTCAAGAGATGTTTTTGGTTTACCAAAAGCAATATTATCTCTTATGGTAGTTGAGAATAAGATAGTTGATTGAGGCACCAGGCCTATCGATTTTCTTAGATTCTCCAGCGAGAAATTTCCTATGGGTTTACCATCTATATAAATCCCTTCGGCATCATAATTTCTCCAGAGAAGGTTTACTATAGTGGTTCGACCGGCAGCAGTAGTCCCGACAATTGCTGTTCTCTTATTTGGTTCGAATTGAACGTTTATTCCCTTGAGTACGGATGCTCCATTGTAGCTGAAATAGAGATCCTTGAATTCTATTATTCCTTTCTCTACTTTTTCCTTTCCCCTGTCTTTGATTTCAGGTTCCATTGTTAATATTCGATTCAGTCGCTTAAGAGAAGCAGTTCCTCTCTGAACCCTATTTATTACAATACCAATTGCTATCATTGGCCATATCAGGATATCGAGGTAACTAAAGAATGCGACAAAGGACCCAAGTGTTATCTTTCCTGTAATGACATCCCGACCGCCAAAGAATAATATGATACTAAAGGCAATTTCAGCTAAGAAGAAGATTATAGGACGAAATCCTGCCCAGTGTTTAATCAAGTCCATACTTCTATTAAAATATTCCTCATTTGTTTTGTCAAAATCATCGATGGCTTCTTTTTCCTGGACATAGTTCCTTATTATGTGTATACCAGTTATGAATTCACGGACTTTCCCCGAAAGGAGTGAAAAACCCTCCTGTGAACGCTCGAATTTTATATGTATTATTTTTCCAAAATAATAGGTGCAACCAGCAATAAATGGCCCGACGATGAGCGCATATAGGGTAAGTGTTCTACTGATATAAAACATCATCACAAGAGCCACAAGGCCCATAAATACAATATCGGCTGCTATGACTACCCCGAATCCAGCGGCTTGTTGAACTGCTCTTACATCATTTGTAGCACGTGCCATTATGTCTCCTGTGTCTGTTTGGTGGTAGAATCGAGCGCCAAGAGACATCAGGCGATGGTAGAAGTCTTTCCTTAAATCCCTTTCTAACATTCGAGAAGCCCCGATTATCATGACCCTCCAGAAAAATCTGAAGACGAGCACTAATAATCCGAGCCCGATAATAATTAAGGCATAGAATGGTAAAGAATGAGATAGGGGGAGATTACTCAAATCATCTATGACAAATTTTAGAATCCATGGAACCACCATTTGAGCTCCATCCACAATAAGAAGGAAGACAAGCCCTTTGCCCAATCTGGTTTTTTGTTTTAGCAAGAGTCTACAAAAGTCTTTAAATTCTTTCATGATAGTGATATTGATAGATTTTTATCTTCCTTTGTCAACCTATAATTAACTTAACAACCCCATTTTCTCTCGCCTGGATGCAAAGGGGTTCAGTCAAATAGTTTAATAGTAAAATTGCTAAATAGGGAAATGGACAAAAATGGAAGACAACAACTCAACTATTAGACTTTACTTATTAATTCATTCACTTATTGTCGATGGTTGCAAAGAGTTCGATATTTAATAATATTCTGGCATAGGAAATAAATTCTATGATACAAAAAGAAGGGGACAACTTAAAAAGAGTTATAGTCTGTAGTCCTGAATTTGAATATTTCAGGGTCGAGAATCTCAAAGTTCATAACATTACCGATATTCCAGATGAAAATAAAGCAAGGGAACAACATAACGAGTTAAAGGCAGTACTTGAGGATTTCGGGAGTGAGGTTATCGATATCCCCGAACTTAATAACCATCCAAATTCAGTCTTTACGAGGGATACTGCCGTATGTACTCCGGAAGGATATATTGAGTTAAGAATGGGTTTACCAAGCAGAAGGGGAGAGGAGAACTGGATGTCAAAATTCTTAAGTTCACTTGGATATCATAGAGCAGGAAATATAGAAGAACCAGGAACAGTTGAAGGAGGAGATGTCATATTGAGAGATAGAGTTGCCTTTATTGGGAAATCCAGAAGAACCGATAAAAAGGGAATAGAACAGATATCAGCACTGCTTAAAAAGATGCAATATGAAATAAGAGTGGCAAATGTTCCATCCCCTTATTTACATCTTGGTGGTGCAATGAGCATTCTTGGTAGGGGATATATACTCTGCTGTAAAGGGGTATTCCCAGAGGCTTTTCTCAATGGTTTTAAGGTGATTGAACTCCACTCTCAAACATTTGTAAGTGGGAATGTGATTACCCTAGGCAATGGGGAAGTAATTGCGGAGGTATCCAATGTAGAGGCGACCCAAAAGCTAAAGCAAAACGGCTTTATAGTCCATATAGTTGACCTTTCGGAATTCATAAAAGGAACGGGGGGGCCGAGTTGCCTTATAATGCCACTTGAGAGGGGATAGATGAAACCGCAGATGGACACAGATAGATACTAATAAAAAGCACACACCACCCAAGGAATAGACACAGATTAACACAGATATCAACTGATTAATATAAACTAAGAACACTGAACTCAGAACTAAATTTTAGACACAGATTTTCACTGATGTCAACTGATTAAAAACCCCTAACCCTTAAACCTAAGACCTAAGACCCAAGTGTCAAAGACATGAACATCGCTTACAGATTTTAACCAATTAGAAGGACATGTACATCGTTTACAAATATCAATATTTTTTAGTATAAATAGGGGATCT
>Ga0209121_10005175_pt1 | contig 11906 bp, 12 predicted proteins | sample Cruoilmetagenom3_FD_187292 | JGI IMG/M metagenome (GOLD analysis project Ga0209121, IMG submission 187292) | Oil polluted marine microbial communities from Coal Oil Point, Santa Barbara, California, USA - Sample 3 (SPAdes) (version 2) | ecosystem: Environmental > Aquatic > Marine > Oil seeps ...
GTAAAACTTCCAATTATTGATATACTCATTACTAATACTATTAACCATAATAAAGATCTTTTCATTTGTTAATTCTCCTTTCAAATTAATTTACTTTCTTGTAATCTTGTAATAAAATCCTTTTGAGATTTGTTTACCAAAATCCTAAGCGGGATTACCAGTTTAAAACTAAACAAATCTCATTCTTCTCTTTTCATTACACCTCCAATCTTTATTCTCTTTTTATTTATTATTTTTTTATCATTATCACCTCCCGTCTACTGCTTCTCCCCTCTTAAAATACTTCCTATGCTATTTTTATATATAAATTTATCTATCTTGCTAATTTAGAAATATCCTTTCCCTCTTTAGAGACCTCTTTTTTTCTTATTCCATAAGGAAAACCTTCGTTCAATAACTTATCAACTGCAAAAAAGGAAGCTCCCACCACGCCTCCATCCTCTCCTAATAAAGATAGTTTAATCTCAGGCAATTTAAATGGTATAACTCCTTTGACAATACTTTTAAGTGGATCTATGAATAAATTATTTACTTCTGGCATAGTACAAATATCTCCACCTATTATTATAATCTGGGGATTAAGAATTAAAGTTAGATTTATAATAATAATAGCTAAATGTTCAACGACCTTCTTAATAATTTCATTTGCTATAGAATCACCAAGGCTTGCAGCTTTGCACACAATAGAGGAGTCTATCTTAGTTAAGTCACCTGAAACGATTTCTTTCATTAAGGTTTTTTTACCATTTTTTATAGCCTTTGCTGCTTCCTTTTCAAAACTTCTAGGCGATGCAACTTCCTCCATATACCCTTTAATTTTATAAGTAGAATATAGATTCTCTATTCCTGCTATTATAAATGCAACTTCTCCTGCTGCGTAATACGAACCTCTAAATATTTGGTTATCAATAATTATTCCTGCTCCAATTCCTTCACTTACTTCTAGAAATACTAAATCACTAAATCTCTTTCCCTCACCACAATAATTATCTCCCATTGCCGATATATTTGTGCTATTATCAATATATATTGGTAAATTAAATTTCTCAGACAAAATTTCTTTTAATTTCAAACCTTCCCAACCTTCAAATAAAGGTGCACTTTTAATTTTTCCTGTATCAATATCTATATCTGCAGGTACTCCCAAGCATATTGCTTTTAATGGAATCTTTTTTTTCTTCTTACCATCATTTAAATTAGCCTTATCAATAAATAATTCAATTTCTTTTATTATTTTATTTAAAAGTTTTTTATCCTTATAAAAAATTTTAAACCCAACATGTTTTTCTAATATATTCCCACCAAAATTACATCTAGCCATTCTTATTTTATCTTTTCCTAAATCAACTCCTATAACACATCCAATATCTGAATTAAATTTAAGCTGTGTTGGTCTTTTGCCGCCAGTTGATTCATCTTTTCCTATCTCAATTACATATTCTTTTCTAATAAGTTCATCAACAATTTTTGAAACTGTTGGAGCACTTACCTTAAGATCTCTTGCTACTTTAGCACGATAAATAGATTTATTTTCTCTTAAGTAATTAAAAACAATAGATTTATTTATTTCGTTCTGCATCTTTGGTCTCACAGTGTTGTAAAATTTTAACTTCTTAGTAGTCATTTCCTTCTCATCTTTTTATATGATTTATTTAATATATCAATACAATTATATAAATATAACAATAGTAATTAACAAAATTAAACTAAAATCTAATAATCTCTTAATAAAAATATTATATATAAATTATATACTTAATTAACTTAATTTATACTTGCTTAACTAAATTAACTTTGCTAAAATAATTTAACATTTATTTTTTCTGTTGTCAACACTAAATTTGAAAAAATTTTAGTCACTTAAATTAATTATATAATAGGAGGAAAAGTGAGAAACAAAAGTAAAGTTGCTCCAGGCTGGTGGGATTATACAACATTAAACGAAGATATTTTAAATGAAGTCGAAAGACTAACTTTAAAAGACGTGGTTGAACTATCAAGAACAGGATTTGAAATAAAAATATACGATACACTGGAATCCTTTTATATTGCTGAAGCACTTGAGTATGTAAGTACCTGGAAAAAATCCACAATTGATAATCCTAAGGGAATATGTGGACCAATAGGACCTACTGAACAACTACCTTTGATTGCTCAAATTGTTAATGACTTAGATATTAATATAAAAGATGGGCATTTTTGGGCAATGGATGAGTGGTTTATAAATAATCAGGAGATACCAATATCACATCCATTAAGTTTTGCAAGAACAAATATGGAACTTTGTTTTAATAGAATTAGAAAAGAGCTTAAAATGCCTGGCAAAAATTTGCATTTTTTAAGATCGGATAATATTGAAAAATATTCAAGATCTTTTGATGAGATTGATTGCTTAATCATGCAAGGAGGTCAGGGTGAAGCAAAACATTGGGCTTTTAATGATCCAGTAAAAAGAGAGGGAAGATATAAAGAAAATCCACCAAGTCCTGAAGAATATAAAAAATTTGGCACAAGAGTGGTAGACCTTCATCCTATAACTATTATTCAAAATGCGAGAACTTCTGGGGGCGGAGCTGTCTACAGTATACCTTTACAAGCCATAACAGTAGGCGCTATTGAAACATGGAAAGCAAATAAAATATCAATATGGCATGCAGGCAATCATGACAATCCTTTTGGAATGAGACTTACAGCTTTTATGATATCAAAAAAAATACCAGATTCTTCAGTGCCAATATCACTACTTTCCGATCATCCTAATGTCGTTTTTAATTTTTATAGACCAGCTTTAGAGATTTTACAAACTGGTTTACATTAAATATTACGAAAGTTTTAGTCCAATCAGGAAAGCAGTAGAGGCTTATCCTGAAGAAGAAAGCCTAAACTACGGGACAGCACTTATTGCTGGAGTTGGGAGCGGAATATATAAATCTCTTTATATAGATTTAAAGGATGATTTTAGGAAATTAGGAGCTCTATAATAGTTGTGGAAATAATAAATCTATACTTTTTTTAAAGGAATCTTAACCATTCTTATAGCTCTTTTAAAAATTGATTATAATCATCAATAGTAATTTCTATTTCTTTTAGAACCTCTCTTATTAAAGGTCTTGATAAAACTCTTCCTCTATGATGAGTAAGAGTAGTAAATCTTCCATCAGGATGCCTATAAAATACGTGACCACCTTTCTGACGAACCTTTACAAAGCCAATTAAGAATAATAGTTTCTCCATTTTTTTAGCATTAACAATCTGAAGTCTACTCAACCATTCACCTCAACTTGTTGAATTCCCACAAAATCCGGTAACTTTTCTCTGGTATCAGAATCCATTTCTTCCAAGCATAATTCAATTACTTCTTTAAGATTCTCCTGGAGTTCATCTAAGGTCTCAGCCTGAGTATGAGCACCAGGAATTCCTGGGACGATTGCAACATATAATTTTGTCTCTGGATCTCTCTCAATATATGCAGCTATTTTATACATCTAAACACCTCCAATTCAAAACCCCCTCCCACTCTCCACTTAAATAAATCTTTTTGAGAAGAATTCTTCAACTCTTATACTATCATAGTTGACTCAGAAAAATACACTTTACATTTTAACAAATTTGAAAAAACAAACAAAATTAATTAAATACCTTCTTTTTCAACTGATTGCTCAAGTGCCAGGAGAAACTTTTTTACATTTTCTCCTCCGCCTGAAAACTTTCCTATACTACCATCACTTCTAATTACCCTATGGCATGGGACTGCTAACATTACTGGATTTTTTCTCAAAGCTGAACCAATTGCTCTGCAGGCATCAGGATGACCAATAAGTACTGCTAACTTTTTATAACTAATAGTTTTCCCATAAGGAATAGATATAAGTCTGCTTAAGACTTTTTTTTCAAATTCTGTCCCTGTTATAAACTTGGGTTTCAGGTTAATCTTTCTAACATTACCATCTAAATAATTTCCAATAGCAGCTTCAATTCTACCTGATTTTTTTTCATTAAAGGTCAGTTGGCCCAGGCTCTTATTTTTATCCTTAAGCTTTTCTAAATAATCCAGGTAAGATTTTCTATTGTTTCCCATAAATATAACATTTATGCCATTACCACTGTCTTCCCATAAATAATACATAATTCCTATTTTAGTTTTAAACTTAGATCTATTTATTACCATGAATTTTATAACTTATTATGACTTAAGTTTACGAGCTAAATACAAGGAGCCCTGATATTGGGCTATATCGTAAATTCTATTTCTATTTATTTACTATTTATCTTAACAAAGTATTCAATGGTTCTATCATAAGTCCTCTCTGCTTTTTCATCAAAATAACAAGCTGGCAGTTCTCCTCTTTCCCTATGGTAGGCAATACACTCACAGCATATACCTTTTTTTTCACAAGGATAAGTACAGTTACAAACTTTTAGATTTTCCTCTTTCCTGCATTCCACTAATATGTTTCCTTTCACACTCTTTATTATTACTTTTATAAAGTTTTAACCTTTACCTCTTATTAATTTTTTTAATTACTATAATCCTGATTTTAAAATTTCCTTTAATCAAAATCTGCATATATTTCCCCAAAATCTATATTTGATATAATTTTTGATCTGTATTTCTCTCTCAGGTTGATTTTCGCATACAGAAGATCTTCATTTTGTATGCCATTCTTCAAAGATAGATATGCCTCAATAAACGCAGCAAGATCATCTGCTCCTTTGACAAGTTTACCATCTCGCATGTTATTATTAGTAAATTCATTTTCTGTAAACATCTTCATTTCAGCATGCCACTGCTCTGGTATTAGTTTATATATTTTTTTCTCCATTTCCTGGTGCTCGTAATCTTTTATTAAATCATCAAGTCCCTTAACTGATTTCTTCACAGGATTGATTATGTCTCGAGTTAATACTTCAGGCAAATCATGGAAAAGCCCTGTAAAATAATTATTTATACATCTTTTCCTGTCTGCTTTTACTAGATAAGAAAACAAATATGAAAATATTGCAACGATCAGCATATGGCCCAGCACAGATGTTTTAGGAACTCTATACAGGTGGCTCCACCTTATTTGAAAACGCAGCTGACCACATATATTTACAAAATCTGTTAGCTCTTTTGAATTTAGCAGCTCTTTCATGCTTTTTAAATCATTGTACTTTTCCTGACTTATACGAATATTTTCACTAATTTCTTCAATTTGATAACCATCAGGATTGCCTCTCCTGATTATGTCAAATTCCCACTTAGTGACATAAAAATGAGCAGCATCAATAATACTGTGGCTTAAACTTTCCCTGTCACCCGTAAGATAGTTTTTGAAACGTTTGCAGAAATCTCTACCCAAATGAGAAATAACCGGGCTTATTTTAGCATAAACCCACTTATTTAACTTTTCATACTCATCTCTATTTTCTTTTATTTTATGAAAAAGAGGCGGCTTTAAGTCAGTTAGCACTATTCGCTGAAGAAACTCGAATAACCCAGCTTCTATTATCTCTATCCAATCAATATCTTTTTTACTGATATCTTCTTCACATTTTCCCAAAACATAAGCAACTATCATTTTATGAGCTTGCTTATCCAGTTCCGTTAGTTCTATAGTACGTATTTGGTCGTTCCATCTTTGCATACTTGCAGCTTCATAAATTTTTAACAGCAGTGGTTTTCTGATCATAATAACCCTATCCTTTTTATAAAAATAACTTAATTATTTATTTTAAACTTATTTTAATAAAATATTTATACTTAATAATCCATCATTTCTAATACTCAATTCCCTTCTTAGCCCTTATTCCTTTATTGAAAGCATGTTTTATTTCTTTCATTTCAGTTACTGTATCAGCAATATCTATTAATTTCTCTGGAGCACTCCTTCCAGTAAGTATAATTGAAAGCCCGGCTGGCTTATTTTTTATAAGGCTAATTACATCTTCCAGTTTTAAAAGTCTGTAATCAATTAAATTAATTATTTCATCCAATATTACAATATCATATTGGTTGCTGTTAATTTTAGAAGCTGCATATTTAAAAGACTCTGACGCATTATCTATTTGTTCCTGTGTTATCATCAGCTTACCATCTTTAAAATCTATAAAACCCTTGCCTAATTGCTCTATTTCTATCAGGGGTTTTAATTTTTCTATAGTCTTAACTTCACCTGATTTCCATGAACCTTTTATAAATTGTAAAATAAGAATTCTCAAATTATGACCTGCTGCCCTTAAGGCAACACCCAGTGCTGCAGTTGTTTTTCCTTTTCCATTACCAGTATTTACCAGTACCAAGCCCTCCCTGACATTCTTTTTATATTTATCTTTTTGAGACTCTAATTTTTTCTTACTGCCTAAATTCATATATAATTACCTTTCCTGATCATTTCTCCTGAAATTTATTTTTATTATACCCCATACCTTAAAATTTTATAAAACAATTTCATATCCATATTCTCTCTGAAAATAGTTGCTAATTTATTATACTGCTCTTCTCTAAAGCTTTTATAAGATAAAGAATTACTATTAATATTGACAGCTTTTATATTATTTTTTTTTCTGAGAAGCTCCAAAATAATTTTTCTAAAAATAAAATTATCAAAAATTCCATGGATATATGTACCAAGTACTACACCACCGGTTTCATTATTAAATGAAACAGACCCATCGTCTATGTCTATTGTGCTATTCCCTCGGGATTTTATTTTAAAAAGAGAAATTACCTCTCCTGCCTTTCCTGTAATTTTTTTAGATATACCCATATGAATCTCGTACCCTCTCATACTTTCAACTTCCATTCTACTACCTTTAAACTTTCTATAAAGATATCTTAAATCAGGATTATTATTTAAAACTTCATCATTAATCCTGAAATCAACCTGGTAAGTATTTTTATCCTGCAGAAATTCCGTAGTTATATACAGCAGACCAATACCATCGATACTTTTAATATTTGACTCACTCCTAAATTTGTCCACAATTTTTTTCCCCAGCATTTGATATCCTCCACATATACCCATCACCATGGTACCTTCCCTGTACTGCTTCTTTATTTCTTCCTCCAATCCTGATCCTCTTAAATAAAGCAAATCATTTATAGTACTCTTGCTTCCGGGGAGAATCATCATATGGGGTTTTAATTTTTCTAGTTCTTGCCTGTTTTTAATATATATTAAACTTACACCCATTTCCAGTTCAAAAGCATTAAAATCAGTAAAATTTGAAATATGGGGAAGATAGATAACTCCAATTATTATCCTGCCATCTCTTTTATCCTTTTGGATACCATTTAAAATCAGCTTTTTAGCTTTCTCCCTTTCAAGATTTACAGAATCCTCCTCTTCTATGTGAACATCTTTAAAATAAGGAATAGTTCCTATTACCGGAATTCTTAATTTTTTATATACCCAATCCAAACCAGGCTCTAATAACCTTATATCTCCTCTAAATTTATTAATCAAAAGACCTTTTATATATTTTCTATAATGTCGGGGCAGTATTTTAACCGTTCCATAAAAACTGGCAAATATACCTCCTCTATCTATATCTCCAACCAATATTACAGGAGAAGAGGAAATTTCAGCTGTCCTCATATTTACTATATCATTTTTAAGTAAATTTACTTCTGCCGGACTTCCTGCTCCCTCTATTATTATAAAGTCAAACTTCTTTTTCAATTCTTTTAGTATCTCTTTAATTTTCCCCAAATAATAAATTTTCTTCCTGTCATATTCAACAGCACTCATATTCTTTACAACCTTGCCCATAAATATTATCTGCGCCTTTTCATCAGCAACAGGCTTCATCAGTATGGGATTCATATAAACTTCTGGCTCCAGCCCACATGCTTCTGCCTGAACTACCTGAGCTCTCCCCATCTCTCCGCCAGATGAGGTTACAAAGGAATTTAATGCCATATTTTGAGATTTAAAGGGACATACTCTGTATCCATCCTGTGTTAGCATCCTGCAAATTGCAGCAACTGCAATACTCTTTCCTACATGAGATGCCGTTCCCTGTATCATTATAGATTTTAAATTATTCTTAATCATATTATAAATACTTCAGCACTTCATTAATTGACTTAGCTACAGTTGCTCCTTCTTCAATTATTTTCTGGTAAAGTTTTGCTGCCTTTCCTCCAGTGTAATCTCTTTTTCCGATGCTTTTTTTATCTACTATAATAACTTTTTTCCCTAATCTTATTGCTTCTTTTACAGAAACCAAATTTGAAAAATTACCATGACCAAATTCAACTTCTGGTAGAATTACAATATCACTGGACTTTATAAATTCAAGGTTTTTATTTTGTGATGAAAGACTTATTGGAGAGAACGGAGCTTCGCTTACATATGGTATGTCAAGCATTTGTGAAGTGTCAATATCAGTATCCAGAGTATTTAGCACACCACAAGATATTTTATAGCCTCTTCTGTAAAGTAGGCTAAGTACTGGTGATGCAGCTCCCCCTCCACCAATTATATGAATCTTCAATGATTTATTTTCTGTCTTACGGTAAGTACCAAAACTGAGGCCTGGATCAAAAATAGGGCTCACATAAAGCTTATTAGTAACTGGATTTCTCCCTACAAATACATCGCTATGAAATACATTCTTTAAACTTTCCCTATTTATTATCTTTTCTGCATAACCAAAACTAAAAATTCTTCCTTCCTTCAGGAGCATTATTTTTTCACTATTTTGAATAGCCAGATTTATATCATGAAAAATTCCAATTATTGTCTTTTTCTCTTTTATGTTTAACCTTAAGAATAAATTCATAAATTCAATCTGGAAATTTATATCAAGATGTGATGTAGGTTCATCAAGCAGAAGTATTGGACTATCCTGAGCTAAAGCTTGGGCTACTATTACCCTTTGTTTTTCCCCACCCGAGAGTTCAACAAATTTTCTGTTAGCAAACTTCGAGATTTCAGTTTTCTCCATAACTTTGTTGATTACTTCAAAATCCTCTTTCCTCTCCCTTTTAAATCTTGAAATATATGGATGCCTTCCCATCATTACTATCTCTGCTACAGTAAAACTAAAGCCAGGATTCGTATACTGTGGAACAACTGCTATCAACTTTGCGATATCTTTTGAATTTAATGTAGTTATATCTTTTCCTTTTATCTCAATACTGCCTTCATATTCTCCCAAAACTTTACTTACAAGGTTTACCAGAGTGCTTTTTCCCGCCCCATTGGGTCCTAAGATTGAAATAAAACTTCCTTCCTTTACATCAAAGCTTATATTATCTAAAACTTTGTTTTGGTTGTAAGAGAAACTTAAATTTTTAATTGATAATATATTATGGTTTCTATTCATATCTCTAAAAATTATTTGACCTTATTAAAAAACTTGTTTTTTAGTCTTAACCAGCAAATAAAGAAAGAAGGGTACACCCACTATAGAAGTTATAATCCCTACAGGAATTTCTCTGGGCATAAGCACAGTCCTGGCCAATGTATCTGACACAAGCATCACTATACCTCCTGCGACAGCAGAAGTAGGATATAGTATTTTATGATCAGGTCCTACAATCAACCTTAAAATATGGGGGGTAATAAGACCCACAAATCCTATAATCCCACTGACAGAAACTGCAAGTGCTGCTATAAGTGAAGCCAGTATCAGTAATATTCTTCTTACTTTATCAGTTTGAACTCCCAGCTGAGTAGCTCTCTCATCCCCTAAGGATATGATATTTAAATCCCTCATATAAAACCCAGAAATTATGATAAGTACAATAACCATAGGAGCTAAAATATTAAATTTATACCATGATGCAGCAGTTAAACCACCCATAAGCCAAAAAATTACCTTTGCCAGATCATGAGCCCTAAATATCATAATAAACGAGGACATAGAACTTAGCATAGCACTAAGGGCAATGCCGGAGAGAAGCAGCGTGATTACTGAAGTCTTCCCCCTGATACTGGAGATGCTATAGACTAAAAATGTAGTGGCCAGTGCTCCCAATAAGGCAAATATAGTTGTAATAGAAATATTTAAAAAACTAATACTGGTAGCAAACAGAAGTCCAACAGTTGCCCCAAAAGCTGCTCCTGCAGAAACGCCAATTACAAAAGGATCAGCCATAGGGTTTCTGAATAACCCCTGAAAAATTACACCTGCACTAGCAAGTGCAATACCTACAAATATGGACAAGAAAATCCTGGGCAGCCTTATTTGTGAAATAACTATAATTTTCTGAGGACTTAGATCTTCAATATTAATAAAGTAATTAACCCCTGGAATAAAACTGGCTATAATCAAGCTGGTATCCTTTAAACTTACTTTTGCAGCTCCTATTGAAGCAGCAATTATAATAAGTATTATTAATACTATTAGCAGTATTAATATATACTTTAAAGTTTTTCTTCCAGTTCCCATTAAAATTTATATAAAAGTAAATACCAGATAATTAACAAACAAAAATAGCAGTTCTACGATCTCGCTTACTCCACCGGTAATATCTCCAGTTATGCCACCAATTCTTCTGGTAAAAAACCAGCTTACTGGAAATAAAAGTAAAAATAAGGTAGCAATAACCAGCAGCGCTTTGGTTAAGACAAATAGTACTAAATAAACACCTTCTAAATTATTTAAAAAACCAAAACTTCCTACATTACTTCCAGAATAGTATCCAAAAAACGTATATGAAATTAAAAATAGCAAAAATAGATATATGCTTGAAATATAAAAATTTTTCCTCCTGTCTTTACTATCTGTAAAGACTTTAGCCAGGCTGCCACTGCCCCGAGCATTTTTGTATCTTCCAATCAAATAAACCATACTCCATCTTCCGAATGCAGGCATAAAGATGATGGTTAAATAAAAAGTTAAAACATGTTTTAAATCAACATAAGATGAATAGTTGATTATAGTATTGCTATTGGCAACATTAGCTAAATAATAGATCGTAGAAATCTTTAGAATCAGTAGAAAAACTATAGCTAATATTCCGTACACCCCTACATCACTCTTCTTCATAATTCCTAAAATTTTATTTTTATCACTGCTGCCTGAAAAAGTGCCATCAAACATATCACTCAGACCATCCAGATGGGCTCCGCCGGTTATAACCACTTCCAGCGCTACAAGTAAAACCACAGATAGTACTACTGGTAAGAAAAAACTAACTGCACAATAGAATACAGATAGTATCAGACCTACAATAAGCCCGATTGCAGGAAAACAAATCAAAGAATCAGCTATCTGGTCTTTTTGCAAAATATATTTTTTGGGGATTTTTACAATTGTTAAAAATCCTAAAGCATTTACAAACTTGCTCATTACTTTAACCTTTGTTTTAGTCCTGCTATAAAAAGATAAACCTCATCTGAAGCTTCTGCTATTATTTTATTTACAATACCCATTAAGTCCCTGAAGATTCTCCCAAGAGGAAATGCGGGAACAACTCCCATGCCAATTTCATTTGAAACAATTATTACATTCAATCTGCTTTCTCTTAATTCTTCTAAGAAAGATTTAAAAAATGATATGACTTCCTTTTCTGCAACTCTTTCAACTTCATTTCTTATAACTTCAATAGAGTCTAATTTGTAATCATAAATTATTCTAAACAGCAGATTAGTTATACAATCAATGATTACAGTGTTGATATCTTCTTTTAAGATACTTTTTATAATATTTTTTATACCCTCTTTTTTTATATTTTCGTCATCAATTTCATAAGTTTTCCATATTTTAGGTCTTCTCTCCCTGTGAGAAGATATTCTTCTTTCCATTTCTTCATCAGTAATCTTTGAAGTAGCAATATATGCCACTCTATCAGAAAGAGACTTCGCCAGCTTTTCTCCATAACTGCTTTTCCCACTTCTCGCTCCACCAATAAGAAAATAAATCCCTGCCAAAAAAACTCCTCTTTCTAATAGTATGCTTGTTATTATTAT
>Ga0209121_10005176_pt1 | contig 11905 bp, 12 predicted proteins | sample Cruoilmetagenom3_FD_187292 | JGI IMG/M metagenome (GOLD analysis project Ga0209121, IMG submission 187292) | Oil polluted marine microbial communities from Coal Oil Point, Santa Barbara, California, USA - Sample 3 (SPAdes) (version 2) | ecosystem: Environmental > Aquatic > Marine > Oil seeps ...
ATCCACTTTCTATCACTTTTAAAATTCAATTCATTAATATATTAATATTATAATAATAATAGAAATAAAAAAAAGTTATAAATAAATTATCTTATATCGGACGGAAATATTCTATGTCCAATATTCTTTTTCGTGGCGTCTCTTTAAACACGGCTTCAACTCTCATACCTATTTTCAGTTTTTTTGGATCGCTTTCTTTTATTATGTGCACAAAATCTGTATCTGCACCATCGAGCGTGATAATTGCATAAGCAAAAGGAGACTCTAAGGGCATCACCGGTGTTGAGTGCGTGATAACAGTAAATCCTTTAACGGTTCCTTGGTTTCCGACTTCGATCCATTCTTCCATTTTTTCGAAACATTCGATACAAATCATTTTGGGAGGAACATAAACTTTTTGACACTTTGGGCATTTTATGCCGAAAATTTTGTTGTTTTTTCCAATCTCGGTAATAAATTTTTCAACATAAGTTCCTGCAGTGTGTTTATAAGGAACTTTAATTCTACCTCTAAATACTTTTTTCTCGATTTCTTGGCTCATTTTTATCCCTCCAAATTTATTCCTCCTCTTTAACTATATTAAAATATGGAATATCTGCAGTTAAATCACCTATAAGTTCTTCACTAAATACTGCCTCGACTCGTTGTCCAATTTTCATCTTAGTCACATCGGTTTCATTCACGAAATGCATTGTATAGGTATCAGCACCATCTAATTTGAATAATCCATAACCATATGGGAATGGGCGCATACCCCCAGTGTTAGGATCAGTGAACGGATAATTAACTACCGTGAAACCTTCCAAAGTACCTTTAGGGGGCAATTCAACCATATCATCGATTGTCATTTCAACCATGCAATCGGCGCAGACTGCTCTTGGTGGAAAATGTACCTTACCACATTTTGAGCATTTACTTCCCATTATCTTTTTATTTTTTTTGAGTTCCTCGAAAAATTTAACTGCAAGTTTGCCAATTGAATATCTATAAGGTAAGTTAGTCTTCCATTTAATTTCAAACACTTTTTTTTGACCTTTTTTTCTACTCATATTATCACCTCAAAGGTTCTTTTCCTAATATCAAAACTTCACTCCAAAGACTTCCGCCAAATCCCATCGCGAGAGCTTTTTCTACATCGGGAACTTGCCTTTTCTCACCCCTTCCCATTACTTGAATAGCAGCTTCTGCTACTCGCACCAATGCTGTAGCCCCAATAGGATTTGTGCTTAAAACGCCCCCTGAGGGGTTGACAGGAAACTCTCCACTCATTAATGTTATTCCTTCGTCTAATAATTTTCCGCCTTCACCAGGTTTACAAAATCCTAACGCTTCAGTCCATGAAAGTTCGCTCCAAGATGTTGGTTCATAGATTTCGGCTACATCTAAATCCTTTACGGGGTTTTTAATGCCTGCTTTTTTATAAGCTTTCTTAGAGGCGATTGTAGCAGTAGGGAGATCGAACATTGCTTCATCAGTACCAAAAGTGTAATAATGGGCAGTTTCTACCACGTGGAACCAAGCGGGGTTATCGGTTATCTTTTTAGTTTCTTCCTCGTTAGCGTAAATAAGAGCACAAGCGCCTTCGCTTTGAGGACAAACATCGTGTAGTCTTAAAGGGTACGATATCATTTGAGAACTCATAACGTAATCAATGGTAATATTTGGCATCTGTAAATGCGCAAATGGATTATTCGCCGCATTACTCCTATTTTTTACCGTAACTTTTGCTGCTTGTTCTGAAGTTATTCCATATTTGGCAGAATACATACCTGCCATAAGGGCTAGTGGACCGAGAGCACCAGCTAAAGATGGCCTTTCCCATACCGGATCAAATGCTGTTATTATACCCGTAGTAGCTCCACCCTCGTTTAATTTTTCCCAACCAACAACTAAAACTTTGTTATAAATTCCTGAGGCAACATTGTGATAACCACATATAGCTAAGGAACTACCTGTTGTTCCACCTGTTGCAACCTTAACTACAGGTTTTAAATATCCAGGAGCACCTTCAATTCCACAGAACAATTCAGAGAAATTGATCCCTTCAAAATGGTCCATATTTCCAATTATTATGGCATCTATCTCTTTAGGTTCAAGTTGAGCATCGTCAAGAGCCATTTTAACGGCTTCGTAAACCATCTCAGGGATATTAACATCCCTTCTCTTGCTTCTAAATTTAGTTTGACCGATGCCGACAACGGCCACATCGTGTTTTGACATTTTCATTCTCCTCCAAATATTAACACACAATTTCCCTGAGAACATATCCCATTCATACCATAAGCTAAACCAATTTTTGCGTTAGGAATTTGTCTTTTATCTGCCTTACCCTTCAATTGTAACGCAATTTCAGCTACTCTAATTAATCCATTTGCCATTATGGGATTACTTGATAACACTCCTCCAGAGGGATTTACTGGAATAGAACCATTCATCTCTGTTTCCCCTCCTTCTATAAATTCTCCACCTTTTCCAGGAGCGCATAACCCTAGTGCCTCGTAAATCATTAATTCGTGAATACTGAAGTTTTCGCTTACTTCACAAACATCTATTTCTTTAACAGGATCTTTAATATTTGCCATTTTGTAAGCTTCTTTAGCTGCTAATTCTAATCCGATCAAATCTGTCATGTTCCTATGTCCTAAATAATACGCATCAGTGCAACTTCCATATCCTTTAAGCCAAACGGGTGTATCTGTCATTTTTTTAGCTACATCTTCTTTCGCTAATAACATAGCTACTGCACCATCCGAGAACGGAGGGAAATCCAATTCTTTTAGAGGATACGCCAACATCTTGGAATTAAGAACCTCATCAATTGTAATTTCCTTTTGCAAATGCGCATAAGGATTATTGAGAGCGTTTTTCCGATTTTTTATTACAACCTTAGCGGCTTGGTCTTCAGTCACGCCATATTTATTCATGTACATATTTGCCATTAAACCTGCTGATGAAATTTGATCTAGCCCTAAATGTCTTTGATAATAAGGATCAAAAATTGTATTGTTTACGAGATATTGGTTAACTTCAGAGCATTTACAGTGTGAAACTACCATTACTGTATCGTATGACTCAGATAAAATTCTCATTGCTCCGTAAATATAAGCGAAAGCACCATCTCCAGAGACTCTAGACTCTGCTTTTCCAATAGATCCTACAGCATCTTGTATAGCCATATTTGCGATCGTTCTACCATCGTTAAAATCGTTGGAACTAGTAATAACGCACCCTATATCGTCGTTAGTAATTCCTAATTCGTTGTGAAGCTTTTTCACAACTTCAAAAACAAGTTCGGAGTAAGTTTGATCGATTTTATCTGCTTCGTATTTAGTTTGTGTACATCCAACTATTCCTACTTTATCCATATCTGTTTTTTTCCTTTTTATTTTATTTTTATTATTTATCAAAAAGCTATAATCATAATTATTGAATTAGGTATAAAAAATTTTCAATAGTATTTTTTGAAAATTACAATATTTTTAAAATTTAAATAGAAAGATACTTAATTTTTATTCAACAATAAAATTATAATATTTATTATAATCCATACTATTAAAAATAGGTATAAAAAATGTCAAAAAATAACTTATCAAATAAGGTAGTGATTTCAGCAGCTTTAGCAGGTGCTGTTACCATGAAGAACCAAAACCCTAATGTTCCGTATACACCCGAAGAATTTGGGGAGGAAGCGAGAAAATGTAGAGAAGCTGGTGCAGCCATAGTACATATTCACGCAAGAGATCCCGAGAAAGGAATCCCAACGCACGATTTAGATAAGATTAAAGCCGTTATTGAAGCAATTAAAGAAAAAGCGCCAGATGTATTACTTAATTTAAGTAGTGCAATAAGCGCTATTTCGACACCTAAACAAAGAATAACTCCCACCAAAACATTTAAACCTCCCTTAGCCTCGTTAAATTCTGCTTCAATGAATTTTAGCGTAGGAGATTTTAAGACTGGAAAAGTTGTACTAGCACCAGATAACATCTTTGCCAATACTTTCACCACAATTCAAAGATTTGCTAAAGCAATGAAAAAAGCAGGTACAAAACCCGAAATTGAGATTTACGATCTAGGCGGTCTTTACAACATTCTTTTTATTTCCAAACAAGAAGGTTTACTAGATAAGCCTCTTCATTTTCAATTTGTGTTTGGAGTTTTGGGAGGTATTCCATTTAGTGCCCAAAATCTAGCGTTGCTTCTCTCAACAAAACCTTCAAACGCTACTTGGAGCGTATGTGGCGTTGCTAAAGCACAGTTTCAAGCGGGATTATGCGCTGCAGGATTAGGGGGCCATATTAGGGTTGGTTTAGAGGATAATATTCGTAATATTAACGGAGAACTTGCTAAGGGAAGTTGGGAACAAGTAGAATGGGCCGCTAAAGTTGCGAAAATAGCAGGGCGAGAAATTGCTACGCCTGAAGAAGCGAGAAAAATATTTCATCTTTATCAACAATAAATTCTTTTACTTTTTTTCTTTTAATTTCAATAAACTAAAATTTTCATTTATTAAAAGAAGATTATACTCATTAAACATTTTAAAAGGAATTAAAAAAAAAATAAGAAAATATTAAAACTTAAAAAGTAAATCCTTCAGGTAATTCCGATTCTGAGGTTCCTTCGGGAACAAATGAGAGATCCATTATAGTATAAGTGTGGTTTTTTGTTTTAAAAATGGGTACCACGCGTTTTTCTAGTTCGGGGTCTCCTACCGAGAGATAACTCATTAATATTGTGACTGCACCATCAAATTCTATGTTAATGAATTTAATTGGCTTTTTTAGGGTATTAAACGCTCCCGCTCGATGGGTTATAATGAAGGAATGAATTCTGGCGCTATTTTTTGCTTTCTCAGTAAAATCAATTGCAGACATTTTTCGTAGACAATCTGGGCAATAAATCCTGAAAGGTATGTAGATCGATCCTTTGAAATCACATTTATCATTATCGCATCTTGTAGCCATCAATTTTCCCTTACTAAGAGAATCGAAAAAAATAGCTTCGCCACCATAAGAGTGGATATAAGTCATGTCTCTAGGATTTGTAACACCTGCTAATTTTCCTGTGTCTTTGTTAAAAATCGGTTGATTTGCCTCAATGATATGAAATTTTCCTTTTGGTTTGTATCTTCCATTAATAACGGAAACAAAACCTTTTTCTTCTTCAGTTTTTGGCATTTTTTTTATTCCTCCTTGATTAAGTTATTTGGATGCATTAAAATCGTACATGTCACGTGAGAGCCCACACCAGCATGGCTAATTGCTAAACCTCTCTTTGCCCCTTTTACTTGAAGACTTGTCCAATCTTTTGGTTTTTCACGACCAAATTCCTTCCATTTTTCTTCTGGTTCATGAATTTCGTCCCATCGATTCCATAAATGATATCCAATTTCTGCAATTTGCATAAGTCCAGTTGCTCCAACAGCATGCATATTACCGATTAATCCACCAGATAAATTGTTAGGTAATTTGCCTGGTTTTTTAGTTTTTGGGTTAGTGTGATATGCATCACCAGATTCAATATAATCACGCCCGTTTCCATAAGGCCGAATACCTATATCCTCATAAGTTTGAATATCACTAATTGTGAAGGCATCGTGGAGTTCTACAACATCAAGATCATCTATTGGATCAACTATCCCTGTCATGTTATAGGCATAATAAGCCGCCACACGTGCAGCTAAAAAACTGCTAAAACCGGGATACCTATCAGCCCCAGGAAATCTTTTACCTAAATCATCGTATTGTCCTGGTTTTTCGTTTGGTAAAAGTGGTATTTCCATATTACGACGATCAGCTACTCTTAGTGTATGGCTTCCAGCGCCTATCCATATTCGAAGAGGATTATCGGTTATCTCATATGCGGTTTTTTCATCGCAAACAACGCCGCAAGCAGATCCTACGCTCATTAAACAGCAATCCAAGGCACGTAAGGGATAAGCAATGATAGGAGAATTGATTACATCTTCAACGGTAATTTTCATAGCCCCATGTGCGTAAGGATTCATTCTAGCATAACCACGGTTTTTGACAGCAATTTCTGCCATAGTTTTTCTAAAAGAATCTTCTGCCTTACCAAATATTTGCCAATATCTTTGAGCCATCACAGCGTAATAACCAGTATAAATATGACCTAATGGTGTTTCCCAATCCTTATCTGCAGCTGCAGCAATGAGATGATTACCTTCGTCAGTTGGAACTTCATCCATTCTCTCCCAACCTAAGGCAAGAGCACAGTCGCTATACCCCGATGCAACGGTTTTTATTGCTTCCCACATAGTTGACCCTCCCGTAGCTCCACCTGTTTTGACACCGATGGTCCCTAATGGATCTAGACCGAGTCTATCGTGAATGACTGCTTCTCCTAATAATTGATCTCCAAAGTGATCCGCAAAATGACCGTAATAAGCAGTATGAATGAAGCTTTTCAATTCAGCAGGGGTCATTTTAACAAAATCAGCTGCAGCTGTAAATGCTTGGATACATAATTCCTCCGTTCGCGTTTCAGGGAAAGCACGGTCAAATTTTGACATTCCGACAGTAGCTAAATACACAGGTCTAGACATTTTTGGGATTTTCAATTGTTTATCGCTAAATTTAATCATTTTTTATTCACATTTTTTAATTAAATTCTTTTTTTATAATTAGATTTTAAAAATCTAACTGATATGATATTTTAATTTCACTTTGATTAAAAGATTTCTAATTATGATCAATTTAAATGTTATTCGCAAAAGAATTAATTAGAACTAAAATAAAGTTTAAAAATTAAAAAAAATGATTGAGATATTATGGATACAAGAATCAGAGAGTTTGAAAAAATCAAAATCCAAAAATATGTACCAGAATTAGATTTACTGAATAGTCCCGTGCTCAACGCTCAAGAAAAAGAATTTTTAGCAGAACTTTATGAATTTATGGAGAAAGAGCTTGATCCAGAACTAAGGAAATTAGAAGAGTTAAACTATCTTGTTGAGGAACCTACTCAAGACAAAAAGAAAGAAATAGTTATTGGAATAATGAAAAAGTTATCTAATAAAGGATATTATTCCACAGTTCTTAATATAGAAGATTATGACGTAGGGCGGATTACTAGAAACGCTTTAATTGCTTATGCCTTATGTGGTGGCCGGTGGAGCGAATATAGCGAGAGATATATCGCTGGAAATTACAGCGTAGAGATGGGGCGACTTGCGGGAGGCACACTTTATTGCAATCCTGTGAACTACGCTTCCAATGAAGCTCAAAAAGAAAGTTTTTTAACTCCTGTTGCAATAAATGGTCAAATTGCCGCTTCTGGTATGACTGAATTTAACGCGGGGTCTGATATTTTCAGAATGGAACTAAGTTTACAAGAAAAAGCCGATAAAATAATAGCAAAAGGTAAGAAATTGTTTATAACTAACGGTATGATTGCTGATTATATAATTCTATATGGAAGATTAAATAATGGACAATTAGCCGCTATTATTGTCGATACGGAAAATCAGAATTTAAAAAACTTTCGAAGTTCTCGGGTTAGAACATATGGCATGACCGATGCGTTTGTCAGCCGATTGATATTTGACAGAACTGAAATTCCAAAAGAAAATCTACTTAAAGGACATGGATTAGATATTATGTTTCATCAATTAACAGAAGAGCGTTTAGTTATAAGTGCCGAGGCTTTAGGTGATTCCATGAAAAAACTGCTTTATTCTCATGCCTACGCCCTCCAGCGTAAACAATTTGAACGTAGATTACATCAATATCAAGTTATACGATTTCCAATATCTCGAAAAATTCGCGAGTTGAATTTACTAATTTCTGCTATGATACAATACGTAAGGCAATTAGACGAACATCCAGATTTAGGAGGTTCTAAATTAATGGCAGCCAATACAATGGGTTTAAAAATAAGTACAACGGAGCTAGGCTTCGAAAGCGCCATTCATTGCTTTAGAACTATGGGGGGCCGGGGTTTTACTAGACAATACGCCAATGAAATTGGTCTTTTTGATCCCTATTGTATGGTCCATGGCGGGGGCAGTAACTATGTACTTGAGGATAGCGAATCTCGAAGATTCTTTAAATACAAGCCTCCACGCAGAGAAAATGAAGATTATATCCCTAAAATTGATTATTAAAAAAATTAGTTTTTTCTTATTTATTTAGTTTTATTATAAATTCTCAGAGTTTGAATTATTAAATAAAAAACCTTATTTATTATTGACAATGGACTACTTCTATAACTTCGAGACATTTGATATAACTCACTTAGCAGATCAATTTAGGGACAAGAAAATCGAAGACCTTTTCCGCAATCACACCATTGTAAGAAACAGCATGGGGCAGTTCATGGAAATTACATGGAAAGAAGAGACTTTTTCATGCGACTTAAATTTAACTCTCTCAAGGAAAAAACTTCTTGGTAACTTAAAGACGGTTTATTTTATTGGTGAAATTATAGAGCGTCAATTAAATAAAAAAGGAGTAAAATCTCTATTCGATTTGAGGACTAATTTAAAATACAACGCATCTGCTCATCATATTTTAGATCTAATTGAAAATAAAAAATACGACATTCTGTGTAGAAATAGATATATTTATGATTTAGATGTTGCTTTTTGTTTTGATAAGGAGGAATTACTTTTTCTTGATATTGAGACATTAGGATTGTATGATAGCCCTATAATTATGATTGGTTTAGGATATTTTGAAAACGATAAATTTGAAATCCACATACTTTTCGCAAGAGATTTTGAAGAGGAGATCGCAATGAACGAACACTTTAAAACGGAAGTTTTACCCAAGTTTAAATGTCTAATTAGCTATAACGGAAAATCATTTGATATTCCTTACATCGCCAACCGTTTTTTGTATTTTTTTGACGAAAATCCGATGATTACTGACGAGGAAGAGCCTTACGAGAGGTTTAACACAAAGTTTCACCATATAGACTTATATCATAATTGCCGTAGGAAATACAAAGGAAGTTTCGAGAATTACACGCTAACAAATATGGAAGATAAACTATTAAATCTGAAAAGGGATAACGAGTTACCAAGTGGATTAGTTGGATTGTGCTACAAAAAGTATTTGGAAGATTCTTTAAGATATGTGGGATTAGTTAAAGAAATAATTGAACATAACTATTGGGATATTTATTCTATGCCATTAATTCTTCAAAAATTATTGGAAGTGTGATTTATTAGAAATAAATTATATCTCTACTTATGTATAAAATACTAAACGACTACGATGTTACTTTAGAAACTTTAGATTCGATAGCTAAAAAATTGGAAACCCTTCAAACAACTGTAATAAAAAAGTCTTGTTTTTTAGGTTTTGATGGGTATGTTGATTCTCTTTATTCTTTAGTCCAGAGCAGGATGAGCGCAAAAAAATGGACAAGAATGGAGAGCATGAAGTCTTTTGGAGAATTATTAATTAGTGTTGCGGGAAGTTCGGCAAATATTGAGCGGGTCTTAAAAAAGAAGATCTTTGGCGGTTTTGCTCCTAACACTTGTCGAGCGTTGAATGCTTTTGGAGTAAAAATATATTTGATTGCGGCTTTAGGACATCCTAAATTTAACGAATTTCATTACCAACTACCTGAAGTAGAATCAATTTCGATTTCTAATCCCGGTCAAACGTTAGGCTTAGAGTTTGACGATGGAAAAGTTATGATAACTGATTTTACCCCCATTTTAAACGTTGATTGGAAAGCGCTTATGGATAATGTAAAACTAGACAAGTTAATTAAAATAATTGAAGCATCTGATATTATGGGTTTTGGCCATTGGGCTTTAATACCAAATCTAAACGATATATGGCAACATTTCTTGGATGAGCTCTTTCCTTCTATACCTAATTTAAAAGAAAAAATATTTTTCGTAGACATAGCTGATATAAGAAAACGTTCGAGACAGGATCTTCTAGATTTGATAAAAATTCTTCAAACAATAGACCAACTAATTCCAGTTATGCTAAGTGCAAACGAACAGGAAGCTTATTTCCTTTCTACAGTCTTAGATAATGTAAAAACTTTTACTCCATATCAAGAAAATCCAACTGATTATATTGACGGTGGAAAACGGCTTAATAAAGAAATGAATTTATCCTATTTAGTTATTCATTCTCCTCACTTCGCAACGATCTCTACTGTAGAAGATCATTTTTGGATAACTGAAGGGTTTACTTCAAAACCTAAATTTACCGTTGGCGCAGGCGATTATTTTCATTCGGGAACAGTTTTAGGTTTATCGTGTGGTCTTACCCCTCCTGAATCAATTCTCATGGGCAACGCTCTAACGGCTATTTTTGTAAGAACTGGAAATTCTCCAAACTTTAATCAATTATCTCAATTTATAAGTAGATATATGGAATTTATTGATAATGATAACCCTAATTTTCCTTAAAATACAAAGAAAAAAGTTTATTTGGTTGATTATAAAAAGAAGAAGAATCAAAATTTATATAGAGTTCAATCGGTATTTTAATTAAGTAAAATTATATTATGATATTCTAATATTTACCATTTTTGCTTAAAAAATGGTATATAATTAAAACGATTAAAATCAAAATGTCAGACGAAGAACTTAGGGATAAAATTAATAAGATAGCAGTAGAAATTGAGAAAATTGAACAGACAGCGAAACAAAAAGAAACCTATTTAACAAATAAATGTAATGAAGAATTTGATCCTAAAATTAAAGACCTTGGGGAACAATTGCTTCATCAACAAACTAATTTTAATGAACTACTCAAAAACATTAATGACCTAACGGCAAAAAAGAAAGAATTACTTTCTATTACAAAGAAATTGGAATCAGAATGCAATTCTTTGAAATTAGAGAAGGAAAAAATCTTAAACCATAATTTGAAAGCGATTGAAAAAGAAAAGAAAACTAAAACGAAAGATATTGATACTAAAATTAAAATGCTAGAAAAAGAGTTGAAATCGAGCAAAAAAAAAAACATTTTAGAGATATCATCCTAAATTACCATATAATAATAATTAAACTCATAAATTCTTACATCAGATCCGCATTAAACATATAAAATATTAGATGTTTTGTAAAAAATCATTCAAAACGGAAGTAATAGCCTGAAGATCCATTAGAGCTTCACTACCACCATCAAAGCTGACATCTCCGGCTTCATGTGCGCCAGAAATCTCAATTGTTCCAAAAAGAATTCCTGTAAAAGTCGCCATATTGGTTGTAAAGGCTAATGAGGGATTATCGACATCACCCTCTCCATAATCCACTTTTCCTTCGTTGAATTTAAGCCAAAATTTCTTGTTTTCATCTGATATAATTATTTGTCCTAAGAAGTCCATATCTAACATGGCCATATCTTCGAATTCATCTCTCAATCCCGCATTTTCTGATGAGATCTGTTTATATATTTCGAAAAGTTTGAGACAATCTCCAGGCATAGCACTACCAGCAGATAATTTCAATTTAACCTCATTTAATAATTCTGAATTTACCATTTTTATCACTTTATAATTATATAAAACAATTAGATTACAACTATATCAATTTATTTATATCTTAAAAATCAAATTTATTGATAATAGAAACATTAAGAAACCTTATTTATAATCCGGAACTTTCTAAACATGGTTAAAATGGAAGATTTGGAAAAAAGATTATTTGATCAAGCTTGGAATTATAAAAACAGAGAAATTTTTATTAAGAAATTAAAAGAAGAAAGTTACGACATTTTCATAATAGGGGCGGGTATTACGGGAGCAGGAATAGCCCGAGAAGCAGCGATGAGAGGGCTTAAAGTAGCTATAGTAGATATGCAAGATTTTTCAGCAGGCACATCTTCAAGAAGTTCCAAATTAGCTCATGGTGGAATAAGATACATTGCCCACGGCGATCTTGACTTAGTAAAGGAAGCTAGTCAAGGGA
>Ga0209121_10005178_pt1 | contig 11903 bp, 8 predicted proteins | sample Cruoilmetagenom3_FD_187292 | JGI IMG/M metagenome (GOLD analysis project Ga0209121, IMG submission 187292) | Oil polluted marine microbial communities from Coal Oil Point, Santa Barbara, California, USA - Sample 3 (SPAdes) (version 2) | ecosystem: Environmental > Aquatic > Marine > Oil seeps ...
CAGTAACACTTTACAATTCGCAGATACTTTTCTGCTGTTATCTACCTTTGCCTGCTCTCTAGATATCTCCCTGAGAACGATCACTTTCGCTTTTGGCATCTCTTTCCCAAGTTCAACTAATCTCTGTTTAATTTGTTCTATCTCCGTCTTAAATATGATATAATAGCTACAATGCTATTACTGACAATCTCCTCCTTACGCTACAAGCATAAGAGAATTAATTAACATGCCCCAAGACGAGATAAACACTGAGTATACTGCCGAAGACATTCAAATTTTGGACGAAATCGAAGCCGTACGCCTACGGCCTGGGATGTATATCGGGAGTACTGACCGGCAAGGATTGCATCAACTTCTTTACGAAATAGTGTATAACAGCATAGACGAGGCAATGGCCGGTTTCTGTAACCAAGTTGAGGTAACAATCCATAATGACAACAGCGTCACTGTAGTCGATAATGGACGAGGTATCCCTACAGATAACATCCCTGGATCGGATATCACAGCGCTGCAGGCAGTAATGACCCGTCTGCATGCTGGAGCCAAGTTTGGAAATTCTATCTACAGGACATCTAGTGGCTTGCATGGCGTTGGCGCTTCAGTGGTAAATGCCCTGTCCTCCTATCTTGAAGTTGAGATTAAGCGCCAGGGAAAACTCTACCGCCAGGAATACCGCCAAGGGGTTCCCCAAGGAGATATAGAAATCGTTGGTGAGGCCCAAGATACAGGTACCTCGACTACCTTCCTTGCTGATAAAGAAATCTTTGAAGACCTTGATTATGATTTCGATGTAACTTGCCAGCGACTAAGGGAACTAGCTTATCTGAATAAAGGAGTGGAAATAAGTCTTAAAGATGAAACGAACGATAAAGAGAAAACTTTCTACTTCGAAGGAGGCATAGCTGCCTTCATTCGCCGCCTGAATAAAAACAGAGCAGTCTTTCACCCTCATCCTATTTATCTATCAACTACTATGGACAGCACTATAATCGAGGTAGCCCTGCAATATAATGAGGGCTTCGCTGAATTCACCGCTGCCTTTGCCAATTGTGTCAATACTAGAGATGGGGGAAGCCATCTTACTGGCTTTCGCTCAGCATTAACTCGGGCTCTCAATGATTACGCTAGGAAGAATAAACTTATCAAGGATACTGAACCTAACCTAACAGGTGATGACGTCCGCGAAGGTCTGGTAGCCATTATCAGCGTAAAGCTTCCCACCCCACAATTTGAGGGGCAAACAAAAACAAAGCTTGGCAACCCCGAAGTAAAAAGCCAGGTTGAATCTCTAGTGGCTGATGGCCTATCCCTCTACCTGGAGCAACATCCAGATGAGGCAAGAGCAATTATAGGGAAATGTCTCACTGCAGCCAAAGCTAGAGAGGCAGCACGCAAAGCGCGTGACCTCATCTTTAAAAGGAGCAGCCTTGAAGCATCAACATTACCCGGAAAACTAGCCGATTGTTCCGAGAAGGACCCCACACTATGTGAGATCTACTTAGTTGAGGGTGACTCAGCCGGTGGCTCAGCTAAGCAAGGACGAGACCGCCGCTTCCAAGCTATTCTCCCTCTGAGAGGCAAAATACTTAATGTGGAAAAGGCTACTAAAGACAAGATTATAGAACACGAAGAGATAAGAGCCATCGTCACAGCGTTGAAAGCCAATGCCGACGAGCAACTCGATCTTTCTAGGCTTCGCTATCATCGAATAATTATCATGACCGATGCTGATGTTGATGGTTCCCATATACGCACTTTGCTCCTTACCTTCTTCTACCGCCACATGGGAGAGCTAATTAACCAGGGACATCTTTTCATCGCCCAACCGCCTCTTTATCGCATCAAAGCAGGTAAACAACAGTTGTGGGTTTACTCTGAACAGGAAAAGGAAAGGAGAATTAGGAAGCTAGGAGAAAATAAATTAGAGATTCAACGGTATAAAGGACTGGGAGAGATGAGCCCTGAGCAGCTATGGGAAACAACTATGAACCCTGCCACTAGAACTCTGCTTAAAGTGGAGATAGAAGACGCCATGGCCGCAGACCAGGCATTTCACATGTTAATGGGTAGCGAGGTTTTGCCTCGTAAGACCTTCATCCAGGCCCATGCTCAAAATGTCAGAAACCTGGATATCTAGAAGAGCAGTGAGCCATTCTGATAGCTTTAAGACTTATATAAGCACAGGTGCAACAGGGTTGCATGTTGTGTGCAGCAACCCAAACTTGGTCAGAAGAATATACTCTATCATAGCTGAGGGGCAAAAGAGGCCCGTCTAGAGCAAGGAGGTCAATAATGAGCACATTTTTGAGAGTTGATATGACCAACTTAAAAGTGGTTTTAGAGGATTCCCCGCCAGAGTACGAATGGTTAGGTGGGCGAGGCTTGACCGCGAGAATTCTCAATCGGGAGGTTCCTCCGACTTCCCACCCTTTGGGCAAACACAACAAAATTATCTTTGCCCCTGGACTACTTGGTGGCAGCCACTTCCCCTCATCAGGCCGGCTATCCGTAGGGTTCAAGAGTCCCCTGACGCAAGGAATTAAAGAGACCAACGCTGGCGGGACAGCAGCTGGGAAGTTAGGTAGACTAGGCATTAAAGCAATTATTTTGGAAGGTCAGCCTGCTGATACTAAATTGTATCTCCTAAAGGTGACTAAAGATGGTGCGACCATTCTGCCAGCGGATGACCTGGCCGGACTCACTAACTATGCCACGGTCAACAAATTAAGACAGGCTCATGGTAAGGACGTTGCTGTCATTTCAATTGGCGCTCCCGGAGAGATGAAGATGTCAACGGCAACCGTAGCCTGCACCGATATGGATGGCCGACCTGCCCGCCATGCAGCTCGAGGTGGTCCGGGAGCAGTTATGGGTTCCAAACGGATAAAAGCAGTTATAATTGATGACACCGGGACAAAGCCGGTAGGGGCAAAAAATGCCGAGGCCCTTCGGAACCTCGTTAAGGAATATGCCAAATTCCTGGATGAGAGCAAGGGGGCTGGTTTAACACGAGCATATGGCACTCTGGGTGGACTGGCATGGGTCAGCGATTATAACCACAGTTTGCCAGTTAGAAACTTCACTTCTGGACAGTTTGAGGGAGCTAGCAAAATAGGCTCAAAATCAGCAGTAGCAGCCCTCATAAGTCAAGGCAGCAAATGGAGTCACCCCTGCATGCCTGGGTGTATATTGCACTGCAGCAATGTCGTTGTTGATAGGGAGGGGAGGTACGTAACATCAGGACTGGAATACGAAACAGGAGCCATGCTGGGTGCTAATCTTGGCATTGACGATATTTATGCCATCGCCACTATGGGTGGGCTTAGCGACGATTACGGGCTAGATACTGTAGAGGTGGGGGCCACGTTAGGGCTAGCTGTGGATGCCGGGTTGATGAAGTTTGGAGATAGCGCTAGAGCTATGGCTCTAATAAATGAGATCGGCCAGGGAACTACTCTGGGAAGGATTCTTGGCCAAGGTGTAGCTGTTACCGCAAGAGCTTTTGGAATAAGTAGAGTGCCGGTGGTAAAGGGGCAAGCCATACCCGCTCATGACCCGAGGGTCGAGAACGCTACGGGTGTTACCTACTGTACCTCGGCAATGGGCGCTGACCACACCGCTGCCCTTGTTCTTAAGAGAAAGACAACACCAGCCGAAGCAGTAGAGGCTTCAAGACAAACTCAGATTAACGTTGCCATCGTTGACAGCTTGGGCCTTTGCTCCAATGCCATCATGTTCGTAGCCTTCCCAATGGAAAGGGTGACTGAGATTTTCAATGCTCAATATGGCTCAAATCTAAGTTATGAAGATATGCAAGAAATGGCCAAAGAGGTGTTGAAAGACGAAAGGGCTTTCAATCTGAAAGCAGGGTTCGCTCCAAGCGCTGACCGACTTCCAGAATACTGTAAGGAAGAGCCTTATCCTCCAAGTAATCTCGTTTTCGATGTGCCAGATAGTGAAATCGATTCCTTTTGGGATTTCTAGAGAGGGCACTTTGAATAGATGCTCAACTATATAACCTTTGTTGTAATATGTATTTCTCCACCTCGTCTGGCACAAGGTATCGGATGGATAGTCCCTCAGCCACACGTCGCCGAATGCCTGAAGAACTAATTTCAATTATAGGCAGTTCGAGCTGTATCACGCTATGCACTACCCCAGGAATGCTTAACTCCAGAGATTTTAAATCTGGTAAGCCCGAGCCTGCTCTGGGAGCAACTACTAGCTGGCATATTTGAACTAGTTTCCCCGGCTCTTTCCACAAAGGCAGGTCAGCCAAAGTATCCTGACCCAGAATAAACAAAAAACTTGCTTCGGCACCTAGCTGTTTCTGAAGCATTATTATGGTATCCACAGTATAAGAAGGGCCAGGGCGCTCCACTTCAAGAGTGCAGAGTTCAAAGTAAGGATTAGAGGCAATAGCCCGACGTACCATCTCTACTCTGTGAGCTGCCGGAGTAATACTATGGTTTAGCTTAAGCCATGGCTGTCCCGCAGGCACAAAAAGAACCCTGCTAAGCCCCAGCTTTATTCTTGCTTCCTCAGCAATGATAAGATGCCCCGTATGAATAGGGTCAAATGTGCCACCAAAAACGCCTATATTCACTGCTTTATTTTCTGGGCCTGGGATGAAATATCCTGGGAGATGTGAGGGGGCCCTCGTCCACCCCACCGTTTATCTGGCGAGGGACAAGGTAAGACGAGGCCCACCCATCACCACCCCTTATCTGGCGAGGGACATAAGGTGGTAAAACCATTTCTTTATCCTCGCTCGCCCTCTCAACCATTTCCATAGCTTTGCCGGTCAATTCTAGCACGCCCTGGCCATTAGCTGCTGAAACATAAAAAATGGGCCATCCCAGCTCGTTAAAGCTTTGCCCGATATCAGGCAAACATGCTTGAACCTGTGGCAAGTCCACTTTATTTACAGCCACAATTTTAGCCTTCCGGAGTAAATCAGCTTTATATAGAGCTAGCTCTTCATTTAGTTTGCTCAGGTCTTCGACAACGGTTGGTGAAGTGCCATCCAACAAATAAATCACAACCTTAGTTCTTCCCACATGGCGTAAGAACTCACTGCCTAAGCCTTTACCGCGTGAAGCACCTTCAACAAGCGCAGGTATTTCAGCAACGATAAAGTCTCTCTTGCTGCTTTGAATAACTCCTAAAACTGGCTGGCGCGTAGTAAAAGGGTAGTCAGCTATTTTAGGTCTAGCTCTTGACATAATAGATAGTAAGGTAGACTTACCTGAATTTGGATAGCCAATGATACATATATCAGTAACAAACTTTAACTCAAGGAGAATGTGACACTCCTCCCCTGGTCCCCCCTTGCCACGTGTTGTGGGAGCTTGGTCCGCTGCTGTAGCAAAGTGGACATTACCTAGTCCCCCATTGCCACCCCTGGCTACCAAAACCTTTTGCCCCCAAGCTGTAAAATCAGCTATAAGTGTTTCCTCTTCTGAGCCATCCGTTTTAGTAAAAGCCATAGTGCCTGCAGGCACCAAAATAGTTAAATCTTGCCCTTCTTTTCCGCGTTTCCTTTGCCTACCACCCTGCCCACCACATCCAGCAGTAAACTTCTTTTCCCGTTTCAGTAAACTTAAATCAGCCACATCAGGGCTAGCCATAATAAACACGTCGCCACCAACACCACCATCTCCACCATCTGGCCCTCCAAAAGGAACATACTTCTCTCGACGGAAGCTAATAAGCCCATCCCCACCATAACCACCCTGCACTACAACTTCTACCTTATCTATCATAAGATAACTATTCTAAATACCTTTATACTCTTAATATATTTAGTAGCAATATTAATTATAGAGGGGTTGCATTGCAGAGGGAAATAGCTGAAAAGGTAAACAATGCAAAGGAAGGCGATTTTAACATTTTATCTACAAAATGATGATATTGCTCCACATATTTTAGTATTTCCTTCAGGAACCTCTGCTGGAATGGAGTTTTTCCTGGATTTCTAGGACGTTCTGCTGTAGCTGTGGATTAGTTGTCATTTCCTTGGTTATCTTCTGGCAGCCGTAAAGTATTGTGGCGTGATTTCTATGGCCTAATTCTTTGCCAATCTCGGCAAAAGAGTAATTGCTTTCTTGTCTCATAAGATACATAGCGATTTGGCGTGCCAAAGTAATCTTCTTAGTCTTGTCTTTGCCAATTAGTTCTTCAGGGGAAAGGTTGAAATGATGCGCCACCATATCCACTATTAGTCTGCCATTGCCCTTGCTAGCTGTGCTGGTTAACAGTCTGTTAACCATTTGTGGAGTAATATCGCTTCCAGCCAATTTCGCTTGGGCAGCTAAATATGTCAAAGCACCTTCAAGCTGACGGACATTCTGGTGCACTTGCTGCGCTAGAAGTTGTAGTGCCTCGTCTGAGCTTGGCGTTCTCATTTCGTTTGCCTTGGCTCTTATAATGGCTAGGCGTGTTTCAAGGTCAGGCGGCTCAATAGGGATAACGAGGCCCCATTCAAGTCGTGATCTCAACTTATTGCCAAGCAGTGTTATGTCCTTGGGAGAGCGGTCAGCAGTGATAACAATTTGACAGTCATTGCTATATAGCTCATTGAAGATGTAAAAGAAGCATTGCTGGGTTTGTTTTTTGTCACTTATGAATTGTATATCGTCAAATAGGAACATACGAATAGACTCAAATTTGCTTCGGAAATCTTTAACTTGTTTTTGCTTGATAGCTATTACAAATTCATTAGTGAATTGTTCCGCGGTGATGTAGCTTACAGGTAGCCCATTGCTTGTTGCTACATGTCCAATGGCATGTAGCAGATGTGTTTTGCCTTGGCCAGCATCACTATAGATGAGCAAGGGATTATAATAGGGATGCCCCAGACTTTCCGTGACTTCCATGGCAGCGGCATAAGCGAGGCGATTGGAGCTGCCGACAATGAAGCTATCTAAAGTGTACCTTGGATTAAACTTATCTATTCTGACTTTAGTGCTTACCCCACCATCAGTTTGGCTGGCGTAGGCCAAGGAAGCAGCTTGCATTTGGTCTTGAGGGGTGACGACAAATTGGAGGTCGATTTCCTTACCTATAATATCGGTCAGAGTTTTCCTTACTAGGGGATAAAGACGTTTGGTTAGCCATTCAGCGGCGAAAGCATTGTGAACGCCCACTACAAAAATATCATTTTGGCAACTTATGCCTTGGCTATTCCTAAGCCAGGTATCGTAATTGGGCTTGCTGACTTGGATTTGAAGTTCCCCCAATGCTCTTTCCCAAACTTCTCTTGCTGACTCCAATTTACCTCTACATAAATCAAAACATGACCGGCTGTCTAAAGGGAATGGCTACAGGGGGACAGGGACTTTAGAAGATACAATTATTAGGTTATCACAGGGCCTTGAGTGTGTTCTAGGCAGTCTTTGACATAAGAAAAGAAATCAGTGAAAATATTCTTACCGTGGGATTGCGTGTTGTTTTTATGGGTACACCGGAGTTTGCTGTACCCATATTAGAGTCTTTGATTAACAGCTCATATCATGTGGTGGCGGCATACACACAGCCAGATAAACCAGTTGGCAGGAGCCAGCAGATTGTTTGGTCGCCGGTGAAAAGGTTAGCTATAAAGCATAAAATCTCAGTTGTTCAACCCCAAACTCTCAAGTCAGCGGAAGTGGTGAAGGAATTGGCTAGCTTTGAGCCGGAGTTAATCGTGGTGGCGGCTTATGGATGCCTTCTCTCCCCAGGTATATTGTCCTTGCCTAAATTTAGTTGCCTCAATGTGCATCCTTCCTTGTTGCCTCGGCATCGGGGTCCCTCCCCGATAGCCAATGCTCTTCTTTTGGGAGATGAGCTTACTGGCGTTACCATTATGTTAATGGATGCCGGAATGGATAGCGGCCCAATTTTAGCTCAGCGAACAGTGGCTATCTCTCTTGAGGATACCACTGGCTCCCTCATACCCAAGCTGGCTGGCGTGGGAGCTGAGCTTTTGTTGGACACCTTGCCCCAATGGCTTGAGGGCAAGCTTGAGCCACGACCTCAAGACGAGGCTCAGGCTACTTACAGCAAGATGATAACTAAAGAGGATGGTGAGATAGACTGGCACCTCTCGGCAGAGGAGCTGTGGCGGCAGGTAAGGGCTTTTAGTCCTTGGCCAGGCTGCTATGCTCGGTGGCAAGGTAAACGGCTCAAAATCCATAAGGCTATCCCTGTTAGCGAAGCAAGAAAAGGTGAAGCAGGGAAAGTGGTAGCTTTGTCAAAGCCTGCACCGGCTGACGTTGGAGTAGTGACTGGAAACGGAATTCTGGGCCTTTGCCAGGTTCAGTTAGAAGGGAAGCGCCAGATTCCTGTAGCTGAGTTTGTGCGAGGGCAAAGGGATTTTATCGGCTCTAGTTTAGCTTGACTAATTTTATAAGGTAGTCCTTCTTGTCTGCTAAGTGTCAGCATTGTGGCAAGGAATCCCCTCTCATTTCCCAAGCATTAGGGGTGTGTCTCGATTGTATTCGGCAGGACTTTATTGCGGTATTGCCTGATATACAACAAGCTCATAGCAAAGCCAGGAGCCAGTTTAACCTTCCTGCTCAGCCTCCTGAGAGCGAAACAGGACGGCGATGCCAGATTTGCCTGAACGAATGTTGCATACCTCCGGGTGGTAGAGGCTATTGTGGACTGCGATTTAACGAGGGAAATAAGCTCAGCGGCGCTAAGGCAGATAGAGCCAATGTCAGTTGGTATTATGACCCTTTGCCCACTAACTGTGTGGCTGATTGGGTCTGTCCCGGCGGAACAGGAGCTGGCTATCCCCAATTTGCCTATCGCAATGGCCCTGAGTATGGTTATAAAAACCTGGCTGTTTTCTACCAGGCTTGCTCCTTCGACTGCTTATTTTGCCAGAACTGGCACTATCGTGATTTAGCGTTGCAGGAAAGCAAAGTCACCGCCTCGATGCTGGCTGATGCCGTCGATGACCGCACCTCCTGCATATGCTACTTTGGTGGCGACCCAACGCCTCAGTTGCCCCATTCCATTCGCGTGGCTCGACTGGCTTTGCAGCAGAATAAGGGCAGGATTCTCCGCATCTGCTGGGAGACCAACGGCTCCATGCACCCCGCCTTGCTAAAGCAAGCTGCTGAGATTTCCTTGGATTCTGGCGGCTGCATTAAGTTTGACCTCAAAGCCTGGAATGAAGGGTTACATATTGCGCTCTGTGGCGTAAGCAACAAAAGAACCCTGGAAAACTTTCAGCTCTTGGCCCAATATATCAAAAGAAGACCTTCGCCCCCTTTCTTGGTCGCCAGCACCTTGCTAGTGCCGGGATACGTAGATAAAAGAGAGGTTTCCCAGATTGCCAGATTTATTTCCTCCCTCAACCCAGATATTCCTTATTCCCTTCTTGCCTTTGCCCCCCAGTTTATGATGAGGGATTTGCCCACTACTTCCAGACGCCACGCTGAAGAATGCCTGGCAGAGGCGAAAGCCCAAGGTCTGGAAAGAGTGAGGTTAGGCAATATCCACCTTTTGGGAAACGATTATTAACCCTGTCAGCTATGAGGCAACTTCCCTCTCCCTCGACGGGAGAGGATGAAGGTGAGGGTGAAACACTGGGCGGATTCCATCAAGGTCGCCACCGCAAACATATAGTTGTCATTGGAGGCCTTCCCTTATTGTCATTGCGAGGAGCGTAAGCGACGAAGCAATCTCACTCCAACTTCCCTCTCCCTCGATGGGAGAGGGTTAGGGTGAGGGTGATTTACAGAAAATAGGAGGTAACTCTTACACTACTCCTCAGGCTGCTATAAGGTAAATAACTACTGCCACTGCTTGTATTGCTATGAGAGGAGGTAAGAGGTACCTGTACACCTTTGCCAGACTAGCCTTGAAGTACTCTGCTGAAAACGTGAGGCACAGATGGACGGGAGAGAGCAGAACTCCCACCTGTCCACTTGTGTAGGCTAGTAATAGGGCACAACCATTGAGTTCCAAACCTGGAGCCAGAAAAGGAAGCAACAGCGGGAAGGCAACGCCCACAAATGCCATGCCAATCCCTGTAGCAAGGCCCATCAGAAAGGGCAGTACTGCAAGTATGACCAAGGCTGGCAGCCTGATACTTTCCATATCTGAAAAAAGCGCGTAGGCAGTATCGGAACCTTCTATCGTTGCCTTGTAGAACATTACGGCATACAGCAGGAGCAAGAATTTGGGGTCCAATCCATATTTGAACGCCTTTTTCAATTCCCGCCATTTAGCTCTCTGTTGCACAGCAAGCAGGGCTAACGTAATAGGAAACGCTATCACCGCGTCCAGCCCCAGCAACACTAGCGAGATAAGTAACAAGAGTGGCCAGGAAGCTCTGAGAAGATTGCGCGCTGTGCTCCCCGAACCTTCCTCTCTCGTTTCCGGGGCCTGCTTCAGCTTCAGAATCCTGTAACTGGAGACGGCGCCAAACGCAATGGACAAAGCTGTCATAGGCACGAGTGTTATCATCACGGAAGAAAGTGGCACAGAGAGCAATATGCTTGCTGTGATAACGGCGGGATATACTGGCAAAAAGTATTCCCATATATGTCGGAACCAGTAATTTATGAATGTCGCCTGTTCCGGGGTTAGTCCCATTCTTCCAACTAGGTCCCGTAAAGCGGCAGCCGAGACTAAGGCGCCAGCCGGCATGGGGACCAGCCCTATTGCAGCAGGGGTCAGGTGCATCGCAAGCTTGGGGCCTATTCTCTCCATCGTGGTTGCTAGCTTTGTAAGCAGGCCTTTCACTTCCATCAGGCGGCTTAAGGTCAGGGCGCTTGCAATTATCGCCAGCAGTTTAAGGGTCTGGTGGTCCAGCAAGGTCTGCAGCATGAGCCCTGGCACGGACTTCAGTGGCAAGACCAGCAGTGCAACGATGAGGCTTCCTGCGAAGATGGCTAAGCCTACGTGGACCTTTAGCCTCAGGAGAATCAAGATTCCAGCAATGGATGCCAGCAAAGCTAAGGAAGGGTTCAACATTTCAATAAACCGTAATTACACTCCGCACAGGCAGGTGGTTCATTGGTACATGCTTCGTAGTTCCTCTACGATTCTGCTCGCTTGCCCGCAACAAATAATAGAGCAGCAGCCGTCATGGAGAAAGTAAGCCGCCCAGTCTTACTAAGATTTCCATGGCCACCTCGCTTTAGACCAGCTCTGGCCAACAATTCAATATAGCATAGCAGGTTTAAATGTGGTGGGACTAGTCATAATGCAGTATGAGCTAATTGGCCTCCCTGAAGACTGCCCACCGAGGAAGACCTGAAGCGTAAGCATAGGGAGACAATGCCAAGCACAGCGATGTGGGATAAGTTGAGAATGCTACTCAGGGGTTTGCGCATACCAACGGGAGCTCTCAACATTCCATGGAAAAGCGGGGGCGACCCGAAGGTTTCTGCGTCCGCTCATATCAAACACAGACATTTGGATATTCTTAAATTCCTTCCCCGAGGAGAATTTGCTCGACTCCTCCAAATCGATCAGGATAAGCAGCAGTGGCCATGGTGCTCCTTCCCACTCGTTCATTACATAATTGTAGACCTTTTGTATGTTTGGTGTATGCGTATAGGTTATGAGCACCGCATATTTGAGTAATCTCTCTATGCCTTTATCTTTACTCCATACTCTGTGATGTTTAAGTTTTTCTAACTCATTACCCCATATACCACCCCACTCCCATTCGATTGCTATTTCATCGCCCTCAGTGCTTCGCAGCACCGCATCCTTCCTACCTCCCCTCTCAAATCTTGTAACGAGACCCATGAGGTCAGCTATGCTGCGGACGACCACCCCGATATGGATAGTCCAATCAGTGCGCCTGGCACCGATAGACCTTGGGTCCATTGGAAAATCCCGGTGCCAGAAGTACTGAAAAAGTGTTGCGAAGTCCTCGGGTGTAGCCCACTGGGCGG
>Ga0209121_10005179_pt1 | contig 11903 bp, 17 predicted proteins | sample Cruoilmetagenom3_FD_187292 | JGI IMG/M metagenome (GOLD analysis project Ga0209121, IMG submission 187292) | Oil polluted marine microbial communities from Coal Oil Point, Santa Barbara, California, USA - Sample 3 (SPAdes) (version 2) | ecosystem: Environmental > Aquatic > Marine > Oil seeps ...
GCGCCAAGACCAGCGCCAAGACCAGCGCCAAGACCGGCTTTGCAAAGCCGGTGCGACGCGATTTCCAAATCGCGTGACGAAGCGGTTTCAAAACCGCTTGCGCCCGGCCCCGCCTTTCGGGACAATCCGACCGACCGAACCGCCGGAGGCCCGATGTCGAAATCGCTTACCCGCGTCCGCCGGACCCTGGAAGAGGCCGGGCTGAATACCGAAATCCTCGAAATGCCCGGCGGCACCCGCACCGCCGAGGAGGCGGCGACGGCGGCCGATTGCGATCTCGACCAGATCGCGAAGTCGATCATCTTCCGGGGTGCGGCCGACGGCCACGTCGTGCTGTTCCTGACAGCGGGTGGCAACCGGGTCGACCCGGCCAAGGCCTCCGCGCTGGCCGGTGAGCCGCTCGGCAAGGCCGACGCCGCGCTGATCCGGGCCGAGACCGGCTTTGCCATCGGCGGCGTCGCCCCGATCGGGCACCTCGCGCCCATCCGCGCCTGGTTCGATCCGCGCCTGCTCGACTTCGAGGCGGTCTGGGCCGCCGCCGGCACGCCGCGGCACATCTTCGCCGCAAGTCCGCGCGACATCCTGCGGCTCTCGGGCGCAGAGGTCGCGGATTTCGCCATATAGACAGGCGTGCCAATCATGCCGGCCCTCCGCACATCCCTGCTCGCAGTCCTCGGCACGGCGTTTGGGCTCCTCCTCTGGTTATCAACCGGCGATCGGCCCCTGGCGGAGGCGAACCGGATGGCCCGCGCGATCCTGGCCGACACCGCGCACGAGGCTGGCCCGGCGCCGCTGCCCTTGCTCGTTCAGGCCCTCGTCGCGGGCGAGGATCCGGACTATTTCGAAGGCCCGGCCTGGCGCTCCCCGATGCTGGGCCAGATGGCCCGGATGCGGCTGGCCGAACAAACCCCGCAACGTGAACATCGCGCCCCCGCGTTTCAGCTGACAACCGCCCTCATAACGCTCCGGCTGGACCTGGCGTTGACCGATGCGGAGATCCTGCGCCGCTATCTCGACCGGGTCTATTTCGGCCGGAATTGCCACGGCGCTGCGACGGCGAGCCTGGGCTTGTTCGCCACCTCGCTCGACGACGCGACCGACGCACAGCTGCTGGCGCTCGCGAGCCTGCCCCGGTCCCCGACCATGTTGTCGCGAAACGGCACGAAACGGCGCGCAACGCAGCGACCGGGTGGCCGCGCTCATCGAGCGGATGACAGCGACCGGGGCCACCGACCGCGCGGCGGCACTCCGGCTGGCCACCCTGCCCCCGGCCGAGATCGCGCCCGACGCCGGATGTTTCCGAGGCCGCGCCGCGCCCGCTGCCCGAGTAGCCACAAAAGCCCGGCACACAGGGGATCGCGTCCGCCGGCACGGCCACGGCAGAGCCTTGGCTCAGCCGCCGCGCGGCCGGCCCATCCCGCGCGGCCAGTTTGGTGAGAGTCGCGAGATTGCGCTGCGTTCCTCCGTCGTCAAAGGCGCGAGGACCAGCGTATTCGACCGCTCCACAATGTCGAGCGGGGCCCGCGTCTGCGCCCGCCCCGCCGCGGCCATCACCCCCCTGCGGCTGCGGCACGACGGCGCTTCCGCGCGGCGTTCCAGCCCTCCCGCGCTCACAGCGCGTCCGCCGCGCGGATGACGGCATTGCCGCGACACCACACCCGGGCGCCGATCCCGGTCCGGGCCAGCCCGTCACCTTCGGCCCGTCATCGACCGGATGCTCTGGTCTCGTGTGAGATCGCGCCGGGCAAGCCCGGCTTTCAGCGTATCAATTACGGCCGCGGCCAGACGCTGCATGATTCAATCCGCCGAGATGGTCGCGGTGTGGTGGTTCGGGTTTGGTGGTCCGGGTGTGGTGGTCCGGGTGCAGCGAGCCTGCGCCGCGAGATGTTCGTGGTTCCTTGTCCGGCCTTCCCGACCGGCCCGTGCGCCACCTGCGACACCTGCGACACCTGCGGTCATGTCACTTGCAATGTTTGCGTTTGCAACTATACCCTCCCTCTATCCACTCGGAGGATCTCCCATGACACGCTACCACCCCGCCCTCGTCGCGCTGCACTGGCTGCTGGCCCTGTTGATCGTGCTGGCCCTCATTGCCGGCAATGTGTTGCTCGAAGCCACTCCCAACAGCGATCCGGCCAAGATCGGCGGGCTCAGGAACCACATGGGGCTCGGCATTGTCATCGGCGTGTTGATGCTGATCCGGCTGATCGTCCGGCAGACGACCGGCAAGCCGCCGCATGCCGACACCGGCAACGGGCTTCTCGACATCGCCGGTCTCGCTGCCCATTGGGGCCTCTACATCCTCGTGCTGGTGATGGTTGCGAGCGGCCTCGGGATCGCGCTCTCGGCCGGCCTGCCCGCGATCATCGGCGGCTCCGGCGACCCGCTGCCAGCGGATTTCTCTGCCTACCCGCCGCGCGCCGTACACGGGATCGTGTCGGTCCTGCTGATGTTGCTGATCCTCGCCCATTTCGCCGGCTGGGCCTATCACGCGCTGTTCGTGAAAGACCGGCTGCTGGCGCGGATGTGGTTCGGCAAGCGGAGCTGAGGCGACCGCGAAGCGCAAGCGCGCTGCAAGCATCACCCCGATCGCCGGCTTTCTCCTTGTCGGTGTGCCCGCCACATCCTCAACCATATCGGGATCGGGGCGGTGATCTGGGCGGTGGTCGGGGCGGTGATCTGGGCGGTGATCTGGGCGGTGGTCGGGACGATAGTCAAAACGGTGGTCGGCGTGCCCGACGCCGGCACCGCCGCCACGGTCTCGCAATGCAAACTGATGCGTGCCGACACACGCAGTCTTCCCGGTCTCGGGCTGAAGATCGCCCGAGGTCCGGCGTTGGTATTCGTCTGTGACGACCGCGCCAACTGGATGAAGGTCAAACCGCTCCGCATTGCCGTCGCGACCACCAGCGCCTTTGTCTTCCTGGACCCAATGATGCCCGTGACCCATGCGCTGGCCAAGGCCCTGCGGCCGGATGCGCCGACAATCCAGCCGGTCCACACGCTTGTCTCAAATGAAGTCATGGTCGGCGCCTCCAACGCCCTGCCGCCCGCGCCGGGCATCACCCTCGGCGCGTCCCCACAGAGGCGGTCGTGCGAACGGCGACGCACCGCTGCGGCCTGACGGACCGGTGGCGTGGCGCTGTAGGGTGAGGCGCGCGCCAGCTGACCTCTGATCGGCCCACCCGGTTCACCCCCCGCGTCGACGGGTCACCTGCCGGTCCGGTCGCGCCCATGTTGTTTTGCGTGCGTTTGCCTGGGAGGCCAAAATGACCGATCTCGTCGCGCGCTTGCGTCTGAGCGCGCATTGGGCCGCGCTGATGTTGCTCTATCTCTATGCGGACGTCTTCAATTTCTTCGAGCCGGGTGAACTCGACCATATCGGCGCGGAGAAACTCGAGCCTTTCGACGTGCCCAGCTTTCGCTGTTCCTCGCAGTCCTCCTGATGGCTCTGCCCGCCGCGATGGTGGCGCTCACCCCGCTCCTGCCCACCGGGATTTGCCGCAGGGCGAACGTCGGCATGGGCGGGCTCTATACCCTGGTGAACATCGGCAACGTGGTCGGTGAGTCGTGGGCCTACTACCTGTTCTACGGCGCGCTCCAGACCATTTTGACCGTCTCCATCGTGGTTTTCGCCTATCTCTGGGTCCGTCCCGGGGCTTCACCGTCCTGACCCAAAGCCCCGCACGCCTTTGTTATCAAATGCTTTTCCCAATCAATGTGAATCTTTTTCACATATTTGCTTGATTCCGCCGCGCCGGATGCCAATCTAGGCAATGTGAACGGAATTCACATCAACCCGAACCCAAAGGAGCACCCCTGATGACTGTCGCCCTCGACTATGAATCCCGCAAATCCGGTGAGGGTTGGTTTCGTCGGGCCGAAGGATGGCTCGACGAACACGGCAAACCGGCCTGGATCGTCGCCATGGTACTTGGCTTCATCCTGTTCTGGCCGATCGGCCTCGCCCTTCTCCTCTATATGATCTTCGGAAAACGCATGTTCTCTCACGGATGCCGCAACGCCCGCGCCCGCTCGGGCTTCAACGAGGCCATGAATATCAACCGCCGCCACGGCTTCCGCAGCTCCGGCAACACCGCTTTCGACGCCTACAAGTCCGAGACGCTGAAGCGGCTGATGAACGAGCAGGAGCAGTTCGAAGCCTTCCTCGACCGGCTGCGCGCCGCGAAGGACCAGCGCGAGTTCGACACCTTCATGGATGAACGCGCCGAGGTCGCCCGTGCCGATGTCGGCGACGCCGAAGAGGCGGACGACGACGAGCACACCGAGAAGGCCTGATCCCTTCCTCCCTGCCCGGGCCACGCTGGCCCGGGTGCCCTTTCCTCCCGGAGCGCATCCATGACCGCCGCATTTACCCACGACGATATTTCCGCGCCCCACGCCGCGCCCCACGCCGCGCACCATTCCTCACACCGGCGGCCGATCCCAGTCGGTGTCCAGGTGCTCTCGACCATCCTCTTCGGTGCCTTCGCCATCACCGTCACCGCCATCGCGTTTTCCCATTTCTGGCCCGCCGGCGTAGCGCTCGCGGTCATCCTCGGCTGGCGCGGCGGCTTCGTGCCTCTGGGCAAGGGCGAAGACCCCGCGCATGAGATCATCGCCGAGATCCGGGGGCTCAGCCCCGAAGCGCAGCAGCGTTCCAGCGGCAACGCCAGCTTCGACGCCTACCGCACCGACACGCTCGAGCGTCTCGAAGTGGAACAGGAAAACTTCTCCGATTTCCTCGACCGGCTGCGCGAGGCCCGCGACCAGCGCGAGTTCGACGGCTTCATGGACAGCCGCGCCGCAGCCGCCCGCGCCGCCCGGCTGGAAAACGACGAGGCCTGAACCCATCTTTAGCCTGAGCCCGGCTGTACCCTGAGCCCATCTGTACCCTGACCCCGGCCGCATGTGGGACCGGGAAACCATGTGAGACCGAGATGACCCATTCCGACACCGCCTTCTGGGGACTTCCCGACCCCGACACCCAAGCCGAATTCTACGCCGATGTGCCGGTGAAACGGGCCATTGCCTGGGTGGTGGATGTGCTGATCGTCTTCTTCACGGCGTTTCTGATCTCGCTTCTGTTGGTCGGCATCCCGTTCTTTTTCTTCGGCTTCCTGCTGCTCGCCATCGGCTTCGTCTACCGCACCGTGTCGCTCGCCAACCGCTCGGCGACGATCGGCATGCGGATGGCCTCGATCGAGCTGCGCACCGCAAGAGGCGAGCGGTTCGACCTGCCCATAGCCGCGTTGCACACGCTCGGCTACCAGATCTCGATGGCCTTCATCCTGGCCCAGATCGCCTCGATCGTGCTGATGCTCACCTCCGCGCGCGCCCAGGGACTGACCGACCATGTGCTCGGCACCGCTGCGGTGAACGTCGCCGCAAAGAGCTGACCCCGGGGGCTGCCCCCGCGCTTGCCGCTGCACCGGCCCCCTGCGTCGGCCCCCTGCACCGGCCCCCTGCGTCGGCCCCCTGCACCGGCCCCTGCGCCGGCCGGTCGATGGCTTCGGACGGGCGCCGCCGCAAGCACCCACCTGCAAACGGATCACGCCGCACCCGCCAATTGCCCGCAAGGGCTTGGCCCGTCACGAATTCGTTGCTAACGTTATGCCGCTCTATTCTTCCAGACAACGATCCAGACAGCAGACAAACCGCCAAGACATGCATCATTCCCTTCCGCTGGCCCCGCAATTCTACGTCACGGCACCGCAGCCGTGCCCGTATCTCGTGGGCCGCAAGGAGCGCAAGCTGTTCACCGCACTGCAGGGCGAGCAGGCGGACGAGCTGAACGACATCCTGTCGAAACAGGGCTTCCGCCGTTCCCAGAACGTGCTCTACCGGCCGTCCTGTTCGGAATGCTCTGCCTGTTTGTCGGCTCGGATCCGGGTGTCGGATTTCGACCTGTCGAAAAACCAGCGCCGGGTCGCGAAGAAAAACGCCGCGCTGAAGCGTCACACCCGCGCGCCCTGGGCGACGGAGGAGCAGTACGATCTCTTCCGCCGCTATCTCGACGACCGCCATGCCGACGGCGGGATGGCAGACATGGACGTGTTCGAATTTGCCGCGATGATCGAGGAAACGCCGATCAAGAGCCGGGTGATCGAATACACCGGCGAGGCTGAAGCGCAGGCCCGGCGGCGCGCGCTGGCCGCCGTCTGCCTGACAGACGTGCTCGATGACGGGCTCAGCATGGTCTATTCGTTCTTCGACCCGAAACGCCGCGCGGATTCTCTCGGGACTTACGTGATCCTCGACCACATCCGCCTCGCCAAGGAGGCCGGGCTGCCGTACGTCTATCTCGGCTACTGGGTCGCCGACAGCCCGAAGATGGATTACAAATCAAGGTTCTCGCCGCTCGAGATCTATGTCGGCGGCCAATGGACCGACCTGACCGACCCCGACGCCTACCGCGCCGCGCCGCATCCGCTCTCGAACGATCCGATCGCCCAGCAGGTCGCCCAGATCACCCTGCCCGGCGTCCGGCCCGTGCGCGGCTGACCGGACCGCGCCCAGTCGCGCCCAGTCGCCCCCGACACACCCGGCCCGTCGAGGAGGTAGACATCAATCAGTGTGCCCGTTCACAGAACGAACGGCTGTGCCAACAGGCGCCGAGCGTGGTTCGCGTCCCCGGTACGAGGGCCCCTCCCGTGCGTCATCCTGGCGCCAAGATGCCGCTGTCGGCCAGAGAACACGCGCAACGGCCCGCGAAAGCGCAGATCCTTTCTGAAAGTTGCGTCCAGGTCGCCCCGTTTGGAAGAAAAAAATCCCAGATCCACGCCCTGCGACACTTTATGCGGGCGTTTTGGCGTTGACGCTCCCTGCGGGCGCTCCTAAGGTCCAGCCGACACAACAAGGACGCCAGGGATGAACCGAATTCGCATCGTAGTTGTAGACGACTGGCGCATGGGACGGTGACAACACCCTGAGACGATCCCTTGCGCCCCCGAAACCCGGGGGCCTTTTTTTTGACGACGCGTGTGAACGGAGAGAGACAGATGACACGTCAGATGACCGGAGCGAAAATGTTGGTCCAGGCCCTGAAGGATCAGGGCGTGGACACGGTATTCGGCTACCCGGGCGGCGCGGTGCTGCCGATTTATGACGAGATCTTCCAGCAAAACGACATCCGCCACGTGCTGGTCCGCCACGAACAGGGCGCGGTTCATGCCGCCGAGGGCTATGCCCGCTCGACCGGCAAGCCGGGCGTCGTGCTGGTGACCTCGGGGCCGGGCGCGACCAACGCGGTCACCGGCCTGACCGACGCATTGCTCGATTCGATCCCGATTGTCTGCTTCACCGGCCAGGTGCCGACCTTCATGATCGGCACCGACGGGTTCCAGGAGGCCGATACCGTCGGCATCACCCGTCCCTGCACCAAGCACAACTGGCTGGTGAAGGACACCGACGATCTGGCGGAGGTCATCCACCAGGCCTTCCACGTCGCGACCACCGGACGCCCCGGACCGACGCTGGTCGACATCCCCAAGGATGTCCAGTTCGCCACCGGCACCTACACGCCGCCCGCCAAGTCGCGCACCGACCACTACAAGCCGGTGATGAAGGGCGATGCCGATCTGATCACCGAATTGGTCACCTTGATGGAAAAAGCCGAACGCCCGCTGTTCTACACCGGCGGCGGCGTGGTCAACTCGGGCCCCGGCGCCAGCCAGCTTCTGCGCGAGCTTGTCGATGCCACCGGCTTTCCGATCACCTCGACGCTGATGGGCCTCGGCTCCTACCCGGCGTCGGGCAAGAACTGGCTCGGGATGCTCGGCATGCACGGGCTGTACGAAGCCAACATGGCGATGCACGACTGCGACCTGATGATCACCGTCGGCGCGCGGTTCGACGACCGGATCACCGGCCGCACCGACGCCTTTTCGCCGGGCTCGACCAAGGTGCAGATCGACATCGACGCCTCGTCGATCAACAAGATCATCCGCGTCGATTTGCCGATCATCGGCGATGTCGGCCATGTGCTCGAAGATGCCCTGCGCATCTGGAAGTCGCGCGGCCGCAAGACCAACCCCGAAGCGCTGGCGAACTGGTGGGACCAGATCAACAAGTGGAAAGAGGTCGACTGCCTCGCTTTCACCAATTCCGACAGGGTCATCAAGCCGCAGTACGCGCTGCAGCGGCTCGAGGCGCTGACCAAGGACAAGGACCGCTACATCACCACCGACGTCGGCCAGCACCAGATGTGGGCCGCGCAGTATATCCACTTCGAGGAGCCCAACCGCTGGATGACCTCCGGGGGCCTCGGCACCATGGGCTACGGGCTGCCGGCGTCGAACGGCGTGCAGATGGCGCACCCCGATGCCCTGGTCATCAACGTCGCGGGCGACGCCAGCTTCATGATGAACATCCAGGAGATCTCGACCGCGGTGCAGTTCCGCCTGCCGGTCAAGCAGTTCATCCTCAACAACGAACGCCTCGGCATGGTGCGCCAGTGGCAGCAGCTCCTGCACGGCGAGCGCTATTCACACAGCTGGACCGAGAGCCTGCCCAACTTCGTCCAGCTCGCCGAAGCCTTCGGCTGCAAGGGCCGCACGGTGAAAGACCCGGCCGAGCTCGATGACGCGATCGAGGAAATGATCGCCTATGACGGGCCATTCCTGCTCGAAGTGCTTGTCGAAAAACACGAAAACTGTTTCCCGATGATCCCGTCGGGCGAGCCGCACAACAAAATGCTCATGAGCGACGCCGCAGCCACCGACGCCATCCAGGGCGACGGCCAGGTCATGGTTTGAGGAGGACAGCGAAATGGCAACGTTGAATATCAAGAAAGGGTCCTCCAGCAAGTCGGCCTACGATCTGCGCGACCCGAATATCGAAGCCGTCGAGCGCCACACCCTTGCGGTCGTGGTCGACAACGAGGCCGGCGTGCTCGCCCGGGTGATCGGGTTGTTCGCGGGACGCGGCTACAACATCGACAGCCTCACCGTGGCCGAGGTCGACCACACCGGCCACCGCAGCCGGATCACCATCGTCACCAGCGGCACGCCGCAGGTAATCGACCAGATCAAGGCCCAGCTCGGGCGGATCGTGCCGGTCCACGAGGTGCATGACCTCACGGTCGAATCCGAATCCGTCGAGCGTGAGCTGGCGCTGTTCAAGGTGGAGGGCCAGGGAGAGAAACGGGTCGAGGCGCTGCGCATGGCCGATATCTACCGCGCCAATGTGGTGGATTCGACGCTCGAGAGCTTCATCTTCGAAATCACCGGCTCGACCGCAAAGATCGACGCCTTTGCCGATCTGATGCGCCCGCTCGGGCTCGCGGAATTGGCCCGCACCGGGGTCGCGGCGCTGGCGCGGGGCAAGGTGGACTGACCAGACCGACGGGCGGACACCGGCGTCAGGCGGCGCCGGTTCCGCTCGGCGCCGGGCAGTTGGCGGGCACGGTCGCCGCCATGTCATCGACGACGCCGGGGCCGAAGCCGACGCTGCGTGCGATGTGCGGGCGCGGCGACATCACCCGGCCGCGGTCCGCCGCGCCTTCCCGGACCAGTTCGTGCGCGACCCAACCGGTACCAGCGGTGCGGTAGCGCAGATCCCGGCCCACACGCATCGCGCCCACCATTTCGACCCGCAGATCGACGAAATCACCGATGCAGAGCACCGTATTGGGGTCGCCCGCGCGGCTCCGATCGGCGACATAGACCAGCGCGCCGCTGTCGGCGCACCAGACGATCAGGGACCCCGCCCCGCTCCGCGCCCAGATGATAATACCTTGGGTTTCCACGTCAAAATCCTCTTCGCCCAACTTACGGATAGGTCACAACTTCTGGACATACAAGTATCGTGTCAGCACCGCTTCAGATTGTAATTGACGCGGTTTCGCCTTCCTGTGACTCCGGTTGGTGAGTGTATTGACGCGAATTAGCGTCAAGTGCCCGCACCGATGACAGGTTGTGACCACAGTGCAGCGCGAAAGCGACGGGTAAAGCCATGGCCCCAGAACAGCACAGGGTCGACATATCCGCGGTCTTCGCCCGCAACCTGCGGCAATTGGTGGCCGCCGAGCCGTCGATCTCTGCCGTGTGCCGGTCCCTGAACATCAATCGCACCCAGTTCAACCGCTACCTCTCGGGCGAAGCACATCCGCGCCCCGAGGTGCTGGACAAGATCTGCCCCCATTTCGAGCGCGATGCGCGGATCCTGCTGCCGCCGCTCGCCGAGATCGACCAGCACCGGGCCGGTGCAAACACCGGTTTCCGGCAAGGACAACCCGTTCAACCGGATCATGAGCCCCTTCGACCATGCGCGCATACCCGATGGGCTCTTTCAGGTCATCATGCCCAGCATGATCGACCCCGGGCTGGTGGTGATCGACATGATCCGGTTGTTCACTCTGCCGAACGGGGTCAAGGGCATCCACTGAAGCATCCCGAAAGTCTTTGCCGAGATCACCAGCCAGCCGACCAACTGGCATGCGCGCAAGATGACGGGCTATGTCCACCGGCCTGTCGATGGCGTTTCTTTCCTGCTCGCCAACCCGGTCAGCCGGCAGATCATGATGGTGTTCACCACGCCCGGGTTTCGGGGCGTGCCCACCGTGTACAACGGGTTTGCGGCGATGATGCAGACGCTGGGACCGATGAAATCCCAGGCGCAACCGCTGATCTTGACGAAGCTACCGGCACCCCTCCGCGCCGCCCTGGCGATCCGGAGCATGCAGAACACGTTGGACCGTTCCAGCCTGAGCGAGGCGCAGCGCGCCTATCTCGACGGTTGGCGTCCGAGCTGACGGAGCCGTCTCAGGCGACCACCCGCAGGCTGCGCTCCGCCTCGCGGGTCCGGTGGTAGCCCGCGATGATCTCGTGCGGGTCCTGATCGCCGGTGCCCGCGGTGAGGCTCACGACATCGCGCACATAGCGCACGCCTTCGCGCAACTCGAAGCTGAACAGCATCTGGTCGCCGCAGTGCAGCGTTTCCACGCCATCGGGGAGCCGCACCTCCGGTCCGAGAAAGGCCAACGGGCCCTGATCTTCACACCAGACCATCCCGACCCCCGGATCGGGTTTGTACCACAAGATCAGACCTATCATCGCGTGTTCCCTCTCGCCAGTGCCCCAACCCAGACCCAGCCGTAGATCGATAATACCTTGGCAAACCTATACTATAGATAGCTTGCATCCTACGTAAAGACACGATTCGCGCCTTGATTTCTGTCAAGCTGACAAGCCACGGGGCCGGGGCCGGGCCCCAAACGGCGGCGCGCTTGGTCTGGCCGGCACCCGGCCGAAGACGCGTCGCGACGGCAATTATCCCATTGAAAAACATAAATAAACTGTCCGTGCGGTCGCGCGGAAGAAAACCGGGAGCCCGCAGGCTCCCCAGTTTTGCCGGCAAGGCTCTTCATTGGGACCGCCCATGCGTTTCTGCCTGCCGTCTCTGCCTGCGGCCCTGTCCGCGTCGGGGTGCGGCACGGCGCCCGCGCCGGTCCCGTCCTGCACCGCCGCCCAGCGGGGCCAGCCGGGTACCCTACCCTGCCCGCCGGGTGCGCAGAGCCGCCGGCAGCGCGCCCAGGGTCAGGAAATAGGCGCTGCCCTCGGCCGGGTCGATCTCGCTCAGGAGCAAAGTGATCGTCTCACCCCGGTCGGTGCGGAAGGCGACCGAGGTGCCCTCGGACACGCCCACGAGCGCCAAAGGCACCGGGAAACTTCCGGTTCCGGCGGTGAACCCATTGTCGATGGACAAGAGAACCTTCAGCCGAAGCGGTCCGGTCTCCTGTCCATCGACCACGAGGTGCCCATCAAAAACCCGTGTCTCCATTCCGCCCTCCTCAGCTACACCCGGTCGTCGATCCGCAGGTGTTGCACTTCAGGCAGGTGCCGTTGCGCACCAGCGTGTAGTTGCCGCATTCGTTGCAGGGATCGCCCTCGTACCCTTGCATC
>Ga0209121_10005180_pt1 | contig 11901 bp, 8 predicted proteins | sample Cruoilmetagenom3_FD_187292 | JGI IMG/M metagenome (GOLD analysis project Ga0209121, IMG submission 187292) | Oil polluted marine microbial communities from Coal Oil Point, Santa Barbara, California, USA - Sample 3 (SPAdes) (version 2) | ecosystem: Environmental > Aquatic > Marine > Oil seeps ...
CCCGGAAACGACCATGCTGGAAAACTCGCTGTCGGCGCGGGCGCTGGATGTGGTGAGCATCCTGTTCATCGGCTATATTCTCTATCATTTCTTTCGCATCTGGATCGACAGCAAGATCGACGAAGAAACCGTGGACGTGGGCGAAGGCGAACTGGGTGACGAAGGCGGCGAGACCAGCGCCAGCCGTCTGGCCACCCTGTTGCCGCTGTTTCGCGGTGCCATTCTGGCGGTGGTGATCGTATCAATCGCGCTGATTGCGCTGATGGAGGTGGGGATCAACGTCAGCCCGCTGTTTGCGGGGGCCGGTGTGGTGGGGCTGGCGGTTGGCTTTGGTTCGCAAACCCTGGTGCGCGACATTTTTTCGGGGGCGTTTTTCCTGCTGGATGATGCGTTCCGCAAGGGGGAATATATCGACATTGGCGACGTAAAAGGGACGGTCGAGAAAATATCGGTGCGTTCGTTCCAGTTGCGCCACCACCTGGGGGCGCTCAACACCATTCCGTTTGGCGAAATCAAGGTGCTGACCAACTATTCGCGCGATTGGGTGATTATGAAACTGCCGCTGCGGGTAACCTATGACACGGATGTGGAAAAGGTGCGCAAGCTAATCAAGAACCTTGGGGTCGAGCTGTTAAGTGACCCGGTAATCGGCGAGAATTTCATTCAGCCGCTGAAATCTCAGGGGGTGATCGAAATGCAGGATAGCGCGATGATCATCCGGGTCAAATTCATGACCAAGCCGGGTGATCAATGGCTGGTGCGCAAAAAAGTCTATGAAGAGATCCGCGAGCGTTTTGCCCGCGAAGGTATCAAGTTTGCCCATCGCGAGGTGACCGTGCGGCTGGCCGATGCCAAGGCGGATGATCTGAGCGAGCCTCAGAAAGAAGCTGTGGCTGGTGCCGTGCAGGGCGTCATCGATGAGGATTACCTGGATGATATCGGCCCCAGCGGCGATGACCGCTAGGCCAGGCATCCCGCGCCGTAGGGTGTGCTTTCAGCGCATCTTTGCGTGACGATGCGCTGAAAGCACACCCTACGGCGTTGGTTTTGTCAGCTTGCGTAGGGGTCCAGTGAATCCCGCAGCCCGTCGCCAAGGAAGTTAAAGGCCAGCACCACCACGATGATCGGCAGCATCGGGATGGCGATCCAGGGATAGATCTCGACCGAGGTCAGGTTTTGCGCATCGTTCAGCATCACCCCCCAGCTAACAGCAGGGGCGCGCAGGCCAAGGCCCAGAAAGGACAGCGCGGTTTCGCCCAGGATCATCGCCGGGATCGACAGCGTGGCACTGGCGATCAGGTGGGACATGAAATTCGGCAACAGATGCCGACGGATCACCCGCCCGGAACTGGCCCCCATCATTTCCGCCGCGCGCACGTATTCCTCTTCGCGCAAGCTCAGGAACTTGGCGCGCACTGATCGCGCCAGCCCCGGCCAGTCCAGAATTCCCAATATCAGCGAGATGATAAAGAACACCGCCACCGGCCCCCAGTTGGACGGCACCGCCGCCGACAGGGCCAGCCACAGTGGCAATTCCGGCAGGCTGCGCAAGATTTCGATCACCCGGTTGATCACCCAGTCGATCTTGCCGCCAAAATACCCCGCGACACTGCCAAACCCGATGCCCAGCAGGAACGACACCGAAATGCCAATCAGCCCGACGGTCAGCGACAATTGCGCGCCGTAAAATATCCGGCTGAACACGTCGCGCCCCAGCCTGTCAGACCCCCACAGGAACACCGTGGCCCCTTCGGGGGCACAAAACAGGTGCTTGTTCGTGGGGAACAGCCCGGACAGCTGATAGGTGTCACCCTCGCAGAAAAACTCCAGCGGCATGGGGCGGGTTTCATCCGCCACGAATTTCCACTGAAACGTCTCCAGATCAGCCTCGGAGGTGATCGGATAGACAAATGGCCCGATGAATTCGCCCTCGTGCATCCAACGTACCGATTGCGGTGGCGAATAGAGGTGATCCGAGTGCCGCTCGTTCGGGGTATAGGGCGCAATGAAGCCGGCAAAGGGCAGCATCATATAGGACAGCAACAGGAAGATGCCTGACACCAGCCCCAGCCGGTGCTTTTTGAACTTGCGCCAGACCAGCAGCCAGTTAGGCGCGTCTAGATCGAGCCGCTCCAGCATTTGCGGGTTGGCATCCGGGTCATAGGGCGCGTCATCCACATAGCGGCCATCAGGTAGCTGTGTCATGTCTCGCGCCCTTCATACCGGATACGTGGATCAAGCAGCACCAGCAGCACATCCGAGACCATCGTGCCCACCAGCGTCAGCAGGGCCACAAACATCAGAACAAAGCCGGACAGGAACTGATCCTGGGTTTTTAGTGCGGTCAGAAGGGTTGGACCGATGGTTTGCAGCCCCAGCACCACCGACACCAGAACCGACCCTGACACCATGGATGGCAGCAGGTTGCCTATATCGGCGACAAACGGGTTGAACGCCATGCGCAGCGGGTATTTCGTTAGCATCCGCGGCGGGCTCATCCCCTTGGCAATCGCGGTTTCGACGTAGGGCTTGCCCAGCTCGTCCAGCAGGTTAGCGCGCAGGCGTTGCATCATCGCCGCCGCTCCGGATGTGCCGATCACAAAGGTCGGGATGATCAGGTGGATCAGGATGGATTTCACCTTGTCCCAGGACATCGGCGCGCCTTCGTAAACCGGGTTCATCAACCCGCCAATCGGCAGGTCGAAATATTTGTGCCCGTAATAGAACATGATCAGCGCCAGCAGAAAATTCGGCGTCGCCAGTCCCAGATACCCGACAAAGGCCGAACTGTAATCGATCCAGGTTTTGGATTTCGCCGCCGCCAGCACGCCTAACGGCAGGGCAACCATATAGACAAACAGCACCGCCGCCAGGTTCACCAGAACCGTCAGCCACAGGGAATCGCCGACAATTTCCGACACGGGCCGGTCAAATTCGAACGACCAGCCGAAATCGCCCTGGATCAAGCCGGAAAATCCGTGCGGGCCGGGGATAAAGCCGATCCAGATCAGGTACTGCTGATACAGAGGTCGATCCAGTGCGTATTCGCTGCGCAGGAATTCAGCCTTGGCAACCCCGGCGGATTGGCCGGTGGCGCGCAACTCGCTGATCTGATTGGACAGGTAATCGCCGGGCGGCAGGTTGATGATGACAAACACCAACCCCGACACCACCAGCAGCGTCAGCAGCATGGTGGCAAAGCGATAGATTGCATAGCGCAACAGGTCCATCAGTTGCCCTCATCGGGGGCAAAGAAAAACTCGTCCGGGCGGTGGATGCCGAAATGTGCCCCCGGGTCCCAGGCCCAGATGCCTTTCACCGGCACGTTGCGCAGCTTTAGGTTCACCACTACCGGCTGTGGTGCCTCGGCCAGAATGCCGATGCCATAGATCTGGTCGGCATGGATCGCCAGCATCTCGCGCCAGGCGGCGCTGCGTTCATCGTCGGATGTGGCGCGGTCCCAATCCAGCGCCAGCTGCATCAGGCGTTTGGCCTCGGGCATATCCGGCGCTTCGCCCACTTCGCCGTTGGTCTGGTAATGCTGGCCCCATTTCGGCCAGGCAAAGAATTCCTGATAACGCGGCGACAGGTAATCGGGCGATGTATAGGCCTGCGGAATGCCATTATCCCAGCCAAACCAGACAGCGGCCATGGTGGTGCCCGCATAGATGCGGTTGCGCAGAATATCACGGTCCAGCGGGCGCATCACCAGTTTCACCCCGATATCGCGCCAGTTGTCGGTGATGATCTGCAAGGCGTTTTCCACCTCTTGCCGCTCGCCCGCGGTTTCGATCACAATTTCCATCGGGCGCCCGTCGGGCAGTTGGCGAATGCCGTTGCCCAGACGTTGGCCCAACCCGGCGCCGTCCAGCAGCGCATTGGCCTGATCCGGGTCATAGGCTGCCCAGGCGTCGCGGTTGGCCTGATCAAAAAACGGGCTGGATGGCAGCACGGTCATCGCACCGGGCTTGGCCAGCTTGAAATACAGCGCCTTGTTGATGGTGTCGCGGTCAATGCCCAGCGACAGGGCGCGGCGCACGTTTACATCGCGCATTACTGCGCGCCAGCCCTCATCGGCATAGTTCAGATTGGGGTAGATCGCGATTTGCGACGCGGCACCATTGCTCCACAGATAGGTTTTGTAATTGCCGCCATCGGCCTCGCCCTTGCGCAGAATGGCGATGTCGCGGAAATCCAGCCCCCGGCTTTGCAGATCGGCCTGCCCGGCGTTTGACTTGGCAGCCACCAGACCACCGCTGACGATCTCCATCTCGACCACGTCGATATAGGGCAGTTGCACGCCGTTCGTGTCGATCCGGTGAAAATAGGGATTGCGCACAAACAGATGCCTGATTTTCTTGCCCGAGCTGGAATTCATCCACGGCTGCAGGGTCGGCAGCTCGTGATTGTCATATTTGTACATGTTGTCGAGCTTGTTGTGCAGCGCGGCCCAGCTTTTGACCCGCGCGTCTTCGACCTCGGCGGCCAGTGCGACCGGATCGGCATGGTCGCCGTGGTATTGTTTCAGGAAATGCGCCGGGCGGAAGATGAACGGCGGGCGGGCCTGTGCCAGCGATTGCAGGAAATTCGGGTTTGGGTTGCCCCAGGCATAGATAACCGTCTGTGCGTCCGGGAACGACACCTGTGGCAACTGGCCTTCGACGCGCAGGAAATCCGGCGGTCCTGCCGGGCTTAGCTTGTCGTTATTGGCAACGTCCTCCCACCAGTAACGGAAATCGTCGGATGTGAAGGGATGGCCATCCGACCAGCGGTGCCCTTTGCGCAGGTGCAGCGTGAACACCTTGTTGTCCTGGTTTTCATAGGATGCCAGAAGGTCGGGCATCAGGGTATAATCATAGTCATACCCCACCAACCGCACATAGCCATAGACCACCATCTGGCGGATATCCTTGGAGCGCGTGACAAAGGTTTTCAGCGTCCCGCCCTGTTGGCCGGGTACCCGCCCCTTGGCGGCCAGATCCACCACAAACGGCTGGTCGGGGACGCGTTCGGCCACCGGGGGCAGATCGCCCTGATCCACCTCGGCCTGCCAGAACGTGCTTTCCTGCAATTGGGTGGCGGCAGAGGCGCCCGGCAGTGCCAGAAGGCAGGCGCAGGCCACAAAAAATCGACGGGTCATATCAAACATGGCAACGCACCTTGTGGCCGGGTTCCAACTGGTTAAGCGAAGGTATCACGGTATCCGAAAAACGAAAGGCTTCGGGCCAGGTGCCGGGGTCACCCGCCCCCTGCGCCACCAGTTTCAGATTTATCGGACGCTCGATATCGGGCGTCGGCTGGGCCGCGATCAGCGCTTTGGTATAGGGATGTTTGGGGTTGTAAAACAACGTCTCGGGCGGGGCCTGTTCCACCACCAGACCCTGCCGCATCACGGCCACTTCATCGGCGATCCGCGCCACCACCGCCAGATCATGCGAGATGAACAGATAGGACAGGTTCATCTCATCGCGGATATCTTCCAGCAGGGTCAGGATCTGTTCCTGCACGCTGACATCCAAGGCCGAGGTCGGCTCGTCACAGACCAGCAGTGCGGGGTCCAGTGTTAGCGCGCGGGCAATCGACAGACGCTGGCGCTGGCCCCCGGAAAATGCGTGCGGAAAGCGTTGCAGCATATCGGCGTTCAGCCCGACCTGCAGTAACATCGCCTCGGCGCGGTCGCGCTGTTCACTGCGATTGCCGATGCCGTGGATTTCCAACGGCTCGGTCATCGCGTCCTGGATGCGCATGCGTGGGCTAAGCGACGAATAGGGGTCCTGAAACACCATCTGCGCCTGACGCTGAAACGCGGTGCGCGCGGCGCGGGTCATATGATGCACGGCGACCGGGTCACTGTCCGGGGTTGGGCGGAACAACACCTGTCCGCCCTCGTCGGGTGGTTCGGCCCCCAGCGCGATCCGCGCCGCCGTAGTCTTGCCCGACCCGCTTTCGCCGACAATCGCCAGTGTCTTTCCACGCGGCAGGTTCAGATCGACCCCCCGGCAGGCATGGATCAGCACGTCCGGCTTCCACGACGATCCGGCGCGCAGCGTATAGGTTTTGGACACGCTCTTTAGCTGCAGGATCAGATCGCCCTGCGCCAGCGGCGGGGCCAGGGTAGGGGCCGCCGGAATCGACGGGGCCGCATTGAACAATTGTTGCGTATAGGGATGCGCGGGCGCTTTCAGCAACGGTTCGGCGGCGCCGGATTCCATCACCCGGCCCTTGTGCATCACCACCACCTGCTCAGCCATATTGGCCACCACGCCCAGATCATGGGTGACCAACAGCATCGCCATGCCGGTATCACGCTGCAAATCCTTCATCAGCCCTAGCACCTGCGCCTGCGTGGTCACGTCCAGCGCTGTGGTCGGTTCGTCCGCGATCAACAGGTCAGGTTGTGACACCATCGCCATGGCAATCATCGCCCGCTGCCGCATCCCGCCCGACAGCTCAAACGGATAAGACCGGTAGGCACGGTCGGGATCGGGAAAGCCGACCCGCTCGAACATTTTCAGAACTTCGCGCCGGGCTTGTTTCTCGCTGGCACCGCGATGCAGCCACAGAACTTCGGCCACCTGATTGCCGATGCGGTGCAGCGGCGACAGGGATCGCATCGGTTCCTGAAAGATCATCGACACCAAATTGCCGCGCACATCGCGCAGCTTGCGGTCGCGCATGGCTGTCAGGTCCAGCGGGCCGTTGGGGCCGTTCAGGATGACCTTGCCAGTGCGGATCTGCGCGGCGCGCGGCAGGATGCGCAGCACGGCGCGGCAGGTCACGGTTTTACCGGACCCGGATTCCCCCACCAGGGCCAGCGTTTCGCCCGGGCGCACATCAAAACTGACATTCTGCACCACGGCTTCGCCACGGCCAAAACCGACACTCAAATCCTGAACTGACAATAGCGGCGTCATATGGTCCCCATGTCCGGCCTCTTGTTTGGTCTGTCATTCAACCACATATTTCGTCAGCCCCTTCGGTTCGGCCTCACCTTCGCTTGGGTATGGGCGGATAGTCAAACCCCAAATGTGCCTGAATTCCGGTCTCTATGGGGTTTTTGTCACGTCACATGCCTACACATTGGTCGCGTTATTTGGCATGACGGGGTATTATCCCGCCGGAGACGCCCCGGCACTTTTACAGGAGTCCCTGAATGAGCCGCCTTGACCTGTTTATCGACCGTATGGTGTCTCAGCGCGCCTGCCTGGATTTTGCCATTGATGACACCGCCGCCATGGTGGGGCCGGTCTATGAGTTGGGGCTGGGCAATGGGCGCACCTATCACCACCTGCGCGAACGGATTACCACACGCGACATCTATGTGTTTGAACGCGCGATTGCCTCGCACCCTGATTCGACGCCGCCGGAAGCGCTGACTATTCTGGGCGATGTGAATGAAACCCTGCCGCAAACCTTGGCGCGCATGGGGCCGGTGGCCAGCCTGATTCACGCGGATCTGGGTGGGCATAACCGTGAAAAGAACGATATTTTTGCGCGCAAAATCTCGCCCTTGGTGGAACCAATGTTGGCACCGGGCGGCTTGATGGTGGCCAGTGACCGGATGTATTTCGAAGGTCTGACTGAACTGCCGCTGCCACCGGGCGCGGTTGAAGGGCGCTGTTTTATCTACCGCAAGTAACCACGCGCGACACCAAGCAGGATTAAAGGGAACGGGATCAATGAACACCGCCATACATAACGTCCCTTTTGATGCGCTGGAAATCGGCATGACCGCCGAACAATCGCGCACTTTGCATGCTGATGATCTTTATGTTTTTGCCAATGCCTCGGGCAACCTGAACCCGATGCACCTGCCCAAACACGATGGCGACGGCGACGGCGCGCCTGAATCGCTGGCGCCGGGCATGTGGGTGGCCTCGCTGATCTCGGCCGTTCTGGGATGCCAGTTGCCGGGGCCAGGCACGGTGTACCATTCGCAATCGCTGCGCTTTACCGGGCGGGCACATGCGGGGGATACGCTGACCGTCAAGGTCCGCCTGACCGCCAAGGGCGACAACCGGCTGGTGCGCTTTGACACGTGGGTCGAATCCGGCGATGGCACCCATATCCTTGAGGGCGAGGCCGAGGTGTTCGCCCCCGAACACCCGATGCACTTTGATGCGACTGACGTGCCGGGCCTGACCGTGCAGCGGCATGTACATTTCGACCGGCTGCTGGATATGGCCGAACCGCTGCCTGCCATTCCTACCGCCGTGGTCGCCCCGGAAAAGCCCGACGCGCTGGCCGGGGCAATTCTGGCCGCTGAGCACACGCTGATCGACCCGATCCTGATTGGCCATTCGGTCCGCATTGCCGAGGCCGCCGAAGAGGCGGGCATCGACCTTACGGGATACCGCATCGTAGACGCGCGCGATCACCGGCTGGCGGCGCAACAGGCGGTGCGCATGGTGCTGGATCAAGAGGCCGCAGCGGTGATGAAGGGCCATCTGCACACCGACATCCTGCTAAGCGAGATTGTCAAACGCGACGGTGGGCTGCGCCGGGGCGGGCGGCGTCTTAGCCATGTGTTTGTGATGGATGTGCCGGGGCTGGACCATCTGCTGATGGTCACTGATGCGGCGATCAATATCGCACCCGATCTGCAGACCAAGGCCGACATCATCCAGAACGCCATCGACCTGGCGCTGGCGCTGGGCATCGAAGAACCCAAGGTAGGGGTCTTATCGGCGATCGAAACCGTGAACCCGGCGATTCCGTCCACGTTGGACGCGGCGATCCTGTCTAAAATGGCGGACCGGGGCCAGATCACCGGGGGGCTGGTGGACGGGCCGTTGGCGATGGATAACGCAATTGATCTGGGCGCGGCGGCCACCAAGGGCATCCACAGCCTTGTGGCCGGACGCGCTAATATTTTGGTGGCCCCCAACATGGAGGCGGGCAACATGCTGGCCAAAGAGCTGACCTTTCTGGCCCATGCCGAGGCTGGCGGCATCGTAATGGGGGCCAAATGCCCGGTCATCCTGACCAGCCGGTCCGACGATGATCAGGCGCGGCTGGCGTCATGCGCCGTGGCCGCCCTGGCGGCGGCCCGGGGGCAGGCATGAGCGCGGTTCTGACGCTGAATGCGGGCAGTTCGTCGATCAAGTTTGCGGTCTATACATCGGCGGAAACGCCGGAATTGCTGCAGGCCGGGCAGGTCGAAAACCTTGGGTCGGTGGCCCGACTGGTGTTAAAGGGCGACGCAGGCCGCGAGGTCGGTATCGGCGCGGCCGATCACGCCGCCGCCGTACGCGCGATCCTGCACGAACTGGCCCCGGTTCTGGACGGCCACGCGGTAACAGGTGTGGGCCACCGCATCGTGCATGGTGGCAAAACCTTTGGCGCGCCGGTTGAACTGACAGACGATGTGCTGACCCAGCTAGAGGCGTTTGTGCCGCTGGCCCCGCTGCATCAGCCGCATAATCTGGCTGCGGTGCACGCGGCACAGGCGGCGTTTCCGCAAGCGCTGCAAATCGGCTGTTTTGATACTTCGTTCCACAAGGGGCACCCGTTTGTGAACGACACGTTTGGCCTGCCGCGCCGGTTCTATGACCAGGGTGTGCGTCGCTATGGGTTTCACGGGCTGTCCTATGATTACATCACCTCGTGCCTGCGCCGTGACTGGCCCGACCTGGCCAAGGGCCGGGTGGTGATCGCGCATCTGGGCAATGGTGCGTCGATGTGTGCCGTGCAGAACGGCCAGTCGATGGGATCGACCATGGGGTTTTCCGCGCTGGACGGGCTGCCGATGGGTACACGGTGTGGTCAGCTTGATCCCGGCGTGTTGCTGTACCTGATGGGGCAGGGCATGGGGGTCGAGGAAATTACCCGCATTCTTTACAAGGAAAGCGGGTTGAAGGGCCTGTCGGAACTTAGCCACGATATGCGGACCCTGCTGGCCAGCGACGACCCCAAGGCGAGCGAGGCGATAGATTACTACGTGTTCCGCATCCGTCGCGAACTGGGCGGCATGGCGGCGGTGCTTGGCGGGCTGGACGGCGTGGTATTCTGCGGCGGCATTGGCGAGAACGCCGCCGAAATCCGCGCCCGGGTGATTGACGGCATGGGGTTTCTGGGCCTGTCGCTGGACGCGGCGGCAAATGCATCGGGGGCGACACAGATCGGCACCGGCCCCGCGCAGGTTCTGGTGATCCACACGGACGAGGAACAGGTGATCGCGCGCTCTGTCGTGCAGGCGCTGACCACATAAGGACAAAATGATGCTTTTCTACGATTGCTCTACCGCCCCCAACCCGCGCCGCGCGCGAATGTTTATCGCCGAAAAGGGCGTGCAGATCGAAACCCGCGAGGTCTCGATGTTGACCGGCGATCAGTTGAAACCCGAGTTTCTAAAGGTGAACCCGCGCGCCACAATCCCGGTGCTGGTGACAGATGCGGGGACCGTCCTGACCGAAAACATCGGCATCGCCGCGTATCTTGAGGCCGCCTTTCCCGAACCACCCCTGATGGGGCAAACGCCCGATGAAAAGGGATTGGTGCTGGCGTGGAATGCCACCGTCGAACAGCAGGGCGGCATGCCCATTGGCGAGACCTTTCGCAACAGCAATCCGTATATGAAGGGCCGTGGCATCCCCGGTCAGACGGATTTCGACCAGATCCCGGAACTGGCCGAACGCGGCATGGCCCGGGTTGATCTGTTCTTTGACCTGCTGGAAACGCGGCTATCCAGCAGCGCGTTTCTGGCGCTGGATACGTTTTCACTGGCAGACATCACCGCCTTTGTGTTTGTCGACTTCGCCAGGGTGATCCGCCGCCGCATCCCCGAGGGCAACAGCGCGACCCAAGCCTGGTTTGACGGAATCAAAACCCGCCCCAGCGCCAGCTTGTGACGTGGCGAAACGGTTGAGCCCGCCGCCGCTTTGATGCTGTTCTGCGTTCCAGATCCATTTTGTTAGGAAATCCTATGCCCGAAGCCTATATCGTCGCCGCCGCCCGTACTGCCGGGGGCAAACGCGAAGGCCGCCTGTTTGGCTGGCACCCGGTCGATTTGGCCGCCGCCGTTCTGGACGAGGTGGTCGCGCGATCCGGCGCGGCACCCGACGCGGTAGAGGATGTGATTATGGGCTGCGTGACGCAGTCCGGTGAACAGGGGCTGCATGTGGGTCGCAACGCGGTGCTGGCGTCGAACCTGCCGCGCTCGGTTCCGGCGGTCAGCATCGACCGGCAATGCGGATCATCGCAACAATCCATCCACTTTGCTGCCCAGGCGGTGATGTCGGGCACCCAGGATCTGGTGATCGCCGCCGGAGTTGAGAGCATGAGCCGCGCGCCCATGGGCTCTTCCGGGATGTGGAGCAAGACGCCCAAACCCGGCAGCCCGTCCAGCGCCGGCCTGGCCGCGAAATACCCCAACCCGATGTTTAGCCAGTTTACCGGTGCCGAGATGATCGCCGAGAAATGGGGCCAGTCGCGTGGCGCTCTGGATGCTTTCGCGCTGGAAAGTCATCGCCGCGCCATCGCCGCCACTGATGCTGGTGCGTTTGACGCCGAAATCCTGGGGCTCGATATCGAGCTGGACGGCGAAACACTGCGCCATATCCACGACGAAGGCATCCGGCGCGAGGCGACGCTGGACAGCATCGGATCGGTGCGCACATTGGTCGAAGGCGGGCGGATCACGGCGGCCAATGCCTCGCAAATCTGCGACGGGTCAGCGGCGGTGATGGTAGCGTCTGAGCAGGCGATCAAGGATCACAACCTGACCCCGCTGGCGCGTATTCACCAGCTGACTGTCACCGCAGGAGACCCGGTGATCATGCTGGAAGAACCGCTTTACGCCACCGACCGGGCGCTGAAACGCGCTGGCATGAAGATTGACGATATTGATCTGTTTGAGGTGAACGAGGCCTTTGCCCCCGTGCCCATGGCCTGGCTGACCCA
>Ga0209121_10005181_pt1 | contig 11901 bp, 16 predicted proteins | sample Cruoilmetagenom3_FD_187292 | JGI IMG/M metagenome (GOLD analysis project Ga0209121, IMG submission 187292) | Oil polluted marine microbial communities from Coal Oil Point, Santa Barbara, California, USA - Sample 3 (SPAdes) (version 2) | ecosystem: Environmental > Aquatic > Marine > Oil seeps ...
CTGCGGCCTTGGGGTCTTCAATATCCAGGCCTTCAACTATGATGATCCCTCTCCGTTCCAGTCCGACCGCCCACGAAACCCCATAACCGTTCTTAACAGGCCCTAGTGATTGAGTTGTTAATCGCATCATAGCAAGTACCAGCTGATATAAAATGAAATCTAGTGTGGGTAGGTATCACACTCTGGCCATCGAGTGTGATACCTACCCCGAGGACATTATACTATCGCATTTATCTAGCTGGAATGAAAAACTGGATGAGCGCGGCATATTAACATCACCCTTTCTATTCATAAGGGTTGCTGGGCTCTATTATTTCAACTAGTATCGTTCTGTCTGTTTCAATATTGAAACTTGCTGGTAGCTGGCCATAGACAGCATAATATTTTACCTAAGGGTGCATAAGTCGCCCTTCGGCGCTGATGCCCCAAAAATTCTGGAGGCATCATGTTAAAGTTGAAAATTTTACCTTACCGAATGCTTAGCATTGCTAAGTATTATCAATCTAGTTCTTCTAGTGCGGAGGACTATGTTCAGAAAACAAAAAGAGTTCTCCTAGATTATCCTGGGAGCTCATTCCTTTGGTTAGTGACGGATGAGAGGTCAGTTCTCATCCCTTTAAGACTAGGGGTTGATCCAATGTATCTTCCTGCCAATAATAAAAGCATGACTTTATTTCATATCCATTCAGATGGAGAGATAGAGAAGGTTTCTTATTCATGTGCAGAAGAACTAATCGCTGCCACCCCCAATAGGGACTTAAGCTCTTTGTCGAGTGAATTTGAAGTCTTTGCTGCTGTGAAGGCTTCTCTCGTAGAGGGAGTAGTTAAGGGTGTGTGGCGGGAAAGTCTTGCGATAGAGGAAACAGGCAGCTGGGTTCTTTTGCAATGGCGTGAGTATTTCATTTCTGAAAAAAATAGTCTCATGGTTGGCTTTCTAGACGAAGGCATTAGATTAATAAATTCTTTGTCTATTAAATCAACGTGAACTGAAAACTTTGGTCGCTATTATCAGCGAAAACTAACCCTGTAGGGATGCTGCCCTTAGGGGTTTGTATCTCTACGGTATTTTAAATTATGGAGATACAGATAATGAAGAAGAAATTTTACGACCTAAAAAAAGTAAACGACCTCTTATCAGGTCGCTGGCTTGAAGTGTTAGCGTACTTAGCTGATGATGACATAGCAGACGCGATAAACAAGCCGGGGAAGCACGTTGCGTGTCCTTGCCATAAAACTACTAACCGCTCAGGGAAGGGGGATGGTTTTAGGCTTTTTAAAGACGCTGCTCAGACTGGCGGCGGGATCTGCAATACATGCGGCTCATTTAAGGATGGGTATGCATTATTGTATTGGCTCAAAGGATGGGATTTTTCAACATCCCTTGAGTATATAGCGGATTATTTAGGTGTTGAGCCTGCAAGTCCAGCTGAACGTGAAAAGCCAAAACTTGCTGCACCTGCTGAAAGTAAAAAGCCAAAACTTGCTGCACCTGCTGAAAGTAAAAAGCCAAAACTTGCTGCACCTGTTGCGCCTGCTGAAGGTGAAAAGCCGAAGCCTGTTGAACCCGAAGGGCCTAAGCTTGCACCACCTATCAAGCCGGAAAGAATGGCTGAGATTAAGCGCATCCAGGAAGAAGCGTCTAAAGGTGGATATGGATCAAAGCAGGCAAGGCAAAATATTGAGTCCGTGTGGAGTCAATCTCTTAGTATCGAGGAGAATGTTCCGTCTCCTTTGTTTCGATATTGGAAGAAACGAGGGGTGTTGTTAAAAACTAATACTCTTAATCAAGACGAATGTTTCAGATTTCACCCGAAACTCCCGTATTTTGATGAGGATGGTAAAAAAACCGGGTCCCACCCGGCTTTGATATCTGCGATGAAGGATAACGATGGGAATATCGTGACACTGCATCGTACCTACCTTACCGCTTATGGTGGAAAGGCAAGAGTTCCATGCGCTAGAAAAATGATGGCAGTACCCGACCAGGTAAATGGTTGTGCAATTCGGATAGGTGGTATGCCTTCTGACGGTGTTATAGGCGTTGGCGAGGGATCTGAAACCGCCATGTCTGCGTTGTGGGTTTATGGTATACCCACGTGGTCGTGTGTTTCTGCGACCATTATGGAAGGCTTTATACCCCCTAAAGAGGTACATACGATACTTGGCTGGGAGGACAAGGATTTGTCCCATACTGGACAACGATCGATGAAAATACTTAGTGATAGAATGGATGCGTTAGGAGTAAATTTCATACGCATGCCGATTCACTATGGTATCAAAAAAGGAAAGAAATCCATTGATTGGAATGATATCCTGCTGGAACACGGCCGGTATGGATTTCCATCATGGAGAAACTTAAGGCGAGCAATTGAAACTAGGGATTCCCATGTTTTAGCTGTTTGACTTCATAGCGTAGTAAATAGCCCCTCATTCGAGGGGCTATTTACTCACTTCTTTTCTTTTAATTTGACATTCTTCTAATTTTTTCCTTCGTACTTTTACCGGTAAAGTACCGTTCATTCTCATAAGAATACATAACCTGCAGCAGCAAAATCTGAACAATTCTGATAGAACCTGAACACCCAAAAAAGAAGCAATTATAAACGTCGTTCATTCACTCTATTCGAACCCTGGTGCAAACCTCGCTGCGTTCCATTTTAGGTGAAATGAGCAATGCTAAATCCGATGTATTTCCGGCAGATATTCCGGCTACCATTCAGGGGCTAATGGGGAAGAAATAAAGTTAGGCCCGCACGAATTTTGTGCGGGGTAATTACTGCGGGAGGGGCAAGTGAACTTATATATGCCGATGGTGCCGATTAATTTTCACTTCGGTGTTTACGCATAATGATGATGTTGGAGATAAAAATGGATTACACTTTTCTGGGTGGCTATCCAGCCAAGCCAAAACTTCTTCTACCGTAATGTCAGTGTTCGTTTTTTTTAAACAGCCCTCTATTAAATGGATCGCTTTGCTTTTGGAGGGCATCGCATTGGCGTAGGGAGCGATCCATCCACCGACGGTAGTTCGCCCGAATCCGAACTCATCTGCGACCTGGGCAGCCCGGCCCTTATTAACAGGCGGATAGTCGCCCGTCTGGTCGAGCATAAAATTTATTCGATCCGATATGTATTCCAAATCCATGTAGTATTTGCGTCCTTGTTTATTAAGGTCTGCTTATTTCCGCTATTTAAAAAGCACAAAAACAAATTATAAGCGGCCCTAACCACCATAACAACACCGTCTGTTTAAAAGCAGGCAGTATTGCGCAAAAGATTCCAATGTTTTCTCTGGATCGCTCCCTAGATTCTGTTCAAACTATCTGCTTTATAAATTCAATATCCTCCTTGCGGGTTTTAGAAAAAAACTTAAATAGGTAGCTGTTTTTATCGGTCTTAGTCGCTTCGTTTAGTTCAATATCACCACCCTCAGCGAACAGATACGCAACAATTGACTGATGAAGCCGCCAGCTTACTAGGTTTGACTCTGGATAATCTGCAAGAAAGCCATCAATTGTTTTATAAAATTTAATCGAAACTGGCTCGATCTCAATATCAATCATTTTGCCAATAACTAGATTTCTATTGCCAATCAGTCCATAAATTTCCGTTTCAACGTCAGAAGGAACCTTGTTGTCGCCGTTTTCCCAGCGCTGCCAGGTGCGAGCAGAGCACCGCCCGATGCAGTCAGCGGCTTCTTTTACATCGAGCATCAAGAGCTTTCGCATTGCTTGTAGCTCATAGTGAGTCATTTCGTGCCATGACATGATATTTTACCTTTTTATGTGTTGCGCGGCGGCTTATCCGCCGCGCTTCTAGGTTTCTATAACTGTTCTTTGAATTTCTCCCAAGCTTTTTCTTTACTGATTTGATGACTATTTGAGTTTTCGCTGATGTAGGTTTCAGCTTCTTCTTCAGTGTCGAATTTCTTTAAATCTGGCTCGCCGAACTGAAACTTCTCTCCGTTTTCAAACTCTTCAATATAGTTTTGAATAACATAAGTAGTCTCGTCAGCTTCAAGCTCTTCTTCCGCTTCGAGCTCTGCTTCGCTTATTATTGCCTGTGCGTCAATATTTACTTCCATCAGCGCTTGCTGTATTTCAAGTAGCTCGTCGAGGGTGTAGGCCGTCTCGGCGGTATCATTAATGTAATCAGCGTCTTTTTGCGATGAAATACTATTTTGATCGAGTAAGAGCAGTAGACCGCTATTACCTTCTGAATAAACGCTTAGAGAATTTGAGGGTAGGCTGTAGTCGCCGTGGTGATAGCTATGCCCTGTTTGCAGGGTGGCTTCGTAGCGCGTTTCATTAATTTCTATCTCGATGCAAATATCAGCATTTATGTAGAAGTAATCTGAAATATTATTTGAAGTTTTTAACTCAGCGCTATGAATTTCTTTATATGTGATTTCTGATTTGATTTTCATTGTATAGCTCTCGTTAGAGTGGCTTCGGGCTAATCCCGTAAGCTCGAAGTTATTATATGTCGCGATTGCGACACACTCAAGACTTAATTCAATTGAAAATGAAAACCAATATTCCAATGAACCCCTGAAACCAAAGGGTTTGAGTTGAACTTTTACGCTAAATACATCAAGATTGGAATTTGGCCCCTTATGGTTATGGTGTTTAGTTAATGGTAATGAAAAATAGGCCTGTAAAGAGGCTAATTAGTGAGTACAAGACTGGAGAAGGTAAGGCCCAGGTTATAGATCGTCCTGGTCAGCTCACAGACGTTTTGTGGCGTGCATCAAGAGGTGATCTAGGTCGAAGGAATGTAGCTATTACATTGATGCTATTTGGTTCTGGAATGCGAATTAACGAGGTTGCCCAGCTAAAGGTCAAAGATATCTACAGGCCTGATGGAGAGCTTAAAAAGACATTCGTGATCCCCGCTAAATACACAAAAACAAAAAAATCTAGGGTGGCTTACATCGTGGCACCTATTCACCGGCAAGCTATCGAATACTGGCGTCGGCAGCGTATTGAAGAGTCGGCAATGCTGGCAAGTGATGGCAGCTATGGAAATATTTCAGGGCAAAGCCCTTTGTTCTTGTCAAAGAAAGGCACTTGGCGAAAATTCGCGTTCAATAAAAAATGCTATGAAACAAAGAGTGGGACTAAGGAGGTGCTCGTTTGCAGCTCTTTAGAAAATTTAATGAGGGATATACTGAAAGGCGCTGGCATACAAGGCGGTTCGTCGCATTCGGGACGAAGAACACTTGCGAGTTGGTTAGATCGACAGGGGTGTGATCTGGAATTAATTCGCTACATACTCAATCATGAAGACCCTGACATGACGATTGATTACATTGATCCCTCACAAAAACGTATTGACCAGGCGTTTAAATCCCTTATGAGCGGCGTGAAGATGCCGGAGACGTTGAAATAATATGGAAATAGAAGAAATTAATTTGGAAGCCGGTTCTCTTGATAATGAGGGTTTTGATATTCTTTTGAGTTTGACCAGTATGCGCTCAGAAAAAACTATTGATGCACTTAGAGATTACTATGTGAATGGCTTATCAAAAAGTGAGGCGTATACCAAGCATGGCGTCGATAAAACTATTTTCAGTCGAAGATTGCCGGTTATGCAGCGGTTATTTAATGCTGTTATTGCTTTTAATGAGGTTTACTATAAAAAGTAAACTAAATGCTTGCATAGTTTACTCAAAAACGTAAACTCTAGTTATTGCTTGAATTCAAACTAATCAACAGGGAAAAATTATGAAACACGGGAATTTTGAGCTAACAACAAACAATTCTGCATCAAGCTACGGAGTGCCAGTTTTACTTTATAAAGGAATAGCGTATGGAGCGGCAGACAGTATGATCGGTGTTGTTGATGAAGTGGATCAGGATATTTTTTACTGTTTAAACGACACGGTAACAGCGTCAGAGATGGTTTATTCTGAATTCGTCAATATGCCGCCCACTGGGTATCCAAAGAAAGAAGAACAGCACGATATGGTTGTGGCCTTCCTTGATGAGTGTCAGCACACAACCTCGCCAGGGGCGCGATGGTACAGAGAGCCTATGGAGTACGACGAAAACGGCAACGCCGTGTAGAAAGAATCAAGCTAAATAATAAAATTGGAATTTTATGGGGACTAACGATTTGAGTGCTTCAGATTATGTGATGGAATACTATCCAGAAAGTCAAAATAATTTGACGGATGGAGTTATCATAAATCCTAATCTCAGGCCAAATTTTGATTTCACACCCAATGAAGATAGAGACCAAAAAGAATTAATGCACTGGTGGGGTTTGGCATATATTGTGATTTGTGGATGGGAAGAAATGGCAGAAAGTTGGGAGCAATATTCTGAGCGTATGAAGGAACTTGAAAACCATTCTAGTTTTGAATTGCTTAACAAAGAAAAGTTTGAAGTGAACCAGGAAAAGCAAAAAGAGGAGTGGTTTAAGGCGTGGGGTGAAGATGGTCTGCGATACGAAGTACGCTGCTTGGATGGCGGGGCATGGGATAGGCCAACAGAAAAACTAATGACCGGATCATTCGACGAGGCTTTAAACGTAGCTAATGCAATTAATCAATAAATTAGCGAAGTTGGAATAATAGCAAGGGGATAACGCCCTAAATTTTATCATTAAAAACTTTAATTAAAATAAAGGATTGAATAAATGAAGAATAAAACGGAAATCAACACTGAATATTTGGGCGTGGGCATTGCACTAATAATGGCGTTATGTCTTGGATACATAACATTTCCCTCAATTGTCAGCCTAGTGATACCTGAAGCATCCAACATGATGTGGGAGTCACCAATAACCATCAATCAAGCTCTAGGAATTCTAGTGGCCCTGCTATCAATCGGATTCACGTTAGCCATCGTCAACAAATTTCGCAGAGCAAGAACGTCTGGGGGTTCAGATATTTTTCCCTGGCTGGCAGTCGGGTTTTTAGTCATTGCCTCAATAGCGGTAACAGCCTTTGTTTTCCTTTTTGTATTTGGGGTATCGGTATCAACTCTCTTGTCCTTTGGTATTGAAAGTGCAATAGCGGTATTCATAGGGACTATTCTGGCTCTTGTTACGGCCTATTTGGTTACATTGAAAGTGTGATAGCGGTATTGATAGGGTCTATTTTTACAGCAAATCCGAAGAACGACTAATAACAGAACATTGGAAGATTCCAACAACGTTAACTAAAGATATGAGGATAAAGGTGATTGAAAAATGGGAAGATTAATTGAATTTGTTCTGCTTCTCCCACTGAGAATCGTTACGGCGGCAATTCTGCTGGTGTTTATTTTTACGTTCGGATCTCTTTACCTAACCACAATGATGCCGTTTAAATACGATAAGTGGTATATGGCACTTAGAAACAAATTGATAACCCAAATGGGTTAAATAATTATGATTGGAATAATAATGGCAGAACGAAAAAACATACTATCGCAACACATTAGTGATTTTGCGGGGCCGTGGCCTCACGCAATTGCTTGGATAATGACTATCATATTTGGCGGTCAGGTTTTTCTGCTTCTACTTGGATTAAAACCAAACCCGCTAACATTTTTCGGCTCAGCTCTTGTTGCTGCGGGATGTGTTTGGAGTGCGTTCTATTTAAAGAAGCGATACAGGAAAGGCTGATTGGAAACTGCCGACAACGTTAACTAAAGATATGAGGATAAGGGTGATTTAAAAATGGGAAGATTAATTAATTTAAGAAAAAGAGAGGTTTTGCAAAATGGAAATGAAGCAACGGGAAGAACGCGCAATGGGGTCGGAGCTAAGTAAGTTCTATTTCGACATAATGGTGCGGGCGAGATTCCATAAATTACTTCACAATATAAGTAAGGTTGTAATAGCTTGGATGGTGGCATTAATTCTAATAAATATAGCCGAGTTAAAGTCACACGACTTATGGTATTTCGGTTTTCTGTGTATGGGTTTTCTATTCCACCAATTAATGCGCTCCTCACTATATTTATTTGAAGGAGTTGGGAATAAGCTATTCTTTGGCGTGGAAAGCATAGAAAGCTTGACAGTTAGGAATATAGAAAGTTGGAGCGAACTTTCTAAAGTCTCGAAAATCTTGGTTGTAAAGAGGGGAATGGAGATTTCCTCTGAGGAGTACGAGGAGCTAGAAATGCTGATTGGACGGGAAGGGTTGGCCGATGCAAGAAGATTTATAGAAAATCAATTGAAGGTATCTCATAAGGTTACTTACTTCGACTTAGCCAAGGTTTTGATCTACTCGGAAGGTAAGAGAAAGGCTCTTGAGCAGGAGGAATCTGGGTTTAGAAAAGAAGCCGGTAAAATAAAGCTGTTAAGGACTGTTGAAAAAAACGATTAGTGGTTACGTAAGGTTGGAAACTGCCGACAACGCTAAATTGATATGGGTATCACTAAGCCTATATTGGTAATCAAATATTTGATATATGGAGAATTGGATATGAAGCGAAGGGTTTTATTATTGGCTATGTTTCTGATTGGGTGCGGAGAAAGCGATACCCATGTAGGCGATAGTAAAGGAGCGGCGGTTTCTAACTGTGGAGTAACTCAATACGAATCATTTACATCTGAGTTCAAATTTCATTGCGGATTAAACGCTAGAGAGGTAGGTCAAATCGACGATCTATCCAAAACAAGACTAAAAAAGGAACAACTATGTGATGTATATTATTCTGAAAACGGGCAACCAAAAACGTTTTTCTGTAAAGAAAAACCAGAATATATTGCGTCATTTATTGCCGAAGGGGCTTCCTTGGATGGAGATTGGGCGTGTACCGGCCTTGATGGTTTTGGTGGCTATAGGAGTAAGAATGAAAGCGAATTAATCATGTATAGAAATGGAAGTTTCGATCTATTGTTGAAAGCCAAGGGAAAGACTGATACCGATTCTGTTTGGTACTTGACTGATTCTGTGATCAACGGAAACTATGAAGTAGGCACAAAAAATAAGATGGTATTAACACCCGCGTCATGGTCAAGTGAACTAATTTCTAAAGCGGGATTAAAGATGGATGAAGCCCCGGAGTTCATGCTGGTGAAGCCACTAACCATTGAAATAAAGCGTCTCACAAAGAGTTCTTTAGAGGGGATATCACGATGGGAAAAAGAGCCTGGTCGTATTGTTAGCAGCGTTGAATGCATTAAAGTGATTGCAAAATGAGAACATTAACTTAATAAGGACGTTGGAATAATGCCAATAAATTCACGTCAACCAAATACGGAACAAAAGGTATAACTTATGGACGATATACAACCTTTAAATTTTGAAGACTTAAGAGAGCTTTCAGAGAGAGATAGGTTTTACTCAATTGCAATATCCCCAATAACATTAGGAGTCGTATCGTTAGTCGTCTTTTCATTGGCAACTGAATATCATCCGCTCTCTTCCATTGGTGCGGTATGTGTAGCGGGGTGCGTTTTTCTAATCCACCAGCTTTTAGGTTGGGACACCTATGCGTCTAATTGGAAATACCTCTCTCGCGGTCATCTTTTTGGCCATTTTCCGCGTTACAAATATAGCAGTTAAACAGACCGAGTTGGACAAATTACTTAATGGCCTCGGTGATGCCAAGCCAGGCGATTGCCAGGGAATTAAGCTGTGGTTAACTGATGACGTTATTGCCACTTTCCATCAAAGCATATTAACAGAATCGCGCTTGCCAATAATAAGCGAAGTGGCTGCGATGAGAAAACACTGGGAATTACGCGATGAGCGAATGAAAAACGCCAAGCTAGAAAGAGAAACAGATGCGGCCTTTGAAGAGCTTTATGGCAACTCTCTTGTAACTGAGTGATTGGAATATGTGAGACTTGTAAAATATAGCCAATAGCGGCTGCAATTAATAAAATATAGGGAGAAAGAAGATGGGAATGTTTGACAGTGTACTTGCAGTGAATATTTCTGACCCAAGCTTTAAGCATAATAATGTTTCTTATCAAACAAAGAGCATGGATTGCGAACTTAGTGAATACGTGATCTTCAATAATCAACTCTGGCTACAATACGATGGTTCTGGTGATGGCGAAAGATTTGAGCCAGCAAAGGCACTAGATGTTTCATGCGAATTAAATATTTATACTGAGCATTCTTTTAATGATAAAACCTATTGGATTGAGTATACGCTGACATTCGACAATGGAATGCTGGCAAACGTAGAAATGGAATCAGAACGTCTTACAAAAGATTGCTCAGACCTATCTGGTCGTCGCCCGTCACCAAAATCTAAATCGTCGTGCGTTACTCTCGATTTTCGAGGTGTTGACAATCAGGTTTACGAATCATTTCATAATGATCTAAATAAGAACATAGATCGTATTAGAGATGTGATCGGAGATCCAAAGGCAGAGGTTGTATATCAAGTGAAAGATACAGGTAACGGAATTTTTTCTTTGGGCCGCATGAACTCTCCCAGATGGATTCATAGTGTAGCCCAAGATATACAGGACTTTAATCAGATTGCTCCAGGCAAACTAAAAACGTCTTATAGTGACGGGAATTCATTAACAATTTTTCTGGATGAGACGCATAACCTCAAAAACAGATAATTGGAATATGCCGAAAATCTAAAACACGATAAGGAAAATGATGGTATGAAATTTGATATTACGAAGCCAGCATTAAGCTCTGAAGAGATTAAACAAAAAAGGGTAGAGCTATCGGCTAATATGGCGGCGTTCAACATTAAAATAAAAAGGAGGGTACAAGGCGCTTTGATTGTTGTTATCTGCGCTCTGATAATTGCAGCTACCGCCAACGCCTTATTCGAGTTATTTCCTTGGGCCACTTTCTCTGCGGTGGTTGCTGCGGTCGCTGTTGCGAGTATTTTTGTTACGGTTGCTAATAATGAGAGGGTTGCCATTATCAGTATTGATGTTGGTTTTGGTGCTGCTATTGTTTCCTTTTGTGTTGCTGCTTTGGCGACTGTTTTTACTCTTATTACGACTGTTATTACTGCTGTTTTGGCTTCTCTTATCGAAAGCAATAACAACGTTGGCATTTATGATCTTGCCGATATTGGTGCTGCTGTTTTCGCTGCCGTTCTTGCGCTTGCGGTCATTAACCGTCTCATTACCGTTAAACAAAAAAAGATCGCTTTGGATAAGCTGTATGTTGATTTATCTGATATCGGAAAAATAGGAAATTCTGAAGTTGAAAAGTGGTTGGCAGATAAAGCGATTGCCACTTTTCATGAAAGAATTTCGAAAGAGTCTCGATTGCCAATAGTGGGTGAAATAAACGCTATGAGAAGGCGATGGGAATGCTCTCAATCTATGAAAGACGCCAGGACTGTCGGTGAGATAGAGGCAGCATACAGAAAGTTTTATGGTTCTCCTATTGTTAACGAGTGAATCTCAGGTTATTGGAATAATAGATGAAGAAACTAACCGATCAGGGCATACAAAAGGATAATTAAAAATGAACTTAATAATTGATATACAAAAAGAGCCTCCAAATACGGAAAAAATTGAAACGGAAGAAATACAACTGAAAACAGTGTTTAACAAGCAAAAAATACGAAACTCGAAAATCAATATTGTGAAGAATTTTTCTGTTGTCGGAATATTTGCTATGGCTATAGCTGCGAGCTTGGACTTGATGGTATTTGATTCGGCAATGTTTGTTATTGTTATTGTTATATTTGGTGTCAGCGCTATTTCTTCCGCCAGCTTTTTTTATTTTTCTCATAAGTTAGCGGCGACGAAATATTCACTCGAATTGCTGGATGATATCGACAGTGCTCTATATCCAGAAATATTAGCACTGTGTCAATCCAGTGAAGATGTTCGGCGCTACCATAATAAGCTTATTGGAATCAGGAGGCCCGTTATTCGCGCTGAATATCTAGCTATGCGCGCCCAGGGAAAGGATGAGGCGTTGTACATAGAAAATGCAAAAAACGTGGCCGATATCGAAGAAGCAAA
>Ga0209121_10005182_pt1 | contig 11899 bp, 9 predicted proteins | sample Cruoilmetagenom3_FD_187292 | JGI IMG/M metagenome (GOLD analysis project Ga0209121, IMG submission 187292) | Oil polluted marine microbial communities from Coal Oil Point, Santa Barbara, California, USA - Sample 3 (SPAdes) (version 2) | ecosystem: Environmental > Aquatic > Marine > Oil seeps ...
GCGCGTCGCTGTATCGTGTCTTCTTCATCAAAATCTCCTCAAATTGTTATGCCGAGAAAATTCTACTTGTGAACACCACTAATTTTAGGGGGGATTACCCGGAGGATACTTGGGTTGCAGGTCAAATGGTCAGTGCTTGAAATTTGCGTAACACTAACGCCAAGGCAATTTCCAGCAACCCGTGAAAGATTGCAAAAAACCCGATAATCCAGCCCATCGAGGCCACTCCGACTGTGGGGTTGGTCCACAACACTATCGGGAGTGCGATACCAAAACCTACACTGATCAGGCCGGACAGGCCTAGCAACCATTCACCATAGATTTCCTTACGCAGGCCAATGGCAGCGATCAATTCTAGCAAGCCCGTGGCGATCAACCAGATCGACAGCATGATCCAGACGAACGCCGTCAGTGAAACGGCTGACAACGCAGGAAGAGCCAGTAAAATAACCCCTAAAAACAGGCCCAGCGCCCCGCGTAATAACAGTGGCCAGAAATTCCCTTTGCTGCGAACAGCTGAAATGATCGACAAAATTCCGTCTGCCGCTGCAAAAGCGCCGAACAGTAACGTCATTGCGTAAACGGTCTCCAAGGGTATCCAAAACGCAACTGTGCCGAACAGAATCGCCAATATGCCGCTGAAAAGCATCCAGCCCCATTTCGGCTTCAACACAGAGACAACGGTATAACCTTCAACGAAGTTTTTATTGTTTGATGTAGTATGCATTTTCGCGTTCCTTATAAAAATGGCCGCAAGTTTTGGCTGACAAGTTGGTCTATTAATTACTTCTTATACAGTCAGCGGCCATATTTGCTGCAAAATTGTTGTTATGAGCAGTGTTTTTCTTACTTATCCTTTGTTTAATTTTCATCGAAAAACCCTTCGCGGGCTCCTTCCCACATGCCAACCGCTGCACCTTTGGCAATACTGACCATGATAATCTCAAAGTTGGTTATCCAGGACAGCCCATTAACATACTCTCCTACTCTGAACTGGGTCATAAAGCGAATACTCAACAAAGAAAAATCTTTGGCATTATCCGCAAACGTGCCGCCATGGAATTTGAAAACCGTAAAGAGCTGGACACATCGATTGAACCGCAATGCTTGAAAACTTTGCTGGCAAAACCCCTCCACATCCCTCTTCCCCATCCTCCACCCTTGGTATACATAGCCCTTGACCCCGTATTTTTACAAACAGGACAATAAACCCATGAGTGCAATTCTCGACATTACCGCCCGCGAAATTCTTGACAGCCGTGGCAACCCCACCATCGAAGTAGACGTAGTGCTGGAAGATGGCGCTATGGGTCGTGCGGCGGTTCCCTCCGGTGCCTCGACCGGCGCACACGAAGCGGTGGAACTGCGCGATGGTGACATGGCCCGTTACAACGGCAAGGGTGTGCAAAAGGCGGTTTATGCTGTGAACGGTGAAATTTACGACGCGCTGGTTGGCTTGGATGCCACGCAGCAGGTCGAAGTTGACACGATCCTGATTGATCTGGATGGTACGCCAAACAAAGCCCGCCTTGGGGCAAATGCGATTTTGGGTGTATCATTGGCTGTGGCGCATGCGGCGGCTGACAGCGTTGGCATGCCTTTGTATCGCTACATCGGTGGGACCTCCGCTCGCGTTCTGCCGGTGCCGATGATGAATATCATCAACGGTGGCGAACACGCCGACAACCCTATCGACATTCAAGAATTCATGATCATGCCCGTGGCCGCCGAAAGCATCAGAGACGCGGTTCGCATGGGCGCCGAGATTTTTCACACGCTGAAAGCCGAGCTTTCCGCCGCTGGTCACAACACCGGTATTGGCGATGAAGGTGGCTTTGCACCGAACCTTTCGAGCACCACCGAGGCATTGGATTTCATCATGAAGTCTATCGAAAAGGCAGGCTATAAGCCGGGCGAAGAGGTGTATCTGGCGCTGGATTGTGCGTCGTCCGAATACTACGCGGATGGCGTTTACAACATGAAAGGCGAGGGCAAGAAATTGTCGTCCGCCGAAAATGCTGCTTACCTGGCCGCGCTGGTTGATGCCTACCCGATTATCTCGATTGAGGACGGAATGGACGAGGATGACTGGGAAGGCTGGAAGGCCTTGACCGACTTGATCGGTGACCGTTGCCAGCTGGTGGGTGACGATTTGTTCGTGACGAACCCTGAACGTCTGGCTGATGGTATTGACCAAGGTGTCGCGAACTCGATCCTTGTGAAGGTGAACCAGATCGGCACGTTGACCGAAACGATCGCAGCCGTCGATATGGCGCATCGTGCGCGGTACACTTCGGTGATGTCGCATCGCTCGGGTGAAACCGAGGATACGACGATTGCAGACTTGGCTGTGGCGTTGAATTGCGGTCAGATAAAAACGGGATCGTTGTCGCGTTCGGATCGTTTGGCGAAATACAACCAGCTTATCCGCATCGAGGAAGAACTGGGCGAAACAGCGGTTTACGCTGGCCGTTCGATTTTGCGCTAAAACATAGGTGCGTGGGTAGCCACGCACCTTACATATCCGAGGGTGTTTGCCTCAAATATCTGTTTGACTTGGACCTCGGATCGCATTGGGAATTTGAATGTTCTCCTGATTGATCAGAACGATCCTTTCCCGCTTGCAGTCCAGTTGAACTACCAACAGATAGATTTCCCACATCCCGGCGGACTTTCTGGAACGGGTATAGGCGGTGCCTGAACATTTCGGTCCCGAAATAGGAATCGCAAGATCGGCGCTGCCGGTCGTACCGCTAGTATTGATGTTGCCAGTAACAAACCAGCCTAGCTCGATCGGTTCTCCCATCGTCGAAATTATCCGTTCATTTGCCTGAATTTCCTGCATCGCCAATTCAACAGAACCGTTGTTTCTAAGCATCGAAAACATCGGCATAAAAAGTAGTACGGCGGCGATGATCATGACAAGACTAGCACGCGCCCAGTTGCGCTGGGTTTTCACAAAATGCGCCTCATCTGCCCATATCCGGTTTTTCCATGCCCATTGGCTGCCTTTTGCGCCTAACACGAAGACCATTACGATATTTACGAATGGCACGAACATTAGCAGGGCGATGTATGTGCTATTGCCCAGCCCCCAAATCCAGTTCAGGAAAAACGCACCCCAGTTCCAGCGGTTCAGAGCGGGCGGGATTGGTTCATTTTTTGGTTGGCCCGGATATGGCATAAATATATCCTTAAAATTGTAAAGCCGAAAGGTAACCTAGATAATTACGGTAGTCTATACGCCAATTTTCACAGCTATGGACCCCGTGCAACCTTCAATATAAAAGGCATACAAACAATGCAAAGGCTCTTCTCATGACCACCGACTCCGCACAAATTTACCTGACAACTCCGCAAAGTTTCGACTTGGCGGAGTTCGCACCACAACTCGAAGCAGTGCTGGATGCCCACGCGGTGATCTGTGTGCGCATAGCCCTGAGCAGTACGGATGAGCGCGAGCTTTCGCAAGCCGCAGACACCCTGCGGGAAATTTGTCATGCCCGCGATGTGGCGATTGTGATCGATGATCATTACCGCATGGTTAAAACACACGGGCTGGACGGGGTGCATTTAACCAGCGGCTCGCGCCATGTCCGCGAGGCGCGAGCCGAGTTGGGTAATGACGCAATTGTTGGCGCGTATTGTGGCAATTCCAAACACGCAGGTATGACGGCGGCGGAAATCGGCACCGATTACATATCGTTTGGTCCGATTGGCGACAGCGCGCTGGGGGACGGCTCCGTTGCTGATGCGGAACTGTTCCAGTGGTGGTCCGAGATGATCGAAGTACCTGTGGTGGCCGAAGGCAACGCAACGCCAGAGGCAATTGTCGCGGTTAAGGACCACATAGATTTTCTGTGTGTAGGCCCCGAAATATGGTCAGCTAAGAACGGAGCTGTAGCAGCATTGAATAGCATTAGAGAATGTTTGTCGTAAAAGAATAGCCCGCTGCTGACAGGGAAATGCCAGCAATCACCAAGAGGGATTTTCGCGGGTCGATAGCCATTCACACAACTCGAATTGAGCCTTGAGAACACCGCTGTCCTGCGATGTGTTCCACACAAACGGCCTGCTGTTCGGGATGTGTTAACCTAGCTGGTAACCACCAGTAACCCGCTAATGATTAACGCCGCACCGATGAAATTGCGAATGGTCAACACTTCACCCAGTAACAGCGCGGAAAGTATAGGCACGATTACGAAGGTCAGCGCGTTAAACGAATATGCAAAAGACAATGGAACCGAGCGCAATACATACACCCACATGAACGTCGCCAGCGCATATATAGACACCGCCACGATAAACACCGGATCTGTGATCAATCGGGTAAACCCGGCCAAATTTGCTTCGCCCATTCGGCCACTGGATATCTTGAACAGGATTTGCCCGCCTGCAATGGTCATTGGCGTCAATATCAGTCCGGCCCAGACAGCTGGTGATAGGGATGTGGAAATCATAGCGAATCCTTTCGTCAGGGCTGCGTCTTGTAAATGTCTATCAAACCTTCAGCATCTACGGAAACCGGCGTCAAATACTCGGGGGGGGAATCGTTATAAAGATTAATCCATAACCCGTCGGGATATACTTCCACCATTTTCTTCGTGGCAAAATCATTATCACATAGCACAACGTAATCCACGCCCCACAGGGTCAGCAGGTCTTTTGCATCAGCCATGTCGGCTTTCATCAAATCGATCCCGGCTTGAATGCCATCCTGATTTCGGTGAAAATTTGAAGCCAATGTTCTGTGAGGTGTTGAAAGCATCACCCGAACCCCCAGATCGGTCGAGGACATGACCACGCCCGCAGGCAATCCTGCCAACACATCAAATCCATGTGGTTTAAAGCAGTCCTTGTACTGCCCCACAGATATAGAGCTGCTCTCTTGCGGCTTGCTCCTATCAAACAATGCTAGCCCGATAATCCACGTGTTCTGGATTGAGGCGAACAGCATCAAAAGAAACAACGCGCCTGTTGCAGGCGAATTGTTTTCCTTATAACGCTCGTATATCTGCCCCATCATCGTGGCTAACGGAATCGTACAAAGCAGAAAAAGGAAAGATAGGCCGCGTATCTGATAGAACATCATTGCATTTGCGCCCAAAAGAACAAAAAGAATTACGATGGCGCGCATCCGGTAAGCCGGATTTATAATCCGGTATATTGTATATACAATTGCAATGGCGGGAATGATAACCAAGCCAAAATTGCCTAATCGGCCCGTCGAAATGAAGCTCCACATAGATTTGCTTTCCGAAATCCGCGCCAACCACTCGTGAGCAACATCCGAATAAAGCATATCGTAAGGGTTGCCCAAACACTCAGGCGCGAAGATCAAAGCGACCAGCATCACGGCAGTTCCCAATACCACCAGGCCACCCGCCCTGACCAATCGTGCTTTTGCACTGATTGTCGCCGCCAAGATCAAAAGCCCCAACGCGCCGGTCACAGCAATGATTAACATTTCTGGCCCAAAAGCATCGCATCTGAAAATAGTTTTGCTAAAATCCGGACGCGTCAGAAAGAATACCGCAATCATCACCCCGGCAAACGCCCCCGAAAACAGAACCGTTTTTGATTTGGCTTCGGCACCGACCCAAGCCCAGTTGACGCCTATCATCAAGCAAATCGTTGCGATAAAAGGTAGCATCTCAAATCCGATAGCTACACTAAGAGCTGCGGCAACTCCTATAATCATCCCGTCACGCGCAAAACTTTTGCTATGCATCATGGCCATCAAGATAAATGCCACCAGCATCATTTGAACGTTATGATGATCCAGTGACCCGATATCGAATTTTTTTGTTGTGAAGATGGCAATAGTGGCGAACAGATATCCAAATGGCCCCGCGCGCTCCCCGCCGAACAGAACCGACGCACGATGCATCGCCCAGAGCGTCGGTGCAATTAACGCCAGCGGCCAAAGGGTCATCGTTACCATCTCGGCCCAGTCTTGGGTCAGGAACAACGACATCACCCAGAGGATCGCGGCAATCGGCAAATCAACCAGACGCGACCAGTGCATGGGCGTACCGGCCTCGAATCCCAGTCGATACTGGGTAACGTCAAACCAGCTTTGCCCGGCAAGCAGATCGCGCACCTGCACAAGGCGCATAGCATCGTCATTACCTGTATCCCAAACCGGAACAGAAAAATCTGGCCCATTAAGAATAACTATAAAAACGGTTACAGAATATACCAGCCAATAAACTGCGCGTGGCCGGGCTTTATCGGAAAGTTTGTCTAACGGGTTTTTCATTCTTAATTCTATTCACTAATTGTGGTAAAATAGCCAACATAATTCTCAAATCACAACGTCTTTAGTTGAATGGGCGATACAAACACAACCTGCTTGCTATATACAGTCATTAATAATCATTTTGCTAATTGCTATTATTTTCCAGTTTTACATAAATCCGAAACGCCCAAAGGCAATCCATGCGCGACTTCGAACCAAACCGAATTCAATGGCAGGTTATACTCTTGTCATCGCTGACTTTTTTTGCCGGATGTAAACAGTCCCAAGTTGATCAGCTTATAACGCAACTTGGGCCTACAAGCACCCCAACCGGAACGCCATGCGAGAATCAGTCAGGGGGAACAGCCCCCGCATATATTGATGTTTACTGTGTAACCGAATTCGACCAAGCTGCGGTCAATCTCGCCCGGGATGCCGCTGAATTTGCTGTGCAACAATTCAACTGGGTATTTAACGCCGATCCCGACACGGTTTACTCCAGCTTTTCATTCCGCGCTGTTCGTGCAGAATTTGCCCATTCCGTCGGTCTGTCCGGCAAGGGTCAAACCATCGCGATAGTGGACAGTGGATTTTACACAAGTCATCCCGAATTAGACGGAAAACAGATCACCCTATATGGTCTGGAACGCCCGACAGAGGATCACGGCACAAGTGTCGCCGCCATTGCGGCAGGTCTCAACGATGACTACGGCATGATGGGAATTGCTTATGACGCGAGTCTGCATTTAACCTCGTTTGCTAACGATCTGTCTGTTGTCGCGGATGCAACCAATCATGCGCGCGCAAACGGGGCCATCGTTCAGAATAACTCGTGGGGATATGGCAGCTCCAATATCGCAGGTGTGCTTGGCCGACCGGACGGTATGCTGGCAGAGCAAGCCTTTGCTGACACAATTGGTGTGAGTTTAACCACTGCGACCAGCTATATTGATGCGTTACGAAACTTCACCGAAGCGGGCGTCATTGTGGTTGCGAACAGTAACGATGAAGCGGCTACGAACTTAGGGGTTACCGAAGGGTTGCCATTGGCGTTTCCGGAACTCGAAGCGGGCTGGATTACGGCCCTGAACGGCGTACCAACTTTCAACGGTGCCGGAGAAATAGAATCCGCCACGCGCCTATCCGCCGAGTGTTTCGAGATGGCACAAAGCTGCTTGATGGCCGAAGGCGTGGTCTATGCAACTTCCGGTCCGAATTCATACGCGTACCCGATCCTTGGAACATCTTTTGCGGCCCCGATAATTTCCGGCGGCATTTCCATTTTGGCCGAAGCATTCCCGAGTCTCGACGGACCTGAAATCCGCGACCGTTTGCTGGTCACCGCTGATAATTCTTTTTTTACCCTAGCAGACATTCAAGGCACCCGTGTGTTTACGGAGGACATCTCGCACGATTACAGCTCCGAATACGGACACGGGTTTATGAATCTTGAAGCGGCTTTGTTACCTATTGGCACAATCGGTGTTCCAACAGGGCTATCCGTAAGAGATGGCACAATGTCCTTTCAGGAAGCATCCATCGCGACGGGTTTCGCGCAAGGCGATGCCATTATCACAGCCCTTGGCGATCTTGACGTAATGGTAATTGATTCCCTTGCAGGAAATTTTAATGTCTCCGCAGAAACCTTTATTCTCTCGCCGAATACTCAGGATAGTTTTGACGAATTCGCGTTGTTCGTGGACGATAGAAAAACACAGTCGGGCATCTCGGGCGCTTTAAAATCTCTTGCCTTCGCTTTGAACGCAGATCGAAACACAAATATCGTTGGTGGCAACACATTTGATGTGATGTTTGGCATCGGCTTGGTGCCTGAACGCGCAGCTTTACTATATGACCCGATTGCTATGTCAGAAATTCCTGCCGGAAGCTATTCTATCGGCATGCAAGCACCACTCGATGGGCATGGCGAACTTGCCACTTATGTGTACTCCTCCAGTGAGGGGGCGCTTAGCAATGCGTTAGGTGCAGGTGTTGCGTTGCAATTCGGACCAAAATCCAGCCGCTTGTCGCTTGGGGCCTCGATTATGCAGGAACAGGGCGCAGCCCTTGGAATGCAAAGCTTCGCAGCGGATCAAGCCCTTACCAGCGTCTCCAGGGCGATCGATGTCGGGTATTCTGCTGATCTTGACAAGAATATCTCCTTTGACGCCAACGCCCAAATCGGTTCCCTTAATTCCAATGGAAAAGGAATGTGGGGCGGACAGGAAGGCACTACATTTAGCGCCTACGGCATGGCCTTGAATGTAACCAACGTGTTTGCAGGAAACGACCGGATTATCGCATCGGTACGCCAGCCACTGGCAATCGACGGCGGCACTATGTCGGTCGCCCTCCCCCAAACGCGTGATATTGACGGTAATATAACCACAAGCGTATTTGATATAGGGATGGCCCCGTCGGATCGCCAACTTGACCTGGGGCTGGAATACGAAATGCCGCTGGATCAGCTTGAATCCATCAAGTTTGGTGCTGCCTACATACTTAATAGCGCCAATATCGGTGGTGAATCCTCTCTCGGATTGGCCATGAGCTATTCGTTAGAGTTTTAATCATAAAGCGCCTGCTTGCTGTCACCACAAGATATTGTCATACTCGCGCTAGGTACCTGATTGGAACTAACGGATTTCTGAACTATGAGCGACACTTTATCTCCACGCATTGCGGTTTTATTGCCTTGCTATAACGAAGAGCACGCGATTTCGGCGGTCATAAAAGGTTTCAAAACCGCCCTCCCCGAAGCGACAATCTATGTTTACGACAACAACTCTACCGATGAAACATGTGCACGCGCAGCCGATGCCGGGGCGATTGTCCGCACGGAACCACGACAAGGAAAAGGCAATGTCATCCGCCGGATGTTTGCTGACATCGACGCCGACTTTTATATCATGGCCGACGGAGATGGGACATATGAGGCCGCTGATGCCCCAAAACTGCTGACAGCCGCGATTGATGATCGCCTCGACATGGTTGTTGGCAACCGCAAGGACATCAACGTGGATGCAGGGCGTGCGGGTCATGCATTTGGCAATACGATATTCAATTTCCTGTTTCGCCAAATGTTTGCAGACGGATTTTCCGACATTTTTTCAGGATACCGCGTCTTTTCCCGTCGCTTCGTCAAAAGCTTCCCCGCCCTGTCGAGCGGTTTCGAAATCGAAACAGAACTATCTGTTCACGCCTTGATCCTGAAACTTCCGTTCCGCGAAATCGAAGTGTCTTATGGCACACGCATGGAAGGATCTATTAGCAAGTTGTCGACATTCGGCGACGGCTTTCGAATTTCGTCCATGTTCGTTCTGCTGATGAAGGAATCGCGCCCGTTCGTTTTCTTCAGTTACCTCACCATCATTGCAATTCTGATATCGGCCTTCTTCGGACTGCCTGTGTTGATTGAATACTTCCAGACCGGTTTTGTAACTCTGATCCCGCGCTGGATTTTATCTGTTGGCATGTTGATGGTCAGCTTGGTTATGTTCGTCTGCGGATTGATCCTCGATTCCGTTGCACGCGGCCGTACAGAACATAAACGTATGGCATATCTAGCAATACCACGCTGGACGAAAACTAGGTAACATACGGGCGCAAGCCGAGTGACGCGGATGCCTGTGAAATTCCAACAGTGATCCGCCCAACATCACCATTTCCCCCTAAACCGTCGTATTAGCCTTTCAATCACAGGACTAGAAATAGTATGCATATCAAAACCAAGCTGTGAGACACAAAGATGCGTGACGATCCACTAGTTATATTTACCCCTTCGGGCAAACGCGGGCACTTCCCAGTGGGCACGCCTGTGTTAACGGCTGCACGGCAGTTGGGCGTTGATCTGGACAGCGTGTGCGGCGGGCGCGGGATTTGTTCCAAGTGTCAGGTTACACCGTCTTACGGGGAATTCCCCAAGCATGGGGTTTCCGTCGCCAGTGATGCGCTGTCCGACTGGAACACGGTCGAGGAGAAATACGACCGCCTGCGTGGTTTACCGGAAGGGCGGCGTTTGGGCTGCCAGGCGACGGTGCAATCGGACATCGTGATTGACGTGCCGCCGGAATCGCAGGTCCATAAACAGGTCGTGCGTAAACGTGCCGAGGCGCGCGAAATCAAGATGGAGCCCGCTACGAAGCTTTATTATGTCGAGGTGCAGGAACCTGACATGCATGAACCCTCGGGCGATTTGGAGCGTTTACAAAAGGCGCTGAAGGAGCAATGGGATCTGGATGTTGCCGGCAGTGACTTGCGTACATTGCAGCTGTTGCAACCTGCCCTTCGCAAGGGCGAATGGAAAGTAACTTGTGCTGTTCATCAAGGGGCTAGCGGCCCTGCGCATATCATGCAGGTTTGGCCGGGGTACTACGAGGGCTCGATCTACGGATTAGCGATTGATCTGGGCTCGACTACCATCGCGGCGCATTTGTGTGATTTGCAAAGCGGCGCGGTTGTGGCCTCGTCCGGTATTATGAATCCGCAGATACGTTTTGGCGAAGACCTGATGAGCCGCGTTTCTTACGTGATGATGAACCCGGGCGGCGAGGTGGAACTGACCCGCGCGGTACGTGAATCGATGAACGCGCTGATCGTGCAGGTTTCAACCGAGGCCAAGATTGATCGTGAACTGATCGTCGAAGCGGTTCTGGTCGGCAACCCTGTCATGCACCACCTGTTCCTTGGCATTGATCCGGTGGAGCTTGGCCAAGCGCCCTTCGCTTTGGCAAGCTCGGGCGCGGTATCGCTTTGGGCAAGCGAGGTGGATATGGTCATGCATCCCGAAGCGCGGTTGTATATCCTGCCCTGTATCGCAGGGCATGTGGGTGCGGATGCCGCAGCGGTGGCGCTGTCTGAAGCCCCCTATCGTTCGGATGATCTGGTGTTGATTGTTGACGTTGGTACGAATGCGGAGATTTTACTGGGGAATAAGGATCGTGTTCTGGCGTGTTCCTCCCCCACAGGGCCAGCGTTCGAGGGGGCGCAGATTTCTTCCGGGCAACGTGCAGCGCCCGGTGCGATTGAGAATGTTCGGATTGATCCGGTTACCAAGGAACCTCGGTTCAAGGTTATCGGCTGCGATCTGTGGTCTGACGAGGACGGGTTCGAGGCGGCAACGCTATCCAGTGGTATCACCGGCATTTGTGGGTCCGGTATCATCGAAGTAATTGCGGAGATGCGGCTTGCAGGGTTGCTGGATGCGGGTGGACTGATCGGTTCGGCTGAACAAACAGGAACCGCGCGATGCATCGTTGATGGTCGCACAAACTCCTATGTTCTGCACGATGCCGCCGCCACAGGTGGCCCCCTTATTACCGTAACCAACGCCGATATCCGTGCGATCCAGCTGGCCAAAGCGGCGCTTTATGCGGGTGCGCGGTTGTTGATGGACAAAATGGGAGTCGATACCGTTAACCATGTGACGTTGGCAGGCGCCTTCGGGGCGCATATTTCAGCCAAACATGCGATGGTTTTGGGGATGATACCGGATTGTCCGCTGGAAAACGTGGTTTCGGCGGGGAATGCAGCGGGCACAGGAGCGCGGATTGCGTTGCTTAATGTGTCAGCACGCCGCGAAATCGAGAAGGTTGTGCATGAGATAGACAAGATCGAAACGGCCATTGAACCGAAGTTTCAGGAGCATTTCGTCAATGC
>Ga0209121_10005183_pt1 | contig 11897 bp, 12 predicted proteins | sample Cruoilmetagenom3_FD_187292 | JGI IMG/M metagenome (GOLD analysis project Ga0209121, IMG submission 187292) | Oil polluted marine microbial communities from Coal Oil Point, Santa Barbara, California, USA - Sample 3 (SPAdes) (version 2) | ecosystem: Environmental > Aquatic > Marine > Oil seeps ...
GGCAACTGTACAGGACAATCCCAAAGCTACTCCTAAAGGTACCCCCAGTATTGCCAGTACTCCTGTTAAAATAGAACTGGTTATCGTCATTACGGGCATGATTTTCCTCCTAAATTTTTTTAGTTACTTCTTTTATTGTAATGTTAATTAATCGGAAGATACTTATAGCGCAGCCAATTACTATAGGAATACGTACCCAAAAATAAGATATTCTCATTGCCGGAGTTCTCATTCCTTTTGCGAGATAATATAAATTCATTTTTGCTGCATTGTAACCTATGACAGTTAACAAAAAAATAAAACAGGCTAAAGAAAATATTCTTAAAATCCTTTTTTTATCCGGGGGAAATAAATCATAAACAAAAGCCAGTCTTGTGTGTGAATCTTCTTTTATGCATAAACTTATTCCAATCCAAACCATCCAATTAAAAGCAGTTTGGCATAATTCTACGGTCCACTGCAGCGTAAAGGGTAACCATCGATAGGCGATTCCTAATATCACTCCCGAAAGTATTACCAGCAATAATAAAGCAAGCATATAATATTCAAAATAATCTAATAATTTAAATTTAATTTTTTTCATTAATCGTATCTTTCTTTTGAATTAAATTTGTTTTGTGGCCGTATTATAAATACGGCCACAAATTGAACATAAATGTTCCCCTGGAACAAATTGTTTACTACCTTGCTGCATCAACTGCTGACAAATATGCATCGAGATCTGCCTTGCCAACTATTTTTTCCATTATTCCGTAAGCGGGCTTTGTTAATTCTTTGAAAGGTTCTTTCTGTTTTTCAGTTAAGAAGGTAAACTGTATACCGCTTTCAATCATCTTAGTCATAGCCATCTTTTCATATTCCTTATCAGCTTTATATACTACTTCTCTTGCTTCATCTATAGCTTCTGAGATTAAATTTTGATCTTCTCCTGATAATTTATCCCAGAATGGTTTGTTTACAACTACTAATACTCCATCGGGCATATAATCCCAAATAGTCATATACTTGGTAACTTCATAGGTTTTAAAGCTATAAACCGTATTAACAGAATTATCTTCGCCGACTATTGTTCCTAATTGAATAGCAGTATAAATATCCCCGCTTGAAAGTGGAATTGGTTTTGCTCCCATTGCTTCCCAGGTTTTTACAAATAAATCTAATCCAGGAACTCTAAATTTTAGACCTTTTAAATCTTCAGGAGTTTTTATTGGTTTTTTTGAGTTAATTATTTCCCTGAATGGTCTTGTCCAAACACCTATTACTTTAACATCCATCTCTTCTAATTTTTTGAACCACTTTAACACTACATCTGGCGGGTTTTTCATAAATCTCTTGTAATGCTCTACATTTTCAAATGAAAAAGGTAAATTAAGAGCAAATAATTCTGGAGTTAATGTGGCGAAAGGAATAGAGGATTCGATCATCATTTGACTTGAACCTTTCTGAGTCTGTTCCAGCGCAACTTTCCAATTACGTTGGGAAAGAATACCATTGGGGAATATTTTTAATTCTATCCTTCCATCACTTCTCTCATCTAATACCTTCTGCATATAGAGTAAACCTTGATGCCATGGATGATCTTCTGTATTATTATGTTGAAAAGCAATTTCTACTTTTTGTGCGCCCGCCATAATCGGCAAACAAACCAAGCTTAGTACTATTAAGATGGTAAATAATTGTCTTAAATTTTTCATAACAGATCTCCTTTATTAAGATTTTTAATTAATTTCTTTTTGGCTTTACAAATTTTAGATAAAACAAACTAGAAATACTTAATCTTGATTTTTATTATTCACCTCCTTTTTTATTTTAGAAATTAATCTACAAGTTTTGTCAATAGTAAAAATATTTCCTTTGTACTTCTAAATTAATCCCTATTTGAAATTTAAATACTCTATAGCTTTATCAACACTCGCTTCCTCGTGAATAATTAGCTTTAATGCCTTAATCATCCTAGCGGGATCCTGGTATTGCCAGACCGCTCGGCCATATGCTATTCCAAAAGCTCCAACATCCATTGCGTCTTTTGTCATTTGGAATAGATCTTTAATTTCATTTCCTATTTGACCCCCTGCAATTACAACTTCACTTGGTGTTGCATCGATAACCTGTTTAAATGTTTCTTTGGAGCCGGTATAGTGTGTTTTGGCTATATCTACTCCCAGCTCAGCTGCAACTCTTACAGCATAAGAAACATTTTTAACCGTTAGTTCATTTTTAACAAATTCTCCCCTGGAATAAATATGAGCAACTAATGGTATACCATAAATTTCTGCTTGTTTAGAAATTACTCCTAAGTTATGGAGCATTTCTGGTTGATCCTTGCCGCCCAATATTACTCCAACTGAAACACCATCTGCCCCAAGTTGAATTGCTTCTTCGACATCTGAGACTAAAACATCATAAGTTTTTTGATAAGGAGAAAAACTAGAACATTTCAAAAGAAAAGGTATTCCGCTATCAGTAAATTTGCAAAAACATTTTTTAGCTATTCCTTTATGCATTGTAATAACATCCGGCCTTCCTTCCACTATCTGTTCTAGTCTTTTATCAATATCCTCCATACCAGGTAATACACCGTGCCCTATCGGATGGTCAATCATAACACCTAGCATCTTTCCTGATTTTTTGTTCTTCAAACGATTTAATCTTATTTCTTTTCCTAAAATTTTGTTTCCCTCCTTTTATTCTCTAATTTTGAAATACTATTTTTAGACATTCCTTTTTCAATGCTTTATTAAAAGCTTTGTCGTATTCCGACAGTGAATAAACATCTGTAACTATGCTTTTTAAATTTATTTTATTTTTCTCTACTAATTCAATTGCCGTACTATAATTTTCTAATTTCATGGCAGAACTACCTGTGATAGTAATTTCATTATAATGAATTAAATTCGGATCTATATTTGAAAACACTTTTTTTTGGAAGCCTGCAAATAAATTAAGAACACCTCCTTTCTTTATCAAGTCCAATAAATCATTTACCATTTGATTGAGACCAATGGCCATAATAATTGCATCTACTCCATGATTATTTGTATTTGCCAGAACAATTTTATATAAATCCTCTTTTTGGGGATCTATTAAAATATCCGCTCCTAATGATTCGGCAATTTTTCTACGCTTATCATTTGGTTCACTAACAAACACTCTTGCTCCTGCGATTTTTGTCAGTTGTAAATGAATTAATCCTATTGGACCAGCTCCAACAATTAAAACATCAGTATTTTTTTTAATATTACATTTATTCTGGCCGTGTATACAGCAGGATAATGGTTCCAAAAGTGCTGCTTCCAAAAAACTTATCCCATCCGGTAATTTAAAAACATTACCGGATTTAATCGCAATAGCAGGAATTCTAATATATTCGGCAAAAGCACCATCAAATTCATACCCAATAGCCTTTCTATTTATGCAAATATTTTCCAAACCATTTAAGCAACAATAACATTTACCACAAGAAATAACGGGATTAATTCCTAACCTGTCTCCAATTTTTATATTTTTTATTTCACTCCCTATTTCTACTACTTCGCCGCTAAATTCATGACCAATAATAGAAGGCTTTCTTATTCCCCTGGTTTTCTCTCCCTTGTAAATCCTTAAATCTGTACCACATATTGCAGCAGCCTTCACTTTAAGGCATACTTCATTATTCTTTATTCTTGGCCTTTGAATCTCTTTAAAAACCAATGTATAGGGTTTTTCAAAAATTAAAGCTTTAATTTTTTTACCTCCAATTATAAATTATGATAATTTCTACGAAATTGATATTTTTCTAAGATAGAAAATCTTTTTGATTTTTTATAACTCTTAATTGATATTCTTTATTGCATCATATAAGGATTTATAAATATTAAAATTCCTGCAGTAATATTGAGAAAATATTTTTGTATTTGGAAAATATATTTTATCTATCAGGAATAAATCTGCTACTTTTGCAATAGCTTCTTTATAATTATTAAAAATATTAACTCCGATACCTCCCAGCAAAGCAGCCCCTAAAAGAGCTGTTTCCTGAAATTTATATCTTAGTATCTTCTTTTGAATAATATCTGCCTTTATTTGATTCCATAAATCATTCTTTGCTCCGCCGCCTACAATACCGATTTCATTGATTTTTATTTCCAAATCTCCCTCAATGATTTCCACTATTTCCCGTATTCCATATGCAACTCCTTCAAGAACAGCCCTTATCATATCGCTTCTGGTATTTTTAAGAGATAATCCCCAGAAAACACCTTTTGCATAAGGGTCCCATTTTGGAGTCCTTTCACCACTAAGATAAGGAAGAAATATTATTCCATTAGCCCCTGGTGAAGAAATATTTTCTTTTTCTATTTTCCTGTACTTATGATCCTGTGCATTCTCCGGATAAAAAATATTATCGTGAATCCATCTTACAGATGTTCCGCCTGAGACCATGGCCCCATGAAACAACCACTTTCCGGAAACCACGTGGTGGCGGTTTGAAAATCTATTATCAAATTGGGGAGTATCGCAACATATTGTTGTCACTTCGCTGCCCCCGCTGGTTTGAAATATTTGGTTATTTTCTGTTATCCCAAGCGCTAATGCAGAACAAGCTGTATCTGCTGCACCTGCAACTACCGGCATTCCTTCCGTGAGCCCTGTTTTTTTCGAAATTTTATCGGTAATCCTGCCAACAATAGCTGTTGGGTTTTTTACGACCGGCAATTTTTTTAATGGGATGCCAAATAAAGCGCATAATTCTTTTGACCAAACATTTTTTTTAACATTATATACTCCGGTAAAAGATGCATTTGTCCAATCTATTGCAAAATTTCCTGTAAGTTTGTGGAGAAAATAAGTACCAATATGACCAAAAATAGTTGCCTTATCAAATATTTCCGGCATATTTTTTTTTATCCACAACATACTGCTTAAAGAACAAACTCCCGGAGCCGCTCTATTTCCTGTAATATCAAAAAAATCTTCCCTAGAAATAGTTTCATAAATTTGATTAGCTTGCATTACACTTCTTCGATCAGAATAAATTATTCCGTTGTGAAGCGGTTCCCCTTTATCATCTAAAGCTATAAAAACCGGGCAAAGAGTACTTATTCCAAGACATTTTATTTGTTCAGGAGACACCCCTGCTTTCTGCAAGGCAGTAGATAAACATTGCAATAACTTATTCCACTGTATTGTTAACGATACTTCACAATAGTCTAATTTAGAGTGTATAATCATATTGGGTATGCTAGTAAAACTTCTAAGTTGACCTTTTACTGAAAAAATACCCACCTTTATCTTAGTAGTTCCTATGTCTATTCCCAATAAATATACTTCCTGCATTCATATCCTTCCTTTATGTAAAACTAATATATTAATCATTTTCTTTTATTAAAGGCAATAAATACTTAATAGAACTTTCTGCAATTTCTAATAATTTTAAATTTTCATTACATTCAATGGTAATAAACCCTTTATAATGAATATTTTTCAAGGAATTTATGATATCTGCAAAATTAATCTCTCCTGTACTACCCGGGGCATCACGATTGCTATCTGCTAAGTGAACATGCGAAATATACTCATGTGCCTGATTGATGCTATCTGTAATTGATTTTTCTTCTATATGCATATGGTAAGAATCAATTAGCAGAGAAAGATATTCACTTTTCACTTTATCTATTATCTCAATGACTTCCGTGATAGTGTTATTATAGTTCAATTGATATCTGTTAATAGGTTCAAGCTTAATTAATACATTATAATCTTTTGCAAAGTCAGTACATTCAATAAGAGAATCAATTATCCACTTTTTTGCTTGGGAAACACTTATTCTTTTTTCCAGTTTTCCCTGCATTAATCCAACCAGAATTGAAGTATTAAATTTAGAAGCGAGTACTATATCATCTTTTAATCTCTTTATAGCTTTTTTTCTTATAATCGTATCCGGATCAGAAAGACTTATTCCATCCCTTAAATAAGCAAGACCTGTCCTTAATCCGGATATTTTGAGATTTAATTTAGTCAATATTTCTTCTAATTTTTTGAAATCAATGTTATTTGGATTATTGACCAGAGGTTCTATTGCAAAATAACCCAAATTTGCAATTTCCTTATATTCTTTTTCTAATTCTGAATAAGAAATTACATCTTCCGGAGAAGGTACAGCCATACTGAATTTCATTTTAATCTCTCCTTTTAAATGGTACACAGATCAAAAAACACTAATTAATCTCTAGCAGTCCCTTAATGTTACGATTCTTTAAATAAATAATGCGTTCAATTTATTATGCAGCCAGCCATCCTCCGTCAATATTTAATATATGTCCTGTTACAAAATCTGAAGCATCTGAGGCTAAAAACACAATCGCTCCTGCTAGATCGTTTGGTTTGCCAAATCGACCCAATGGGATTCTTTCAATAACATAATCATGAAATTCCTTTTCATTTTCCAGTACCGGTTTAGTTAAAGGGGTTTCAAAAACTGTCGGAGCTATTGCATTTACATTAATATTATATTTTGCCCATTCAACAGCTAAAGCCCTGGTTATCTGGATTACTCCGCCTTTACTGGCACAATATGGCAGTGTATTTAACAGTCCTATTTGTCCCGCTATGGAAGCAACATTAATAATTTTTCCTTTCTTTTGTTTCTTCATTTCTTTACCTGCTGCCTGGGAACAAAGAAATACACCTTTAAGATTCACGGCAATTATTCTATTCCAATCCTTCTCCTTTATGCTTAAAGCAGGCCCTCTTTTTGTAATTCCTGCGTTATTTACTAAAATATCGATTCTGCCAAATTTGTTCATAGTTTCTTTTACCATATGATTTACATCTTGAGAATTGCTTACATCTGTTTTTATAAAATATGATTTTCTATTTAGATTGGTAAATTCCTTTTTTATTTTTTCAGCAGCTTTCATTTCTATATCCGCAATAACTATATCTGCTCCAAATTTTGCCAGATTTACTGCTATAGCATAACCTAAACCTCTCATACCTCCAGTGACAATAGCCACCTTACCGGTTAGTTTAAACAAATCCTGTTTGTTCACTTTTGCTCCTTTATTTGGATTTAGTATTTTTACTTGATGCAATAATCAATATTTAGATGATAGTAACGAATTATTTACGAATCCATGATTGTCACCATTTTTTGCGTAAGTCTAAATTTTACTATTTTATTTCATTTTTTAAAGACAAGCCCAATACAAATCTTCTTATTTCCTCAGCGACCATTTTAGATGCCCGCATCACGGTTTCCCTGGAACCGCCTGCCACATGAGGAGTGCATATTACATTTGGCATTGATAATAATTCTCTATACTCTTTAAAAGGTGCATCCCCATAAACATCTAAAATAGCCCCGGATATTTTTTTATTCCTTAACGCTTCTGTTAAAGCTCCATAGTCCATTAAAGCTCCTCTGGCCATATTTATAACAATGGGTATTTTTCTCATCATTTCAAATTCCTGTTTTCCAAGAATGTTTTTTGAGCTGGAGGTTAATCGGGCATGTAAAGAAATAATATTACTCTCTTTAAGCAATTGTGCAAGCTCTACAGATTCCGCACCCAAGCTTTCTATTTCTCTTTTTGTTTTATAAGGATCAAAAGCAAGTATTTTTTTCATTTTAAAACCTTTAAGAAGAACCACCAATTCTTTAGCTATATGTCCAAACCCAATTAATCCTAATACGCGATCTTTAAGTTCAATTCCACACAAATCGTATCTATAATAATTAGGTTTCCATACACCCTCTCTTTGCAATGTCCAGCTTCCTGACACAATATTTCTGGTCAGAGAAAGAAGCCCTCCTAATACAGATTCAGCTACAGCCCGAGCTGTTTTTCCAGGTGTATTAACTACTTTTATCCCTAATTCCCTTGCAGCCTTAATATCTATATTTTTTGGGCCGCCTCTTAACACGCAAATTAATTTTAATTCTTTTGCCATTTGTAAAATATACTTTGGTACGGCAGCACCATGAACAATTAAAATGTGCGTATCTATCATATATTTTTTTAAATCATCCAAAAAACCATAATATTCATCTATATTTTCTATTCGGTTTTTTTGTTTTTTTTCAGTAAAATTGTAATGGCTAAAAGACATCCCGCTAGGCACTATAGTTTCTGGTAGCAGAGCTATCTCTTCTTCAGGATATTTGAACTCAACGGATTCAAAAAAAAGTTTTTTTGATAATTCCGTGCCCAGATATTCTACAATAATCTTTTTTAGAAGGCCAGGTACCATATAATAATCCCCGGCAATTAATACCTTTAAGATTTTATTGTTCATATTTTTAAAATCTTTCATTTTAGTATTTTTTAATTATATCTTCGAAATCAAATAGAATAGATTCTTAATGGAAGCTAATTCAAACAATGTCTAGAGGTTAATATTAATAATTTATTAAACCTATACCTTTTACATCTACAATTTATCTACCAATAGTTCTTTACTCTATGTTTTAAAATGAGTATATTTATTTTTTATCGTAGGACCCTTGTTTAACAGGAGGAGAAAATACATATGCTACTTTAAGTACTTCATCTGAGGTATTTTTAATGCTATGAACAACTTTAGGAGGAACAAAAATACAAGTTCCTACTTCTATTTTTTCCGGTATATCATCAAAATACATTTCTCCTTTTCCGTGTAAAACATAAAGGATTTCTTCTTGCTCTTCATGCACATGCCCAGGAGCATGTTGGTTAGCAGGAAAATCTGCTAGACCGAAACACATCATTTTACTTTTACCAAAATTATCCGGACTAATGATCATCTTATGATCTCTGCCTGGCAAAGAAACTGCTTTTACCTCTCCCTCATGAATTGTATATTTTCCCATCTATAATTACCTCCTAATAGTGATTTATTCTAATAAAATTAATACTAAACGTGGTGAAAAATCATTAAAATTCAAAACCTGTCTTATCTTGACTTTTTTTACAGGTTATTCTTTTAGTTTAATTTTGCCTTACATAAAATCTCTTTTGTTATTTTGATTAGATTTTCTTCAGTAATTCCAAAATATTCCCATAATTTCTGAGATGAAGGGGCTATTACGCTAAACTTATTATTGGAAACACCAACCGTTTTCACAATTGTTGGTGATTTCTCGCAAACAATTTGACAGACAGCTGCTCCCAATCCACCGTTAATATTACTATCTTCTATAGTAATGATTCCTTTTGTTTCTACAGCAGATTTTATGATTACTTGTTCGTCCACCGGTTTTAAAGTATGCATATTTATCAATCTAACGCTAATTCCTTTCTTTTCGAGAGTTACAGCTGTTCTTTTTGCCAAGTGTACTGTCCTGCCAGTTGCGATAAAAGTTATATCTTTACCTTTCTTTAAGATATTTGCTTTTCCTATTTCAAACTTTAAATCCTCCTCACTATAAATCTCTTCTCTCATATTTCTTGTAAGACGTAGATAAACAGGACCTTTAAAATCTAAAATTGCTTTATAAGAAGCTATTATTGCCTCTAATGGTGAAGCAGGTTGGATAATTGTAATATTCGGAAAACTCCTCAAAAATGAAATATCTTCTAATCCATGATGAGTCACTCCTGCTGTTGGAAGATCAAAGCTGGTTGTATTACTGTATATTTTCACATTTAAATTGTTATAACATACATCGTTTCTAATCTGTTCTGCAACCCGGGTAATAAGAAATCCGTATAAACTTGTAATTGGTATCTTATTAAGTAATGCAAAACCGGCTGCTGCAGCTATCATATTTGGTTCAGCAATTCCAAAGTCAAATACTCTATGTGGAAATTTTTCTTTAAATAAATTTCCCCCGCTTGAACTAATTGAATCCACTCCCAAGAAAACAATTTCCTTTTCTATTTTCCCCAGATCAAGTAGAATTTTTCGAAAAATATCCCTATCGACTATCCCCTGGTAATTGCTATAATCTATCGAATATTTTTTTCTTTGGTCAATCATATATATTTCTCCAGGTTTATTTGAAAATCTTTTATTTTATAATATTACTCTTTAAAGTGTTAAAGTTTTTCTTGTATTCGGACTCGGATAATTTAAGGTAATGCGACTTATAATCACCTTCATAAAGACATAATCCTTTCCCTTTTACAGTTTTTGCGATAATGCATGAAGGTTTTCCTTTTTCAAGCGGAATACCGCTAAACGCATCAAATAAACTTCGAACATTATGTCCGTCTACCCTTTTCACTGCCCACCCAAAACTTTCCCACTTATCTTTCAAAGATTCAAGGGGCATAACACCTTCAGTTAAACCTTCCATGTTAAACATATTTCGATCTATTATAAAAATAAGATTATCAAGTTTGTATTTACTTGCTGTCATTGCCGCTTCCCAGACTGTTCCTTCATCAATTTCTCCATCTCCCATAAGAACGAATACCCGCGAATTTAACTTATTTAATTTTTTTGCTAAAGCTATTCCTACTCCCACCCCTGCTCCATGTCCTAAAGAACCAGCTGCGAATTCGCATCCCGCTATTTTAATAGTTGTGTGCATTCCAATGGCACTATTAAACTGATCGTAAGTAGAGAGTATATCTAAATCAAAAAAACCTCTCAAAGCTAAAATTGCAGCAAATATTCCACAGGCATGTCCTTTGCTAAGAATAAAATGGTCTCTTAATTTCCATTTTGGTTTTTTTGGGTCTATTTTAAGAATTCCATTATATAATACTGCAAGAATTTCGGCTAAAGAAAAACAGCCTCCATAATGTCCTCCCTGGCCGCTTTTATAAAAAATCTCTAAAGTTAATATCCTGCTTTTATAAGCTATATTTTTAAGGTTAATTTCTAAGGTCTTATCAATTTCCATTTGTTACTCCAAACATTTATTAAAGTTTCAAGTTTTTCTATATCATTCTGAATTAAGTAGAAGTTCTTGCCATCTCTTAGACTCTTTATATATTACATCTCTTGTTTTTTTAATATCTCTATTTTTTATTCCTTCTAATACCGTCTTATGTATCATTATTGATTCTTCCACTGAACTTCTTTTATATAGAATCTTAGAGAAGGAGGCAACATACAATTGGAAAATAGCCTCTGCTATTCCGATTATTAAGGAATTATGTGTTGATTCTGTAACTTTTAGATGAAAATCTAAATCGCAGTTAATTAATCTTTCTATATCTGGTGTTTCTCGAGAATGTTCTTTTTCAAAGTTTTGAACAGATTCTTCAATTCTTCTTATATCTTCTGGTGTCCTTTTATCCATTACCACTTCAATTACCCCAATTTCTAACATTGTACGAAGTTCTGCAAGTTCTTTTGAACTCTTTTCTTGAAGAATAAGTTGAAATACCAAAGAATTAAATATAGAAGGATTAACTTCTTTGGTGATGTAAGTTCCATTCCCTCTTTTTATACTAACTACACCCAAAGCTGATAACATTTTTATTGCCTCTCTTACTGATATCCGACTAACAGAAAATTTTTCACATAGCTGTTCTTCTGAAGGAAGCTTATCTCCAGGAAGCAGCTCTTCTTTAATTAAAGAATTTTTTATTTCATCTATGATTTTTTGTACTACTGTTTTTTCTTTAAGATTCTTCTTTTCAATAAATGCCATATAACCTCACCATTTAATTGTATACATAATACGTATTACGTATTACAACATATCTTTATTTAATTTTACCATTTAAATTCTAAATGTCAAATAAATTATTCAAATGGTCTGTGTCAACTCTTTGGGGGTAGTTTTCTTTGGTGAAAAAAATTCTTCTGGCTTTGGGTAGACTTACCCCTTGTTTTATTATAGCTTATTGTTTTTACTAATAAGCATGATTATCCTTATTTTATTTAGGTTATGATAATACATCGGCATCAACTTTCTTATACTTTTTTGATTAATTAATTGTAATATCCTGCTTCCGAGAGTTTACGCAAAACACCTA
>Ga0209121_10005184_pt1 | contig 11896 bp, 11 predicted proteins | sample Cruoilmetagenom3_FD_187292 | JGI IMG/M metagenome (GOLD analysis project Ga0209121, IMG submission 187292) | Oil polluted marine microbial communities from Coal Oil Point, Santa Barbara, California, USA - Sample 3 (SPAdes) (version 2) | ecosystem: Environmental > Aquatic > Marine > Oil seeps ...
ATGCAAGGCTTGCCATGGCAGGTGTTAGGGTCAATAGAAATGCGTTCTTTCCAATCCTCCATTTAGTAAGCCTCCTCTATAGTTACAAGGCAAGGTAAAACTACTAATGACATTATAGCACGAGTGAGCTGACATCCTATACTTCGACAGGTATTTGTTCCAAAAGAGCTTGTCCAATAGGAATTTCTTTATTTTGCTGTCGATAAGCTAATATCATTTGGTGTAAAGCATCCTTGAGCATTTCCCTGCACTCTTCTAAAGTTTTTCCCTCAGTTATTACCTCTGGCCATTCTACAAGCTGTCCCATATAACCAGAACTGATTTTTGTATATTTAGCGGTATAATTACTTAGCATATTATTACCCTCCCTAGATTGCTTATTTTACAGATATTCTCTAAGCTTTGCGAAATTTATGAAGTTCACCGCAAGCACTAAGCAGTCCAGAGCCCTCTAAGAGAGAGAGCCCAAAACCCTCTGTAGGGAAGCCTCTTGTGGGCTTCCACAAATTGGGAGGGGACTACAAAGGTACCTTTTTAGATAGCCTGAAGAATACTATTATCGGGGCGAGAGGATTTGAACCTCCGACCTCAGCGTCCCGAACGCTGCGCGCTACCACACTGCGCCACGCCCCGTTTGTCTATGCTATTATAAAGTGCTTTAATAACCAAAGCAAAATGGAGGCGTTTAAAAATGTAGTTGCCCAATTTATTGGGCGATGAGAGCCTGATAAATCAGGCAACTACAAAATTTGGAGGTAAAGCATCCCAAATTAGCTAGAATTGAGCAAGGAACCGGAAATTAAACAGCCTCAAATAAAAAATTCACCCTTAGTGTCATTCTGAGGGAGCTTAGCGACCGAAGAATCTCTGAGACCCTTCGCGGAGCTTGTCCTGAGCGCCGTGAGATTCTTCACTTCGTTCAGAATGACAGGAAGCGAAGGGCTCAGGGTGACATCGAGGTGGCTGGACCCTTACATGAAATATTGCGTTCTGATTATCGATGGAGCCGCGGGTTGGTCATTGCCTGACCATGGTGGGAAGACTTGCCTCGAACTGGCACATACTCCAAACTTGGACGTCGTGGCGCAGGAAGGTGTTATGGGACTTATCCGCACTGTACCATTAGGGATGGAGCCTAGCAGTGCCTGTGCCTGCATGTCTATATTAGGCTATAACCCCGAGACCTATTATCGAGGTAGAAGCGCCATCGAAGCTAAAGCTATGGGTATTCCCATTAGCGAAGGAGAGGTTGTTTTTCGCTGCAATTTGGTGGCTGTGCGTGATGGGAAAATGTGGAGCTACAGCTCCGGTCATATCAGCACTGAAGAAGCTCAGGTTCTTATTAGTGCCTTGAATGAGAGCCTCGGTAATGATGAGGTGCATTTTTATCCCGGCGTGAGCTACAGGCATATCTGTAAGATAAAAGGGCATGAAGATACCCTCCTGGCTACTTGCACTCCGCCACATGATATTCCGGATAAGTCCATCGAGAACTTTCTTCCCCATGGACCAGGGAGTGATTTGTTGAGAGAGCTTATGACAAGGTCTGAAGTTGTGCTTCGGGGGCACCCTGTAAATGTAGCACGAAGGTCACATGGCGATATTCCGGCTACGATGATTTGGCTCTTCTGGGGCAGCGGTAAAATACCTGATATGCCAGCCTTCAAGCAGATTTATGGCATTGATGCCGCCCTCACCTCCGGAGTTGACCTTCTGCGAGGCTTAGCCCAGATGGTAGGGATGGAAGTATTAAATATTCCCGGTGTGACTGATGGGCTGGACAACGATTACGCGGCACAAGCAATGGGTGCCTTGAAAGCACTTGAGGAATATGACATAGTGGTTATCCATGTGGAAGCGTCGGATGAGGCTGCTCATGCTGGTTCCGTTGAGGACAAAATAGAGGCTATTGAGAGGGTGGATAAAGAGATGGTGAGCCAAATCCGTGCTTGGAATAAAGATGCCTTTCGAGTGCTAATTATGCCCGACCACCCAACGCCAATTGAAATTCAGACTCATACTGATGAGCCAGTTCCATTCGTGCTGTGGGGGTCGGGGTTTATAGCTAACGGAGCGGAGAGATTTACTGAGGCTGAGGCGAAAGACACAGGTATTTTTATACAAGAAGGGTATAATATTATGGGCGAGCTAATACAGGTATTATAAAGTGATAAGCGTTATTTATCATGATAAACTTTACCAAATAGCCCAAACCTCCTAAGCCAAAGCAGAGAGGAAAACGGTGGTTTAAAAATGCCAAGAAAGAAGAAAGAGAAAGATAGAGAAGAATATACTACTCCTAGTGAAAATACATATAAGGAAGTTCGTGAACAGCTGGGTTTGCCTATTTACTCTTATACAGAAGCGAGTCCGAGGACTCTAGAGCTACCAAGGTCGGAGCATCCTGACATTTCCTTCTTCAATGACATCGATGTCAATCAATGGAAAGAATACGATGAAATAATTACTGATAGTTTGTGGCTTATAGGAAGTCGAGATAAATCAGGGACACACACAGCAGAACTACACGGAAACTTTATTCCCCAAATTCCCCATCAGGCAATGTTGCGATATACCAAGCGCGGAGAAATAGTCCTAGACACCTTTTTAGGCAGCGGAACCACATTGATAGAGTGCAAGAGATTAGGGCGGAATAGAAATGGAAAATTATAGAATTACAATTATGGCTAAAGTAGTTTCATCTTTGCCGAGATGGGATTTAGAAGCAAAATTAGTCGCAGCACTTTTTGATATAGAAACTGAAGTGAAAATTAGCGATGGAGATAATGAGCAATTTGAAATCGTGGATTATGAATTAACAGAGGCGATTCCAATTGGTGTACCAAAACTTTAAACAGAAATAAAAATGTCAAATCGCGAAATGACTTTTAGCCAAGCTATCGAACAAATTATATTAGATAATGGATATTTAGCTTCGTTGCAGCACATCTACAAAGAATTTCCTAAATATCGAGCGTTGACGGGGCAGACTCCCTTCAAGACGATCCAAGAAAGAGTTCAGCGAGATCCAAGATTTACTAGAATTGGGTTAGGTATGTATGCCCTAACTGATTATTTAGATAAATTGCCAGTTGCACCAAAACCACAAAGCGAAAATGAAGAAAAGGAGCGGATTCACTATTCAGTGGAAGGTATGCTACTAGAAATAGGAAATATGGAAGGATTTGATACCTATTCGCCGAACAAAAATGCAATCTTTGATAACAAGCCCTTGCTCCAAATAATGACTGTTTCTGATTTTCCAAATTTCACATATGCCAGTATAGTCCAAGCAACTAAATTTATAGATGTTTTGTGGCTTAACGAGCGAGATTTTCCTAAGTTCGCTTTTGAAGTTGAGACTACTCCTCAATTCAGAAGTGCTTTGGTCAAATTTGGCGAATTGTGCGATTTTCTCGTTTCATTTTATCTAATAGGCGACGCCAAATACTATGACAAATATGAAAGTGAAATTTCAAGGGCAGTATTCAAGCAAATCAAAGGAAGATGTTTATTTAGAACGTTCGAGGAGGTTACAAATATGTATTTAAAATCCCTTGAAAAACAAAATGTTTCTGCTGGGTTTTTCAAATGAAAGGGGGTGTAGTGGGTTCTAATCAAGATTTTACCAAGGGGGCAAGAAGTGAATAAATGTCTCAGGCCTCACAGGGTAACTCTCTGGAAAAAGAGAGGAATAGATTATAGTCATGTTTTATCTGATGGGTATGGCATACCAGCAGTAGTTGTAGAATGTCCAATAGAAAAGAAGTTTAAAAAATATACTGGCAAGGATGAATACGGAGATAAAGTTAAGGGGATTAGCTTTGATGGTTGCACTGATTGCAAGTTCTTCAAAGGGTTTGGCTTTGGACAAGAAATTTATTGCACTTACAAAAAGTAATCAGGATTGGCAGTATTCTCTATGGCTTTAATAGTGCAAAAATATGGTGGTAGCTCGGTGGCTAATGGTGAGCTGATTAAGAATGTGGCTCGTCGTGTAGCCCAGGCTAAGGACGAAGGAAACCAAGTAGTGGTAGTTGTCTCAGCGATGGGGAATACCACTGATAACCTGATTGAATTAGCTCATCAAGTTGCTGAGCAGCCTGATGATAGAGAATTAGATGTTTTGCTTTCTACTGGTGAGACAATTTCCAGCACCCTTCTGGCTATGGCTCTGGAAAGTTTAGGCTATAAGGCAGTTAGTCTTACCGGTGCTCAGGCAGGCATCCAGACTGATTCTAGCCATAGTCAAGCTCGAATCCTTCGTGTTGACCCTAAGCGAATCGTTAATGAATTAGAAAAGGGAAATATTGTTATTGTAGCTGGATTTCAAGGTATTACTCCCAATATGGATATCACCACTCTGGGTCGAGGTGGCTCTGATACTACGGCTGTGGCTCTAGCTGCCAGCTTGGGTGCTGAGATATGTCAGATTTACACCGATGTGGAGGGTGTTTATACTGCTGACCCTCGGCTTGTGCCAGTAGCGAGTAAATTAAAAGAGATTAGCTACGAGGAAATGCTGGAGCTAGCTAGCTATGGAGCCAAGGTAATACATCCCAGAGCGGTGGAATTGGGGGAGTTATATAATATGCCCATCTTAGTGGCTTCCAGTTTTAGCAATAGCGTGGGAACTGTCATTTGTAAGGAGGCGTCTATGGAAGTAAGAAACAAGGTCAGAGGTGTTGCTCATGATACCAATGTGGCTAAAATTACAGTTATCGGCGTTCCCGATCGCCCCGGCATCGCTATGGCTATCTTTGAACCCTTGGCTAAGGCAAATATAAGTGTGGATACCATTGTCCAGAATGCTAGCGTTGAGAATATTACCGACCTTACCTTTACAGTGGCTCGAACCGATTTAATTAAGACGATGTCCATTGTAGAACCTGTGGCTAAATCTGTAGGGGCTAAGCGATGTGTTACTGATTCAAATTTGGCTAAAGTTAGCATTGTAGGGACCGGCATGCAAAATATGCCAGGCTACGCTGCCAGGATGTTTCGCACGCTTTATGAAGAGGGCATTAACATCCAATTAATTACCACTTCGGAGATAAGGATAACTTGCATTATTTCTGAGGACAGAGTTGAAGATGCCGTTCGAGTTTTACATAAAAGTTTTGAATTGGAGGATGTTACTTGACATATGAAATGCAAAAAGCAAAAATAAAAATGCAAAATTGGGGAGGAATTCAGGAGCCAGTAGTCAGCAGGGGGAGCTTCTGATTACTGAATTCTGGCTGCTGAGTGTTTTTGACATTTTAATCTGTAATTTTGATTTTTTATCTTTGAGATTTGATTAGGATTTAGAAATAATGTCATTGCGAGGGACGAAGCAATCTCATTTAGGGTTTAAGTTAGATGGCACCTTACCAAGAAGAAGAGAAGGCAAAACTAAGACAGCGACTGAGTAGGGAAGCTGTGGATTCGGCTATTCAGGGTAGATGGGAAGAGGCAGAGGTGGTGAATAGGGATATAATTGAAAAGTTTCCCGCCAGTGTCGAAGCTCATAATCGTCTTGGCAGAGCTTTGACAGAGTTAGGGAATTTTGCCCAAGCTAAGGGAGCCTACCTCAAAGCTTTAGAGCTTGCCCCTAACAATGCTATCGCTAAGAAGAATTTGGCCCGTCTAGCTAGCTTGCCTGAGTCCGTAGTTACCTCAGGTGCCGAGCCTCATAAAGCTCCACGGGAGAATCTCCGGAGGGTTGCCCCAGAGTTCTTCACCGCCGAAATGGGCAAAACCAGGGTGGTAAGCCTCCTCAATATGGCTTCAGATGAGGTGTTAGCTAAGATGGGATTTGGTGTTCAGGTATACTTGAGAGTAAAAGGGCAGCGTCTAGTTGTGGAAAATGAGGATGGGGAGTATTTAGGGGAAGTGGAGCCAAAGCAAGGGTTACGCCTCATCAAGCTAATAGAGGGGGGGAATAGATATGCTGTAGCCATCCTTAGCCATAGAGGGAATGAGATGCAGGTGCTTATTAGAGAAGTATATCAACATCCTAGCCAAGTGGGACGCCCTTCTTTTCCTGTTGAAGCTACGAGCCGCCTCCACCCTCATGTTAAAGAGAGCCTTCTCAGGCACAAGCTTGCTGTTGAGGAAGATGAGCCAGCGGAGGAAATTGAGTATCCTGAGGAGGGAAAATATTCTAAAGGCGAAGAAGAACCTTTGCCCGAAGGTTTCTTTGTCCTTGATACAGATGGAGAGAAGGAGGAATTTGAACTGTGATGGAAACCGGGATAGTAAAGCTTATTGATATCGAAGAGGAGATGAAAAGCTCCTATATTGACTATGCTATGAGCGTCATTGTCTCCCGAGCATTACCCGATGTGCGTGATGGTCTGAAGCCAGTACAGCGGCGCATTTTATACGCTATGGATGGTCTAGGGCTACATCATAACAGTCCGCATAAAAAGAGTGCCCGCATTGTTGGTGAAGTTATGGGGAAATATCATCCACACGGAGATACTCCAATATATGAGGCTATGGTGCGCATGGCGCAGGATTTTTCTCTGCGCTATATCTTAGTTGATGGACAAGGTAACTTCGGCAGCATTGATAATGACCCTCCGGCGGCAATGAGGTATACCGAGGCCCGGCTTGCCCAGCTTGCCGAGGAAATGTTGGTTGATATCGATAAAAATACCATCGACTTTGTTTCTAATTTCGATGATTCCCTCCGAGAGCCTTCTGTCTTGCCCGCCAGGTTACCTAATTTGCTGGTTAATGGCTCTTCTGGCATAGCTGTGGGGATGGCAACCAATATCCCACCCCATAATTTGGGAGAGATTTGCGATGCCACTGCCTATCTAATTGATAATCCCCAAGCCACCACAGAGGAATTGATGGAGTTTGTTAACGGCCCTGATTTTCCCACTGCAGGGATAATTTTGGGGAAAGAGGGCATAAAGAGCGCTTATACCACGGGACAGGGGAAAGTTGTAGTTCGAGCTAAGACCAGTGAGCTAAGAACTAAAGGGGGGCGGAAACAAATAATCGTGACTGAGCTTCCCTACCAAGTAAATAAAGCAGCTTTGGTGGAGCGAATAGCTGAACTGGCTAAACAGAAAAAAATTACCGGAATAGCTGAAGTGCGTGATGAGTCGGATAGAGAAGGCATGCGTCTTGTTATCGAACCTAAGAAGGAGGCTCAAGTCCAGCAGATACTTAACAACCTCTATAACTATACCCAAATGCAATCTGCCTTCTTTATCAATATGGTTGCTTTAGTTGATGGGCAGCCTAAAGTAATTAATCTCAAGGAAGCCTTAACTTGCTATATTGACTTCCGTGTTGAGGTTATTACCAGACGGTCTCAATTCGAACTTGACAAGGCGAGGAATAGAGCCCATATCCTTGAAGGCTTCAGGATTGCTCTAGATAATCTGGACCAGGTGATTAAGATTATTCGACAGTCTGAGACTGTTGATTCGGCTCGCGCCAATTTAATGGCAGCCTTGACTCTATCACAGATTCAAGCTCAATCTATTCTTGATATGCCTCTTCGCCGTTTAGCCAGGCTGGAACGAGAGAAAATAGCTGAAGAATATACTGATGTAATAAAAAACATTTCCTACCTAGAGGACCTGTTAGCTAATCCTAGAAAGGTATTATCGCTCATTGCACAGGATGTTAAGGAGCTTAAATCCAAGTATGGTGACCCCCGTCGAACCAAAGTTCGCGAGGAGGAAATCGTGGAATTTCGTAAAGAAGACCTTATCCCCCACAGGGAAATGGTGGTTACCTTGACTGACCGGGGATTCATAAAGAGAATTCCTATTACCTCTTATCGGCTACAGCATCGGGGTGGCAAAGGTGTCATGGCAATGATGACCCGTGAAGCTGATACGGTGAACCGCATCTTAGTAGCCGATACGCATGATAACCTGCTTTTCTTTACCAGCTCGGGTAAGGTTTATACCCTTAAATGCTACGGGATTCCCGAGGATTCGTCCCGCACTACTAAGGGCATAGCCTTGGTCAACTTATTACCAGTGAGCTTGCAAGACGAAGTAACCGCGTTATTAGCACCCCCTATGTCATTGCAAGCCGAAGGCGTGGCAATCCCTTCGAACATGTTCTTACTAATGGCTACTAGGAATGGTGTGATTAAGAAGACTCCTTTTTCTGGGTTTACCAGAATCAAGAGGAACGGCCTTATTGCTATGGGGTTAAGAAATGAAGATAAGCTAGTGTCAGCTAGAATAGTTACCGATGAGGATGAGGTCATTTTAATGAGTCAAAATGGACAGGCTGTTAGATTTAGGATTAAAGACTTAAGAACTGCGTCTCGATCCAGTGGTGGTGTTCGTGGCATTCGTCTCACGAGTGACCATGTTATTGGCATGGATGTCATCTTCCCCGATGCTTATGTGCTCGCAGTGACCGAGAATGGTTTTGGCAAGCTGACTCCGATAAAGAATTATCCAGTTCATAAGCGGGGTGGCAAAGGAGTGCGCACTTATAGAGTTAGCTCGAAAACGGGTAAGGTAACTATGTCTAAACTTGTCTCCTCACAAGGCTCCTTGGTGATGCTATCAGCTAAGGGCAATGTTGTATGCATTCCTATGGAACAGGTTTCAATTCAGGGCAGGAATAGCCAGGGAGTGCATCTAATGGGGTTGAGTGAAGGCGACAACGTAGTTTCTCTCACCACTCTGGACATCCCAACAGGATAAAACCCTGCCAAAAGTAAAGGGGCAAAATGACAGAGGGAAAATATGATAAATTCTAAGCACGAAATACGAAATGCTAAACAATTTGCCAAAGGCAAAAAGGGGGTGGAGAGGAGGAATTAAACAAGTTCAACTAATTTTGCCCAAAGGGCAAATTTGGTATTTGAATTTGTTTAGAATTTAGGGTTTAGATATTAGAATTTCACAAAGTAGGAATGGGGTATCATTATTATAACACGAAATATGGGGCTTTAGCTCATGTGAGGAGGCAGACAAATGATAGAGTTGCGAAAAGATTGGTCTGAAGTAGTTATTGGTATGCAAAGGCAGGTGAAGTGGCTGGTGGATGATGTTGTCAGCCGCAAGCCGCCTTTGGTGCGTTTTTCTCCCCGAACTTGGCAACCGGCTATCGATGTTTATGAAACTGATAAGGATGTAGTGGTCCTTGTCGAATTGGCTGGCGTTAAGGAGGATGAGGTCGAAGTAATTGTTCATAATAACACCCTTGTTGTTAGAGGTGAAAGGAAGGATATTAAGCAAGGTATTAAGCGAACTTACTCTCAAATGGAGATTTTGTGGGGACCTTTTGAGCGAGATATTACTTTACCGGCAAGTGTGAATGTTGAACAAATCAAAGCTTTTTACCACCATGGTTTTTTAGAAATCATATTACCTAAACTGAACAAAGAAAAGCCACGCCACATAGATATAAAACCTAAATACTAAACAACATCAAATTTTGCCAAAGGCAAAAAGGGGGGAGAGGAGGAATTAAATAAGTTCAACTGATTTTGCCCAAAGGGCAAATTAGAGTTTAGGATTTAAGATAATGGTTATTAGCGAAGAAAAGAGGGAGCGAGCTGCAGAGAAATTTCACATTCCTGAGGAATTGCCTATTCTTCCTCAGCATGAAGTTGTAGTCTACCCTTCCCTTATTGTCCCCCTAGGCACATCAGAAGAAAGGGTAGTCAAGCTCATAGACCAAGTTGCTGCTGGTGATAAGCTTGTTGGTTTTTTCGCGCAGCGGCCAGACTCGAAGGAGGCTACTGACCTTTATTCTGTAGGTACTGCTGCTCTCATTGTGCGCATGTTCAAATTGCCTGATGGCTCGATTCGCGTCTTCTTCCAAGGACTTTCTAGAATCGGGTTGAAAGAGATTACTCAAAGTGAACCCTATATTAAGGCTAAAGTTGAAGTTATTGAGGACAAGGTAGAGAAGACTACCGAGCTTGAGGCTCTCACCAAGAATTTAATCAGTCTTTCCCAAAAGATGATTGAGTTGGCACCCAATTTGCCCAGCGAACTTAGCGTCGCCGTGCTGAACATTCCAGACCCTGGGAGCTTGGCTGATCTCATCGCGGCCCACATTAATCTCAAACTTGAGGAGAGGCAAGAAATCTTGGGAGCCATTGATGTTACTGAACGAATTAAGAAACTGACTACATATGTCAATCGTGAACTAGAAGTTCTGGAGTTAGGAAGCAAAATTCAATCTGAAGCTAAAGAGGAGATGACTAAAGCACAACGCGAATTTTACCTCCGAGAGCAATTGAAAGCCATACAAAAAGAGTTAGGGGAAACTGATGAGCGGACAGCAGAGATAAACGAACTCAAAGAGAAAATCGCTGAGGCAAAGCTGTCTCCCGAGGCAAGTAAGGAAGCGGAGCGGGAGCTTGACCGTCTGGCTAAAATGCCACCAGTGGCCGCCGAATATACTGTATCGCGTACCTACCTCGACTGGTTGATTAACCTTCCCTGGTCAAAAAGCTCTGAGGATAATTTAGATATTAGTCAGGCGGCTAAGATTCTCGATGAGGACCATTATGATTTAGAGAAGGTGAAAGAAAGAGTTCTGGATTATTTGGCAGTGCGAAAACTCAAGCCAGATATAAAAGGACCTATTTTGTGTTTCGTTGGCCCCCCAGGGACAGGCAAAACTTCTGTAGGGCAATCTATTGCCCGAGCTTTAGGAAGAAAATTCGTCCGTATGTCTCTGGGCGGCACCAGAGATGAAGCCGATATTCGGGGGCATCGCCGTACCTATGTAGGCGCCTTACCTGGCAGAATTATTCAGGGTTTGCGTCATGCTCAATCTAACAATCCTCTATTCATGCTCGACGAGATTGATAAATTAGGCGCCGATTTCAGGGGCGACCCAGCCGCTGCTTTACTTGAGGTTCTTGACCCGGAGCAAAACTTCTCTTTTGTTGACCATTACCTTGATGTGCCTTTTGACTTGTCCCGAGTGATGTTTATTACCACAGCCAATATCGTTGACCCTGTCCCTCCAGCGCTGCGAGATAGGATGGAAACAATAGAACTGCCAGGCTACACTGAGAATGAGAAGCTTCACATTGCTAGGAAATTCCTCATCCCCAAACAGCTTAATGAAAATGGGCTATCTCCCCAGCAGCTTGAAATTAGCGATGAAGCTGTGCTTGGCATCATTCGTAGTTACACTAGAGAAGCTGGACTGAGGAATTTGGAGCGTGAGATTAGCACTATTTGTCGCAAAGTTGCCCGCCAGATAGCTGAAGGCAGAAAAGAGCTGACTATAGTTATCTCGGATAAGTTGCACGCTTACCTTGGTGCTGAGAAATTTCGCTATGAGGTAGCTGAGGAGGCTGATGAGGTAGGCGTAGCTACTGGGTTGGCATGGACACCAGCTGGAGGTGACATCATCTTTGTTGAAGCCACTCTGGTTCCAGGAAAAGGCAATCTTACTCTCACTGGCAAGTTGGGCGATGTCATGCAGGAATCGGCACGAGCGGCTCTTACTTATGTTCGCTCTTTATTTACTCGCCCCACTATGAATAAATATACATTAAACATACCCGATAACTTTTATGAGCATAACGATGTTCATATTCATGTTCCTGCCGGAGCTATTCCTAAAGATGGACCTTCTGCCGGCGTCACTATGACTGTAGCTTTGATTTCGGCCATAACCGGGCGTCCGGTGTGCAAAGATACTGGCATGACTGGTGAAATCACATTGAGGGGCAAAGTCCTCCCTGTGGGTGGTGTTAGGGATAAGGTGTTGGCAGCTCACCGTGCTGGCCTCAAGAAGGTGATTTTACCCAAGGAAAATGAAAAGGATTTAGAGGAAGTCTCTCAGCAGGTTAAAGAAGAGCTTCAATTCATATTCGTAGAGAGTGTTGATGAAGCACTTGAGGTTGTTTTAAGGGATTCCAACCATAGTTCTTGAGGTCTTTTTGACTTAG